>Ga0224555_1000411_pt1 | contig 65399 bp, 52 predicted proteins | sample 714S23034metaG_FD_180687 | JGI IMG/M metagenome (GOLD analysis project Ga0224555, IMG submission 180687) | Peat soil microbial communities from Stordalen Mire, Sweden - 717 S2 30-34 | ecosystem: Environmental > Terrestrial > Soil > Wetlands > Peat | place: Sweden: Norrbotten County, Stordalen... | reverse complement strand
CGATTATCAAGTATCCGAGCAGACTCAAGACACGGCCCAGCGTGTCGCCTGATCGTTTTTCATATTGACTGTCGCTGCATTGGCTCTCTTTAGCCCTCTTTGCGCGGACACCAACGGACACCAAAACGGACACCAAAAGTGTTAAAAATAGTAGTGAGAGAGTTATTGCAATTATACTTGATTTACGAGGGAAAATGGGGCATATTTGAGTCGTAAACGCGGTGAAAAATGCCCAAATCCGGCAACTGGCTCCAGTCCTAACCGCGTGTGCGGCAATGGTTTAGAACCGCCGGACTGGCCACTGTCAGTGAAAGTGTCAGTAAATGGGGGTGCGATGCAACTACTCGCCCACTACTCCGGCACTACTCCGCTGAAACTCGCCCACTACTCGCTAACGCGAAGTGCGTGGACTGGTTCACAATTCAGTGAATCAGTTATTAAACAGCGATTCATCTTGTTCCGGCGAGCGGGCGTGTTCTACGCCGAGGAAACGGCGACTGGCAAACAGACCAGTCTCCGCACCAAAGACCATGCCGAAGCCGTCACCCTCTTGAACACCAAGAACGAGGCCACGCGGCAACCGGCCATGAACCTGCAAATCGCCCAGGTCTATTTACAGCACGCCGACCCGACCTTGGCACAACGAACATGGCAGGATGTCATGGACGCCATGCTGCCGCTCAAGAATGGCCCGACGCAGGCGCGGTGGGCCTCAGCCATGAGGGACAGGGCCTTTGACCTCATCCGCAGCCGCAAACTGATGGAGACGGCCTCTGAGCATTTTTTGCAGGTGTTGAACGCCGGCACGATTTCCACCAACATGTTTTTGCGCCGTTTGCACAATTTCGCGGTGGGGATGCACTGGCTTCCGTGGCCAGTCCTGCCGAAGCTGAAATGGCCCGCCGTGGAGCACAAGGAGCGCCGGGCGATCACCGCCGATGAGCACCAGCGCATAATTGAACGCGAGCACAATCCCGAAATCCGGGCGTACTACCAGCTATTGTGGCACCTGGGCGGCTCGCAAACGGACATTGCGGATTTAAACGCCGAGGACATTGACTGGAAAGAACGCACCATCTCTTACCAACGCCGCAAAACCAGCGTGCCGGTGGTAATCACATTCGGCACGGAGGCAGCCAGCGTGTTGGAATCGCTGCCAAAGTTTGGCCCTTTGTTTCCGAGCATGGCGCGGATCAAGGAAAACCACCGCGCCAAGATGTTTATCAAACGGCTGAAAACAGTGGGAATCACCGGCATTTCGCTTCACAGCTACCGTTACGCCTGGGCGGAACGGGCCAAAACGGTGGGAATGCCGGAACGGTTCGCCCAGCAGGCGCTTGGGCACAGTTCAAAAGCGTTCGTGCGGGCGTACTCCAAAAAGGCCAGGGTGATTGTTCCCTCCTTGGAGGAATACGAGGCAAAAATCGTGCCGATGCCAGCGGCAATGGCCTGAGAACATCACATCAACCGGCGGCTTTCCCTGCAGAGCGTTCCCGTGTTGTCATCCGGCTTGCTGAAAACATGAAGGCCAAGCCAAATGCCAACACGCGAACGCTCCGCCCCGACAAGTGCCTGGTCGTGTCGGCATTGTCACCAGGATTGCGCCCCGACGGCCCTCGCAACACTGGTGCCAATGCCGCCACCACCAGGGCAGGCTTGGACGGCCTGTAATCCGCTTCCGACGCTTGAACAAACACGCCGAGCCACCGTGACAGCATTCCCCTCGGTCGCTCCCGCTCCGCTCATCAGACGCAAAGCCTGCCCAGGCTCCGCTCTGCCCTCCCGCTCGTTTTTCCCATGATAGCGACTCCGAGAATCCGTCAAGGTAGAACCGGGCCATTTCATGCGCGGTCTCCACCTTGACTGATTCCCTCCGTCGCTGGGGCGGGTAAAAACGCCCGTGAGGGCTAGAAAGGAAATTATGAACGATACAGAGATTAGACTGAAATTCGCACGTCAACAGGTGGCGCGGCTAATGAGACAACGACGCAATGAATTGCGCGACGACGTTTGGCGCAGCGACGGCAAACGCTCCGAAATGCAAGGCGAACTGCGAGGTTTGAAGTTGGCCGCAATTTGGCTGCGACACGCAACACGTTAATCGGGGTTTGGCGCACACGGTGTGCGCCCTTTTTCCGTCAGACTGCCCCGTCAACCAAGGCCTATTCCTTTTCACTTTCGTTCTAAAAATCCCTGCCGACGGCCATGATATTTTTGGCATAATCAACCAAATTAGATGTAATTCCTGATACCGTGATAATAACGTTCGGAAGGATTATGCCTTTTTCCCTATCCTTTACGTTTGCATCTTTTCTATACCATTGCGCCATATAGAAAGGGTACTGGATATAATCCGGGTCGCCTTTTTCCCCCCAAGTATTCGGGCCAAACTCCGGAGGGTGGAAATCTTCCTCCTTGTGCCCCTGCAATTTGAAAAAGTGCTTAGCCAGTTCTAAAGCAGATTTGTCATTCAATTTATTTCTCAGGCTCAGGGCTTTGACCGCCTCTATTTGCGCCTTGGAGGCACGAGCCAAATTGTACGTGGTCTTCGTGCCAGCACTGAAAAACATAATTTCTGAATTTGTCCCGTCACCCCAGAACATGAAATAATATCCGTTCGTCAGTGCCATATTTGAGTTAAATCCCGGCTTCTTATCATAAAAATCCACTGAGTATTTTTTGATGCTATTCGTTCCAAACCCTCCGTCGTAAGGCAGTCCGTTACGTCGAACGAACTCTTGAGCCAATGGCAGCATGGTTTCCTTTAAAACCTGTTCCTCGCTCTCAGGCTGTCGAGAGCAAGAAAACAGGAATGCTGTAAGGATTAAGGCGGTGAAACCAACTGCCTTCATTAGTTTGACCACGTTAGGGTTGCATCACCATACGTCATGATTCCTCCAGAAGGAGTGTCTTTTGAGTTGGCGGTAATGATTGCAGTATTTACAGGCACATCGGGGCTGCTCATCCATGTCTTCCAAAAGTCCAATGACCAGGTTAGCGAGCTGTTATCCAATATTGAGGCGGTAACTCTTCCGCTCCACCCCATAAAAACGCGCTTCTGTTTGTTGTTGCGCGCGTAACTAGTAGGAGGGATGTCTTTCGGAATGCCGAACGCTTCAGGCAACATTCCTGTTCCGGTCCTGCAACCATCCAGGAAAACAAAACTGAAGGGGTCTCTTGTCATGATTATCGGGGGCGCAGTCATACCTACCGAATTTGTAGCCAAAGGGAGATAATAGTTCCCCAGGTATGTGGAGATGGTTTTGGCGGAAACATAGCCGCCGATCGAGTTTCCATCAGAGCTTCCATGACCATATCAGTAAAATTCCGTAACTTTAGGATTCTGAGACGCTAATGAACTTTGCACGCCACCCCAAGCACCTGAACTATTTACCACCGTAACTCCACCCCCATACACTGCTCGGTCACCGCCCACTCCCACCCCGCTGACCAGGGTTTGGACGTTGTTCAATAAATTCGCGCAAGTACCATCGTAAATCAGTCCTTGATAGCCAGTAATCTTCTGGCGGGCTAAAACAATTTCACCGCTGGTCCAACTTGCTTCCCTCCATACGATGGTAGAGGACGAACCGGATGATCCGCCACCCGACGCGCCATCGGGAGCCATAATGCCATCGCTTCCTTGAACGCTTTGCGGTTGCAACAAGCTCTGGCTTGACATAGATGCCAAGGCGCTTAAGGAGGTTTGTTCAAGGAAGTCCGGAGGCATCGGAGGAAGGGGCGGAGGCACATTAGAGCCGGAATCGTCGGTTTGCAGACCCGCAATTGATAATGCAAGGCTGTCTCCCATGCTCGGGGGACCCGATGAAGGAGGTTGCGAACCGGGAGGATTTAAAGACAGTGGCGCATTGCTGCCATTGCTGACGTTGATTGCAATGGTGTAAACTGCCTGCTCTGGCACCGAATTACTCGAATCGTCTGTGCCATCCCAATTCGTGGAAATATTGCCGTCAGACGTTGTGCCGGTGATTGTCCTCAATGTGGCTCCATTGGTATCTTGCACGGTAACGGTCCAGTTGGCCGGAAAAATGTCTGATTGGACTTCGATTGGCACAAAAGTCTGAAATAGACTTTCGGCATCCAGCCAGCGAACTGAGTTTTGGAAATTGACTGTTATCGTGGCGGATGGAGTTTGGCCGTTCTGGCTGTCCTCCGCCACCATCTGTAATAGGTGGTTTCCGTTAGTAAAATGCGTGGAATCGAAGCTAAATTCCAGAGGGCCGGGTTGGGCAAGCCCAATGAGAGCGCCATCCAAATAGACATCGGCTTCGGAAAATCCGCCTCCGATGTCCGCCCCCATTCTCACCGTAACCATGCCGCTGATCGTTTGCCCGTTGGTGGGTGAGCAAATTTCAACGTCCATGCTGCTGCCGTTCAGGGTTTGGAGCCAGAAAAACCCGGTTTGCGAGGCCGTGGTTGGAACTTCCACAAACGCGTTTGTGTCCGAGGCGTAAACGTCTTCAAAGGGACTCCACACATTCGGACTGTCCAGCGAAGGTGTGGACAAGACCCGATAGGCTGAACCTGCCCCGCTTCCCCAACTTACCTGAACGGTGGTTGGCGAATCCTTGTTAATGGCCAGAACCGGTTGCGTCTGTGCCATTATGTTGTGGTTGAGGAGCAAAACAGTCCCGATAATCAGCCCGCCGATTAGGTTTCTTCTGATTTTCATAATTTTATTTTCCCGAGTTATTGTGTTTAAATCCGAGCGTTTTGCCCGGACTCGAATCTCCTTCTGTGCCATGAAAACCAGAGGCGCGCCCAGCGCACCCCCGTTTCAGGCAACCACGACCAAGCGGCGCCTTTCAAGAAAGCACGCCAGGACGCGCGATTGCTCGCGCATCGAGGCAAACTTCTTAAAAGCAGCCGATTCAAACACTGATTGGTCGTGGTTTTGGAAACGGGATTCGAGTCCTCGCAACGCAAAGACTCTACGCCGAGAAACAAATCCCGGCTCTGTAAAAGAACTGATGAATTTTTGATCGGATTGCACGAAATAGTCAAGTGACAATTTGAAAATTCGCGATTTGCCTTTGCCTACTCTTCTGCCGCATGAATCCTTTCTTTGCAACATTTCGGTGACAAAAGTGCCTCCCTTTTTTGGTTTTGGCCCATTTGCGCTGAACAATTTCGAGACCTTTCGCAGCAGGCCCTTTTTCTTGTTCCTCCATGAATCAAAACGGATTTTCCGGCTCTTCCCACAATTTATTTTGCAAATCCACTTCCGTCCTTGGCCCAACATCAATATTGTCCGGTTCCGCTGGTTGGTTTTCCTGCCAACGCATTTCCGCCGCCTCATCAAATGCCAACTCCGTGAATTTCCGCAACAAAGCCGAATGCGCCGCCGTCATCTTTGCCCTCGCTTCCGAGTCCAAATACGGAAAGGGGTCTTGCGCAAAATCGCGTAACACCTTTGCCGCCACTCCACTTTCAAACTGGCCTTTGGCAAACACCAAGGGCACCGGGATTGACGCGATAATCTCGCCCAGGTAATAATGCCAACGTGAACCGAAATAATCCGCGAAATCGCCATACTGCTGAAACTGCAACATGGACGCCGCAAGCTTGAGCCGGGTCCGGTGGATCAGATTCCCCAAGGTGTGTGGGGAGAACTGCATTGTGATTTTTTGGCCGAGGCAGCGCGAATACCGCACCAGTCGGTGCTTGCGACCAGACGGGATAAGGCCAAACGACTTGGACAAATACCCGGCCACATACCGGGCGAGGGCTTCGCCGGTTTTCTTGACCGGCAGCAGTTCCGCCCGCCCGAAACGATACTTGCAGCAGGTTTCCCGCAACGCCCGCCATTCCGCCGCCAACGCTTCGTTGCGCAGATGCTTGCCGCGCCGTTGCCAGTAAGGCACCTTATAGTTCGACAGAGTTTCAATATGTGCCCGTCCGAATGTCCGCTTTAGTAACCACCACCACATGGAGATGCCAGACCCCGTCTTTGTGCGGTTCCAGAACGCAAATCCAATCTTCGTAACGCTTGGCGATGACGTTGGACGCAAAGGAATGCCAACGCGCCTGGACGAAATCCAAATCTTTAGCCCGCTCCCGCAATTCCCGCGTCTCTTCCGACCCTCTGCCGCTCCCTGGCACGCCGAAGGACAAGGTCAGCAACCCGACACGGTTGATACCGTGCCTTTTAACCATACCCTCCACAGCCATGATCAGCCGGTGACGACTTTTCTTGCGGTAAGGCGAGAGCGGTTCAGGCTTGAATCCCTTCTCTTCAATGCAGCTATTGCTATTATGACAAGGAAGGCCGGAGGCGGGCGGCGCTTCGCGCCGCTCCGCCCCCGGCCCTTCCGTGCCGCCAGACGATTGGATATTCCGCCGCAGAACCGGCGAGCAGTCGTGCTCGTTTTCCGGTTCAGTTCGTTTTACCTCGCTGCTTTGTGTCCCACTATTTTCCACTCACCCGCCAGCGTGAATGAAACTGGCGGCGAGGCGTTAGCGAGCAGTGGGCGAGTAAAGCCGAATTGTGACGGAGTAGTGACCCGGCAGCCGCCGCACGCATCCAGGAATCAGGCGGGGACTGTCAGTGAAACTGTCAGTGAAAATAGTGAAAGAGAAATGAAGGGGTAGTGAAGGGGTAAACCCAAATAGTGCTTGATGCCCAGAGAGAAAACCAATATTCTCCTCGTAGCTGAATCGGGAACGCAGTCCAAGTCCGGCAACTGGCTCCAGTCCTAACCGCGTGTGCGGCAATGGTTTGCGAGTCAGACGGCCAAAACGGACACCGGAACGGACACCGGTTTTGGTACTCCTTCAGAGATCGGGGTAACAGGCGGAAACTCGCCCGCTACTCTTTAACGGTTCAGGCTTCGGGTCATTTATCATCGCTGTTGCGTGAAAGACGCATGAAAACACGTTACCGCTGAATTCGCCGGGGCACTCGTGGAGGAGGAATCAATTGTGTTGACACTCAAACCGGCAAGCGCAACAGCCTGCGCGCCGGCAACGAGGAGGAGGCCCGCCAAATCATTGAAGCGAAAAAGCGGGCTTTGGCCTGATGCCGGCCAGGCATGTATCACGGAAAAGATGGCATCCAGAAAAACAAGAAACGCGCCGAAAAACGACTGGCCGTGGTTGTGCCCATCACAATTGCCGCGATTTTCTTCCTTCTGTTTATCGCTTTCGATTCTGGGAAATTTGCCGTCTTGATCCTCCTAACGGTTCCCTTTGCCGCTGCCGGGGGCATTATGGCCTTGCCCGTTTCCGGGCTGAATATGTCGGTGGCCGCCTTGGTTGGTTTTGTGGCTCTCTTTGGCGTCTCCATCCAAAACAGCGTCATCCTGGTCACCCGCATTCGTGAATTGCGCCGGGAAGGCAAAGAAATGATCGAATCCATCAAAGAAGGAGCCACGTCCCGTGTGCGACCAATGGTAATGACTGCGCTGATGGCCCTCCTGGGTCTTTTAAGGTCACCCTTGATCTGTCCAAGCAACAATGGCAGAGTGGCTATGCGAGTTATTTGGCGCTGTTAAGCGCGGAACAAGCCTAGAACCAGGCCGTGATAAACCTTATTCAAGCCCAAGCCAATCGCCATGCCGACACCGCGGCCCTGTTTGCGGCTCTCGGAGGCGGATGGTGGAACCGCGCCGACCTCGCCCAGAAGGAGCCTGGAATGGCGCAAAAATGACACCCGACGCGGACCGCGGCAAAGCAAGGATTTTCCTGAAGACGCGTTTTGTTCGCGGTCGCGGTCTGGCTTGTTGGCCGGAAAACGTGGAATTTACCGGCGCTGGCCGGAAAACTTGGGGCTGGAAAGTTCGCGGCGGTAAGACCCTTCGAGAGCCAGTTGCCCGGTCGGTTCGTCAATCGTGAGAGGTCCATGGCCAGATAGTTAGTCGGCAGCGACACTCCGCCCATCCGGGCCGGCAAAGTCTCAGGCCAGTATCCCAGAGTGGTGGTGTTGATCCCGCGAACCGTCACACGAGAGGATTCCGGGGTGAATAAAACGAGTTCAAAGGACGTAGAAATAGAATCAACCTCTGGGATAGTGTTGACATCATTCTTGTTTCGGACTTTTTACAACTTTTTTATGGGAATTGCTTTGCTTTTTACTACCCGTCGGGATCGAGCAACTTCATATTTTATGACATGGAAGAAGTTCCAGCCGCGGCGAACTGTGCAATGGCGTGTGAATCCACACGCCTCGAATGACTGTCCCGCGAAGCGCCATGAAGGATGCCCAATGAAACCCAATCCGATCGCCTTGATTATTGATGCTGAACGTCCGATCCGGAAACTGCTGCGCGCCATCCTGAAACCGCAACATTACAAAGTCTATGAAGCGGAGAGCGGCCGCACTGGGATCAGAGAAGCCGTGGTGCGGAGGGCGGATGTGATCATTCTCGACTTGGCGTTGCCAGATATGGACGGACTGACCGTGCTATTACAATTGCGCGAATCGAACCGGGTTCCGGTCCTGATTCTGTCGGCCCAGGATGACGAGAAAACCAAGGTGGCGGCGCTCGACAGCGGGGCCAATGATTACATGATCAAACCTTTCGGCGCCGCCGAATTGCTGGCGCGCCTGCGCGTCCTCCAGCGCGCGATACCGGGTGAATCGGACGGGCCGCTGTTTATGAACGGCGACTTGGAGGTGGACATTATGTCCCATCGGGCTGCCATCCGGGGCCGCGAACTGGATCTTACCCCTACCGAAGAGGCCGTGCTATATATACTCACCCGGCACGCCGGGAAACTGGTCACATGCAGACATCTGCTCCGGTGCGTTTGGGGAAGCGACTCGGAGGACAGGCTCCACGATCTGCACGTCTATATCCGCAGTCTCCGCCGGAAGCTGAACGGAGTCGGCAACGAAAATGTGATCCAAACCGAAGGCAGCGCAGGCTATCGTCTCCTGCTTCCGATACATTGCCATTGCGTGCCCGCCCAATCAGCCTCGCAGAGATTACTCAGTGCCGCCGCCTGAGCAGGTTTCCGTCTCTGTTTCCGCTGACAGAGCCATAAAGGAGGCGGTTCTGAGATTCTTCCCACGTTTCCACCCCTGGCGAGTTGTTTCCGGGAGTCAGATAGTTTCAAAATCATTGCTGGGTTCCGCGGCGCAGGCAGGGCGATGGGAGCGATGGACGCAACCAACTGCTGTGGTCCTGCGGCAAACGCATCGATGAGAATGAAAATCGGCGGAGCGCGTTAATGAAATTTTGATGTTTTCATGGGTTCTTTGAGTTTCATTGCAGCCACAGGTGTTGAATTTTAGACACTGTGACCGCAAAAAACCCCGCCGCCGATCTGTTTGTAATTTGAAATAACCGCAATAAATCCGCCGCGTCATAGCTGATTTTGACTTTTCCGAGCCGGCTGGCACGGCATGTGCAAAGAGTTCGCTGCAATTGAACTGACATTTAGCGAATTGAATTATGACAAAAATTGAGATCATCCAGGTCGTGCTGTTTTTTGGATTGGGCATCGCACTGACGCCGCCGGTGGGACGCTTCATGTATAAGGTCTATGCGGGCGAGAGAACCTTTCTCCACGCAATTCTTGGGCCCATCGAGAAACTGATCTACCGGCTGACCGGGATTGATCCGACCGAGGAGATGACCTGGATGAAATACTTCTGCGCCGTGCTGATGTTCGCCACGGTGGGCTTCGTGGCGGACATGGCGATTTTCATGACTCAGAAATGGCTGCCGCTGAATCCGCAAGGTCTGGACAACTGCTCCTGGCACCTGGCGTTCATGCAAGCCTGGAGTTTCACCTGCAACGCGGATTGGCAGTCTTACGCCGGCGAAACCACCATGAGTTACTTTTCCCAGATCTTCGCCATCATGGTGCATCAGTTTCTCAGCGGCGCGGCGGGGCTGGCCGTTTTGGTGGCGGTGGGGCGGGCGCTGAAACGGGCCTCGATCAAAACCATCGGCAATTTCTGGACCGACATGACCCGTGGCATGCTCTATTTCATACTGCCTCTCTCCGCCCTTTGGGCCATTCCGCTCATGTGGCAGGGGGTTCCCCAGACCTTCAAGCCCTATCAAACCGCCAATCTCATGGAGCCTTACACAACCCAGGTGCAAAAGACCGATGACAAGGGGAATAATGTGACAACCAACATCCAGTTGGTCGTCTCCTCTCCGAAACTGGATGACAAGGGTCAGCCGGTCACGACCAATGGCGCTGCCGTCATGGTGGATGTGCCGCAAGTGGACGCGAAAGGCGCGCCCATCATGACCAACGTGCCGGTCATGGTGGATGCGAAAGTGGCCACCCAACCCATTCCGCTCGGCGGCGTGGCGGCGTTCGAAGCGATTAAGCAACTATTCACTAATGGCGGCGGCTGGTACAACGTGAACAGCGCGCATCCGTTTGAGAATCCGACCCCATTCTCAAACTTTTGGGAAATGCTGGCGATCATCGTCGTGCCGATGGCGCAGGTTTACTTGTTCGGCTTGCTGGTCGGCAACAAGAAACACGCCTGGTGTTTGTTCTACGTCATGCTGGCCATGTATGTGTTCTCCTTCGGAATCGCGTGGTATTGCGAAACGCGGCCCAATCCAGTGATGGCGGGCGCGATGCCGAACATGGAAGGCAAGGAACAACGGATCGGAGTCATGAACAGTGTCTTATGGGGATCCTCCTGCACCGCCATTGACAACGGGTCGGTCAATTCGATGCACGATAGCTGGATGCCCCTGGCTGGCATGATGCCGCTGTGGAACATCCTGATTGGCGAAATTATGTTCGGCGGCATCGGGTGCGGCATGTATTGCATGTTGTGCCATGTGCTCATCGCGGTGTTTATCGCCGGTCTTATGATCGGCCGAACACCCGAGTATCTGGGCAAAAAACTCGACGCCTGGTGCGCGACATGGGCGGTCCTGGGCGTTTTGATTCCTAACGCAGCGTGTCTGATTCCGACGGCTCTGGCCGTGATGCTGCCGCAAGGCCTGTCGAGCATGGCCAACGGCGGTCCGCACGGATTGACCGAGGTCCTTTACTGCTTTGGCGAGGCGGCAAACAATAATGGCAGCGCTTTCGCCGGCCTCAATGCCAATACCCCCTTCTACAATATCGGCGCCGGGATTGTCATCTGGATCGGGCGATTCATCCCCATAATCGCCGCGCTGGCGATTGCCGGCAGGCTGGCTTCCAAAAAGACCGTGGAACCCTCAGCGGGCACTCTGCCCACCCACGGCTGGACCTTCGGCCTCACCTTGACTGGAGTCATCATCATCGTCGCCGCGCTGACGTTCTTCCCGGCGCTTTGCCTGGGACCCATGGTCGAGCACGGGTTGATGCTGGCGGGTCGAGTGTTCTAAAACATCCAGGCTTTTTTAATCCATTTATATGAGCACAAGAGTTGAATTCAAATACTCGGTATTGTTCCGGCAGGCGGTGATTGATGCGTTCAAAAAGCTGCATCCACGCGACGAGATCAAGAATCTGGTCATGTTCGTGGTGTGGCTCGGTTCCATCTGGACGACCGCCATTCTGTTTCTGCCCGGCCAGTTCAATCTGTTCAACGTCCAGATTTGCTTCTGGCTCTGGTTTACCTGTCTCTTCGCCAATTTCGCGGAGGCTATGGCGGAAGGCCGGGGCAAGGCCCACGCCGACGCCCTTAAGAAAATGCGCACCAAGACCACGGCCCGCAAGTTGGTCAACGGCGAAGAAATTCAGATCTCCAGTTCCGATCTGAAATTGGGCAACTTGTTTGTGTGCGAAGCCGGAGAATTGATACCCGCCGACGGTGAGATCATTGAGGGCATCGCCACCGTGGACGAAGCGGCCATTACGGGCGAATCCGCGCCGGTGGTGCGTGAAAGCGGCGGGGACCGCAGCGCCGTGACCGGAGGCACCCGGGTGCTCAGCGACCGGATCGTGGTGCGGGTCACCGCCGAAGCCGGCAGTTCGTTTCTGGACCGAATGATTGACATGATTGAAGGCGCGCGGCGGCAGAAAACACCCAACGAAATTGCGCTGAACATCGTGTTGGTCAGTCTGACGGCGCTTTTCATCGTGGTCGTCTTTGTGCTGCCGCCCTACGCCCATTACAACGAAGCCCAAGCCGGGCAGAAGGCGGTGGTGCTGACGTCCATTCCCGTTCTGCTGGCGCTGATCGTTTGTTTGATTCCGACGACCATCGGAGGTCTGTTGAGCGCCATCGGCATCGCCGGCATTGACCGCCTCATGCGCCGCAATGTCCTGGCCACCAGCGGACGCGCCGTGGAAGCGGCGGGGGACGTGGATGTCCTCCTGCTCGATAAGACCGGCACCATCACCCTGGGCAACCGCCAGGCCACCGAATTCATTCCCGCTCCAGATGTCAAGATTGAGGATCTCGCCGAGGCCGCCCACCTGGCCTCACTGGCTGACGAAACTCCGGAAGGCCGTTCCATTGCTGTATTGGCCAAGGAAAAATACGGCTTGCGCGGGCGCGAAGTTGGCGATCATTTCGCCACCTTCGTCCCTTTTACAGCGCAAACCCGCATGAGCGGCGTTGACCTCTATGCCGAGGCGCAGGTTGTCAGCGCTCCCCTGCTTAAACCCAAAGGCGAACCGGCCTTCGCGGGACGTTCCTCTTCGTTTGCCGCTCCAGCCACGGTCGAGAAAATTGCTACAGGATCGCATCCCATCCGTTCCATTCGCAAAGGAGCGGCCGAGTCAATCGCCCGGTATGTCGGCACAAACGGGGGGCAGGTTCCCAAGAGCCTCATGGACAAAGTTGATGAAATTTCCCGACAAGGCGCCACCCCGCTGCTCGTGGCCGACGGCGGCAAGGCCCTCGGCATCATCCATCTCAAGGACATTGTGAAAGGCGGCATCAAGGAACGGTTCGCTCAACTCCGCAAAATGGGCATCAAGACCATCATGGTCACGGGTGACAACACTCTCACCGCCGCCGCCATCGCGGCGGAAGCGGGCGTGGACGACTTCATCGCCCAAGCCAAGCCGGAAGATAAACTGGCCCGCATCCGTAAGGAGCAGGAAGGTGGAAAACTGATAGCCATGATTGGAGACGGCACCAATGATGCGCCCGCACTGGCGCAGGCCGATGTGGGTGTGGCCATGAACACGGGCACGCAAGCGGCGCGTGAAGCCGGCAACATGGTGGACTTGGATAGCAATCCCACCAAGCTCATCGAAGTCGTCGAAATCGGCAAACAATTGCTGATGACGCGGGGCGCGCTGACGACGTTCAGCATCGCCAACGACGTGTCAAAATACTTCGCGATCCTGCCGGCGATGTTTGGGCTGCTCTACGCCACCACCGCGGGCGGACGCGGCCCGCTGGACAAGTTGAACATCATGTATCTGCACTCCCCGCAAAGCGCGATCCTGTCGGCAGTCATTTTCAACGCCTTGATCATCGTGGCGCTGATTCCCCTGGCCTTGAAGGGCGTGAAATACCGTCCGCTCGGCGCCGCGGTGATTTTGCGCAACAACATGCTCATTTACGGAATCGGCGGCATCCTCGTGCCGTTCATATTCATCAAATTGATAGATGTGCTGCTGGTGGCCGTTCGCCTGGCCCCCTGATATCACTAATGCCAACAATTACAAACAAGGAAATATTATGATTAAACTTATCACCCAAGCCGTCGGACAGACCATTTTGTGGAGTATCGTGGCCGGAGTAATGTATCCGGTGGTCATGACGCTCTTTGCACAGACCGTGTTTCCCAAGCAGGCCAACGGAAGTCTGGTCGAACAGAACGGCAAACTTATAGGTTCCGCCTTGTTGGCGCAGCAGTTCCAAGGCAGCAATTACTTCTGGCCGCGGCCCTCGGCATGCACCTACGGCACGGGGCCGACAGGAATTGCGGCATCCAGCGGCAGCAACCTGGGTCCAACCAGCGGGGCCTTGCATACGAATGTCGAGAACAACGCCGCAGCTTTCATCAGTGGAAACAACCTGCCAACGAATACCATCGTCCCGGCCGATATGATCTATGCCTCCGCCAGCGGCCTTGATCCTCATATCAGCCCCGAAGCCGCGCGGCTTCAGATCTCGCGCGTCGCCGCATCCCGCAGTTTGAGTGAGGACAAGGTTAAGAACCTGGTTGAGCAATACGTCGAACCGCCGCAGTGGGGCTTTCTCGGTCAGGCGCGGGTGAATGTTTTGCTTCTCAATGTGGCTCTCGACCAGACCCAGGCCGGGATGAAGAAGGCTCAAACGGCCGCACCCGGCAAAGGCTGATGACGCGCACCTGATTCTGTTGGACGTCAGGCCTTTCCAACACGGTTTCCAGCGTTGAATCCAACCTGGATGAGTTGCACGTCGTCAACCTGACTCTCCAAAGCAATCTGGCCGCGCACCAGACAGTGTTCTCCAACGAACTGGCGGCCAGCCAGGCCAGACGCGACGCCGCCGCGGCCGCACTGGCCAAAATCGAGGCCGCGGCCCAATCCAATGCGCGAGCCGCCGCTTTGGAAGTGGGGCGCCTGGACAAGGAAATCCGCGAAGTTGAAGCCCATCACCAAAACCTCGACATCGAATCGTTGGAACTGCATACTTCCATCACAAATCTCGACAACCACATCCAGGACGCGAAAAAGACCGAATTGGTCAAGGATTACAACGACGTGACGGCCGTGCGCAAGCAACTCTACAAAGTCAAGGCCGAGATCGTCGCCGCCCGCAATGACGATTGGGTCCGCCGCGGCGTCTATGCCAGTTTCAATCAAAAAGGCGGCGAAAGATTGGCCCATCCCGTCGTTGTCCTTGCCCCCAATACCAACGCGACCTGGTACGTCGAGTTGAATCAGAATGGCGGTGCCCAAGTCAAGGCGACACCTGCCGCCAACGAGCTTCTGACGAACGCATCGGTCCCACCCTAACCCTTTCTGTATTCCAAACCGGGAATTCCCCGCCGTCCGGCAGTTCAGCGCGAACACTCATCAGCGAAGACTGTCTTGACCCGTCCGCCTCAATCTCCTCCTGCCAGTGCTCCCCGCCCTCGTGGACGCTTATCCGGGAGATTCAAACCGCGCCGGAAGCCGTGCAGCGGGAAGTCATTGACTTCCTTGTTTTCCTGAAGGCCCGCCAGACCGCGCCTGCCGAAGGAGGAGAGAACCTGCTCCCGCTGGCCCAATCCGCTTGGGCCGCCGACTGAAATACCCCAGAGGAGGAAGAGGCATGGCGCGATTTGTAAGCGGCGAGGTGGTCGTCGTGCCGATCCCGTTTACCGACCTTTCCAGCGCGAAAGTCCGCCCTGCGCTAGTATTGGCGTCATTGACCAGAGGCGATCTGATTCTTTGCCAAATCACCAGCCAAGCAGCCGGGCATCCAGAAGCCGTGCCTCTTTTGCCGGCGGATTTTAAAGCAGGCGGCGGATTGGCGCGGGCCAGCTTTGCCTTGCCCCAGGGTGGTCACGGCCAACGAGTCCTGCGTGCGACGGGCTGTGGGAAGGCTCCAGGCAGCCAAGCTGGACCAAATCCGGGAGAGCGTTTGCGCGGTCATCCGGCAAAAATGAATTGAGTGGGGGCAACCCCATTCCTGACGAACAGCGACGCTGCTGTCAGTAAAACTGTCAGTGAAAATAGTGAAAGAGCAATGAACGGGTAGTGGAGGGGTAAAGCCAATTAGACCTTGATTCTCAGAGGGAAAAACAATATTCCCCTCGTAGCTGAATCGGGAACGCAGTCCAAGTCCGGCAACTGGCTCCAGCCTTAATATTGCGCTATCAATGTCTTACGTTGCAATTCTGTTTTTGGATGTAACGTATAAAGACGCTATTACGACAACAAGCTTGTCGTAAAGTGTCGTAATCCTCCAATGATTGTTCGATCCGATCAACATGCCGACAGGGTTTGCACCCACCACCATGACTTCAGTTCGAGTGCTGTTCGGCATAATTTTGGTTTTTCTCGGCACAGGCCAACAACCGTGTGTTGCTGTTGGAATTTGAGCAGGCTGGGTTAAACGGCGCAGACAACCTCCCCTTTCTTGGCTGGATTTAGCAGCCAAGTCCATCGCTCGTGATGTTTATGTTACGCGGATTGTAGTCAGCAATGACCGTGCCAAGAGGGTGAGATGGCCTTTTCCCCGACATGCACTTTCAATGCAAGATGATCCACAAACGCAAGCGCCGATGTTGGCACAAAATCTGCGCCTGAAAGTTTCATGGAGAAGTTTTCGGATGATTGTCCTCCCGGTTGTCCGGGCGGCGAAGCGATGGGGTTGGATCCGCTTGGCGGAACAACGGCCCCGTCAGGGTGCCGGGTCGTCGATGAGTTAAGCCTGCTATTTGGCATCTCCTACACGTTGGAGAGCAGTTTGGAGTTGAGGGACGTGATCCGGCCCGTGCTGCTCAAGATGGCTGAGGTGCTTGGCATGAAACGCGGCACCATCACGATACTCAACCGGGATCACGGCGAAGTCACCATCAGCGAGGCGGTTGGCCTGCCCACCGGACGCGAAGGGGAGTATCTGGAGGCCTGCCGGGAGTTGATCCGCCAGGTAACCGGCACCGGACAAGCCCTGGTGGTGCGGGACATAGGGAAGGAGCCCGTGCTGAACGAATGGTGGTTGGAGGAAAGCCGGTCCGACCAGAAGAACTTGAAAGTGGCGTATATCTGCGTTCCCATCAAGTTCGGCGCCGAGGTTGTGGGCGCGCTCAGTGTGGAACGGGTTCTTGACGGTCGCGCGCGATTATCTTCAGACCGCCGTCTGCTTTCACTGATCGCCAATGTCATCGCGCAGACGGTGCATTCTCATCGTTACACCCATGAAAAGCTCTCCGCGCTGCAGCGGGAGAACGAGCGGTTGCAAGAGCAGATCGAGACAAGTTTTCGGCCGAAAAACATTCTCGGCAATTCCAATGCGATGCGGTCAGTCTTTCTGCACATCGAACAGGTGGCCGGCAGCGCCACCACTGTGCTCATCCGGGGCGAGTCCGGGGTGGGCAAAGAACTGGTGGCCCGGGCGCTGCACGAGCAAAGCCCGCGCAAGGGCAGGGCGTTCGTGAAATTCAACTGCGCCGCGTTGCCGGAATCCATCATCGAAAGCGAATTATTTGGCCACGAAAAGGGCGCGTTTACCGGCGCGGTGGCCATGCGCAAAGGGCGGTTCGAGATTGCCGATGGCGGAACGATCTTTCTTGATGAAATCGGCGACATCCCTCCCTCCACCCAGATCAAGTTGTTGCGCGTGTTGCAAGAAAAGGAATTCGAGCGCGTCGGCAGCCAGACGCCCATGAAGTGCGACGTCCGCATCATTGCCGCGACGAGCCGAAACCTCGAGGAAATGATCGAGCAGGAGAAGCTCCGCGTGGACCTGTATTACCGACTCAATGTGTTTCCAATCTATGTGCCACCGCTGCGCGAGCGGAAGTCAGACCTGCTGCTGCTGGCTGATCATTTTGTGGAAAAGTTCAGCAAGAACAGCGGCAAGAGTGTGCGGCGCATCTCCACCGCCGCGATTGATTTGCTGGTCAGCTACCACTGGCCTGGCAACGTGCGCGAACTGGAGAATTGCATCGAGCGCGCCGTTTTGCTGTGCCGGGGGCAGTCGATTGAAGCGCATCATCTGCCGCCAACGTTGCAGAAAAAGGATCCCTCCGAAAAAAGCTCCACTGGCACACTTGACTCTGCCATGGCGGCGCTGGAATACGAGATGATCGTGGCTGAACTCAAGGCGTGCGAAGGCAACATGGCCGGCGCCGCGCGTAATTTGGGTCTGACCGAACGCCAAATCGGCCTACGGGTGAAGCGTTTCGGGATTGATTTCAAACGCTTTCGGCGTGCCGACGAAATGGCATCCGCAAAAGCGACATCCGCGTAGCTTTTTAAGCGGCTAATTACATTAATGTGGGATTTTGCGAGCCAAATCCCTGCTTTGAAGAAATTCAGGTTGCTACAATCCCTTTGATATACGGGGGGGTTGACCGTTTCGCTGAAAAGTGCAATAGATTGGCATCGTAGTTGCAGTAGAACATCCGTTCGGCGGTGTTTTTATTTGCCGCGCGGTGATACGATTATATCAATGAACGACAAAATAATGTCATCCAACCCGGTGCTGGCGCGACGGTTGGCGCGCGAATGGTCGCAAGCGGAATTGGCCCAACGGGCGGGTATATCACGCGCAGCGGTAAGTGCCATAGAGGGCGAACGTCTTTCGCCGTCGGTCGCGACGGCCCTGGCGTTGGCGGCGGTATTCGAGTGCTCGGTTGAGGAATTGTTCAGCCGCGGGACGACGCCAGCGTCGGCCGAACCTGACTGGGCGTGGTTGCCGAGAGCGGAAACCTGCCGTTACTGGGAGGCAAACGTAAACTCGCGGCGGCGGCTATATCCGGTTGAGGCAGCGACGCTAAACCCGGTGCCGCATGACGGTGTCTGGTCCAACGGTGTGCTCCGGGAGAGCCGTCCCCCATCGGCAGAAACAACACTGGTGCTGGCGTGCTGTGATCCGGCGGCGGGTTTGCTGGCGGAGGAATACGCACGGGCGTCGGGTTTCCGATTGCTGGTGTTTCCGCGCGGTGGCCGCGCCGCTCTGGAATTGTTGCGACAACGGCTGGTTCATGTCGCGGGACTGCACTATTCCACGGATGAACTGCCTGAGCGCAATGCCGAGACTGCGCGCGCACAGCTTGGCAATCATGGCCTGCTGCTCCGTCTGGCCCGATGGGAAACCGGCGTCGCGCTGGCAACGAATGACCATTCGAGTTCGGCAGAATGCGTAGCGCGGCGTCCACTGCGCTGGGCGGCGCGTGAACCCGGTTCGGCGGCGCGCGAATGCCTGGACGAACTGCTTGGCAGCCGGTCGTTTTCGGGGCGCGAGGTGAACGGACACGCGGCGGTGGCCGAGGCTGTGCGCGCTGGCTGGGCAGAGGCGGGCGTTTGCGTGCGCTTCAGCGCAGACGAAGCCGGTTTAAATTTTCTGCCGGTGCGCACGGAGACTCTGGATTTGTGTTTCCCCGCCGCGTTCCAACATGACCCCCGCATCCAGGCGCTCGTGCGACTATTGCGCGGACGCGCCTGCCGCCGGCTGATTAGCGAACTGCCCGGCTACAACGCAAGGGAGACGGGAGAAATGCTGGCTTTATGACTTCATTGGAAACCAACTCCAACTCAAACAAACTAAAAATACAGCATACAATGAAACATCACATTCCACTCGACCGAGCATTGAAACCCATTATGACACCCATTGAATTATTTGCCGCCCTGCCTGCGTTTAAAAGTTCAAGCGCGCGCGCCTTCATTGCGTTTCTGCTAATGACATCCCTCACGACGATCCATGCACAGAGCGCCAGTAACGAAGCTTCGTCAGGGGACGATTTTTTCTCCAAGTGGTTTGGGATGGTGTCGAAAGCCCAGGCTGAGCAGCCGCACTGGATGACACCGGTCGTTACGGTAACGCCCCGTTTGGAGCAGGAGTATCGCTACGATCAATCCATTCAAGGCACGGCCGGGGGCAACACGCTGACAAGCTACGGCGGAGGCAAGGGACTGGAGATCATTCCTCTAGAAAATGTGGAGGTCATTCTCGGCGTTCCCGCGTGGCAATCCCACAAAAAGCCGTCGGACATGGACGGATGGGCCGATGATAGTTTTCTGGTGAAGTATCGCTGGCTTTGCGCCAATGAGGAACATGGGGACTATATCCTTACGACTTTTCTTGGACTTACGGCGCCGACGGGAGACGCGGCCAACACCAAGGGTCGCTATACCTTTACGCCCACTGTTGCCGGGGGCAAAGGATGGGGTGATTTTGACATCCAAAGCACTCTGGGCATCTCCCTGCCCACCGATCACGGCACGGATCCAACAGGTCCAGGAACGCCCATTGCGCTGAACACGGCCCTGCAATACAAGCTGGGAAAAGTGGTCTGGCCGGAGATCGAAGCCAATTACACGTACTACCCCAACGGCGAGCACGAAGGCAAAGAGCAGCTTTTCCTCACCCCGGGAGTGATTTTCGGGCGATTCCCGCTCTGGCAACGCCTGGCCATGTCCGTTGGTCTCGGCTACCAAGTCGCGGTCACCAGCAAACCCACTTACGGAAATAACTTTATATTGACCGCGCGATTGCCATTTTGATCAAAATGTGGAAATCCATGTGTAAATGAAACGTCTGATTGTTCTCATCCTTGCCAGCGCGGTACTCTTGCGTTGCCTGCAAGCCGCAAGCCCGGACGCGAAAGTCACGGTCTTCGCAGCCGCGAGCCTGAGAGACTCGCTCCAGGAAATCGCCGCCGCGTACGAAAAGCGATCCAGCGGGAGAATTGTCTTCAACTTCGCCGCGTCCGGCGTGCTCGCGCGACAAATTGAGGAAGGCGCCCCAGCCGACCTCTTTTTTTCCGCGGACGAGGCCAGGGCCGATGCGCTGGGAACGAAGGGATTGCTTGTCAAGGCAACGCGCACGAATCTTCTCGCCAATTCGCTCGTAATCGTCTCCGCTTTGGACACCGCCACGGTCCGCTCGCCGGGCGACTTGACCAACGCCGCCGTCAAGCGCGTCGCGCTTGGCGACCCCAAAACTGTGCCCGCCGGAACCTACGCAAAAGTTTATCTGGAAAAATCGGGGTTGTGGCCGGGCATTGAACCGAAGGTCATCCCATGCGAGAATGTCCGTGCCGTGCTGGCCGCGGTGGAATCCGGCAACGTGGACGCCGGCGTGGTCTATAAAACGGATGCCGCGATTTCCAGGAAAGTGAGGGTTGTTTTTGAAGTTCCGGCCGGCGACGGACCCAAAATCACATACCCGGCCGCGCTCGTGAAGGACGCGCCGCAACCGGAGGCGGCAAGGCGGTTCCTGGGTTACCTTGCGGGCAAAGAGGCGGGCGAAGTTTTTTCCCGCCATGGATTTGTTGTTTTATCCGCCGGCGCGAAATGATAGGTTGAGGCGCCGGCCATGGCCGGTGGAACCAAAAGGAAAACAATGAAACTTAGCGCACGGAATATTCTCAAAGGCAAGGTAAAGAGCCTCAAGAAAGGCCCCATCAGCAGCCTCGTCGTCCTGGAGATCGCTCCAGGCATCGAAATTGTCTCGACCATCACCGCAGAAAGCTCGGTGGCATTGAAGCTGAAAAAGGGACAGACCGCCTACGCGATCATCAAAGCCTCCAGCGTTTTGGTTGGCGTGGATGATTAGTTCCGCCCCCAGCCACCGTCGCGAATCATGACCGCCGCCGAATGGCAGATCGTCGCGTTCACGGTGGAAATGGCCGTGTTAAGCACGGCGTTGATCTTGCCGCCGGGTCTTGCGCTGGCGTGGTGCCTTGCGCGGTTGCGCTGGCGCGGCAAGGCGTTGGTGGAGACTCTGGCCGCCCTGCCGCTCGTCCTGCCTCCGGTGGTGACCGGCCTGATTCTGCTCAAACTCTTTGGCCGCCGCGGCCCCATCGGCCACTGGCTTTACTCGGAATTTCATTACGACATAGTGTTCACCTGGCGCGCCGTCACTTTGGCGCTGGCGGTGATGTCATTTCCCCTGCTCGTCTGGACGGCGCGCTCCGCCATTGAGGAGGTCAATCCGGCGCTGGAGCAAATCGCCCGCACGCTGGGAGCGGGCGAGTGGCGCGTGTTCTTCACGATTACTCTGCCCCTGGCGAAACGCGGAATTCTCGCCGGAACTGTGCTGGCTTTTGCGCGCGCGCTGGGTGAATTTGGCGCGACGATCATGGTGGCGGGTAATATTCCCGGCGCCACGACCACGTTGTCCACCGATGTTTACCAACTCGTGCAAGCCGGCGAAGACAATCACGCTTGGACATTGACCGCCATTTCGAGCGCGCTGGCGTTTGCCGCGGTGTGGATCAACGTGCGGCTGATGCGCCGCGCGAATCACTGACATGAGTCTGCTCCTCAAGGACATTTCCCTGCCGCTCGCCTCATTTACACTTGAAGTCGATGTGGAAATCCACGGTCGCGTCACCGCCGTCTTCGGTCCATCCGGTTCAGGAAAGACTTCGCTGCTCGAACTGGTGGCCGGGTTGCGTCCGGCAAAGTCCGCCTTCATCCAACTGGGCGACCGCGTGCTGACCGACGTTTCCCGCGGGCTTTTTGTTCCGATCCGCCAGCGCGACATCGGCTATGTCCCGCAGGATTTGGCGTTGTTTCCGCATTTGTCCGTGCGCCAGAATTTGTTGTACGGCAGCAAGCGCGGAGGGGAAAGCAACCGTTTGTTTGCCTTCGAGCACATCACGGAAATCCTGGAAATCCAACCGCTCATCCGGCGCGGCGTCACGGAACTTTCGGGCGGCGAGAAACAACGTGTCGCCCTGGCGCGCGCTTTGATTGCCGTGCCGCGCCTGCTCTTGCTCGACGAACCGCTGGCCAGCCTCGACTCGAAGCTCAAGGCGCGCATCATCCCCTATCTGGCCCGCGTGCGCGACGAGTTTCACATACCCATGCTTTATGTGACCCACGATCGCTTGGAGATGCTCGCGCTGGCCGATGAGATGCTGGTTTTGGCCAACGGCAAGATTGAGCAAACCGGAAAAGTTACATCCGCGTAGCTTCCCAAATGGGTTCCCACCAAAAGGTAGCCTTTGGTGAGATGACCCTCCCCAAATCCAAGGAGGTCTCTGTTTCCTAGTGCCTTTGTATTCAACGGTTTGCAGAATTTCCCAGCTTCAATTCATCATTATCCGGGCCGTTGGCATCCTCCATGCAAAGGAGGTCGTTATGATGATGAGAAAAGTAGCAATTTACGGCAAGGGTGGAATTGGCAAGTCCACCACCACCCAAAACACCGTGGCCGGTCTGGCCGAAATGGGCAAGAAAGTCATGGTGGTCGGCTGCGATCCCAAGGCTGATTCCACACGCTTGCTTCTCGGGGGACTGGCGCAACGCAGCGTGCTGGACACACTCCGCGAAGAGGGTGAAGACGTTGAACTGGCGGACATTCGCAGCGGCGGTTTTTGCCACAGCCTCTGCGTCGAGTCCGGCGGCCCCGAGCCTGGTGTGGGCTGCGCCGGGCGCGGCATCATCACCTCCATCAACATGCTCGAACAGCTCGGCGCCTACGACGCCAGCGAATGTCTGGATTACGTGTTCTACGACGTGCTGGGCGACGTGGTTTGCGGCGGCTTCGCCATGCCCATCCGCGATGGCAAGGCGGAGGAAATCTACATCGTTTGCTCCGGGGAAATGATGGCCATGTACGCGGCGAACAATATATGCAAAGGCATTCTTAAATTCGCCACCAGCGGCAAGGTCCGCCTGGGCGGCCTGATCTGCAACAGCCGCAAGGTCGATAACGAGAAGGAGATGATCGAGCAGTTCGCCAGAAAGCTCGGCACGCAAATGATCCATTTCGTCCCGCGCGACAACGACGTGCAGCGCGCCGAGATCAACCGCAAAACGGTCATCGAGTGGAACCCGCAATGCGGCCAGGCTGACCAATACCGCGCGCTGGCCAAGGCGATTGATCAGAATCAGAATTTTGTCATCCCCAAGCCTCTCCCCATGCCGGAGTTGGAAAAACTCCTCATGGAATTCGGACTTTATAACTGAACCCCCTCACACCCATCCCCACCATGCCCACCATGATCCAATCCGTAGTGCGACCGGAAAAAGTCCACGAAGTTATGAAAGCCCTCTTCGACGCCGGTTTCCCCGCTGTCACGAAGATGGATGTCTTCGGACGCGGCAAGCAGCGCGGTCTCAAGGTCGGCGAGATCACGTACGACGAGTTGCCCAAGGAACAATTGATGGTGGTGATCCCGGACGGCGACAAGGATCTGGTTGTGGAAACGATCATGAAATCCGCGCGCACCGGGACAAAGGGCGTGTTCGGCGACGGCAAGATATTCGTCTTGAAGGTCGAGGAAACCTGGACCGTCAGTTCCAGCAGCAAGGATGAGTGTTCATGAAACAAATCATCGCCATCATCCGCATCAACATGATGAATGCCACCAAGCAGGCGCTCATCGATGCCGGCTTTCCCGCGTTCACCGCCCGAAAGGTGATCGGACGCGGCAAAGGCAACGTGGATTCCCGCGTCATCGAGGGCGCGGAAGCCGACGCGCCCGAGGCGATTGCCCGGCTCAAAGACGACGGCCCAATGCTTACACCCAGGCGCATGATGACCGTTGCCGTGTCGGACGATTCCGTCCCCAAGGTGATCGAGGCCCTCATCCGCGTCAACCACACGGGCAACCGCGATGACGGAAAGATTTTTGTTCTGCCGCTTGAAGACGCCGTCCGGGTCCGCACGGGTGAGCGCGGCGCGGCGGCGGTGAACTGAGAATTGAAGAGGACATTTTATGCCTGAATTGACCGCCAAAACCGCGGCGCCTGATCCGAATGTGGTCCGGGAGGAGATGCTCAAAATCTATCCGCCCAAGACGCGCAAGAAGCGATCCAAACAAATCCTTCCCAATGATCCCGCGGCGCCGCCGGAAATCGCCGCCAACACGCGCACCATCCCCGGCATCATCTCCCAGCGCGGCTGCACCTACGCCGGCTGCCGTGGCGTGGTCATGGGACCGATTTATGATTTGCTCCAAATCACCCACGGCCCGGTCGGTTGCGGCTTTTACGCCTGGATGACCCGACGCAACCTCGCCCGTCCGAAACCTGGCGAGATCAATTATATGCAGTACTGCATGAACACCGACATGCAGGAAGACCAGATCATTTTCGGCGGCGAGAAAAAGCTCAGGCAGGCGATCAGGGAAGCCTACGAGATTTTCCACCCCAAGGCCATCGCCATTCTTGCCACCTGCCCGGTCGGCCTCATCGGCGACGACATCCACACCATCGCCCGCCAGATGAAGGAGGAGCTTGGGATCAACGTCATGGCGTTCAGTTGCGAGGGCTACAAGGGCGTCAGCCAGTCCGCCGGCCACCACATCGCCAACAACGGCGTCTTCAAAAACATCATCGGCCTCGACGACACAGCCGACGAGGCCGAGTTCAACATCAACATCCTGGGTGAATACAACATCGGCGGCGACTCCTGGGAGATTGAGGCGCTCCTCTCCAAATGCGGCATTCACGTCACCTCCACCTTGAGCGGCGATGTCAGTTACGAACAAGTCAAAAGGGCGCACACCGTCCAACTCAATGGCGTCATGTGCCACCGCTCCATCAACTACATCGCCGACATGATGGAGAAAAAATTCGGCATTCCGTGGATCAAGGTGAATTTCCTGGGAGCCGATGCGGCGAAGAAAACACTGCGCAAACTGGCGAAATTCTTCGAGAGCAAAAAACTCGCCGACCGCGTGGAGGAGGTCATCTTTGAGGAGATGCTGGCGCTGAAGCCGGTGCAGGACGAAATCCGCGCGCGCTGCCAGGGCAAAACCGCCGCGCTCTTCGTGGGCGGGTCCCGGGCGCATCATTACCAGGATTTGTTCCGCGATATCGGCATGGAGACGGTCTGCGCCGGATATGAGTTTGCCCACCGCGACGATTACGAGGGCCGCCGCGTCCTGCCGACGATCAAGGTCGATGCCGACAGCCGCAACATCGAGGAACTTCACGTCGAAGCCGATCCGGCGCGATTCAAACCGACCCGGACCCCCGAACAGATGGCGGCGCTCGAAGCGGGCGGATTCACCTTCCGCGATTACGAGGGGATGATGTCCGAGATGAAGAAGAACGCGCTGATCGTGGATGACATCACCCATCATGAGATTGAGAAGCTCATCGAAATCTACAAGCCGGACATCATTGGTTCGGGCATCAAAGACAAATTCGTCATCGAGAAAATGGGCGTGCCGTGCAAGCAACTGCATAGCTACGACTACAGCGGGCCGTACGCGGCCTTCACCGGGGCGGCCAATTTCTACCGCGAAGTGGACCGCATGGTGAACACGAAAATCTGGAAGTTCATCGTGCCGCCCTGGGAAAGCGAACCGCAATTGACCGCCACGCTCGTTCACCCCTCGCGCGCCAATGGCGCCAGGAAAAGAGGGGAACCCCAGTCCTGGCAGAAGACACCGGCCGCGCCGCCCGCGGAGGCTCCAATGTAATGAGCGACATGTTCACAGAAACAATACTCTATTCCCATGCTTGAAGGAACCACAGCCGAAATCAAACCGCGCGAGGCGTTGCGGATCAACCCCGCAAAAACCTGCCAGCCCATCGGCGCGATGTACGCCGCGCTGGGCATACACGGTTGCATGCCGCACAGCCACGGCTCGCAGGGCTGTTGCGCCTACCACCGCAGCACGCTGACGCGCCACTTCAAAGAGCCGGTTGTCGCCACGACCAGTTCCTTTACCGAAGGCGCTTCCGTTTTTGGCGGCATGGCCAATCTCCTGCAGGCTCTCTCCAACATCTTCACCATCTACAACCCGCGGATCGTCGCCGTTCACACCACCTGCCTGTCCGAGGTTATAGGCGACGACATTCCGATGATGATCAAAAAAGCCACCGAAGACGGCACCATTCCCAAGGACAAATTCGTCATCCACGCCAACACGCCAAGCTTCGTTGGCTCGCATGTCACCGGTTTCGCCAACATGACCACCGCCATGGTCCGCTACCTGGCCGAGAAGCATGGCCATCGGCCCTTTCAACTCAACCTCATCCCCGGCTTTGTCGATCCCGCCGACGTCCGCGAACTCAAACGCGTTGTTGACGCAATGGGCATCAATTCAATCGTCTTCCCCGACACCAGCGGCGTGCTGGATTCCCCGCAGGACGGGCATTACAGAATGTTCCCGCGCGGCGGAACCACGATTGAGGACCTCCAATCCGCCGGTGACAGTTGTTGCACGATTGCCCTTGGCCATTTCACCTCGCATCCGGCGGCGACGGAACTGGACGAGAAATGCGGCGTCGGCTGCGCGTTCCTTGAACTGCCCATCGGCATGACGGAAACCGACCGTTTCATTCACGCCCTCCGCAATTACGGCGGCGTGGACGTGCCCGCCAGCATCGGCGAGGAACGCGGGCGGCTGCTCGACGCCATGAGCGACATGCACCAGTACTTCCACAATAAACGCGTCGCGGTCGCCGGCGACCCCGATCACGTCATCGCGCTCACGCAGTTCCTGGTGGATTTGGATATGAAGCCCGCCTATGTCATCACGGGATCGCCCGGCAGGCATTTCGAGGAGCGCATCGGGGAAATTGTGAGAGCGAAGGAGCCTGAGGCCGTGGTCAAGCAGAACGCCGACCTGTTCGCGCTTCATCAATGGATCAAGAACAAGCCGGTGGACCTCATCATCGGCAACACCTATTGCAAATACATTTCACGCGCCGAGAACATCCCGTTTGTTCGTTTCGGATTCCCTGTTCTCGACCGCATGGGACACCGCTACTTTCCATGCGTCGGTTACAACGGGGCGTTGCGGCTCATGGAAAAAATGACCGATGCCATGCTCGACCACAAAGACCGCGAATGCGCGGATGAACGTTTCGAACTCATCCAGTAAAACGCCATGAACTCATTCACCATCAACCCCGCCACGGAATCGGACGTGGTTCCGCTGCTGGACATGATCCGGGAATTGGCGGTGTTCGAGGGACTCGCGGGCGAATTGGAGGTCACGGCCGACTCGTTGCGCGAGGCGCTTTTCGGACCGCGGCCAGCCGCCACCGCGCTGCTGGCGCGCGTGGGGGATGAACCGGCGGGTTACGCGGTTTATTTTCAGACCTTTTCAACCTTTGTGGGCCATCCGGGAATTTTTCTGGACGATCTCTACGTCCGCCCCCGGTTCCGCGAGCGCGGAATTGGCCGCGCCCTGCTGGGAAGGGCCGCGCAAAGCCGCGTCGAATCCGCGGGCCGCTTTGAATGGATCACTCTGCGCTGGAACCTGAAGGCCTTGCGGTTTTACCGCGGCCTTGGCGCGCAACTGATGGATGAGTGGGCATTGCTCCGGATGGATGGACGCCAGGTCCGCAAGCTGGCAAACACGACCGGGGAGGCGGCGGCATGATCGAACTTCTTCCAGAGCGCCAGTCACAGGTGCTGCGCACCTCCTCCGGCGCGCCGGCGACTGCCCTCCCATGCGGCAAGGCCAGCCTGGCCGGTTCCGTCAGCCAGCGCGCCTGCGTCTTTTGCGGCTCGCGCGTGGTCTTGTATCCGATCTGCGACGCCCTGCATATCGTCCACGGCCCCATCGGCTGCGCCGCTTATACGTGGGACATCCGCGGCGCTCTCTCCAGCGGCCCCCAACTGCATCGCAACAGTTTCTCCACCGACCTCCAGGAACTGGACGTGATTTTCGGCGGCGAGAAGAAACTCGAATCCGCGTTGCTCGAACTCATCGCGCACTACCAGCCCAAAGCGGCGTTCATCTATTCGACCTGCATCGTCGGACTCATCGGTGATGACGTGAGCGCCGTCTGCAAACGCGTGGGCGCGAAAACGGGCATTCCCGTTTTACCGGTGCATTCCGAAGGCTTCAAAGGAACCAAGAAGGACGGATACCGCGCCGCGTGCGAGGCGGTTTACAAACTGGTTGGCACGGGCGATACCACCGGCATCAGCCCACACAGCATCAACATACTTGGCGAATTCAACCTGGCAGGCGAGACGTGGATTTTGCGCGACTACTACAAGCGCATGGGCATCGAGGTTGTCGCGTGCGTCACCGGTGATTCGCGCGTCGCGGACATCCGCCGCTGTCATGGGGCAAAATTGAACCTCGTTCAATGCTCCGGCTCCATGACGCATCTGGCGAAAATGCTGGAGCGCGACCACGGCATCCCGTTCAAGCGCGTTTCCTACTTTGGCATCGAGGACATGAGCGCCGCGCTTTACGAAGCCGCGAAGTTTTTCGGCGATGATCCAACCATCATGTTGCGGGCGCAGCAATTGGTCCGCGAAGAAATTGCCGCCATCTATCCCGAACTGCAGCGTTACAAGCAAAAGCTCATTGGCAAAAGAGCGGCGATCTACGTCGGCGGCGCATTCAAGGCGTTTTCGCTCATCCGCATTTTGCGCCTGCTTGGAATGGAAACCGCCGTGGTGGGATCACAGACCGGCGACACGGAAGATTATCGCCAGCTCCAGGAAATCTCCAATCCGGGGACGATCATTGTCGATGATTCAAACCCGCTCGAGCTGGCCAAGTTCTGTTTGGAAAAGGACGTGGATTTGTTCATCGGCGGCGTGAAGGAGCGGCCCATTGCCTACAAGTTGGGAATCGGCTTTTGCGACCATAACCACGAGCGAAAGGAGCCGCTGGCGGGTTTTGTCGGAATGTTGAACTTCGCCAGGGAGGTTTACGCCAGCGTGGCCAGCCCCGTCTGGCAATTCGCGCCAAGACGCGCCAACCGCCGGAAGGAGGTCCGCCCAGCATGAACGCGATCAGCCAGGAGGAGGAACCCCGCTCCAAAAACTTCACCTCCACGCGCAACGCCTGCAAATTATGCACGCCGCTGGGCGCGTGCCTGGTCTTTCGCGGCGTCGAGGGTTGCATTCCCTTTTTGCATGGTTCACAAGGCTGCTCGACGTATATCCGCCGCTACCTCATCAGCCATTTTCGCGAGCCAATCGACATCGCCTCGTCGAATTTTCACGAGGAAAGCGCCATTTTCGGAGGAAGCGACAATTTTCAACAGGGCGCGTTGAACGTGATGCGCCAATATGAACCGCAACTTATCGGAGCGGCCACGACCTGCCTGGCCGAAACCATTGGCGAAGACATGCCGCGCCTGTTGCTGGATCTGCGCGAGAAATACGGCGACCGGGTCACCGCTCCCATTGTGACCGTATCCACCGCAAGCTATCGCGGCACACACATGGACGGTTTCCACGCCGCCGTCAAAGCGCTGGTGGAACAGTTGGGCCGGCCCGGTGAAACCACCGGCGCGGTCAATCTTTTCCCCGGCATGGTTTCCGCCGCCGATCTGCGCCTCTTGAAGGAAATCCTCGCCGACTTTGGTCTCAATTACACCCTGCTGCCGGACTATTCCGAAACGATGGACGGCGAGACCTGGTCGCAGTATCAGAAGCTGCAATCCGGCGGCACGCCGTTGAAGGCCATCGCCGCGACTGGCTCCGCCAAAGCGTCCATCGAGTTTGGCCGCACGCTTGCCGCGGGACAAACCGCCGGCTCCTCTCTTCTCGAGAAATTCAACATCCCGCGGCATTTGCTCGGCCTGCCCATCGGCATTCGCGAGTCAGACGCTTTTTTTCAACTGCTTTCAGAACTGAGCGGGCGCTCCACGCCGGTCAAATACCAACGCGAACGCGGCCGGCTTGTGGACAGCCTGATTGACGGCCACAAATACGTTTTTGAGAAGCGCGCCATCGTCTATGGCGAGGAGGATTTGGTCGTTGGGCTGGCATCGTTCCTCTGCGAGATCGGCGTGACACCGGTGCTGTGCGCGAGCGGCGGTCGCAGCAGACATTTTGAAGAGGCGTTGCGCGAAGCCGCGCCGTTGCTGCCTGCTGAAACGCTCGTGAAAGAAGGTTTTGATTTTGCCGAAATCGCCGAACTTGCGCCGTTGCTCAAACCCGACTTTTTCATCGGCAGCAGCAAGGGCTGCAGCGCGGCGCGCGAACTCACGGTGCCGCTCGTCCGCGTCGGCTTTCCGATTCATGACCGCATCGGCGGCCAGCGGGTGCTGCACCTGGGTTACCGGGGCGCGCAGGAGATTTATGACCGCGTCGTCAACGCGCTGCTCGAAGTGAAACAGGAATCCTCAACAGTCGGCTATGCCTACCTATGAGCACGACCGGGATTGATTTCAACAACCACCCCTGCTTTAGCAGGGATGCGCATAAAAAACATGGGCGCGTTCATCTCCCGGTCGCGCCGCGTTGCAACATGCAGTGCAACTTCTGCAACCGCAAATATGACTGCGTCAATGAAAGCCGGCCCGGCGTCACCAGCGCCGTGCTCACGCCGCCGCAGGCGCTGGCCTATCTCGACCATGTCCTGTCCGGCCGTCGCGAAATCAGCGTCGTTGGCATTGCCGGTCCGGGAGAGCCTTTCGCCAATCCAGACGAAACAATGCAAACGCTTCGGCTCGTTCGAGGCAAATATCCGAAGATGCTCTTATGCGTGGCGACAAACGGCCTGGGCGTCGGACCTCACATTGACGAACTCGCTGACCTCCAGGTCAGCCACGTCACGATTACGATTACGGCCACCAACCCGGCTGTCGGCGCGGAGATTTACGCCTGGATTCGCGACGGCAAACGTCCGTTGCGCGGCGAGGAAGCGGCCAGGCTCCTGATTACCCGGCAAACCGAAGCCCTCGTCCGGCTCAAGTCCAAAGGCATCGTGGTCAAGGTCAACAGCATCATTATTCCCGGCGTCAACGACGAGCACATACCGGACATCGCCCGCAAAGTCGGCGACATGGGCGCTGACATCATGAACTGCATGCCGCTCGTGCCGGTCAAAGGCGCGGCGTTCGAGGAATTGCCGCCGCCGGACGGCCTCACCACGGCGCGGGTGCGCCTCCAGTCGGGTCTTCACATTCCCCAGATGACGCACTGCGCGCGCTGCCGCGCCGACGCCGTGGGCTACGTCGGCGAGAATATGACCGCCGAACAAATCGATATGCTGCAACAGTATGCCAAGGCCAGCCTGAACCCCGCCGAAGACGCGGCGCGTCCCTGCGTTGCCGTGGCCACGCTCGAAGGCGCCCTTGTCAACCAGCATCTGGGCGAGGCGGATCGCCTGGCGATTTACGAATTGAACCCTGATCTGCCCGGCACATTCCGGCTGCTCGAAATCCGCCGCGCGCCGGACAAAGGCAGTGGTGACGCGCGATGGGCGGCGCTCGCTGATTCGCTAAAAGACTGCCGTGCGATTCTCGTGACTGCCGCCGGCCCATCACCACAAAAGGCGCTGGCCGCGCAAGGACTGAAAGTCATCGAAATGGACGGGCTGATCGAAGAAGGGCTGAAAGCCGTGTTCGCCGGCCAGCCGATCCCTGCCTCAATGAGGCGCCGCTTCACCGGCTGCGGCGCCGGCATCTCCTGCAAAGGCACCGGCGCCGGATGCGGCTGATTTAACCCTTAACCCTAAACGTCACAACATATGAGCAAACCCAATCATCACATATTCGTCTGCGGCAGCTTTCGCCCCACGGGGGCGCAGGGCGTCTGTCACAAAAAGGAATCCGCCCACCTCCTTCAGCACATCACCACGGAGCTTCAAGATCGCGGGCTGGACGACGTCATGGTGTCAAGCACCGGCTGCATGAACATCTGCGACAGCGGGCCGGTGATGGTCGTCTATCCCGAAAACCTCTGGTACAAACAGGCCACCATCGAAACCGCCGAGGCGATCCTCGACAGCCTGGAGGAAAAAACCGGGCTGCCGCCGGCGACCTTGTTTGCCTGAACATGAACGCAATTCACCTCATCGACACGACCTTGCGGGACGGCGAACAGGCCGCCGGCGTGGCGTTTTCGCGGGCGGAGAAAAGAGCCATAGCCACGGCCCTCGCCCGCGCGGGCGTGCCGGAAATCGAAATTGGCATCCCGGCCATGGGATGGAGCGAAGTCGAAGACATCCAGGCCGTGTCCGATCTCGGTCTTCCGTTGCGCCTGACGACATGGTGCCGGGCAAAGCGCGCGGACCTTCTGGCCGCCGCCCGCTGCGGAGTCCACGGAGCGCATTTTTCGCTCCCGGTGTCGCAAATCCACCTGCGCGCGTGGAATAAGGACCGGGATTGGGTTCTGGATACCCTGTCGGAACTGGCCGCCGAATTTCGCGCCACGTTTCAGTTTCTATCCGTTGGGGCGCAGGATGCCTCGCGGGCCGATCCGGCGTTTTTGATTGAATTCGCGCAGGCCGCGCGGGAGGCCGGGCTTGCGCGCCTTCGCATCGCGGACACCGTCGGCATTTTAAATCCGCTGCAAACCTGCGATCTCATCGGCGCCCTGCGCGGAGCCGCGCCGGAGTTGAACCTGGAATTCCACGGGCACAACGACCTGGGCATGGCCACGGCCAACACCATCGCGGCGTTTGCCGCCGGCGCGGATTGTGCCAGCGTCACAGTCAACGGCTTGGGCGAACGCGCCGGGAACGCCTCGCTCGAAGAAGTGGTGATGGCGGCGCGCGTGACCTTGAAACGGGACTGCGGCGTGGACACTCGCCAACTCGGCGGCTTGAGCGAATTGGTGGCGCGCGCCTCCGGCCGGCCAGTCGTTCCAGACAAGCCGGTCGTGGGCGAAGCGGTGTTTCGACACGAAACGGGCATTCATTGCAGCGGCCTGCTGGCGGACCGCCAAACCTACGAACCGTTCGCCGCCGAAGACGTCGGCCACTCTCCCTCTGTCATGGAACTGGGCCAGCACTCGGGCGGCGGCCTGCTCCGGCACAAACTGCAAAACCTGAACCTGGATCTGCCCGCGGAATTGCAGGCCGCCTTGCTGGAACAAATTCGGCGCGCCGCCGTCAACCGCAAAGCTCCAGTGACCGACGACGCTTTCAAAAACCTCGTGGCAAACCTAAAGACAACCCATGGCCTTCCTGATCTATAAAAAAACCGATGCAGGCAAGAACGTTCGTTACGAACGGATTCAACCGCTGAAACTGGGCGGGGCGAACGGATTGATTGCCCGCCATGTGTGTTCCCTGCCCGCCGGCCAGACCGCGAGTTGGAAACTCGAAGCCGCCGCGCTGCTCAGCCTCGCGGGGGTTGCCGGTGAGAATTATGGCGTGTTGTTCGATACGTCCGGCCGTGACGCGACGGCCGCCTGCTTTTACGAACTGACGCGCCTCCACGGAAGTTGCCGCGAAACCACCACGAATTTGGCGATGGACTTCAACATCGTGCTCGACCGCGCATTGGATGAGTTCGAGTCGGAATCCCCCGCGGCCTTCGACGTGCCGCGAACCGAGATGACAAAAAACCTCGGAGAGATGCTGTCACTCACGGGCGGCCCTTGCGGCGGCGATTGGAAATGGGCCGAGTCGGCGCTGCAAATCGGCGCCACGGTCGTGCAGTCGCGTCACACCGGCCCGCCCCGCCTGAATTGCGACCGCGGTGGAAAGGCGGCCAAGGCATGATCGAACCAAAAGGACATTCGCCGCGCGGTGGCTGTCAATGCGGCCGCAGTTGCCATCCGGGCAAAACCCGGACTCTTGCGCCCCATGAGTTATTGTCGATGGATTTTTCCACCGCGACAACAGAGGACGCCTGCGCGTGCGGCCGCCACGCCTGCCCGCGCCGTTACCTCGCCGTCACCGGTTTCATCCTCGGCGCGTTCCTTCTCCTGCATCTCACCGTCAACGCCCTCGCTTTTTGGCCCGCCCGATTTCAAACGGCGGTCAATACTATACATGGACTCGGCGCCACGCTGCCGAATTTGGAAGTGGGTTTGGCGCTGGCCCTCGCCATCCATGTCGCGCTTGGGTTGCGCGCACTCTTCCGGGAGAAATTGAACTTGGGTGTTCAAAAGCATCATTGCGGCAGCGACGTGCGTTACTGGCTGCAACGCCTTACGGCGGTGATCCTGCTGGTGTTCCTGTCCTTCCATCTGGCAACGATGCACCGGTGGGGGTTTCATTTGGTTTATCGGATGACGCACTGGCCTGCGGTGGAGCGTTACGCCGCCGGCGGGTTGTTCGAGCCGAGGCGAGCGATTGCGTCCATATCCGAAGCACAATGGCGATTTTGGGATGAACATCCGGGAAACCCGGCCAATTTGCTGATTGTCGAACTTTATCTCCTCGGCATCGCGGCGGCGGTGTATCACTGCGCCAACGGGGTGGCCACGGGGGCGGAGGTCTTGGAGTACGTCACCACCACCAGGCGGAAGGAAACGCTCTGGCGCGTTTGCATGGGTGCGGGATTCGTTCTCGCCGCAATTGGAATGGCGGGGTGGTACGCTTTCGTCCCCGGAGCGCACAATTGACCCCAAGAGCTTGCCAGAGGGTGAATTTCCGGAACACCAGCCCAACAAGGCAAGAGTGAGCGGCGGGGCATTTTGCTCGCGTTCGCGCAAAAGGAGCGAACGCAAAAAATGTCCAGCTTATCGCAAATCCCGGTCAGGAGAATTCGCCCTCGAGACTTATGCTTTCCAAGGTGGAACAGCCGCCGCTTTGCGCTGCCGGCGGCCATAGGTTGTGGAGTGCTGAAAAATGAATCACACAGCAACAGGGGAGGATTCCGCGGGCCGGATTCTTGATTCATCGCCGGTCGCGATCCTGGCGGTTGCCGTCGTGTATGCGGTGGTTGCCAAGGTGAGTCTTTTGGTCACGATCCCTCCCGGCAACGTCTCTCCGCTCTTTCCAGCCGCGGGAATAGCCCTTGCCGCCGCCATGATTCTGGGGCGCAAAGCCCTGGCCGGGGTCTGGCTCGGCTCCTTTGCGGCCAATGCAACCTCCTTTATTGACGGCACGGTGCCGACTGCCCATGCGCTGCTGCCGAACTTGCTGCTGTCGTCTCTTATCGGCATCGGCGCCATGTCCGGCGCGGGAGCAGGCGCGGCGCTGGTGCGGCGCCTCTGCAAGGATGAATACCCGCTGCGCAGCGGATGGAACGTGTTGGTGCTGGTGACGGTCGGCGCGCTGGGTTGTTGCATGGTCAATTCCACGATGGGGGTCCTCAGCTTGTCGCTGGGAGGCTATATCCCATGGGAACGGTTCGGCTACTCCTGGCTTACTTGGTGGATGGGCGACGCGACGGGGGTCATTGTCGCGGCTCCTCTTATCCTGGCGTGGCATCATCCCCACCCTTTCCGCAGGAACCTCGGTCGCACTGCGGAAGCGGCGGCGTTGGGGGCAGTGACGCTCCTGCTTTGCTTTTACGTCTTCTTTCGGAATCTGCCCTTCGCTTATGGTCTCATGCCGGTATTGCTATGGGCGGCATTTCGTTTCGGCATGCGCGGCGCTTCATCCGCTGCCATATCACAACAACGGGGATGGCACGTTCACTTTGAACACCAACGCGGTGCTGCCCGCTGTGTGGGAGAGTTCCGCGGCGTGGGGGGATTATGACAACGACGGACGGACGGATATCTTGCTGACAGGCTCCATGTGGCAAAATGACGACAAGCTGATCGTAGTCTCCAGCGTCTATCACAACAACGGGGATGGCAGCTTCACTTCAAACACCAACGCGGTACTGCCGGGGCTGTTTAACAGTTCCGTGGCGTGGGGGGATTATGACAACGACGGGCGGCTGGACATCCTGCTCACAGGCGCCACAGCGCAAGTTGACACAAATTATGTTAACATCCCCTTCTCCGGCGTTTTCGAGAATTTGAACGTCCTCACCAACACCCCCCCAACCGCGCCCACCGGCTTGACGGCAACGGTGTCGAACAACTGGATCACGCTGGCCTGGGCCGCCGGCAGTGACTTGCAGACACCCGCAAGCGGTCTGACCTACAACCTGCGCGTCGGCACCACGCCGGGAGGCTCGGATCTTCTCTCGCCGGAATCCGACCCCGCCACCGGCCTCCGGAGGCTGCCGCAAATGGGCAACGCGCAGGAGGCCACCCATGCGATCCTGAATATCTCCAGTTTCCGCGGTGGTGCAACTTGCTATTGGAGCGTACAGTCTATTGACTCGGCTTGGGCAGGATCGCTCTTTGCGACGGAAAGCACCTTCCTGGTGCCGTTGCCTCGGCCAGTCAACATCACCGGCGCTTCGCTGACCGCCGCGGGCCGGCTCCAGTTCCAATTTGCCGGTGCGGTGGGCGCCTCCTACACCGTGCTCTCCTCGACCAACCTGGCGACTCCCCTGACCAATTGGATACCTGTCGGGGCTGTCAGTAATATAGCCACCGGCCAGTACCAATTTACCGACCCTGGCGCAAAGACCAGCCATCCGCAACGTTTCTTCCTTGTGCGCCAGCCATGAGTTGAAATCTCTCAACCGAGCGCTTTTGGCATCGTCAACAATGCCCTGTTCGCGAGTCTCTTGGAGGGTGATCCAAAATCTGTAGAACTTAAAAGAGAGTCTGAGTCAAACCGACAATGGTGGGGAGGTCTTGGACGGGGGATTCCGTCGGCGGGAGGCCGACGGGTGAAGTTTGGACGTTTTATTGCCGGATTCAGAAGCCAACCCTGAAAGGGATTGGATAATTCAGCCCAGGGTTGCGAGGAACGAGCCACCCTGGGTAAGCATGGCAAAATTGAAGCCAACCCTGAAAGGGTTGAATCAAGGGCTTGCCGAACGGCATTTCTGAAACGGATTCAACCCTTTCAGGGTTGATGAAACTTTCTTTGGATCATCCAGCCCAGGGTAGCTCGCTGCTCGCAACCCTGGGCTGAGTGATTGCAATCCTTTCAGGATTGCCTGGCAGAGCACGATGGGCGGCGCCACTGGCTGATCCAACTTGAGATCTTTCACACAGAGCATCTTTGCCAAAATGTCCAAACTCCAGCCGCCGGCGGGACGCCGACGGGTGCGGTCCAGACGACCGTGCTCCCGCGGTTGAAGATTGGTGTTTCAAACCAAGCGGCGTTGGCGTAACGTGACGCTGTGCCGACAGAAAACCAAGTTGGCCAGCGTGCGTCCGGTCTGTGGAAGATCGCGGGAGCGATTCCGGTAGGCTCCTTTTTACTCCTGATGGCGCTTTTGATCGGCCACGATTCACGCGTCGCGCTGCGGTCGCCGATTTTGCTCGCGGCCCTGAACACCCTCATTCATGGACCCATCCTCCTGGCCGTGGTCCTCATGGCGACGCGGAGCTACCGGACGACTGGCTCGCTATTGTTCCTGATGATGGGGTGCGGGGCTTTGATTCGTGGTTTCAGCGCCCTGATGGCGGCGTGGGTGATGCCGTCGTCTGGCAACCCGAATTCGATCGTGGCGCTGCACGACGTGTGTTCTTTGCTTGCCGGCATCTTTCACCTGGCGAGCGCGCACTTCCTGCTGGCCGATCTGGCGGGGACACGTCCACCGGAGACCCGCCTGCGGCACTTGGGTATCCTGTATTCCGGGATCATGGCATTGGTGTGCGTAATCGCAGCGCTGGCGGTTTGGGGCATGCTCCCTGCATTTTTTGTACCCGGCGTCGGACCGACATTGCTTCGGCAATTTGTATTGGGAGGCGCCATGTGCACGTTCGCGGTATCCGGGTTGGTATTCGTAAGTGTTTATTCCGCGACGAAGACAGAGTTTGCCTATTGGTATGGGCTGGCGTTATTGCTGATTGCCGCCGGACTGGTCTTCGTTTTGTCTCTGAAGACGGCTGGGGGAACGCTGGGCTGGGTGGGCAGAAGCGCGCAGTCTCTTGGGAGCATCTATTTCATTTTTGCGCTGCTGGCAGGAAGAAGAGAAACAGAGGAAGCGCGTGTGAGCAGCACGGCCACAACCCGATGGGGGCTTTGGCCGTATTTGGAGCAGAAGGTGAACGAGCGGACCCTGGCGCTTGAAAAGGCGAACGAAGACCTGCGAAAGGAAATCGCCCGGCGCAAGCTGACAGAACAGACCTTGCAGGAAAGTGAAGAACGATATCGCCAACTCTTCGAGGCGGAGTCCGACGCCATCTTCCTGGTGGATTGGGAAACGGAGCGATTGATCGACGCCAATCCCGCCGCGCTGAAGTTATACGGTTACTCCCGGCAGGAATTCCGCTGGCTGAAAGCCCCCGACTTATCCGCTGAGCCGGAGAGGACCAGCAATGCCATAGCTGAACGCCAGCCGTTCACCTCCTTGCACCGGCACCGCAAGAAAGACGGCGCTGTTTTTCCAGTCGAGATTACTCGCAACTTCTTTCGCTTGCACGGGCGCGACGTGCATGTGGCCGCCATACGCGACATCACGGAGCGCAAACGGGCCGAGGAGCGAATCAGCTGTCTTGCTGCCATCGTGGAGTCCACCGACGACGCCGTCATCGGCAAAACGCTCGATGGAACTGTCCAGAGTTGGAACCGGGGCTCCGAGCGGGTTTATGGCTACACCGCTGGAGAAATCATTGGCCGCCCGGTTTCGGTCTTGGTTCCCGCCTCCGGCCGGGAAGAACTGGAGAGAATAATGGCCCGTTTGAAAGCGGGCCAGGCCGTGGAGCAATTCGAGACCACCCGTTTGCACAAGGACGGACACCTGATTCCGGTGGCACTGACGATGTCACCCATCAAGGACGCCAGCGGCCGGATTGTCGGCGCCTCGGCCATCGCTCGCGACATCTCCTGGCGCAAACGCGCCGAGGAAGACTTGCGCCGCTCAGATACGAAGTTTCGCACTTTCTATGACTCGATCAGGGACGCGGTAATGCTGCTGGGCGAGAACGGCTTTTTCGACTGCAACCCGGCGACCCTGGCCATCTTCGGTTGCACTACTCGGGAGGAGTTCTGCTCGAGACACCCCGCCGATCTGTCGCCGCCGACGCAGCCGGACGGCACGGATTCCCGGACACTATCCAATCAGCACATCGCCATCGCGATGGAAGAGGGCGGCCACCATTTCGAGTGGGTGCATAAGCGGGCCGATACGGGCGAGTCCTTTGCGGCGGATGTGCTGCTCAGCGCGATGAAACTGGATGGCAAACGGGTCCTGTGTGCGACCGTACGCGACATAACCGAGCGCAAACGGGCCGAGAAGAGGATGCAGATGTTCTCTCAAGAAATTCTTGCGGCCAGAGAGGGGGAAAGAAAACAGGTATCGTCCGTTCTGCACCATGATGTGGGTTCGCTTGCAGTAGGGCTTTCAGCCTATTTTGACGCGATTGAAGAGGACCTGCGCTCAGGGAAAACCGGGCAATCGCTCAAGTGGCTGGAGCGGACCCGGGATTTGTTTGACAAATCCATGATCCGCCTCAAGGCGCTGGCCGTTGAACTTCGGCCGCCGGAGCTTGACATCCTGGGGCTGCGCGCCGCCTTGAGCCGGTATTTCTCTCAAATTTCAGAGCACCGCGGCATCCAGATTCAACTCAGAGAAACCCTGGGAACAGAGCCGGTGCCGGCACACGCCGCCACGATCCTGTTCCGGGTTGCGCAGGAAGCGCTGACCAATGCCATCAAGAATGGTGGCGCCAAGCGGGCGGATGTGGACCTCCGGACATCGAACGGGCAAGTCAGTCTGACCATTCGTGATAACGGAAGCGGATTCGATGTGTCCCAACAAATGGCGTTGTCAGAATCAAAGATCGGCCTCCGCGCGATGAAGGACATGGCGACTTCCATGGGAGGCGATTTCTCCGTTGAATCCGAGCCAGGCAAAGGAACCACGGTGCGCGTGATCCTGCCGATGGAGAGCGCGGACTTGGAATCCAACGGAAGCGCCGTGCGCGGAGAAACGACTGCACAAAGCCCTGCGATCCTTACCGCCGCCCAAAGAGCGCAACCGGAGAAAGGCGGCGGCGCATGAGCATTCGTGTCGTCATCGCCGATGATCATCCGGTGGTCCGGGACGGATTGCGTCTGGCCATTGAACGGAACGGAAAAAACATCGTCATTGTCGGCGAGGCATCCGACGGGATGGAAGTGATGGAGATCGCGCGGACCAAACCTGTTGATGTATTCATCCTGGATATCATCATGCCGAAGCTGAACGGGATCGAAACCGCCAGGCAATTGCTCAGGGTGGTCTCAGGCGCGAAGATCATCATGTTGAGCCTGCACGACGTAAGAGCCATGGTGGAGGAAGCCATGGCGATCGGGGTGCGGGGCTATCTGGTGAAGGAGACAGCGACACGGAACTTGGTTGATGCCGTGACAGAGGTCCACGCAGGAGGCTACTACCTCAGCCCAACAATCGCCCATTACCTCGTTGAAACGTGTCAGATGGGCGAAAACGGCTTGCGGAAGCACGTCGGCGCTCCGTTTGATCTCACCGGCCAGGAGCGGAAAGTGCTGCAACTCATAGCTGAAGGGAGCAGCACCAAGGAAATCGCCGCCGTGCTGGGACTCTCCTTCAATACCGTCCACACGCACCGCAACCATGCGATGGCCAAATTGGGACTCCACAAGCAGGCCGACCTCATCCACTACGCCATCAAGGCGGGCATAGCCAAGCTTTAAAGCGTGTTTTAAAAATACGCTCTTAAAAACCCAGCCGCTGCAATAACCTCAAAATTCGCCTCATCTCACCTTTTGAGGTTATTTCTCTCCGCGCCGTGTCGTGGAATAATAGGGACGGAACAAAAACCGAGTTTATGGATTCAACGATGGCCGATGAAGGTCTAAAGAAGCGGTTCGGGCTTGCCATCAAGCGCTGGCGCTCCCAAACCGGAATCTCACAGGAAAAGCTGGCCTTCCGCTCCAAGCTGCATCGCACATATATATGCGACATCGAACGCGGGTCCCGAAACCCCACTTTGCAAAGCATCGGCAAGCTGGCCCAAGCTTTGAACGTCTCGCTCTCTGTCCTTTTGCAAACGGTGGAAACGTCCACGGAGGACAGGCATGTCAAAAATATCGTTGCGGAACTCAAAAAAGAGTCTGTGGCAAACCGGCTCAAGGCGTTATAGCACCATCTCATGTCACTCATAGTCAGCAATTCCTTCTCGCATCACCTTATGTCACTTCTAGTCAACAATTTGCAACGCTTTTGGGGGATGATTCCCCTTGCAAATCAGCGGCCTGACTTTACATTGGTTCCGTTGTCACTGAAATCATCCGGTTCGTTTCGGGAAATAGAGATGTTGATATCTAAAAACACGCGTACCGCACAGAAAGGAAAAACATGAGCGTACATTTTTTCGATTTCCCTTGCATTAGGCGCGCAGTTCATCTAGTGTAGTGCCGGGCAGGGGAATCATTGAAGGCGAGGATGAGAGAGCACATCGTGGCGGGTTTGACATCAGCGGGTTCGAACGGATCGGGGGGTTCGAACGCGGCAGGGCGGGTTTTATTTCACATTCCAGTCATTCACAGCCAGGCGGAAATGGGCAGCCTCAGCCCAACAATTCAAGCGATTACGGTGCGGAAGCTGGGCGCCAAAGGGTGGGAACGCAACGTGAGTTTGATTGACGGCATCTGGACGCAAATTGAACAAGCGATCGACAATTGGTCGCCCCCCTACCAGAAAGTGCGCCTCTACCAGGATGGATTGCCCGTGTGCGGACGGGAACTGGAGATAGTCTCGGAACTGGCCAAGGCCGGGAGCCGCAACCACCAACTGCTGCTGCGCTTGAAGGAACGCGGCGCGACGCTGATGGGGACCGAATCGGCCGACCTGCTGGTGCAGGAATATCATTTCGACAAACAACTGCTGGCGGCCGGCGGCGCGGCAAAAACCGCGCTCTGCGAAGCCCGGCAACAGGAGACCAGCCGTTCCCTGCTCAGCCGCCGTGACCAAGCCATCGCCGAACGCATCAACCACACGCTGTGCGCGGGTGAAATAGGTTTGTTGTTCCTGGGAATGCTCCACTCCATCGATCGCTGGCTGGCCCGGGATATCCAGGTCACTCATCCCCTTTTTCGGCCGTCTTCAGGAGGGCGCCCATGACCATGACCCATGAAAAGAGCCGGGTGCTGATTGTGGATGACGAGGAGCCGATCTGCAAATTGGTGTCCTGCTTGATGGAGCAAGAGGGGTTTGAACCGCTGTCGGCGCCGGATGGAAAGACGGCGCTGGACCTGCTTCGCACCGCGTCGCCGGACACGGTGATATTGGACCTGGGGCTGCCGGATTTGGACGGGCTGGAGATTCTCAGACAGGCCAAAGCAATGGATGAGGACCTGCCGGTGGTGATATTGACAGCCCATGCGAAAGTCCACGGCGCGGTGGAGGCGATGAGGGCGGCGGCATTTGATTACCTGGCCAAACCCTACGACCACCGGGAACTGGTGCGGGTCATCCGCCGGGCATTGGCACACAGACAACTGAGCTTGAAGATCCGAGCACTGGCCTGCCGGTCCAGCGCCAGCCATGATCTGACGGAGCTGATGGGTCCCAGCGAGACGATCGGGCGGTTGATTGAAGACCTCAACCGCGTCGCCAAATCCAACTTCAGCGTCGTCATCATTGGGGAAACCGGCTCCGGCAAAGAAGTGGTGGCGCAAGCCATCCACGCCAGCGGCCCGCGCGCCAAAGGCCCCTTCGTGCCGGTGGACGCGGGCGCGATTCCAGAGACGCTTTTTGAGGCGGAACTGTTCGGGCATGAGAAGGGCGCGTTCACGGGCGCGACCAGCCGCAGGCCGGGGCGGTTCGAGCAGGCCAACGGGGGCACGCTCTTCCTGGACGAGATACTGAACATGCCGCTGACGGCGCAGGCCAAAGTGCTGAGGGCGCTGCAAGAGAAGTCGTTTTGCCGGGTCGGGGGGACGCAGCCTATCAAGATTGACGTGCGGGTGCTGGTGGCGGGCAACGAGGATTTGGACGCGGCGATGGCGGCCGGGCGTTTGCGGGCGGACCTGTTCTACCGGTTGAACGAGTTCACACTGAGGATTCCGCCGCTGCGGCAGCGCAAGGAGGATTTGCTCTATCTGGCGAACCGGTTCATGAATTTGACAAACCAGGAATTGAACAAGGCAGTCAATGGATTTTCCGAGCCAGCCGTCCGCGCGCTGCTCAATCACCCCTGGCCGGGAAATGTCCGGCAACTGCGTTCGACCATCCGGCGGGCCGTGCTGCTGGCCGGCGAGATGGTGACCGAACAGCATCTGGATATTCTCCAGGAGAACAATGAGGCCTGGCGGCGGGCGGCCGCACCCGCCAAATTGCAAGACACGTCCGGCGCCGAGCTTTCGCTCAAGGAAATCGTGGCGCAAAACAGGTCGGTCGTGGAACGCGAGGCCTTGCTGCACACGTTGCGCCAGACCGGCGGCAACAAAGCCAAGGCCGCCCGCCTGCTCCGAGTGGACTACAAAACGATTCAGACGAAAATCAAACGCTACGGGATCAACCCCTCTAAAGATACTTAATGAAGGAAAAACCTATGAAGAAGACCTCGAAAAAAAATGAAACCCAAACCGAAGCCGGCGGCAGTGTCGGCGGCATCCTGTCGGGACTGGCCGGCTTGGTGGGAAAGCTCAACGAACTGGCGGAAGCGGGCGGCGAACTGCAACGCGAAGGGGAAATTCACGGCGCCGGCAAAGGAGTGAGAGGCATCTACGGATTCACGGTGAAGGTCGGCCTGGGAGACCAGGGGGCGCGCGTCGAGCCGTTCGGAAACATTCGCACCGACAAGGCCACCGGACGGGCGGTTGTGGAGGAAATCCGGGAACCAGTCGTGGACGTGTTCGAAGAAAAGGACCATCTGTTGATTGTCGCCGAGATGCCGGGGATCGGCGCGGCGGACGCGCGGCTGGAGGTCAAGGACGACGTGCTGACCATCACGGCGGCCAAAGGCGACAAGAAGTACCGCAAAGAGGTGCTGTTGCCGGGGAGTTATCCGAAAGAGAAAATGACCCTGTCCTGGAACAACGGGGTGCTGGAAATCAAGTGTGTCAAGTGAATCTATTCCGGCTTATGGAAAAAACGAAACCGGCGCCCCTCAAACTCAAAGTCACCGAGGCCATCGGCAAAGACGTCGGCCGGGCCTTGGCGCGCATCGGCCCTGAAGACTTGGACCGGCTGCAAACGGCCATAGGGGATTGCGTCGAAGTGGCCGGCAAACGCGCCACGGTTTGCAAAGTCATGCCCGCCTACAAGGAACTCCGGGGCCAGTCGCGGGTGCAACTGGACGGCCTGACGCGCGAGAACGCCGGGGCCGCGCTCGACGAGTTTGTCCAGGTCCGAAAAACGACGGCGCGCCCGGCGCAGAGAATCGACTTGACGCCGCTGACGACAGCGCCCGACAGCCGGGACCTGCACTACATCGGCAGCCTGTTGGACGGCTTGCCGGTGCAGGCCGGGGACCGGATCCGGGCGGCGCTGTTTGGAAGCCGCTCGGCGGATTTCAAGGTGGAGAATACGACGCCGCGCGGTCCGGTGCTGATCTGCCCGACGACCGAACTGGTGATTGGCAAAACAGAAGTCAGGGAGCGCGCCCGGCTGGCGGTGCCCTACGAAGACATCGGCGGCCTCAAGCCGCAAATGCACCGCATCCGGGAAATGATTGAATTGCCGCTGCGTTATCCCGAAGTGTTCGAGCGGCTGGGCATAGACGCGCCTAAAGGCGTGCTGTTGCACGGTCCGCCCGGCTGCGGCAAGACACTCATCGCGCGGGCCATCGCGCATGAAACCGAGGCGCAGTTTTTCTCGGTGAGCGGGCCGGAAATCATCCACAAATTCTACGGGGAGAGCGAGGCGCATCTGAGGAAGGTATTCGAGGAGGCGACGCGCCAGGGGCCCAGCATCATTTTTCTGGATGAGATAGACGCGATTGCGCCGCGGCGCGAGCAGGTGGTGGGCGAGGTGGAAAAGCGGGTGGTCGCGCAACTGCTGGCGCTGATGGACGGGCTGAACAAACGGCAGAATGTGATTGTGATCGGGGCGACCAACATTCCCAACGTGTTGGACCCGGCGTTGCGGCGTCCCGGCCGGTTTGATCGGGAGATCGCCATTCCGATCCCCGATCGCCGCGGGCGGCAGGACATTCTGGAGATTCACAGCCGGGGGATGCCCTTGAAACCGGATGTCGATATGAGCCGTCTGGCGGAGATCACGCATGGATTTGTCGGGGCGGACCTGGAGGCGCTGTGCCGGGAAGCGGCGATGCTGTGCCTGCGGGACATTCTGGAGGACCTGGATTTCTCCCTGGCCAAAATACCCTACGAACGTCTGGCAAAGCTGGAAGTGCGCATGGATCATTTCCTGACCGCACTGCGGGAGGTCGAACCGTCGGCCATCCGCGAGGTCTTTGTCGAAGTGCCCAATGTGCGGTGGAGCGACGTCGGGGGGCTGGCGGGGTTGAAACAACGCCTGGTGGAAGCGGTGGAGTGGCCGCTGCGTTACGCGGCCCTGTTTGAACAGGCGGGAGTGCGTCCGCCCAAGGGCATCCTCCTTTGCGGCCCGCCCGGCTGCGGGAAGACACTCCTGGCCAAAGCCATCGCCAGCGAAAGCCAGGTCAATTTCATCGCCGTCAAAGGCCCGGCGCTGCTCTCCAAATATGTCGGTGAATCGGAACGTCAAGTGCGCGACGTCTTCCGCATGGCCAAACAAGCCGCGCCGTGCATCATCTTCCTTGACGAACTGGACGCATTGATGCCGGCGCGAGGCGGCGCGGTTTCGGATACGCCGGTGACCGACCGGGTGTTGAGCCAGTTTCTGGCGGAGATGGACGGCATAGAAGAGCTCAAAGGCGTGTTGGTGCTGGGGGCCACCAACCGGCTGGATCGGCTGGACCCGGCGGTGCTCCGCCCGGGCCGCTTTGACGACGTCGTGGAAATTCCGCTCTCGAAGGAACCGGAGCGCCGCGAGATATTTGAGGTCCATCTGCGCGGAAAGCCGGTGGCGGCAAATGTCAACATCAGCGAGTTGGCGGCCCGGAGCGAGGGCTTCAGCGGGGCGCAAATCGCCTGGGTGTGCAACCTCGCCGCGCTCCGGGCGGTGCGCCGGGCGGTGGGCAAGGCGAGCGGTTCGGACAATGGCAAGCCTCCGCTGGCAACCGAGTCGAAGGCCCTGATCGAGCCGGAAGACTTGGCGGCCGCGCTGGCGGAAGTTTCCACAAAGCCGTGAATACCAACGAAGATTCCAACGGCGCGTATTACGTTTACGGGTTCACGCCGGCCGGCCTCGTGCCGGAAGGCGCGGAGGGGACAACGGCTGACGCAGGCGCTTGCGCCGGCCTTTTCAACGCCGGGATAGATGAACCGCACCCTCCATTTTTCCGGCGCAGCGGGAGAGTGGCGGCAGTCTTGAGCCGGGTTTCGCAATCTGAATTCTGCGGATCGCCGGGCGAAAAGAATCTGCAAGACCTGGCCTGGCTGGCGCCGCGCGCCTGCCGTCATGAGGCGGTGCTGGAGCAGGTGATGCGCATGGGAGCGGTGTTGCCGGCGCGCTTCGGGACGCTCTTTTCATCCATGGCAAGCCTGGAGAGTTTTATGCGGCTGCATGAAAGCGCGATGGGCCGGTTTCTGGAGCGAGTGGCCGGCCAGGAAGAATGGGCGGTGAAGGGCTTCTTCGATCAGGCGCGGGCGGAGTCGGATTGGCTGGCACAATGGCGTTGCGAGAAACCTTGCCGCACGGATTCGCCGCCCGGCCTGGCCTATTTGCAGGAACAAAGCCTGCGCCTCCAAGCCAGAGAGGCGCTGGACGACCGGCTCGCAAAGGTGTGCGGCGACCTGGAGTCCGAGTTGAGTCTCGTTGCCTCTGATATGGCACCGCGCCGGATTCTGGCGCGCGAAAGGCCGGAGGCGGGGCGGGAGATGATACTGAATTGGGCGTTGCTGCTGCCGTCAGCGGCGGTGGCGGATTTTCGCGGCCGGGTTGAGCGCGTGAACGCGCAAGAGCCTCTGGGCGGCCTGGCGTTCGAGGTGTCCGGTCCCTGGCCCCCCTATAGCTTCTGCCAGGCGCTGGAAGCGGAGGCGGTTTCAGAAGGGGCCATAAGGGAAAGGTAGAACGATGAGCGGAGACCATGCGGGAGCCAAGGGGGACGACAGCCTTTACGAGATGCTGTTGAACGCGATCCCTTCGTCGGTGTTGCTGGTCGGGCGGGATTTGCGGATCACCCTGGCGAACCGCAATTTCCTTGAAAGGAGCCGGCGCACCAAGGAAGAGACACTGGATCGGCGATTGCCGGAAGTCTTTCCGCCCGCGATTCTGGATCACACCGAAATTGTGCGGCGCATTCAAAGCGTTTTTGAGACCAAGAAGCCAACCACCGGCGAAAGAATCACTTACCGCGCGCCGGGCGGATTGATGCGGATTTATTACTACCGGGTCCTGCCGTTGCCGGATCGGGACAATGTGGAGTTTGCCATCCTGGTGATGGAGGACGTGACGGAACGGGAGCGATTGAGCGAGGACATCCGGCGGATGGAGCGGCACCTGAGGATCGTCGTGGAAAGCACCAGCGAAATTATTCTTTCGACCGACACCGAGGGCCGGATTCTCAGTTGGAATCAATCGGCCGAGCAGATTTCCGGCTACACCCCGCAGGAAGTGGAGGGGAAGCACTTCTGGGGGTTTTGCGCCCAGGACCATCAGGCCGGTGTGCGCCGGTTGTTTTCCGAATCGAAGACAGGGAAAACCCCGCAACGGCCGGAATGGAATCTGGTGACGAAAAGCGGCAAGGAAGTTCCCGTTTCCTGGATTTGTTCCCCCATGGTGGACGACCAGGGGGAAACCATCGGCATCGTGGCGCTGGGCAGGAACCTGACAGAGAGTTTCAAGCTGGAGGCGCAATTGCTGCAGGCCCAGAAGCTGGCGGCCCTGGGAGTCATGGCCGGGGGCATAGCGCATGAGTTGCGCAATCCTCTGGCTATCTGTTCCTCCGCCGCCCAATTTTTGATGCAGGAGGAAATCACGCCGGAGTTTCGCCGCCAGTGCGCCCAAAAAATGCAACAGGGAATGCAGCGGGCCTCCGGCATCATTGATCACCTTTTGAAATTCACGCGGCCTTCAGAGCGGGGCGACCGGGTGAAGTTGGACCTGCTTGCCGTCCTGAAAGAAACGCTGGCGTTGGTGGCCGACCAGGCCAAGATTCAAAACATAACCGTAAGGGCGCAACTGCCCGATCCGCCCGCGTTCGTGGAGGGAGACGCCCACCTGCTCCAACAGGTGTTCATGAACCTTTTCTTGAACGCCATCCACGCCATGCCCACCGGGGGCCGACTCAGCGTGGACGTCGAGACGGTCCCCCATCAGGTCAGCATCCGGGTGACCGACACCGGGCACGGCATCGCTCCAGCGGACCTGGGCAACATCTTCGATCCGTTCTACTCGAAGTCCAACGGCAGAAGAGGCACGGGTTTGGGTCTGCCACTTTGCTATGCGATTGTCAAACAGCACGCCGGCGCCATTGAGGTGGAAAGCACACCGGGACAAGGCAGCGTGTTCACGGTGCGATTGGACCTGAGCCCGGACTGATCCCTGAAGCGGAGCCATGAGCGGCGAATACCTCATTGTGGATGACGAGCCGGACCTTTGCTGGGCTTTGGAGAATCTTCTGACCTCCAAAGGGCTGGCTTCTCAAAAAGCCCAGACCGCCCAAGACGCCCTGGACTTGATGAAGACACACCGGTTCCAACTGGCGTTCCTGGATGTCACGCTGCCGGACATGAATGGGCTGGACCTGGCCAGGCGCCTGCGCAAGTTGGACCCTTCCCTCCGCTTTGTGATCGTCTCCGGTTACCTTTCCAAGGAAGCCGCGGCGGTGGCCCAGGCCCAGGCCGAAGGGCTGATCTGCGCCTTTATCAACAAACCTTTCCTGCACGAAGAAATCCTAAGCGTCATCGAGGACTTGGCGGCGGGGGACGGGGGGCGGTGACGAGGCGTAAATAAATTAAGGTGGCAAGATGACGCCAGGATTTTGGCGGTTGGCAAGGCAGCCCGCGAAGCGGGCAGTTCTTAATTTGTTCTGACCCGACGAAGGAGAATATCCCTCGTGGATCTTCGACTGAGGAGCAACGCAGCCAGCCGCCAAAAGAACCAGTCAGCTTGCCACCTTAATTTACTTACGCCTCCTAAGGAAATACCGCCCGGCGGGAAGGGAGCGCGCGCCAGGGAGCCAATTCCCTACAAGGCCACGGCCGGACCATCGCTGGGTTTAAGAAGCGGCGCAAAGCCCGGCGGAGGAGACGGTTGGCATCGGGCGGCACTGTTAGCATCCATGGCATGACTTATGCGGATGCTACCGGCGAGAACGCTTCCAGGTGTTCTGGAAGGCTCTTGAGTGAGCAAGACATTAGGACTATAACGAATATGGCAAAAGTTACCAAATCAACAGACTCCTCGAGTCTGGCGGAAGTTGTGGATCGAATCCTTGACAAGGGCATCGTGATTGATGTTTGGGCCAAGGTTTCACTGGTCGGCATCGAACTGGTTTCCATTGAAGCCCGCGTTGTCATCGCCTCCGTTGAGACATACTTGAAGTATGCGGAAGCGATCGGCCTGACGGCAACCGCAGCGGCCCCAGCTTAAACCGGCAAACGTCGGGCGGGGAATTGATTCCCTTCTCCGCCTGACCCTACAACGCAACCAGGAATCCTCGAAGCAGGAAAGATTTTTCTATGACCTATAATTTAACCAATGACATGGGGCGGTTGTGCGGCGAGATCGCCGCGTTGCGGGAGAGCCGCGCGAATCTGATGAGCCGCCTCGCGGAAACCCGCGCGGAAACGCAGGCGGCGGTGAGCCAGATGCTGGAGGGCTTCGGAGAGGCCCGATCCGAGATGGCCAAACAGATTAAAACTGAACTGGGCGGATTTGTCGGTCGCGTCAAGGAGGCAGTGACCGATCTGCGGCACAATGTCGCGAGGATGCAGGTGGAGTTCCGGGACGACCTGGGGGGCGCCCACCGGGCGTGGCATGGCCCCAGCGCCCCGCGCCGGCCGGCGCCAACGGTCATGAAGGCGACTTTTCAGAATGAGGAGTCGTCCGACGAATTGGCGCCCAAAGCGAGAAGGAAGAAACGGTAGGACCGGGGCGCGGCCGCCGTTAAATTGGACAGTTTGGCCTCAATGATCGGGTTGCCGGGATATATCGAAGTGTGAGGATTGGGCGCCGCACGGGGGAGGGATGGAGACAATCGGTCATTGAGGCTGTTCCAAACGGCATGGCCCGAACTTAGACAACAATAAAACATTGACCTCACCGCATGAATGCTCGCAACACCAACGCGCCGCCAAAAGACAGCGTGGAAACCGCTCCTGACACCTTTCTGCCCGAACCCAGCAATGGGTTTGTGACGACGCCCTTTGTGGAGCAGATCGCCCGGCGGGCGCTGACCTATTTGCAGGCGGGCTACCCGATCCATTTCGCCGGCGCCGCGGGGACGGGCAAGACCACCGTGGCGTTCCACGTGGCCGCGCAACTGGGGCGGCCCGTGTCGCTGATCCACGGTGACGATGATTTCGGCAGTTCGGACCTCGTTGGCCAGGACAGCGGCTACCGCAAGCACAAAGTCATTGACAACTATATCCATTCGGTTGTGAAAACCGAGGAGGAGATGAAGTCGCTTTGGCTGGAGAACCGACTCACGATCGCCTGCCAAAACGGGGACACGCTCATCTACGACGAATTCAACCGTTCGCGCCCTGAAGCCAACAATCCCTTTCTGAGCATTTTTTCCGAACGCATCCTCAACCTGCCCAAGCTGCGCCGTTCCGGCGGCGGCTATTTGCAGGTGCATCCGGAATTCCGCGCCATTTTCACCTCCAATCCCGAAGAATACGCGGGGGTCCACAAAACCCAGGATGCTCTGATGGACCGGCTGATTACCATTCAGTTGGAACACTACGACCGCGCGACGGAAATCGAGATAACCACCGCCCGCTCCGGCATCGGTCCGGCCGACGCCGAAACCATCGTGGACGTGGTGCGCAAGCTGCGGCGCGTGGGCGTGAGCAACAGCCGTCCGACCATCCGCGCCTGCATCGCCATCGCCCGTGTGCTGACTTTGCGCGGCGCTCATGCCCATCCCGACGATTCCATCTTTCAATGGGTCTGCCGCGATGTCCTCAATTCGGAAACGGCCAAGGTCACCCGGGACGGCCGCTCCATCATGCCCCAAAAGGTGGACGAAGCCCTGCTCGGAGGGCTGCGCGCCACGACGGGTTCGACCCTGCCCTTTTCCCCCGGCCCACGCCCGCGCAATTCCAACAAGAAAGGAAACGGCGAATGCCTCCTCCAAAACGAATAATTCGCGGTGTCAAAGACATCCGCACCCGTTCCGGCACACCCGACCAGGTGATCGTGCCTTACAAGGCCTACATGGCGATCACCGCCCTGGAAATGGAAAAATTCCGGCGCGAGACCGAACGCGAAAATCTGATGCTCCGTTTGAACAACGTCAACACACGCCTCCAGACGGTGGAATCGGAAAAGGCGGCCCTGTTGCAGCGGCTGGGCAAGGAAGGAGCCGGACGGCCCACCCGGAGGCCGATCAAATCCTCCCGGCCAATCCGGGATTGCCCCGCGGCGGGCCAGGCGGGCGGATTCAAATTCCAGTATTGACCTGGACTCAGAGCCATGAGCACGACTTCTGAATCCGACTCGCTGGAGGCCGGAGAGTACCTTTATGCAATCGCGATCGCCGGAAAGGAGCGCGCCTACGACGTGGCGGGCATTCACGGCGGCGCGGTGTACAGTGTGCGCAACGGCCGCGTGGCGGCGGTGGTCAGTGATTGCGCCCGCCAGAAACTCCGCCCGGAACGCGCCCACCTGGCGGCGCACAAAGAAGTCCTCCAGCGCCTGATGTTGGACAGCACCGTCCTGCCGATGGCCTTCGGCACGATTGCGGACGACATGAAAGCGGTCCGGCGGTTGCTGGCGCTGAACCAGGAGGATTTTTTGGAACAACTGGAGCGCGTGGCCGGCAAGGTCGAGATGGGCTTGCGAGTGCGGTGGGACGTTCCCAACATCTTCGAGTTTTTCGTTGACACTCACCCTGAATTGCGGGCCGCGCGCGACCGTTTGCTGGGAAACCAGCGCGCACCCCGCCAGGAGGACCGCATCGAACTGGGGCGGCTCTTCGACCGCATCCTCAACGATGACCGACAAGACCATTGCGAGAATCTGGAGGAGGCGCTGGCGCCCTGCTGCGCCGAGATCAAGAGGTCGCCGTTCCGCAATGTCAACGAGGCGGCCAATCTCAACTGCCTGGTCGAACGCGACGGGCAAAAGCGACTGGAAGAGGCGGTATTCCAGGCGGCCGGATTGTTTGACAACAATTACGCCTTTGATCTCAACGGGCCGTGGGCGCCCCACAACTTCGTCGATATGGAGATCGAACTCAATGGTCGAAAGTAAACGCAATCCCCTATGTTGATCCTCGACAAACTCCTGCTCTCTCCCCTCTACGCCACCGTTTGGGCGGCCCGCCAAGTCCATCACGCCATCCAACAAGAGCAGGCGGCGGAACCCGACGGCATCACCGCGGATTTGAGCGAGCTTTACATGATGCTCGAAACAGGCCGGCTCACCGAGGCGGAGTTTGGCGCCCGCGAGAAAGAGTTGCTGGACCGGTTGGACAAAATTCAATCCAGATGACCGCGCCCAGACCATCCTTCCTGGAGGACCAGGCAATGAGACTCCTGATCTTCGGCGGCAAGGGCGGCGTGGGAAAAACCTCATGCGCAACGGCGGCCGCGCTGGAACTGGCCAGAGATTCCCCGGCAGCCGCCTTCCTTCTGGTATCGACGGACCCCGCCCACTCGGTGATGGACAGCCTGGCCGGGTCCGCGCCCCCGCCCAATTTGCGGGTCACCGAACTGGACGCCCCGGCAAGCTTGGCCGCCTTCAAAAGCCAGCACGGTCCCAAGCTCCATGCGATTGCCTCCCGGGGAACTTTTTTGGACCACTACGATATCAGCCGCTTCCTGGACCTTTCCCTGCCGGGCTTGGACGAACTGATGGCCTTCCTGGAAATCGCCCGCGGCGTCGCAGCCCAGACTTACCAAACCATCGTGGTGGACACCGCGCCCACCGGCCACACGCTCCGATTGCTGGCCATGCCCGCGTTGCTCCACAATTGGCTCGGAGCCTTGGACGCCTTGCTGGCCAAACACCGCTACATGCGACAGCTCTTCAGCGGCGAAGCGAGCCGCGACGAGATTGATTCCTTCCTGGAGGGCCTGGCCGGCTCAGTCAAAGACATGGACGCCCTGCTCCGGGATTCCACGCGCAGCCGGTTTGTGCCCGTGATGCTGGCCGAGGAGATGAGCCTCGGTGAAACCCGCTCCCTGCTGGCGGAACTCAAACGCGCCCGCGTGCCAGTCAATGATATTGTCGTCAACCGCCTGCTCCCGGACAACGATTGTCCGGTCTGCGCGGAGGGGCGCGTCCAGCAAAGCCGCGTCTTGGGTGAAATGCTCGGCAGCCGTGATTTGTCCTCCCACGCCTTGTGGGGCCTGCCCTTGTTTGCGAACGAAGTGTGCGGGAACCAAAGCCTGTTTGCGTTCTGGGGAGCGTTGACCCGCCTGACCAAGAGGGCGGCTTCCTCACAAGCGCCGCTTTCCCCGAACGGGCCGCGGGTGGAAAGGGCTGCCGGCGCGCCCGCCGGAATATCGTTGTTGCTCTTCGCCGGCAAAGGCGGCGTGGGCAAGACCACGTTGGCCTGCGCCACCGGCATCCGTCTGGCCCAGGATTCGCCCTCCGGCGAGGTGCTGCTTTTCTCCACCGACCCGGCTCACTCGCTGGGCGCCTGCCTGGGAGCGCCCGTCGGCCCCGCGCCAACACGAATTTGCCCCGGCCTCACCGCGCTGGAGATTGACGCCCAAGCTCAATTTCGCTCTCTCAAGCAGCTTTACAACGATGAGCTTCAGTCCTTCCTCCGCTCGCTCCTGGCTGAAGTGGACCTCGCCTTCGACCGGGAGGCGATGGAGCGAATCGTGGACCTTTCGCCGCCGGGGCTGGACGAAGTCATGGCGCTCACCCAAGTGATGGACCTATGCGACCAGAACCATTACAGCACCCTCGTGCTGGACTCCGCGCCGACCGGGCATCTGATCCGGCTTTTGGAAACGCCGGAGTTGGTTGACTGCTGGCTGAAGGTTTTTTTTGGCCTGTTCCTCAAGTACAAAGAGGTTTTTCGCCTGCCCAAGGTGTCGCAACGCCTGGTGGAAATGTCCAAAGCCCTCAAACGCCTGCGCGCGCTCCTGGCCAATCCGGCCCAGTGCGCCCTCTACGGCGTCGCCATTCTCACCGACATGGCCTTTGAAGAAACCAAAGACCTCATGGCCGCCTGCCAGCGCATGAGCGTCAACGCCCCGTTGCTCTTCCTCAATCTGGCCACCCCGCCCGGCGACTGCCCCTTGTGCTCCGCCCTGCGCCGCCGGGAGAGCGTCGTGGAACAAAAATTCCGCCGGACGTTCCCCGCCGCGACGCAAGTCTTGGTTTATCGCAGCGGTGAACCTCGCGGTTTGGCGCGTTTGGGCGAACTCGGCCGCCTGCTCTATTCAACCCCAGCCACAAAGGACGCCAACCATGCGTGAATTGCGCCCCCAGCCAATCCGCCACGTTTCCTTGTGCGAAGCCTTGGATAGCGTCCTGAACACCGGCGTCGTCGCGCTCGGCGAAGTGACGTTGTCGGTGGCCGACGTGGACCTGATTTACCTGGGCCTGCAACTGGTCGTGACTTCCATCGAAAGCGGCGGGCAATCCAGTCCGGCAATCTCCAGGCCGGAACTTGGCCCCGATGCGAGCGCCGGCCCGCGACCGGCGCCAATAGAGGTTAGACCGCGTGGACAGCCAGAAACGCGACCGTCCGCGGACGTTCTGCCCGTTGCGCCGGGGGGCCGGCCTGACTCCCAATCCTCCCGCGCCTCCGGGGAGAACACCGAACTCATTGGCAACGCCATCGCCCGCCCTGGTTGCAAACCTGAAAAAAACGGGCTGGGACAATTAGTATTGACCCTGATTAAGCTTCTCCACGAACTCCTCAAACGCCAGGCCCTCCGCCGCATCGAAGGCGGCGCCCTCACCCCGGCCCAGATTGAGCGGCTTGGCGTGACACTCATGAACCAGGCCCGCGAAATTGACCATCTGCGGGACGACCTCGGCTTAATGGACAAAGACCTGAACCTTGACCTCGGCCCGCTCGGCAAACTGCTATGACCACCATGACCTCCCAACGACACATCGAACACTCCACCAGCGGGGCCACATTGGCCGACTTGCTCGAACGGATACTAGATAAAGGCATCGTCATCGCCGGCGACATCAAGGTGAAGATCGTGGACATCGAATTGCTGACCATCCAGATTCGGCTGCTGATCTGTTCCGTGGACAAGGCCAGGGAGATCGGCGTCGATTGGTGGGTCAACCACCCCGCTTTCAGCCGCCACCAGCAAGACCAGCTCTCGGACACCGTTTTAAAGATCGAAGAACGGCTCGCCAGCATTGAGACGCGGATACCCGCCCCGGCTCCAGCCGCTTCTTCCAAAGCGCCTTGAAGCCGCCAGCCTCCAGAACCTGCTCATAAATGATTGAAAATTGGTCATTGAAGATTTGTCATTTGTTATTGAAGCAGTATCGCCATGACGTCCCAAGAACTCTCCGACCGATTGTGGCAGTTCGCGGCAGGAAAGAACTTTTCCGCTTCGTTTCGTTTCCTTCTGTTCAAAACCAGTGCAGGCGGCTGGTGAGGAATGCGCTCTCATGCGGGGAGCGTGCGCCAGGGAACTGATTCCCTAAATGCCGCGCGATGCCCGGCGGATGTGACAGCAGGCATCCGGCGGCAGCCCCCTTCCAGCGCTGGCATGACTTATGCGCAGGTTCTCGGCGAGAACGATTCCATGTGTTCTGGAAGGGTCCTGACATTCAAACAAAAAACGTTCTTCCGGCAATGCCGCACCGGCCAGTTCCTATTGCGACTGTGAATAGAACATAAACTGAACGTATGAGAACCACCGTCACGCAGAGAGAATCGCGCCCGTATGCCTCCATCCCGATGGAAGTCCAGGAGGAAAGACCCCAATCCGCAGCTTTTGTCCAGCGTCAAATTCCGCGCTCATGCCGCGGGGAGCTTGATTGGTTGCGCCGGGCGAAGCGGATTCTCGTCCTGTCGCTGGCGGCGGGCATGCCTTGTATCCTCACAGCCAGTCCCCCTCAAACGCCCATTTTCACAACCAACCCGTCAAGCCAGACGGTCGCATCGGGCGGCACGGCGACTTTTACCGCCAGCGCCAGCGGGAGTCCGACTTACCAGTGGTACTTCGCGTTCAATGGAGTGACTAATCTGATAGGAACGGGCAGTTCCGTGAGCGTGACGAGCGCTTACGCGAACGAAGGCAGCTATTTCTGCGTAGCCAGCAATTCCTACGGCACGACAACCAGTTCGGTCGCTTCGTTGGGGGTTCAATATGCTTGGTCAGAGTACGGCTACTCTGGAGGGTGGCAGTACTATACAGTCCCGGCCGGAGTCACCAACCTGGCCGTGGATGCCGTCGGCGCCGGCGGCGGGACTGGCGGCAGCGACGCGAGTGTTGGCGGCTATCAGGGGGGCGAGCGCATCTGGTTTTGGGGTGATGCGACGGTGACAGCCGGCGGCACCGTGACGATTGGTCTCGGCTACACGGGCGGAGCCGGCGGGTCGTCAGTGGGCTGCGCTGGCGGGGGCGCGGGCGGCTACTCTCCCTGGGGCGGCGTTTACGGCGGGTCCGGCGGCAACGCCGGCTGCACTGGCACCTCCGGCGGCGGCGGCGGCGGCGGCGGTCTTTCTCTCGTTCAATTTCCCTCCAGCTTGTCCTATCCCGATCTGGTTTTGGGTGGCGCGGGCGGGGGCGGCGGCGGCGGCATCACCGGCGCAAACGGCTCATCGAGCGGCGGCTACAACTCCGGAGACCTGCCCAGTTCCTCCGGGTATTATGCAAGCCCTTACAGTGGCGGCGGCGGCGGCGGCTCCTCGGGCGATGGCGGCGGCGGCGGTGGTGCCGGCGCTGGGATTTGGGGCCAGGTGGGCGGCGGCTCGTTTGGCACTGGCGACCATATTGGGGGCGGCGGCAGCGGAGGCTATTCATTCGAGCCGGACAATCTCGTGCCGGCGGGCAATTCCTGGAACCATAGCTACTACAATTACGGGGCCAGCTCCGGCGTCTGCGCTTTCCGTCCGGCGCCCCTGGCCCGGATTTCCATGCCAGGCGCAACCGTCTCCGTCCTGTCCGGCCAGAGTTTGTCGTTGACAGCGCAATTCTTCACCCAGGACGCCGTCGAATACGTTGAATGGTATCGCAATGGCAGCTACTATGCCTCGACTTCGGCGAGTTCCCTGGGCAATTACGCCTATGCCTCCACGCTCGCTTTCGGGACCGGCTACGCCAATGGAGATGTCTGGACGGTTCAGATTGAAACCTATCTCGAATCTTATTGGGGCGAGAACATCTATTCGATCGCCATGAGCACACCGTCGTCTGTGAACGTGCTCTATCCTGCTTCCATAACGAGCGAGCCGGGGAATCAGACTGCCATCAGCACCAGCAACGTGGTTTTTAGTGTGACAGCCGGCGGGATGGCCCCACTGTCTTATCAGTGGTCGTATGATGGCGCCCAGGTTGTTGGCGCCACCAACGCGAGCTTCAGCCTGACAGGCATACGGATGGGCAATGCAGGCAGCTACACTGTGGTGGTCAGCAACTCCGTTGGCAGTGTGACCAGCACGGTGGCGTTACTGACGGTCAACCGGGCAACGCCCGTGATCAGCGCCTGGCCCGGCGCCAGCGGCATTGTGTACCCGGAGGCATTATCGGCCTCGGCCTTGAACGGCGGCAGCGCAAGTGTGGGCGGAACGTTCGCGTTCACGGCCCCCTCGGCCACGCCGCCTGTCGGTGTTTACTCCGCTTCGATCACCTTTGCGCCATCTGACACCACCAACTACAACAGCGTCGTCGGCGCGGTGAATTTGGCCGTGGGCATAGGCACTCCTGTCGTAACCGCGTGGCCAGCCGCCACTGGCATTACTTTTGGCCAGAGCCTATCGGCTTCCACGTTGAGCGGAGGGACGGCCTCGGCCGGCGGGACGTTTGCCTTTGCCACTTCTGGCGCCACGCCGGGCGCGGGAACTTACTACGCCTCTGTCATATTCACGCCGACAATCGCGGCCCGCTACACTACGGTGACCGGCACGGTTGCGGTGGCCGTCAGCAAGGCTGCTTCGAGCGTGACCGTGTGGCCCGTCGCCAGCGGCATAACTTATGGGCAGAAACTGTCGGCATCGACCCTGGGTTCCGGGACGGCAACGCCCGCCGGCGCGTTCGCATTCGCAACGCCTTTGACCACTCCAAACGCAGGGCCTTACACCGCCGCGGTCACTTTTACCCCGTCCGACAGCGCGGACTACACCGCCGCCAACGGAACGGCGTCTGTGACGGTCAGCAAGGCTGTTCCGAGCATAACCGCGTGGCCGGGAGCCAGCGACACCGTCTATGGACAGCCGTTGGCAGCGTCCATTTTGAGCGGGGGCAGCGCCTCAACCGACGGCCTCTTCACGTTTGACTCGCCCACCAACGCGCCCAACGCCGGGACTAACAACGCTGCCGTGACGTTCACCCCCGCCGACACGGCTGACTTCAACACGGTTGGCGGGACCGTATCTGTGACAGTCGCGCAGGCCGCGCAGGTGATCACGCTCCAGTTGCAGGTGAGCAATTCAATCCCGCTCAATCAGTTCACCAATGTTCCGGTCATGGCTGCGGCCAGTTCGGGCTTGCCCGTGGTGCTTTCGCTGGGAACCGACAGCGTTGCGGCGCTGGACGGTACCGGCACCAACTTGGTGTCCATCGGGGAATCCGGCACGATGGTCCTTTTCGCCGATCAAGCCGGCGACAGCAATTATCTGGCTGCTGCCGAGGTGGAGGGCACGTTCGACGTGACGATGATGAACCAGACCATTACATTTTCAGCGGTTCCGCCCCAGGTGACGACCAATCTGACGTGGCCCCTAAGCGCCACGTCGGACTCCGGTCTGGCCGTGGTTTTCAACGTCGTCAGCGGCCCTGCAACGCTTGACTCCACCGGCACGAATCTGGCCTTCAACGGAGCGGGTTCAGTGGTGGTGCAAGCCTCACAGCCCGGCGACGGCGACACTTACAACGCCGCCGTGCCGGTCATGCAGGCGATTCAAGTCAGTCTGGCGCAATCCTCCATCACTTGGAGCGCGCTGCCAGTCTCGACCTTCGGCGACGCGCCGATCACGATGGATGGAGCGTCGAGTTCCGGGGACCCTGTCACTTACACCAGTTGGGACACCAACGTGGCGCTGGTGCAGAGTAACGTGATCTCAATTGTCGGCGCCGGCATGGCGGTAATCTCCCTTCAGGACGCCGGGGACCCCTTCTACGCTCCAGACACCGCCCAGCAAGTGCTGACGGTCAACCCAGCCACCCCCGCGCTCACCCTGCCCACAGCCAGTTCCATTAACTTTGGCCAGAGTCTGGCATCTTCGACCTTGAGCAATGGCGGCGCGATTCTGGGGACCAACGTCGTGACCGGCAGTTTTTCCTTCGCGGACCCCTCGACTGTTCCCAATTCCGGCGTCTGCGTGGCTTCGGTGGTGTTCACGCCCAGTGACACAACGGACTACAACAGCGTCCTGACCAACGTGAACGTTGTGGTTGTGCAATTGACACCAGCCATCGTCAACCTGCCGTCGGCCGCGCCCATCACCTTCGGCCAGAGTCTGGCGGCCTCCGCGCTTATTGATGGCAACGCGTCCGTATCAGGCAGCTTTGCCTTCGCGGACAATACGGTCATCCCTGGCAGCGCGGGCGACTATGGCGCGGCGGTGAATTTCATTCCGTCGGACACCAACTACTCCTCCGTATCGACCAACGTGGAGGTCGAGGTGAACCTCGCCACTCCGAGCATCAGCTCGTGGCCGTCCGCGACCCCTTACAACTACGGGAGTCCTTTGTCGGTCTCCAGCCTGGTCGGCGGCAGCGCCACCCCGGCGGGAATATTCACATTCAACGCCCCCGCCGAGATTCTGAATGTGGGCGTCAACTATGTTTCTGTGGAGTTCACGCCCAATGACACGGCCGACTATGTCGCAGTCGCCGGAACGGCGGCTGTGCAGGTGGCCCAGGGATTGGTGGAAATCACGCTTCTGCCGGCGGCTTCGCCCATAACCTATGGCCAGAGCCTGGCCGCATCGATTCTGAGTGGCGGCAATGCGACAGTGGGCGGGAGCTTCGCCTTCGTGAACAGCAGCGTGATACCGGGCAGCGCGGGAACTTACAGCGCGGCGGTGTCTTACACCCCGACCAATTCGAACTACCCCGTGCTCACGACCAATGTCGCGGTCGCGGTGAACAAGGCGGCGGCCACGGTGGTATTGAGCGACACCAACCAGAACTACACCGGAACGCCCAGGATCGTCACAACCACCACCACGCCGGCCGGCTTGACAGTCAATTTGACATACAATGACTCCAGCACTCCGCCGGTGACTGCCGGCGCCTATACCCTGGCGGCCACCATTGAGGACACCAATTACGCGGGGTCAGCGACAGGCACTCTGCTTGTCGGCAAAGTCTCGCTGCTCGTGGCCGCCCAGAACGAGACTCGCCGCTACGGCGTGACGAATGCTCTCTTCACGGCCACCGTCAACGGATTCGCCGACGGTGAGACTCTGAGCAACCTCTCCGGCGCCTTGACCTTTACGGTTGAGGACACCAACAACACCCCAGTGTTGGTGGACACCAACACCGCGGCCGGGACCTACTCGATTATTCCCGGCGGCCTGACCTCCAGCAACTACGCGATCAGCTATACCAACGGCATCTTGTTGATCCTCCCCGCGATCCTCACGGTCAGCGCGGACAACTTGACCAACGTCTATGGCTCGCCCATGCCGCCTTTGACCTGGAGCTACCAGGGATTCGTCAATGGTGAAGGCACCAATGCGCTGCGCGGCGCTCCGAGCTTAAGCACCAATCTCTCATCGGGAAGCCCGGTTGCGGGCAGCCCTTATACAATCACCATTTCAAACGGCACCTTGAGCGCGACCAACTACTCCTTCACCTTTACTAACGGGACCTTCACCGTTTTGCCGGCCTCCCTCATCGTGAGCGCCGACAACAAGACCAATGTTTATGGCTCGACCATGCCGGCGCTGACCGGTTCGATGGTGGGCGTCACCAACGACGATCCGTTGTCGGTTACTTTCACCACGATCGCTACCCAGGGCAGCAATGTCGGCTCTTACGATATTCTGCCATTGTTCAACGACCCGGGTCTGCTGGCCAATTACACCGTTACCACCAACAAGGGGACGTTCACCGTCACCCCTGCCCCGTTGCTGGTCACCGCCAACAATCAAAGCCGGGACTACGGCTATGCCAACCCGGCGCTGACGCTGACTTACAACGGATTTGCCAACGGCGATGACTCCACCACGCTTTCGACGGCGCCCACGGCCTCGACGACGGCCACGCTTACTTCGCTGGTGGGTTCATACCCAATCACCGTTGGCGGCGGTGTGTCGGGCAACTATACCTTCACTTATGTCAATGGAACACTCAGCGTCACCAAGGCGCCGCTGACGGTTGTGGGCAACAATGCCAGCCGTCCCTACGGCGCGGCCAACCCGGTTTTCACGGCGACGATCTCCGGCGTCATGAACGGCGACAACATCACCGCCCGATTTTCCACCAGCGCGGTCACCAACAGCGCGCCAGGCCAATATATCATCCAGCTCTCGCTGAACGATCCCAGCGGCAAGCTGGGCCAATACAACACGACCATCAACAGCGGCATCCTGACCGTTTCGGGAGCCACATTGATTGGCGCGGTGCAGGATGCCGCCCGCGCCTACGGCCAGACCAACCCCGTGTTCACCGTCAGTTACAGCGGCTTTGTCAACAATCAAGACGCGAGCCTGATGAACGGTTCGATGATCTTCGCCTGCACTGACACCAATGGAGCCAATGTGGACACCAACTCGCCGGTGGGAGTTTATCCCATTGTGGTGATCAGCGGCCAAACCGCGCCGAACTACATTATCCAGTACACCAATGGCACCCTGACTGTCACGCAGGCGGTGCTGACGGTGGCGGCCAATGCCACCAACCGCGTCTATGGCGCCGCCAACCCGGTCTTCACCGACACCATAACCGGCTACGTCAACGGCGAAGATTCCAACGTCCTCAGTGGCGCGCTGACTCTGACCACCGCGGCGGGCGTCACCAACCCGGTGGGAACGTATTCGATTATTCCCGCCGGAGTGTCGGCCACCAATTACTCCATCAGCTTCACCGACGGCGTATTGACCGTGACGCCGGCGCCGTTGTCTGTTTCCGCCGGCAACGCCAGCCGTTTGTATGGACAGGCCAACCCCCTGTTTAGCGGCTCTGTAATAGGATTGGCCAATGATGATAATCTTGGCATCACCTACACCACGGCGGCCACACCGGCGAGTTCGATTGGGACATATTCTATTGTCCCCGCCTTTGGCGATCCCAACAATAAACTGGGCAACTACGCGCTTACCGCCAACGACGGCACTCTGACGGTCGGCCAGACTCCCTTGTCTGTTGTCGCCGCCAGCCAAACCCGGGCTTATGGCCAGCCCAATCCCACGCTTACCGGCAGCCTCACCGGCGTTGTAAATGACGATAGTATCACCGCAAGCTACAGCACGACCGCCACAACGGAGAGTCTGGTCGGGTCTTACAGCATCGTGCCCTCGATCAACGATCCGCAGACCAAACTGCCCAACTACTCCGTCAGTTCGACAGATGGAACGCTGACCGTCACCCAGGCAGTGCTTACGGTCTCCGCCAATCATCAAAGCCGTCTCTACGGCGTCACCAACCCGGTCTTGACCGTCACTTACAGCGGTTTCGCCAATGGCGAGGGCGCCAACGTCATCAGCGGCCAACCCGCCCTGAGCACCGCCGCAAGCCTCTCCAGCCCCATCGGCAACTATGACATCGTGGTCGAACCCGGAAGCCTCAGCGCCACCAATTACAGCTTTAGCCTCACCAACGGCACCTTGACGGTCGGCAAGGCCCTGTTGACCGTCACGGCCGACGACCTGACCCGTCTCTACGGCCAGACCAACCCGGTCTTGACCGTTCACTACAGCGGATTCGTGGACAACGACACTCAAAGCGTGTTGAGCGGCGCAACGGCCTTGAGCACCGTTGCCGGCACCAACACGCCGGTGGGCGCGTATGACATTGTGGCGGCCGCCGGCAATCTCAACGCCACCAATTACGCCCTGAGTTTTGTCAACGGCACATTGACGATCAACGCGGCGCCCTTGTCGATCACCGCCACGGACGCCACCCGCCAGTATGGCGCGACCAATCCGGTCTTTGCGGCCACGATGCAGGGGTTTGTCGATGGTCAAAATGCCACGGCTCTGGCCGGGACGTTGTCGATCACAACTTCAGCAAGCCAGACCACCCCGGTTGGCACGTATGCGATCATCCCGTCGGGCTTGAGTTCGACCAATTACTTGTTGAGTTACACAAACGGCGTCCTCACCGTCACCCAGGCGCCGCTGACCGTAACAGCCAATAGCACGAACCGGATTTACGGCCAGGCCAACCCGCCGTTGACCGGCACACATAGCGGGACACTTAACGGTGATGATCTGGGACTCAGTTTCGTCACAACCGCGACGTCGGGCAGCCCGGTCGGGCAATATGCGATTACGCCCACATTCGCTGATGCGGCCAATAAACTGGGCGATTACCTTGTCACCACCAACGCGGGCGCGCTCACGGTGACACCCGCCCTGCTCAGCGTAACGGCCCAAGACCAGACACGCGCTTACGGCCAGCCAAACCCGGCGTTGACCGTTGCCTACAGCGGTTTCGCGAGCGGGGACAGCCCCACGAATCTGATCGCGCAACCGGTTGCCAGCACTGCGGGAGGCGCGGTGTCTTTGATCGGCCCCTACACGATCACCGCCTCTGGCGGAGTCTCCTCAAACTACACATTCAACTATATCTCCGGCACACTGACGGTGACGCAAGCCAACCTGACCATCATTGGCGATAACGCGGCGCGGGCCTATGGGCAGAGCAATCCCGTTTTCACCTCAACGATCACGGGCGTGGTCAACGGCGACAACCTCACGGTGAGTTATGAGACAGCGGCCACCGCGGCCAGCCTGCCGGGCGGTTACGAAATTGTCCTCCAGATCAACGATCCCAATGGCAAGCTGGGTGAATACAACCTGACGCTTGTCAGCGGTCTCTTGACGGTCACCAATGGCGCCTTGATAATTACGGTGGACAACCAGAGCCGGTTGTATGGCCAGACCAACCCGCCGTTTACGGCCCATTACAGCGGGTTCGTCAATGGACAGGGCACCAATACGCTCAGTGGCGCGTTGACCTTCTCCTGTCTCAACGGCGCCAGCGCGCAGGTCGGTACCAATACCACTGTGGGGAACTATTCCATTACCGCCACGGGTCTGACGGGAACGAATTACACCATCCAATTCGTTCCCGGAACCTTGGGGATCGGCAAAGCGGCGCTGACCGTCACCGGCGCGAACGCGCAACGGCTTTACGGCGCAGCCAATCCCTCGTTCACGGCGGCAATCAGCGGCTTCGCCAATGGTCAAACAGCCGGTGTCCTGGGCGGAACATTGTCTGTCACCAGCACGGGCGTCGCCACCTCCCCGACTGGGTCCTATCCGATCAGTCCCACCGGTTTGACTTCGCCGAACTATTCCATGAATTATGTCAACGGCACGTTGACGATCAACGCGGCCTCGTTGACAGGCTCGGTGCAGAATGCGGAGCGCGCCTATGGACAGACCAACCCCGTCTTCTCCGTCATCTACAGCGGGTTCGCCAACGGCCAGGACAGCAACCTCGTTGCCGGCCCGCTTGTCTTCACCTGCATGGACACCAACAGCACACCTGTGGATACCAACACCCCGGTGGGCATGTATCCCATCCATGTCATCACCCCGCAGACCGCGACCAACTACAGCATCGGTTACGTGGACGCCACGCTGACCATCACCCAGGCAGTGCTCACAGTCTCCGCTGATAATCAAAGCCGCCTCTACGGCGTCACCAACCCGGTCTTGACCGTCACTTACAGCGGCTTCGCCAACGGCGAGGGTGCCAACGTCATCAGCGGCCAACCCGCCTTGAGCACCGCCGCCAGCCTCTCCAGCCCCGTCG
>Ga0224555_1000410_pt1 | contig 65476 bp, 60 predicted proteins | sample 714S23034metaG_FD_180687 | JGI IMG/M metagenome (GOLD analysis project Ga0224555, IMG submission 180687) | Peat soil microbial communities from Stordalen Mire, Sweden - 717 S2 30-34 | ecosystem: Environmental > Terrestrial > Soil > Wetlands > Peat | place: Sweden: Norrbotten County, Stordalen... | reverse complement strand
AGATCCATGGAACAAGATCTGCTCACACGACTCCTCCGCGCAGGCCTCGCCACATCCACCATCACCTATAAACAGCTCACCGCTATGCCTGAGCTAACTTGATAATCATCTACGGAGATTCTGAGCTTCGCTCAGAATGACGCGGCTAATAGATCAATTTCAGTAGGCCTGGGTGCGGTCGATGGGGAGGCGGACCTGGAAGCAGGTGGCGCCTGGCTTGGAATCCACGGTTACGAAGCCATTGTGTTTGTTGACGATGCGGGTGACGGTGTCGAGGCCAAGGCCGAGGCCCTGACCGGGCGGCTTGGTGGTGTAAAACGGCTCGAAGATGCGTGAGACGACCTCGGGCGGGATTCCGGGGCCATCGTTCCATATCTCGATGGTGACCATCTCGCCGAGTTGGCTGGTCTTGAGGCGCAGGGTGCCGCGCGGGACGCCGTCGCCGCTGCTCGCGGGCGTCAGACTCATGGCGTCGAGGGCGTTTTCAATGAGCTCGGTCCAAACCTGGTTGAGCTCGCTGCCGTAGGCGCTGATGTGGGGCACCGCGGGGTCATACTGGCGCTCGACGAGGACGTGGTCCAGGCGTGAGTTGAACATGGTGAGGGTGGTGTCGAGGGACTGCGCCAGGTCGATCTCCTGGATGGGCGCCTGGTCCATGTAGGAGTAGTCCTTGATGGCGGAGATGAGATCGAAGATGCGAACGGTGGAGTTGACGACGGTCTCGGCCATGCGTTCCACACGGAGCGAGCTGGAAAAGGCTGCGGCGGATACAGCCAGCGCCTGGGGCGAGAGCAAGGCGGCGAGCTCTTCAAGGTGGGCGATGGTCATGGGAGACTCGGCAATGACCGAGGCAATGGCCCAGGGCTCGGGGATGCCGTGTGCTTCCAGCCAGGCGCGGAACAGCTCCTCGCGATCGCTGAGATCGAGCGGGTTGTCCGGGAGAATGGCGCGGCTGGTGTAGCCAGCCATTTTTGCGCGGGTGCGTTGCGCCCAGTCCTGGTACTGGGCGAACTGTCCGGCCTCCGTCAAGGTGGCGCCTAGTTGCTGTTTCTGGTCGCCGAAGCGGCGGAGTTCGCCGAAGAGGCTGGCGGCGGAGCGCTGAGCTGCGGAGGCGGGATTGTTGAGCTCGTGCGCGAGGTTGGCCGCGAGCTTGCCAAGAGCAGTGAGCTTTTCCGCCTGCATCTCCATGCGGGTAACTTCGCGGACGCGGTTGAGCAGGACGGAGACGCAGCGCTGCGCCATAGATGGGATGGCGGCGAGCATCTCCGGAAACTTCTCTTTGGCGATATCGAGCGACCAGGCGTAGCCGACGCTATAACCGTTGCCGCCGTAGCCCTTCATCCGGGAGAACGGCAGCAGGCCGGAGAGCTGACCGACGCGCGCGATGAACAGCGAGAGGTTGCCGCTCTGGGAGCGGCGCACATGAATCTCACCGGCGAGCAGGATGTTCATGCCAAGGGGCGGATCTCCCTCGCGGAAGATCATGGTTCCCGGACCCACCTTGTGTTCGGCGCCGTTGTGCGCAAGCCAGAGGTAGTCCTGGTCGGAGAGACCGTCGAGGCCCTCGACTTTGCGCAGGGCGGCGACGATCCCACGGACGGGAGTAGGCCCGGCGGCGAGGGCGCTTTGCCCAAGATCGAGCTCGGAAGAGGTTTCCATTGTTGTCGAGTGTACCTCGGCGGGGCAAAAGGAAGGGCGTGTGCGCGCCTCCTTTTTGCGGAGAAGCTGTGCACACGCCCGAGAGTGAGGCCTGGGAGATCTGCGCTAGCGCCGGTCTGGCAAAGAGTCGAGGCTCGCGGTTAGTTGGTGGATGTCCACCGGGGCGGCCGAGCGAATCTGCACGGCGCCGTTCTGGTCGAGCAGGATCACGAGGAAGTCCCCGGGCTGAACGTGGAACCGGCTGCGTGCGTCGGCCTGTTCGCTGGGGGTACCGAGGGGCAGGTTTTCGAAGGTGAACAGCTCGTCGCTGAATTTCGCTGCGGTCGAGACCGGGACTACTACGGTGTTGCGGATGGAGAGCTCAAAGCTATGGCGCTCAACCAGTTCCAGTTGCCGCTTGAAGCTGGGGCTGTTTGCGTCGGGAGCGAAGACCATGAGGACGCGCGCATTGTTCTGGAGCTGGGTGAGGGAATGCTGCTCCTGAGCGGCACAAGTTCCCAGCAGAACCAGGAGGAAGAGGGGCAACTTCAGCATCGGGAGTGCTCCTTAAGTGGTACAGGGTCACCCATAGGTGTTAGGGAGCTAACACGTACAGGTTATATGGACTGGTTTGAAGCTAGCATGGCCCCGGAGTTTCCGATGCAGCAAAAGGGGGTAGTTCCCCGGTATCTTTGGTAATTCGTAACAAGTTATTTTACAAATAGATAACAGGCGTGCCGGCAACAGGCCGCGAATCGGCTGTGATGCTGCGCCCACCGCTAACTGGCTGATTTCTGAATGAGAATACCCCAACCCTCAGCGATCATTCTTGAGCGAAGAGTTGGGGTATTTGGGTAGTAACCGGCGAGGCTTGGCTGGCGATGACGCTGCCTAGGCTTTCTGGACGGCGCCGTCCACGACCTTGACGGGGTCGAGAAAAGGCATGGCGGAGCGCAGGCCAGCGCCGACGATCTCGATGGGGTGGGCGGCCTCGGCGGCACGAATGCGGGTGAACTCCTTGCGGCCAGTCTCGTTTTCGGCGATGAACTTCTTCGCGAAGCTGCCGTCCTGAATCTCGTCGAGCAGCTTGCGCATGGCCTTCTTGGTCTCGGCGGTGACGATGCGCGGGCCGGCTACGTAGTCTCCCCACTCGGCGGTATCGGATACGGAGTAGCGCATGTAGGCGAGGCCGCCGCGGTACATGAGGTCGACAATGAGCTTGAGTTCGTGGAGGACTTCGAAGTAGGCGAGCTCGGGCTGGTAGCCGGCCTCGACCAGGGTCTCGAAGCCTGCCTTGACCAGCGCGGAGGTGCCTCCGCAGAGGACAGCCTGCTCGCCGAAGAGGTCGGTCTCGGTCTCTTCGGTGAAGGTGGTCTGGAGGACGCCGGCGCGAGTGGTGCCGATGCCCTTGGCGTAGCTGAGCGCGAGCGCGAGGGCGGTGCCGCTGGCGTCCTGCTCGACCGCGACCAGGGCAGGCACGCCGCCGCCCTCGCTGAAGACCTCGCGGACGCGGTGGCCAGGGGCCTTGGGCGCGACCAGCGATACATCGACGCCGGCAGGCGGGGTGATGGTGCGGAAACGGATGTTGAAGCCGTGAGCGAACATCAGCGTCACGTTGGGCTTCATGTTGGGGGCAATCTCGTTGTGGTAGACCTTGGCTGCGGTCTGGTCGGGCGTGAGGTTCATGATGACGTCGGCCCACTTGGAGACTTCGGCGACGGTGCCGACGACCAGGCCGGCTTTGCGGGCGCGGTCGACGTTCGCGGAGTCGGAGCGGAGGCCGACGCGGACGTCGACGCCGGAGTCCTTGAGGTTGAGGGCGTGGGCGTGGCCCTGCGAGCCGTAGCCGATGATGGCGACTTTCTTTGCCTGGATCAGGGAGAGGTCTGCGTCTGCGTCGTGGTAGGTCTTTGCCATGGTTTCTTCTTTCTTCAGGAATTAATGTTAGGAGAATCTTGGTGAACTTGATGAGCTGAGCGCGAACTAATCCAAAGCGCCCAGACCGGAATTGCGACAATTGCGAGGAGCCCAAAGTCCCAGCCGTTGCTGAACGGGTTGATCAAGGTGGGGGGCTGAACAAGATAGAAACTGCGAAAGAGCCATTGAAAAATGAACCATGCCATCAACGAGATCATTGCTGCTCGTTGGGATTTGAGTGCAATCAGATAGAGCGGGAAGGGCGCGACAAGGCATATATCGAGGATAACGTCTGTTGCCGAGCCAAAGCCTATCCCAAGAACCATTATGGCTCCCCAAATACTGAATACAAGCAATACCGGCGCCGCAAGCATCAGGCAAACCTTTGCGGTTTTCGTGAGCACGATTTCTCTCTCCTACACAACCCTATTCTTCTTCTTCTTCGAGGCCGGGGAACTGGTTGGGGATGATCTCGGCTTTGGAGAGTTTGGGGCGCCGGGCGATCTTGTCCGCCGGGCTGCCGTTGGGGGTGGCGAGGGCTTTGAGGACGCGGCTGGTGTGGACGCCGCGGCGCATGGCCATGCGGCCGGTGCGGGAGACCTCGAGGATGGTGTAGCCGGACTCGCGCAGGACCTGGACGAGGCCTTCGATCTTGGAGGAGCTGCCGGTCAGCTCCAGCATGATGGACTCGGTGGCGAGGTCGACGACGCGGGCATGGAAGACGGTGGCCAGCTCGAAGATCTGGGAGCGCGAGTGGAGGCCGTTGGGCTCGTTGGGGCCGGCGGCGACCTTGATAAGGCAGAGCTCGCGGATGACTCCCTCGGAGCGGCCGACCTCGTCGACGTCGACGGTGATTTCGAGCTTGTAGAGGGAGGCGCGGATGCGGTGGGCGGCGGTCTCGGGCGCCTCGCAGACGATGGTCATGCGCGAGGTGTCGGCGCGCTCGGACTCGCCGACGGTGAGGGAGACGATGTTGATGTTGAGGCGGCGGAAGAGCGAGGCGACGCGAGTGAGGACGCCGGGTTTGTCTTGGACGAGGGCTACGAAGGTGTGGAGCATGCTGGCTTACCTCTTACTTCGGTGATGGTTCGAGCGAAAGGCTTAACACGGATCAAGGCGGATAGAAGCACGGATAAAAAGCGATTTGATTTGGATAAGGCTACTGCACCTCGGCGACGAGGGTGGCGTAGGGGGGGAGGGTGAAGGTGGTTAGGGTGGTTAGGGATTGGAGGGAGGCGGCGTCGGCGAGGAGGCATTTGGCGGCGGTGGAGGGGATGCCGGCGGCGGCGAGGTCCAGGTGGACGACCTGCGGCTGGGCAGTGAAGTTGAGGGAGACGACGATGGGATGGCCGCCTGCGGGGACGGTGCGGACGTAGCTAAGGACGCTGGGGTTGGCGGGGTCTAGCATGACGAATCCCCCATCGTGGACGACGGGGTTGCGGGCGCGGATGGCGATGAGGTCGCGGTTCCAGTTGAGGAGGGAGTCGTGGGCGGCGGTCTCGGTGGCGACGTTGACGGTGGGGTAGTCCGAGCCGATGGGAAGCCAGGTGTGGGAGGAGGAGCTAAAGGAGGCAGCGGGCGGCAGAGGTGACCACTGCATGGGCGTGCGCTCGCCATCGCGGCCCTTTTCCTGGGGCCAGCCGGTGATGCCGATGGGGTCGCGGACGCCTTCCTGGCGGGTGGGAGTGTGGGTGGTCATGCCGATCTCGGCGCCGTAGTAGGTGAGGGCGGTGGAGCGGGTGGTGTAGAGGATGGTGGCGATGAGGCGGGCGATGAGCGGGTTGTGCGGACCGCCGTCGCCGAAGCGGTCCCAACTGCGGGTGTTGTCGTGGTTGTCAAAGACGATGAGGGGCTGGTGGGAGTCCAGTTCGGTCTCCGCGTCGGAGATGGATTGGCGGAAGTGGGCGAGCGAGAGCTGGACGTTGGGCGAGTTAGGCTCGCCGCCGCCTTCGCGGTGGAAGCCGACGAGGGTGTCCATGGGGAGCTCGAGCTCGGGCGCGGCGGGCGTGCCGTACCACTGCAGCAGGTCGGAGGTGCGGGGTACGTAGATCTCGCCGACCAGGACGCGGTCGTCTTTATAGCTGTCGATCATCGCGCGGAGGCGACGAAGGACGTCGTGGACTTCGGGCAGGCCGCTGGTGAGCGAGTGGTTGGCCTCGGGAAAGCCGCTGGCGTCGAGGCGGCCGGTCAGCGGCTCGTCGTGGAGGGCGGGGTCTTCGAAGAGGGTGGTGATGGCGTCGAGACGGAAGCCGGCGACGCCGCGGTCGAGCCAGAAGCGCATGGCGTCGAACATGGCCCTTTCGACCGCGGGGTTGCGCCAGTTGAGATCGGGCTGCTGCTTGTAGAAGAAGTGGTAGTAGAACTGGCCGCGGGCGGGGACCCACTCCCACGCAGAACCCTGGAAGAGCGAGGACCAGTTGTTGGGCGGGACGACCCAGCCGTGCGGGCCTAAGTGTGCGTTGGGGGCGCGGGGGGCTTCGGAATGGGTCGGCTTGCCGTCGTTCCAGATGTACCAGTCGGCGTGGGGGTTGGTGCGGGAGCTGGCGGAGTCGACGAACCAGGGATGCTTGTCGGAGGTGTGGTTGAGCACCATGTCGAGCAGGATGCGGATGTGGTGGTCGCGGGCGGCGGCGAGCAGGCGGTCGAAGTCGGCGAGGGTGCCGTATTGGGGGTCGACGGCGGTGTAGTTGGCGATGTCGTAGCCGAAGTCGACCTGCGGCGAGGGGTACATGGGGGCAAGCCAGATAGTGTCGACGCCGAGGGCCTGCAGGTAGGAAAGGCGCTGAGTGATGCCGTTGAGGTCGCCGATGCCGTCGCCGTTGGAATCCTGGAAGCTGCGGGGGTAGATCTCGTAGATGACGGCGTGCTTCCACCAGGTAGGATCGGGAGACCCAAGGCTAAAGCCTTGGGGTACCTTGGCGGCGCGGATTTCGGCGGGGGTGGGCGGGGTGTAGGTGGGCGGAGTTTGGGCGAGAGCTGCCGGCGAGAGCAGCAGGGTGAGGAGAAGCAGCGGGATGGAGGGGCGACGGGTCATATTAATAGCTTGCTTCTAAAAGCGACTCGGCGGCTGGTTCGGGTTAGTCTGGCTCGGGTTAGTCGGTGTCCTTCCATCGCTCCCACCAGTGGGTTCTGCGGATGAAGATAATGAGTTCGCCGGGCGCGGCCGGATGCGTCTTTTTGCTGCATTTGTTGTGCGGGGAGATGCCCTTCGCCTGAATCTGTTTGATGTCGAATGCCGGGAGGTTCAGCGATGTGCATGCGATAAAGTCAGTGGCGCTGGATCTCGGGGAAGTGATCTCGCCGACCTTGAGAGAGACTTGTCCGCTGATGTCGACCTCGTACAGGTCGCCAAGGAGGGTGATGGGCAGCGGCTTGCCTCCGGTGTCGCCGTAGAGGCCGACCTTGAGGTTGGGCATGGGCTGGCCGCTGTCGGCGCTGAGCAGGCGGAGGCTGATGAGGTTGGCTACTCCCACGGCGGGCGCGGATTGGGCTAGCGCTGCGGCGGTGAGGAGCAGCGGGAGGAGCAGCGGGATGGAGGAGCGGAGGAGCATGGGTTTAGTGGGTTGAGGGTGGAGTGTACGGGGCGTCGGAATCCCACAGGTCGGTGGGGTGGTCTGCGTCGTGGAAGAGCTGGCCTTTGTCCCATGGGGTGGGGCGCGGGACGAAGGTGTAGTCGCCCGAGGCGTGATAGCTGCCGCCACAGGGGGGATTGCCGGGAGCGTATTTTTCGGGGGCGCACTTGGCGCCGCGGTAGATGTGGAACCAGACGTTGGAGCCGTCGGCGTCGACTTGCTTCTGAGGGATTTTGATCTTGTCGAAGGTGTGGGTGCGGGCGGCGTCGCGAAACTGCCAGACGAGGGAGGCGATTGCGTCGTCGGTGGCGGTTTCTTTGACGGTGAGGGTGAAGGTGCTGTTGGCGTGGTGAAAGATTTTGACAGGCGCGGGTGGGGTGGTGGGGCGAGGTGGGTAGGTGGCGGCGGGGGTGGTTTCGGCGGCGGGGGTGGTTTCGGTAGTAGGTGTGGCGGGCGCGGATTTGCAGCCGATGAGGAGGAGCGGCAGGAGAAGGAGCAGCGCGCGCGCGGCAAGTCGCGGACGCGACGTTGGGTGGTTGGTAGAGATGTCCAACTTGTTTTTCGCGCGGGTCACGAAGGTGCGGAGCATGGTCCTTTAGTCTCCCTTCCGTCGCATCATGATCCCGGTGGCCTCAGCCTCGGTGACTATCTTCCATTTCAAATCAGAGACGCCAAACTCGAAATCGATCTGCTCCAACGCGGCGTTTGTGTCTTGGTGCCACGTGTCCCCTGCGAACTGCCAGTCATCGGCGTAGCGATAAATCATTGGTCCATCAGGATAAACAGCCAAAACCAGATGCCTAGCCGGCTTCATGGGCTCGCCGTTCCACGTGTGTTTCGTGCGTGAAAGAGAGCCCTCCGGTAGTTCGGCAATTCGCCACTGAGTCTCGCCGGTCATCTATGCGTCCTCTGGGGTTTCGAGGAGGGGGTTTTTGGTGGGGCGGCGGGTCATTTCGTGGAGGGCGGCGCCGGGGGCGATCATGGGGTAGACGCCGTCTTCTTTTTCGACCTGGAAGTTGATGAGGAACGGCTTGCCGCTGGTGCGGGCCTGGGTGACGGTGGGAATGACGGCCTTGCGCTCGCGCACTGTGGCTCCGGCGATGCCGTGGGCGGCGGCGAGAGCGACGAAGTCCGGCGAGAGGATGGGCGTGCAGGAGTAGTTCTTGTCGTAGAAGATCTCCTGCCACTGGCGGACCATGCCGAGGAAGCCGTTGTTGATGACGGCGATGTTGATGGCGATGCGTTCCTGCTGGATGGTGGCGAGCTCGGAGGCGGTCATCTGGAAGCCGCCGTCGCCGGCGATGACCCAGACATCTTTTTCGGGGCACGCGAACTTGGCGCCGATGGCCGCGGGCAGCGCGAAGCCCATGGTGCCGAGGCCGCCGGAGGTGATGAGCGAGCGCGGGGTGTCGTGCCGGTAGTACTGCGCCTCCCACATCTGGTGCTGGCCTACGTCGGTGACGATGATGGTCTGGTCGAGGCGGCCGGCGGCCTGGGCTTCGGACCAGATGTCGTGGATGACGTGCGCGGCGTAGAGGTGGCCGAGGTCGGGGAGGTTGATGATGTCGCGGACGCTGGCGTCGCCTTTAAGCTTGGCGATCTCCCTTAACCACGAGTTGCCACTTCCCAGGGTCGACGATGAGGCCGTCGAACCTGGGGCACCGGGCTTGGGCAGGAGCGGCAGGAGGGTTTCGAGGACCTCCTTGAGGTCGCCGATGAGGGCTACGTCGGCATGGACGTTCTTGTCGATCTCGGCGGGGTCGATCTCGATGTGGATCTTTTTGGCGTTGGGCGCGTATTGCGTGAGGTTGCCGGTGACGCGGTCGTCGAAGCGCATGCCGAAGGCGAGCAGCAGGTCCGACTGCTGGATGGCATGGTTGACCCAGGATTCGCCGTGCATGCCCATCATGCCGAGGGAGAGCGGGTGGTAGGTGGGGAAGGCGCCGAGGCCGAGCAGGGTGCTGGCGACGGGGATCTGGCGGCGTTCGGCGAAGTCGAGGACCTGCTGGCGCGCGCCGGAGAAGATGATGCCGTGGCCGGCGAGGATGACGGGCTTTTTGGCGGACTTGATGAGTTCGATGGCCTGCTTGATGGAGTCGGACTCGGCGCGGAGCATGGGATGCGGGCGATGCGTGGGCGGCGCGGCGGCTTCGAAGTCGAAGGGCGCGGTGGCCTGCTGCGCGTCCTTGGTGATGTCGACCAGGACCGGACCGGGACGGCCGGTGGTGGCGATCTGGAAGGCGAGGCGGATGGTGGGCGCGATGTCTTCGGCGCGCGTGACCAGGAAGTTGTGCTTGGTGATGGGCAGGGTAATGCCGGTGATGTCGATCTCCTGGAACGCGTCGGTGCCGAGGACTTTGGACGAGACCTGGCCGGTGATGCAGACGATGGGGATGGAGTCGAGCATGGCCGTGGCGATGCCGGTGACTAAATTGGTAGCCCCAGGACCTGAAGTCGCGATGCAGACGCCGACCCGCCCCGAGGCGCGAGCGTAGCCGTCGGCCATGTGCGCGGCGCCCTGCTCGTGGCGCACCAGGACGTGGTGGATGGGGAACTTGCGCAGCGCGTCGTAGGCAGGCAGGATGGCCCCGCCGGGATAGCCGAAGACGGTGGTGACACCCTCTCCGGTGAGGGTGGCCCAGAGGATTTCTGCTCCGGTGAGGGTGGGGTGGGTGTTCTTGGCTGCCATGGCGTGCTCCTTTTGCTTCAGTGCTGCTTCGGTCGAGCGGCATAACACCGATTTACACCGATCGAGCCGATCAAATACAAAGTCGGATTGTTGTCAGACCGATTTCATCGGTGCCGATCGGTGTTAAGTAGTCAGTGTTACGAGGTGATGGCTCCTTGGCTGGCGGAGGAGACGGTGTTGGCGTATTTGGCGAAGACGCCGCGGGTGAAGCGCGGGGTGGGCGCTTTGAAATTTTTCAGGCGCCCGGCGATCTCGGCGTCCGTGACGTTGAGGGTTAGCTTGCGGGCGGGGATGTCGAAGGTGATGGTGTCGCCTTCGTGGACGGCGGCGATGGGGCCTCCGAGGAAGGCTTCGGGGGCGACGTGGCCGGCCATCAAGCCGCGGGTGGCTCCGCTGAAGCGACCGTCTGTCAATAACGCAACTGTCTCCGACAGTTCCGGGATTCCCTTTACGGCGGCGGTGACGGCGAGCATTTCGCGCATGCCGGGACCTCCGCGGGGGCCTTCGTAGCGGATGACGAGGACGTCGCCGGGGTTGATCTTTCCGGCTTCGACCGCGATGTGGCAGTCCTCTTCGTTTTCGAAGACGCGGGCGATGCCGGTGTGGTTGAGGCGCTCGTGGCCGGCGACCTTGATGACGCAGCCGTCGGGGGCGAGATTGCCGCGGAGGATGACGAGGCCGCCGGTGGGCTTGAGCGGCTTCGACCAGGTGCGGATGACGTCCTGGCCAGGAGTTTCAGCGGCGAGGGCGGCTTCTTCGTGTATGGATTTGCCGGAGACGGTGGGGCCGTCGTGGAGCTGGTTGCGCTCGAGCAGGCGTTGCGCGAGAAGACGGGAGCCGCCGGCGTCCTGGTAGTCCTTGGCCGCGTACTTGCCGCCGGGGGAGAGGTCGCAGATGAAGGGCGTGTGCTCGGAGATGCGGTCGAAGTCCTCCATCGAGATGGGGATCGAGAGCTCGTGCGCGATGGCGATGAGGTGCAGGACGGCGTTGGTGCTGCCGCCGGATGCGGCGACGGCGGCGATGGCGTTCTCGATGGACTGGCGGGTGAGGATCTGGCTGGGCTTGACTCCGCGACGGGCGAGGTCCATGACCATGCGGCCGGCGGCGCGGGAGGCTTCGTGCTTTTCGGGCGACATGGCGGGCACGCCGGAGAGGAACATGGGCGAGATGCCGAGGAACTCGCCGGCCATGGCCATGGTGTTGGCGGTGAACTGGCCTCCGCAGGCGCCGGGGCCGGGACAGGCGGCGGCTTCGAGGGCTTCGAGCTGGTCGTCGTTGATCTTGCCGGCGGCATGGGCTCCCATGCCTTCGAAGACCTGGAGGATGGTGATCTCTTTAGAGGAGCCGTCGGGCTGGGGCAGGTGGCCGGGCGCGATGCTGCCGCCGTAGAGCATGAGGCCGGGGATGTCGAGGCGGGCGAGCGCCATGATGCTGGCGGGCATGTTCTTGTCGCAGCCGGCGATGCAGACTAATCCATCAAACGAATTGCCGCGGGTGACGAGTTCGATCGAATCGGCGATGACTTCGCGGCTGATGAGCGAGGCCTTCATGCCCTGCGTGCCCATGGTGATGCCGTCGTGGATGGTTATGGTGTTGAATTCCACCGGCATGCCGCCGGCCTCGCGGATGCCCTGCTTGACGGCTTCGGCGACCTGGCGGAGGTGGAAGTTGCACGGGCCAATCTCGGTCCAGGTGTTGGCGATGCCGATGAGGGGCTTGTGCAGGTCTTCCTTGCTGAAGCCGACCGAGCGGAAGTAGGAGCGGGCGGCGGCGCGGTTGGGGCCTTCGGTGAGGACGATGGAGTTGGTTTTGCCGGCGATGCTCATTGTCTTGCTTTCTCCTGAGACGTGCGTGTCTTAGTGGGTGACCCTTGACTTGTTGCTGGGAGGAAGAGGTGCTGGAGAGACGAGTAGGTCGAAGTCGTGGAGGAGAGCGGTTACGGTGTCGTCGAGGTTCTTATCGCGGTTGGATTGGCGGAGAGCGTAGTTCGTGCGCTCGACGAGGGTCCAGAGGATGACGTGAGAGTGGGGGTCGATAAGGACGACGCGGAACTGGCGGAGCGAGTGGGAATCGTTGGTGACGGCTGCCGCGCCGAGATTGATTTCGTAGTGGATCTCGAGGATGAGGTCGGCCTGGTTGGGGTCAGAGACGAGATGGAAGCGGGTGAGGGAAGCGATGCCATCGTAGAAGTCGTTGTAGGCGCGGAGGCAGTCGGCGTTTTCCTGATCACCGGCGTTACCGATGAAGAGGGTTTTGGCGGTGGTGAGTGCGGAGGGCAGCGGAGCTGCGGGCACGTCCTGCGCGGAGAGGCTCAGGGATGAAATCAGGAGGGCGAACGAGATGGCCGTGATTCGATGGTTCATTGAAGCGCTTCTTTCTTGTTACTGGTTGCGTCTGTCTTCGTTGCGTTCTTTCGTGCTGTGTGATGTTCGATATGTCGGGCCTTCAGCCCTCTGTCTCTTGTTGCGCCTCACCTAGGCCTTCGGCCTAGGCTGGTATATGTCGCGCCGTTGGCGCTTTATGCGGTGGTTGCGAGTTTTGGGGTGGACCAGAATTCTTTGTCGTGGGCGGATTCGAAGGTGTCGAGGGCGGCGGAGTGGCGGAGGGTTAGGCCGATGTCGTCGAGGCCGTTCAGCAGGCAGTATTTGCGGAACGGGTCGATCTCAAAACGGGCGTAAAAGCCCTGCGGGTCGGAGACGGTCTGGGCTTCGAGGTTGATGGTGATCTTGTGCTGCGGGTTCGCGGTGGAGCGGGCGAGGAGGGTTTGCACGTCGTCTTCGCTCAAGCGGACGAGGATGATGCCGTTCTTGCCGGCGTTGGAGAAGAAGATGTCGGCGAAGGTGGGCGCGATGACGGCGAGAAAGCCGTACTGGTTGAGCGCCCAGGCAGCGTGCTCGCGGGAGCTGCCGCAGCCGAAGTTGCGTTCGGCGATGAGGATCTGCGAGCCGGCGTAGGCCGGATTGTTGAGCACGAAGGACGGGTCGGGCCTGCCGGCGTCGGGGCCGTCTTGCAGGCGGCGCCAGTCGAAGAAGAGGAATTCGCCGTAGCCGGTGCGCTCGATGCGCTTGAGGAACTGCTTGGGGATGATCTGGTCCGTGTCGATGTTGGGCAACGGGAGAGGGACGGCGGCGGAGGTGAGGATGTTGATGGGGATCATAGTGTGAGCGAGTCAGCAGGTCAGCGAGTCAGCAAGCCAGCGAAAAGCAGATCCCTCCGCTTCGCTGCGGGATGACAAGCAAAGCTAACGCGATTCTCCTTTCCAGGTGCGGATGTCGGTGAAGTGGCCGGTGATGGCGGCGACGGCGGCCATCTGGGGGCTGACGAGGTGGGTGCGGCCGCCGCGACCCTGGCGGCCTTCGAAGTTGCGATTGGAGGTGGAGGCGCAGCGCTCGCCGGGCTGGAGGATGTCGGGGTTCATGCCGAGGCACATGCTGCAGCCGGGCTCGCGCCACTCGAAGCCGGCGGACTTGAAGACGGCGTCGAGGCCTTCGGCTTCGGCCTGGCGCTTGACCGCCTGCGAGCCGGGGACGACCATGGCGCGAATCTTGGTGGCGATATGGTGGCCCTTGACGATGGCGGCGGCGGCGCGCAGGTCTTCGATGCGGCCATTGGTGCAGGAGCCGAGGAAGACGGTGTCGATCTTGATGTCTTTGATCTTTGTTCCTGGCTTCAGCCCCATGTACTCGTAGGCACGCTCGAAGCTCTTGCGGTCGGCTTCGGTCTTGGCGTCGGCGAGGGTGGGGACGGCGGCGTCGATGGTGGTGGTCATGCCGGGCGAGGTGCCCCAGGTGACGGAGGGGGCGAGGGTAGCGGCGTCGATGTGGAGTTCGCGGTCGAACTTCGCGCCGGGATCGGATGGCAGGGTGCGCCAGTGGGCGACGGCCTGTTCCCAGGCTGCACCTTTGGGCGAGAAGCGGCGGCCTTTGAGGTAGGCGAAGGTGGTCTGGTCGGGGGCGATGAGGCCGGCGCGGGCTCCGGCTTCGATCGACATGTTGCAGACGGTCATGCGGCCTTCCATGGAGAGGGCGCGGATGGCGGAGCCGGCGTATTCGACGACGCAACCGGTGGCGCCATCGGTGCCGAAGCGGCCGATGATGGTGAGGATGATGTCCTTGGCGGTGACGCCGAAGGGGAGGTCGCCGTCGACGGTAATGCGGAATGTTTTCGGCTTGTCCTGCGGGAGGGTCTGTGTGGCCATGACGTGCTCGACCTCGCTGGTGCCAATGCCAAAAGCCAATGCCCCGAAGGCGCCGTGCGTCGAGGTGTGCGAATCGCCGCAGACGATGGTGCTGCCGGGCTTGGTCGCGCCGAGCTCGGGTCCGATCATATGGACGATGCCCTGGTCGCGATCCTGCACGTCGAAGAACTCGATGCCGAACTCGGCGCAGTTCTTGCGCAGGGCGTTCACTTGCGCGGCGGAGATCTGGTCGGTGATGACGAGGCGGTCCTGCGCGGAGGTGGTGGGGACGTTGTGGTCGACGGTGGCGATGTGACGGTCGGGGCGGCGGAGCTTGCGGCCGGTCATGCGCAGGCCGTCGAACGCTTGCGGCGAGGTGACCTCGTGGACGAGCTGGAGATCGATGTAGAGGATGGAGGGCTCGCCTGCGGGCTCGGCGACGAGGTGGGACTGCCAGACTTTTTCGAAGAGGGTGCGGGGCGTGTTGGTCGGTGTTGTCATAGATAAACTCTCAATTCCTTGGCTTCAGCGCGGGGGCTTCGGTATCGGTGTTGGATTTCGGCGTTGGTGGTGGCATGACGCCAAGAGCTGAAGGTGCGACTTCGTGCTGGGTGCCGTCAGGATCGACGAGGATGGCGTGGGTGATGTTCTGGACGATGCCGGAGCCGGCGAGCGGCTCGGCGGCCCAGCGCGCGATGGCCTTCATTAGTGCGGGCGGCGGGTGCTGGGCTGGGCCGGACGCGACGGTGAGCGGCTGGTTGGGGAAGACCCAGAGGGTGTATTCGGCGTCGGGGTCGTTGGTGGGGTGGCCCTGCTTGGTCCAGTCAATGGCGGCGAAGACGACGAGGTGCTGCTTGCCGTTGAGGTCGATCCAGAGCAGGCCGCGCGCGGGAGCGAAGTGGACGACGTTGCCGGAGATGGAGATGTAGCGGTTCTCGTCGGCGAGGACCTTGCCGGGGACGGTGAGGTGGACGAGGGCAGTCTCGGCGAGCGAGGGGACCTTGCCGTTGACCGGTTGGCCCCAGAAAGTTTGCGGGGCGGTGAGGAACTGGTCGAGGAATGGGCGGAAGCGGAGATCCTGGAGGAGGTCGTTCTCGCGGCCGTCCTTGTTGGTGGCGTCGGGGGTGTACTCCCAGATCCATTCGACGTTCTCGGGCTGGGGCTTCTCGGCCTTGCTGGGTTTGCCCGGCTGAGGCCGGGCCGGCGGAGGCTGGATTTGGGCGGGCGCAAACGTGGCCGTGAGCAGGAGAGCGGCGGCGAGTTGGAGGAGGCGGCGCATGTTCGTAGTTTTAAAGCAAAAGCAAAACCTTACCGCGGGTTTTCACGGATGACCCGGATAAGACAGAGTGCAATTCGTTCTTTACCGTTACGTGCTTTTCGATCCGTGTTCATCCGCGTTTATCCGTGGTTAAGTCTTTCGTTTAGACGGCGTGCATGGACTGACGGCGGTCGATGGATTCGGCGAGCGCCTGGTGTACGAGTTTGCCCATCTCGGTGGTGGAGACGAGGTGCTGGCTGGAGGAACCGCCGCGGGCGATGTCGGCGGTGCGGTGGCCGGCGGTGAGGACTTTGGCGACGGCGGCTTCGATGGCGGCGGCGTCCTGCTCGAGGTTGGCGGAGTGGCGGAGGACCATCGCGGCGGTAAGGATGGCGCCGAGCGGGTTGGCCTTGCCCTGGCCGGCGATGTCGGGCGCGGAGCCGTGGACGGGCTCGTAGAGATTGACCGCGCCGCCGATGGTGGCCGACGGGAGCATGCCGAGCGAGCCGGTGATGACGCCGGCCTCGTCGGAGAGGATGTCACCGAAGAGGTTTTCGGTGAGGACGACGTCGAAGTTGCGGGGGATGTTCATGATGTGCATCGCCATCGAGTCGACGAGTTGGTGCTCGAGGGTGATGGTGGGGTAGTCCTTGGCGACCTCGGTGACGGTGGCGCGCCAGAGTTGGGAGACTTCGAGGACGTTGGCCTTGTCCACGGAGGTGACTTTCTTGCGGCGCTTGGCGGCCAGTTCGAAGGCGACGCGGGCCACGCGGACGACCTCGGACCGGGTGTAACGCATGGTGTTGATGGCTTCCTGGTCGCCGTTGGGGGCCTCCTTGTTCCACCAGCGGGGCGAGCCGAAGTAGAGGCCGCCGAGCAGTTCGCGGACGAAGAGGATGTCCGCATCCTTGATGACCTCGGGGCGAAGAGGCGAGTTTTCCGCGAGCGCGGGATACGCGATGGAGGGGCGCAGATTGGCGAAGCCACCGAGGGCCTGGCGGATCTGCAGCAGGCCGGCTTCGGGGCGCTTGTCCGGCGGGAGCGCGTTGAACTTGTTGTCGCCGACCGCGCCCATCAGGACGGCGTCGGATTCGAGGCAGGCATCGAGGGTCGCGGTGGGCAGGGGCGAGCCGGTGGCCGTGATGGCGACTCCGCCGACGAGCAGCGGCACGAAGGTGAAGTCGTGGCCGCCGAACTCGGCGACGGCTTTCAGGATGTTGACGGCTTCGCTGGTGACTTCGGGGCCGATGCCGTCGCCGGCGAGGATGGCTATCTTGAGACGCATTCACTGACTCCTAAGGCAAAGGCTTAACACGGATCAATACGGATAGAAGCACGGATCAGGAACAATACTGAGTAAGAACAACGGCGAAATACGGGGATTCTTTACTGCGTTCAGAATGACAACTTGAGAATCTGATGTGACAAACTGCGAGCTTCATGCGGTTACTGGAACGTCTTGTACGGGCTTGAGGAGCGAGAGCAGGTCCTGGTCGTAGATGGTTTTCTTGCGGTCGGCGAGTTCGGTGAAGCGGGTATAGACCGCGTTGAGCTGTTCGCGGGTGAGTGGGTGGCCGAGTTCGACGTAGCGCTGTTCGAGGGCACGGCGACCGCTGTGCTTGCCCAGCACGAGGGAGTTGTGGGGGACGCCGACGGAGGCGGGCGTCATGATCTCGTAGGTCAGCGGGTTCACCATCACGCCGTGCTGGTGGATGCCGGCGGCGTGCGCGAAGGCGTTGGCTCCCACGATGGCCTTGTTGGGCGCGGCGCCGAAGGCGATGCACTCGGTGAGCATCTGGCTGGTGGGGTAGAGCTTGCTCATGACAATGTTGTGCCAATAGGGCAGCTTGTCCTTGCGCGTGACAAAGATGGCGGCGAGCTCTTCGAGTGAGGCATTGCCGGCGCGTTCGCCGATGCCGTTGACGGCGCACTCGACCTGGCGGACGCCGGCCTCGACCGAGGCGACGGTGTTGGCGACAGCGAGGCCGAGGTCGTCGTGGCAATGCGCGGAGAGAATGATGTTCTCGATGCCGGGGACGCGGGCGCGGACGTCGAGGAACATCTGCGCGTAGTCCTGCGGGATGCAGTAGCCGACGGTGTCGGGCAGGTTGAGCGTGGTGGCGCCGGCCTGGATTGCGACTTCGCAGACCTTGATGAGGAAGTCGCGGTCGGTGCGGGTGGCGTCTTCGGGCGAGAACTCGACGTCGTCGCAATAGCTCTTGGCGAGCGCGACCATCGCGGCGATCTGGTCGAGTGCCTGCTCGCGGGTGATCTGGAGCTTGGCGGCGAGATGCAAGTCGGAGGTGGAGAGGAAGGTGTGGATGCGGGCGCGGGGCGCGGGTTCGATCGAGCGCGCGGCGGCCTCGACGTCCTCGCGCTTGCAGCGGGCGAGCGAGGCGATGATGGGGCCGCGGATTTCGCGCGCGATGACGCGGATGGATTCCGAGTCGCCGTCGGAGGCGATGGCAAAGCCGGCCTCGAGGATGTCGACGCCGAGCGAGGCGATCTGGTGCGCCAGGCGCAGCTTTTCGCCGCGATGCATGGTGCAGCCGGGCGACTGCTCGCCATCGCGCAGGGTGGTGTCGAAGAAATAGACGCGGGATCGTTGCGTCGGCTCGTTCGGAATGACCGGGGGATCTGTCACGGACATAGGATGCGACCTCGACTCCTCGATTTATAGAATAACGCAGACTTATAGTATCAGGCGCGAGTATCATAATTTCTAATTGATATATTCATAATCGGGCAAGTTCGAGCCCGGGAGGACGGCAGCTTTGGACCTATTCCAGTTGGAGACGTTTCTGGCGGTGGCGGAGGAGCGCAGCTTCTCGCGCGCGGCCACGCGGTTGCACCGGACCCAGCCGGCGGTGAGCCAGGCGGTTGCGAAGCTGGAGGCGGAACTCGGCGAGGTGCTGCTGGAGCGGTCGTCGCGCGATGGCACGCTGACGGACGCGGGCGAGGTGCTGCGCGAGTATGCGCAGAAGCTGCTTAATCTGCGCACCGAGGCGGCAGGCGCGCTGAGCGAGCTGCGGGAGTTGCATCGCGGACGGCTGAACCTGGCGGCGAACGAGTACACGTGCCTCTACCTGCTGCCGCTGCTGGACGAGTTCCGGCGGCGGAATCCGCGGATCAAGGTGACGGTGCAGCGGGCGCTGGCGAGCCGCATCTCGGACGAGGTGCTGCTGCACTCGGTGGAGATCGGGGTGTTGAGCTTTCGTCCGGACGATGCGCAGATCCGGTCGGTGGTGGTGTATCGGGACGAGCTGGACTTTGTGGTCAACCCGAACCACCCGCTGGCCAATGCGGAGGAGGTATCGATCCGGCAGCTTGGGGCGCAGAACTTTATTGCGCACAATATCTCTTCGCCACAACGGCAGAAGGTGATCGACACCTTTCGGCGGCACAAGACACCCCTGCATATGGGAGTGGAGCTGCCGTCGCTGGAGGCGATCAAGCGCTTTGTGGAGATGGGCAATGGGGTCGCGCTGGTGCCGGGGTTGACGGTGCGGACGGAGCTGAAGAGCGGTGCGCTGGTGCGGGTACGAGTGAAGGAACTGCAACTGGAGCGGAAACTGCGGCTGGTCTACCGGCGGCAGGCGAGCCTGTCGCACGTGGCGGTGGCCTTCCTGAAGGTGGTGGAGGCGTACGCCGCTGCGCACGGCGATCCCTATTCTTTTCATGTGGAACGGGGTGTTTGAGGCTGCGGCCCTGGGAACAGGCGGTCATTAAGGAAGGCGGCCGCGATTGGATGGGAAGGGCGGGCGAATGGACGTGGGAGGTCTGCCAATTCCAACCGTGAAATATGTTCCGATTTGCTCAAACTCTGGTGGCGTGTTGTCCGTCTGTAGCGGTAGACTTGTCCGCCGGAGAAACTATGCCGGTATCGACACTGGAGAACAGCCAAATGAATATGACAATGATTCGTAAGTGTGCCGCGCGCGTAGGCGTGGTGGCACTATGTACTGCCGCGCTTAGCACGGTGCCGATGATGGCGCAGGGCGGCGGCGGCGGTGGACGTATGCCGATGACAGCGGACGATCAACTGGCGGCAATTGACAAGGCCGTGACGCTGACGTCGGATCAGAAGCCGCAGGTCAAGGCCATCCTCGATCTGGATGCGAAGAAACGCGCTGATATGATGGCGGCACAGGATCCGGACATGCGCGCCAAGATGACGGCGATGCGTACGGACGAGCAGACCAAGATCAAGGCCATTCTGACGGACGATCAGAAGGCGAAGTACGACGCCTATCTGGCATCGATGCCGCGGGGCCGTGGTCCTGGCGGCGGCGGCGGAGCACCCGGCGGCGGCGGCGCACCACCCGCACCTCCACAATAATTGCTTGCAAATTCGGTAAAGAGGCCGGGGAGAGGTTTGATTCCCCGGCCTTCTTGCGTCGTGACACCCCAGGGAGCGCGGCTACGGGTACAATTGTGGGAGTGACCGTGCCAGTGTTCCACGCGATGCGACCCGCATCGCCTTCGGTACCGGGACCTAGTTCGAACAGGAACAAGAAGGGGTAGAAACGAAGAATGAAGAAGACGATGTTGTTGGGCGTGCTGATGCTTTCGGCCGCTGCAGGGTACGCGCAGGAGAGCCGGCAAGATGTGAGCTTCAGCGGCACCGGAATCTTCGGTCCCACGATCCATGGCGCAGCAAACGTGCAACAGCAGATGACCGGCGCGCTGGGGTTGCTGCTCAGCTACCGGTTTATGCTGACCCCGCGCAGCGCGGTCGAAGTGAACTACAGCTTTGCGCAGGACTCAGAGAAGTACGTGACGAGCTTTGAGCCGTACGCCCGGATCCACTCGCGCCAGCAGGAGGTTACCGGCGCGTATGTTTTCGGTCTGACCTTCAAGCGGTACAACCCCTTCCTCGAGGCCGGGGTGGGAACGCTGATCTATACGCCTATTCTGGACCAAGGGACGAACCTGTTGAACACCAAGGGCTCGAAGGGCGTTGCCGGTCTATTCGGGGGCGGTTTGGCGTATGAACTGAGTCCGAGCTTCGATATTCGCGCTGAGTACCGGGGTTTTGTCACCAAGACGCCGAGCTTTGGCGAGGCCAACTTTTCGACGAATCGCTATGAGGTTATCTCCATGCCGACCATCGGCGTGGCCTATCACTTCTAGAGCCGCATCCACATAGCGCCGGCAGGGTTTTTCGCCGGCTTGGTGACTTCGTGCCCCACGTCTGATCTCCAGGACCTGGGGCATTGGAGTTTTCCGGGCATGGGAGGACCGGCCGGCGGGCTAACGGGGGCCGGCACGGCCGGCAAAGTGGTATGCGACGCCAAAGGTCACAATCTGCGGCGTCAGACCTCCATTGGGGAAACTGGTCCACTTCTGGAACTCATACTCTCCGCGAACCCGCAGGAACGGTCCGAGTTTGAAGTCCGCACCAACCCCGCCCGCGTAGAGGGTGTAGGCGAGATCGGTCTGGCCAGTGGGATAATTGAAGTCACCCCGCCCGATCATGGCTTTGAAGTAAGGGACCAGCCGGCCGTAGGTGCGGAAATAGCGCCCGCCAATCTCGTACGATCTCTCGTAGCTCAGGTCGCCGTTGGTGCTGGAGACCTGGTGAAACTCTGCTTCCACGCCGATATGGGGTCGAAAGTCGAAGTCCCCGTATGCAGTGAACCCCTGAAAGGTCTGTTGCACGTAGTCGGGCCTGGCCATGCTATAGCCGGCGCCGACCTGGGCGTCGGCCATGCGCGACGCGGTTGGCAACGCCTGACCGTAAAATGCTGATGCTCCCCCGAGAACGAACGACAGCGCCAGTCGTCCGATCAAGAGGAACTCTCCGTGCTGGGGCAGATTAAAGGCAACGAGAGCGATTATAGGTTCTCTCGCTCTCGTTTGGTTGGCGGAATTGCGGCAGGCTGGAGAGGTTTAGCGGAACCGGTATGCGGCTCCGACGGTGAACACGAGGGGCGTGAGGCCGTTGTAGAAGCTCCAGTGCTGATATTCGAAGTCCGCGGCCCGCACGGCGATGTGTTTTGTGGCCCGGATGTCGACTCCACCGCCGACTGCGTATGCAAAGTAGCGTCCGGCTCCCCCTTCAGGATTATCCTGCGCTTCCTGGACGACCAGATCGCCGAATCCGAGAAGGCCCTTGGCATAAAAACTGAAGCGGCCGCGGGGATAGACGTATCTCGGTCCGAAGAGGAACGTGTTCTCGGCAAGGTCGCCGGGCGTGATGAGCGCGATGTAATGAATGTCAGCTTCGACTCCGAAGTGAGGGCGAAAGTCGAAGTCGACAAACCCTGAGCCGCCCTGGATGGATGGGCCATAGTCCGGTGCGGCAAGGGTGTACCCGCCTCCGGCCTGGACATGGAGTTTCGCAACCGCGGTTGGCAGGGCCTGGGCGTGCGCTACGGAGGCGATGGAGACCACGCCGGCAAGTAATCCGATAGTGAGAAAGGTCTTCAGCATTCGGTCTCCTGGGAAAGCCCCAGCATCGTTGGATCCGGTTTCTACGAACCTTTGAACGAGGGCACGGACCCGCGTCTCTGCCCTCGATTCAGGTTGATCATTGCGGCGCGACAGTGGTCGGCGCTGCGGGCTGAGCCCCTGGATTCGCTGCCGCTGTTGCCGGGGTTGCAGCGGCGGGAGCAGCCGGTGCGCTATCCGCTGGGGCGCTTGCCGCTGGCGCGGGCGCCGCGGCGGGTGCTGCGGCAGGCGCTGCGGGCGGAGCGTAGTAAGCCAGCTTCAAGTAGACGGGTTCGATCTCAAACGGCATCTTGTCGCGCTCGTTGATGATCGGCTCAAAGCTGGTGTGCATCTGGACAACCTGATCGGTCCAGGGATCGAACCGCAGGAAGCTCGCCAGCGGCATGGCTGCCTGCTGCTTGAGGTCCTTCATGTCCAGCTTGATGCCCTTGGGAACCATGGCTTGCATCCAGAAGGTGGGGTCCTTGTCGCTCTTGATCAGGGCGTCGCCGATCACCGGCGTATTCAGCGCAGTCAGTCCCTTCAGCCGCTGCTGCAATTGCTCCAGATAGAGCCCGAAGTACTGCTGTCCGCCGGCGAGTTCCTTTGCGTTCAACAAGTCCATCGCCTTCTTGGCGGCGGCCTCGTTGTCGGCATCGGTGTGGTGCATCGGGATGCGCTCGAACACGGAGGTGGACGGGAAGAGCAGACGGTCGCTGAATGCGTACTTGGTGTCCAGGCGATGGTCCAGAATGATGTGCGCCAACTGGAACGCCAGAATTGCATTCAGGTCGCCCATCTGCTGCGCGCCATCCGACGTGATCACGCTGGTGGTGTCGATCAGGCTCTTGGAGAGGATGATGGTGTTGCCGACGGCAAGCGACTCCAGCGGCTCGGTGAGCAGGGTGCGGACGCGGATGGGCCGGCTGACCTGAATGTTGTTGTAGACGAGGATATTGTTCGCCAGCGCTTCGAGGGTCTTGTCGAAGTCGCTCGGAGCGTCGAGCAGACCGGCCTGGAACAGCCGCTCGATGACATTGTCCTCAGCCTGCTGCTGCCACTCGCGTTGGGCGCCGAGGGGGCTGACGTCGGGAGCGTCGTTGGAGACGTCCTGAGCGTTGACCACGCTAAGAGACGTGTTTTCCGCGTCGGTGGGCGGGACTCTGAGGGCATAGCCCCAGACATAGTTGATGGCTTTGAACCGGAGCGTGCTTTCCGGGCTCCTGGGATCGCTCTCCTCGACATAGAAGGAGGTGGGCAGCCATAGGTTCGGCTGCACGTTCGTGCGCCAGCTATCGAAGTGGTAGAACTCCTTCATGGTCTCGATGGAGCCGGCGAAGTCGCCATTGAAGCGGACCACGTTGCCGTCATGGGTTTCCACCCAGATGCGTCCGAAGAAGCGCCCATACTCGCGCTTGCCGCTGATGGGCGAGACATCGAATACCGCGGTGGGGATGTTCCCGAGAAAGTCGTTGCGGATGAAGGTGAAGGCGTAGTGCTCCCGATCGAAGCCGTTCGAGTCCATCAGGACCATCTGGACGAAGCCGGACTCATGGAAGGTGAGACGGAGGCTCGAGGAGATGCCGCCGAGGGCCGAGAAGGAGTTCTTGAAGAAGGACAGTTTGCTCTTCTTCGCCTCGAAGTTGCCCTTGTAATCCTTGTAGGCGTCATCGTTGATGACCTTGCCGAAGTCGACGCGGGCCAGGTGGTGCTCGTCCGACTCCGGCACCTGCAGCAACAGCGGATCGGGCTTCATGTTCTGGATGTAGGTCTCGACCAGGGGAGCGCGTTCCTTGACAACCTTGATCACTTCCTTCTCGCGGGCGATTGCCTTGTCAATCAGCGCATTCTGAGCCGGGGTCAGCTTGCGGCCCGGCATGGTGTCCTGTTCGACCTTCTTCTTGCCGAAGATAGACGCTCCCGCCAGCGCGGGAGAGGTTGCCGCGAGGAGAAGTGCCAGTAGCGTTGCGCCAGCGGTGGATCTTGCACGAGAAATCATGATTTGCGGCTCCCTGTGGTGGCCTCGAGGCCACCTTCGTAATTGAAGTTCAGCAAGTTCGTAAAACCATCAACCCAAAGCGAAAACTGATTCAAGAACAACAGGTGATGCCTTTCCAAACGGCGCACATCTCTCCTATCCCGCAAGTTGGAATGCAACCGTCACGTAGCCATCCCACAAGATGGGGTGACCGGATGCGTCGGTTGCAGGTTTGAACTTTGTGCCTTCTGCGGCGCGCATGGCGGATTCGTCGAGGCCGTGTCCGAGCTTATTTGCCAAACCAAGGACCTCAACCTGACCGGTTGGCAGGACTCTGATGTGAACCGTGATCACGCCCTCGATGTGTGCCTGGCGGGCCTCGTCGGTGTAAGCCGGCTTGGGCTTGTAGATAAGCGTCGGGGAGGAACCCCCGTGAACATCGGCAGGAGCAGCCGGTTTCGGTGCGGGCGGCGGCGTCGCCTGGCCAAGATTGACCGGACCGGCGGCCCGGCCGGTCGAGTTCAACGGCCCGGTGCCTCCGGGAACACCATGAGGGATGCCGGCTACGGCGACTACGCCGTTGCCCTTGATACTGGTGCTCTCAGGACTTCCATTGCCGAGGATGACTTTGGTCGCCGGCGGTCCATGCCCGGTATTGGCGCCATTCATCCCGGGAAATCCCTGCCCCATGTTTACCGGGGAAACGGCGGGACCGTGAAGGTTGCTGATGGGGCTGTCAGGATGTCCCAGCCCAACCGCGGAAGGATGTGCGTCGTGATTCGGAACCGACGCCGCCTCCGGGTGCGCCAGGCTCACTGCCACCGGCGCAGCCATGGCAATGATGCGCCTGGGCGGGGCCGGCGTAAGAATCGGTTTGGGATCGACCATCTTCACGATCGGCTGCTTCGGCAACTCCGGAGGCTTGATCTGGGGAACGGTGATCTTCGGTGTCTCGATCTTCACGATCTCGGGAAGCTTCGGCTTGGGGGGCAGGACCTTTGGCTTGATCGGCTCGGGCTTCTTCTGAACCACCGGTACAACCAACTCGGTCAGCATGTGGTTGTTCTGGATCGCCTGCTTAGCTGCGGCGGCGCTGAGAACGATGATGACCAACCCTGCGATCGAGTTGATGAACAGCGATACGAACAGCGAACCCTTGCTTTGGGCTCCAGCATCGAGAACGCCAAAATGGGCAAACTGCATGCTCTTTTGCGGGCCGGAATTTGCACTGCGAAGAGGCGCTGCCATGATCGGGATATTTCCTTGTGTCGGCTGCTCCGCGACGGAGCGGCGGTACGCTAAGTATGACGCAATCTGAGACGCCGAGGTAACTAATTGCGTTTACAATCGAGCCCTACTAGACCACTATACTAGCGAGCCCGACCCCGGGGATCATGTTCAATTCCCTGAAGAAACATCAAATTAGGAGGGCCCTCCCAACGTACCCCGCTACCCCGTTCAGTGCGGTTACCAATGTCATCCTTTGCTTGCCGGCGACCGGTTGCCCCGAGCATATCATTGTTGCGTTCCAACATGGCTCCATGCCGCAACGGCATCGCGCCAACTCTTTTCCCTACTGCCGCTTACTTCTTGACATCTTCTATGAACCCCGGTCTCGGGCAAATCACTCTTTTGAGGTCGAATCCTATACTTTGGTTGTAGGGCGAAGTGCGAAATGGTCGCACTTGGAGAACTGATGAAGATTCTGGTAACCGGCGGTGCCGGCTATATCGGCGGCACGGTGGCGCGATCGCTGCTGGCCGGCGGGCACTCCGTGACGATTTACGACAACCTGTGCCACAGCAAGCCGTCTACGGTGGCATCCGGCGCTGACTTCGTCGAGGGCGATCTGGCGGACCGGACGCTGCTGGAAGAGACGCTGATGTTGGGCCGTTTTCAGGGAGTGATGCACTTCGCAGCACTGATTGAGGCGGGCGAAAGCATGCAGCGGCCGGAGATTTACTTTCGCAACAACACGGCGGGAACGCTCTCACTGCTCGAGGCCATGATGGCGACGGGACACGACCGGCTGGTGTTCAGTTCCACCGCGGCCTGCTACGGCGAGCCGGTCGGCACGCCCATTCTGGAAGACGCGAAGCTGGAGCCGACCAACGCCTATGGCGAGAGCAAGCTGCTGGTGGAACACATGCTGCGCTGGTTCAACCGCATCCACGGGTTCCGCTATGCCAGCCTGCGCTACTTCAATGTTGCCGGCGCGATTGAGGGCTACGGCGAGGCGCACGAGCCGGAATCGCACCTGATACCGCTGGTGCTCGACGTGGCGCTGGGAAGGCGGCCGAGCATCAAGATCTTTGGGCAGGATTACCCGACCCATGACGGCACCTGCATCCGCGACTACATCCACGTGAGCGACCTGGCGGACGCACATCTGCTAGCGCTTGCGGCGCTCGAAAAGCATGACCGGCTGATCTACAACATCGGCAACGGGCAGGGCTTTACGGTGCGCGAGGTGATCGACTCGGTGCGCCGCGTGACCGGGCGGCCGATTCCGGTGGAGGAGTGCCCGCGCCGGGCGGGCGATCCGGCGGTGCTGGTGGCCAGTGCGGAAAAGATCAAGCAGGAGCTTGGCTGGAAACCAAAGTTCGCGGACCTGGACGCCATCATCGCCAGCGCCTGGGAGTGGCACCAGAAGCGCTACGCATGAAGCGGCGAGCGGCTGCAGTGTTCGGGGCTTGGGTTGCCCTGTGCCCGGCTCTTGCCCAGCAGGCCCAGCCGTCGACGCTCGATGACATTCTGCAGCGGCTTGAGAGCAATCTGCTCCACTATGACAACGCGGTTCCCAGCTTTTTCTGTGACGAGCATGTCGTCTCCAGCGTGGAGCCCGGTCTGCGCAACCAGAATACCGTTACCGATTCGGTCTTCCGGCTCAAACGCGTTCTCAACCCTGACCACACCAGCACTCTCGACGAGTCGCGCGAGGTCAAGACCGTCAATGGCAAACCGGCAACGTCGCAGGACATTGCCGGCCCAACCATCCTCAACGGAGCGTTCGAAGGTGGCCTCGCCGTCGTTTCCCTCAACCAGAGGGCCTGTATGCGTTACACGCTGCAGCGAATCAAGCGGAACGGCCCACCTGCTCCTTACGTGGTGCGCTTTGCCAGCGACCTGACTCCCGAAAACTCCGCCAATTGTCTGCTGCAGGAGAAAAGCGAAGGGCGCGTGTTCATAGACCCCGGCACGATGCAGATCACGCACATGGAACTCACCACTCCGCACCACGCCATCATTCCCGACAGTAACTACGCCTCACAGGTAGTCGGCGAGCGGGTTATCTCGGTCGATTATGCGCCGGTTGTGCTAGATGGGCAGACCTTTTGGATGCCCGCCACGATCACTTCACGCGCCACCAGCGCGAAAGGTACATACCATGCGATTGCCTGGTCGTTCAAGGCCACGTATCGCAACTTCCACAAGCTTGAAGTCACGTCTCGCATCGTTCCCGCCGGCGAGGCACCCGCACCCTGACCCATGCGTTTCCGCCTGACGCTCAGCGGGAGAGTTTGGCGAGTGCTCGGGTAAGGCGCTCGGGCGGCGGGTCGAGTTGCGAGTCCTTCACGGCGGCACGATAGCCGCCCATGTAGATCGAGTACATCACCGCCAGGGAGCAGCCTACGCCGAAGAAGAAGCCGATAAAGGCGCCAATCGCAATCGACCAGAGGTCCGTCATGGGGGCAAGTCTAGCAGTTGGTTCAGGCTGCGGGCACAATGTTTGCCCATCACAGCGGGCATAGCGTACCTTTTTTTCTGCGGGCCAACTTAAACGACACTACAACCACGGGGGATGTGCGTGCATACGTTGGATAGTACGAACATGGAATCGCTGCTGCGGGAGAACCGGGTATTTTCCCCTCCCGCGGATTTTGCGGCGAAGGCGCGCATCGGCAGCGTGGAGCAGTACGAAGCAATGTACCGGCGCAGCGTGGAGCAGCCGGAGGCGTTCTGGGCGGAGGCTGCGGGCGAACTGGAGTGGTTCGCGCCGTGGACGAAAGTACTGGATGGCGAAATGGGCTCGGCCAAGTGGTTTACCGGCGGCAAGTTGAACCTGAGCCACAACTGCGTGGACCGGCACGCCAACGGCGCGCGGCGGGACAAGGTCGCGCTGCTGTGGGAGGGTGAGCCGGGCGAGGTGCGGCGCGTCACCTACGGCGAGTTGCATGTGCAGGTCCAGCGGTTCGCCAATGTGCTGAAGGGGCTGGGCATCAAGCGCAGCGACCGGGTGGCGATCTACATGGGCATGTGTCCCGAGCTGGCGATTGCGATGCTTGCGTGCGCACGGATCGGCGCGGTGCACTCGGTGATCTTCGGAGGCTTCGCGGCGCAGGCGATTGTGGACCGGGTGAATGACTCGGCTTGCGTTGCAGTGCTGACACAGGACGTGAGCTACCGGCGCGGCACCGAGGTGCGACTGAAAGACATTGTGGATGAGGCGATCGACCGCTGCCCGACAGTCCGCAACGTCGTCGTATACCGGCGCGCCGAGGCGTGGGAGCCATCCGTGGCGATGAGGAGCGGCCGCGACCTGTGGTGGCACGAACTGATGAATGAGGCAGAAGCGACGTGCCCCGCGGAGTGGATGGACGCCGAGGACCTTCTCTACATCCTGTACACCTCGGGGACGACGGGCAAGCCGAAGGGGCTGGTGCATACGACCGGCGGCTACTCGGTGCAGAGCTACCTGACCACCAAGTACGTCTTCGATCTGCGCGAGGACGACCTGTACTGGTGCACGGCGGACATCGGCTGGGTGACCGGGCACTCGTACGTGGTCTATGGGCCGCTGCTGAACGGCGCCACGGTGATGATGTACGAAGGCGCGCCGAACTTCCCTGACAACGGACGCTTCTGGAAGATCATCGACGACCACAAAGTGAGCGTCCTTTACACCGCGCCGACGGCGATCCGCGCGTTCATCAAGTGGGGCGACGAGTGGGTGCACAAACATTCGCTGGCGTCGCTGCGGCTGCTGGGGACGGTTGGCGAACCGATCAATCCCGAGGCGTGGATGTGGTACCACCGCGAGATCGGCAAGGAGCGCTGCCCGATCGTGGATACGTGGTGGCAGACGGAGACGGGCACGATCATGATCACGCCGATTCCCGGGGCCATTGCGACCAAGCCGGGCTCGGCGACGCGGCCGTTCTTCGGGATTGTGCCGGAGGTAGTTACGAAAGAGGGCGAGCCGGTGCCGCTGGGACAAGGCGGGCTGCTGGTGATTCGTAAGCCGTGGCCCTCGATGGCGCGGACGGTGTGGGGCGATGAGGAGCGGTACCGGCAGACGTATTTTTCGCAGATTCCGGGAAGCTACTTTACGGGGGACGGCGCGCGCTGGGACGCGGACGGCTACTACTGGCTGATGGGCCGCGTGGACGACGTGATCAACGTGAGCGGACACCGGCTGGGCACGATGGAGATCGAGTCGGCGCTGGTGGCGCATCCGGCGGTGGCGGAGGCGGCGGTGGTCGGGCGTCCGGATGACCTGAAAGGGCAGGCGATTGCAGCGTTCGTCTCGCTGGAGGGCGGCCACAGGCCGAGCGAAGAGCTGCGCCAGGACCTGCGGAAGTGGGTGGCCAAGGAGATTGGCGCGCTGGCGAGGCCGGACGACGTGCGGTTTACCCAGATGCTGCCCAAGACGCGCTCGGGCAAGATCATGCGCCGGCTGTTGCGCGAGCTGGCGACGACCGGCGATGTGAAGGGCGACACCACCACACTCGAAGACTTCGGGGTACTTGCCAAACTCCGCGAAGGAGACGAGTAGGGTGGCGCCGCTGCGATGTTATGGCGATCTGGCTAGACAGTATTGGTCAACGAGTTGCCCACGCCATTGAAGGCGTTGGCGATGGTATTGTTCAGACCTTTCATGGCGGCGACTGCACCGAGACCGACCAAGGCCGCAACCGAGGCGTATTCGATCAAGTCCTGACCGGAATCTTCATTCACAAACGGGATGAGGTGCTTCATTCTCTCCGTTGGTGCGACTAGGTCTGCCTGATCCAGGGTGATATAGACTACATAGTCTATACATTTCTGAGAGGATGATATGGCGAAGATGGAGAAGACGGAGATGCGGGCGAAGCTGTTCCGGAACGGAGGGAGCCAGGCAGTGCGGCTCCCGAAGGAGTTCCAGTTTATGGGGACGGAGGTGCGCGTCCGGAGATCCGGGAATGGCGTTCTGCTGGAGCCGGTGGGGCCGCAGATCGGCGCGGGGGATGTGGAGACGGCGAAGAAGGTGCTGAAGACGCTGGGGCCGCTGGAGCCGGAGCTCGCGGCGATGATGGACGAGGCAATGCGGAAGCTGCAAGAGGGTGGCGGGTCGAAATAAGACAAACCCCGCGGTCAGGAAGCATGAGCGGCGCGCGCGGACTTCAGGTGGCGTTTTCCGCGGACGATGACAGCCGGGCTTTCGGGTTCGGAGATGAGCGCCAGGGGACAGAGTCGCTCGTGGAGATTCTCCTTGCAGTTTGCAGCGTCCCAGCGCACGAGAGTGCAGCCAGACTTGAGGCAGTTCAGCCTGCGAGCCAGAGCTTCCTGCAAGAGGGTCCTTTCCGCTTCGCTGTGGATGAGCAGGGCGTGGCTGTCGTTCATCTGCTTGTGGGTCATGTGGTGGCCATCGTCCCACAGGATGGTCTTGTCGGGCTGAATGGTGCCTATGGCGCCATTGGCGATCCAAATCACGCGGCTGCCTGGGACCAGGCCGTCGATAAACTCGCGGATGTTGTGACGGTTCGACCGGGATTCCATGGGAACTCCCTCCGCACTCTCGGGAGTTGGATCATAGACGGGCACTACGGCGGTGTCAACGCGGATTCTAGAGCAGGTTGCTGGCGGGGCGGGTGGGGAGGGTGAAGTGGAAGGTTGAGCCTTTGCCGAGGGTGCTGGTGGCCCAGATGCGGCCGCCGTGTTGGGTGACGATGGAGCGGCAGATGGCGAGGCCGAGGCCGGTGCCGCCCATGGTGCGGGAGTCGGACGCGTCGACCTGGTGGAAGCGTTCGAAGATGCTTTCGAGCTTGTCTTCGGGGATGCCGCGGCCCTGGTCGCGGACCTGGAGTTCGGCCTCGTTGCCGTCGATGCGGCGTGCGCGCAGGTGGATCTCGGTATTGGGCGGGGAGAACTTGATGGCGTTGGAGATGAGGTTGGTGAGGGTCTGGAGGACGCGGTCGGGGTCGGCCCAGACATTGACCCCCTGGGAGTTGAAGGTGATGCGGAGCTGGGCCTTGGAGGCGCCGGTCTGTTGCAGGCCGGCGGCGCGGCGGAAGAGGTCGTCGGCGGAACACATGGTGTAGTGGAGCTCGGCCTTGCCGGAGCCTATGCGCTCGAGTTCGAGGATGTCGTTGACCAGCCGGACCAGGCGATCGGTGTTTCCGGTGGCGATGTCGAGCATCTGGCGGAGCTTTTCCGGGCGCTCGTTGAGGCTGCCTCCGGTGATGAGGCCGAGCGCGGCGCGGAGCGAGGTGAGCGGGGTGCGCAGCTCGTGGGAGACGGTGGAGATGAACTCGTCCTTCATGCGGTCGAGGGCGCGGCGCTCGGTGGTGTCGGTGAAGGCGACGACGACGCCGGCTGCCTTGCCTGCGGGCTTGGCGTGGTGCGAGCCGGGCTCAAGTTCGGACTGGATCTCAATCTGGGGGCGGGCGACGTACTCGACCGGGAAGCTGCTGCCGTCCTTGCGCCAGAAGACCTCATTCGCGACGCGGATGGTGTCGAGATCGCTGATCGTCTTCTGGATGGGACACTCTTCGGCAGGGTAGGGGGTGCCATCGGCGTGGCTGTGGTGGATGAGGTCGTGCATGTTGCGGCCGAGGATCTCTTCGGGTTTGAAGCCGATCATCTGGGAGGCGGCAGGATTGACGACGGTGCAGTTGCCATCGAGGTCGATGCCGTAAATGCCGTCGCCGACGGACTCCAGGATGGAGTCGGACTGGCGGCTGAGTGCGCGGAGTTGGTCCTCGGCGCGGACCTGCTCGCTGATGTCGACGCCGAAGCCGAGGACATAGGGATCGCGCCCGGGGATTTCGATGAGCTTGTTGCGGTAGGCGACGATGCGGACCTCGCCGTTGACGTGGCGGAGGTGAAGCATTCCCTGGACCTCGCCCTTGTGAAGGATTTCAGCGAGGTAATTGTCGAAGCCGGCGCGGCGCTCCTCGGGCATGAACTCGGAGAGGCGATGGCCGGTCATCTCTTCGCGGGTGCAGCCGATCGACTGTGCGCCGTGGGTGTTGATGGAGAGCAGGACGCCCTGGAGGTCGTGGGTGCAGACCATGCCGAGCGAGCCTTCGACGAGCTGGCGATAGCGGGCTTCGCTCTCGCGCAGGGTGGTTTCGGCGCTGCGCTGGATGGTGACATCGATACCGGTGGCGATGATGAAGTTGACGTGACCCTGTTCGTCGAGCAGCGGCGAGGCCGACCATGCGATGCGGCGCAGGCTGCCGTCGCGATGCAGCCACTGGTTCTCGAATGCGGCGGGAAAGCCGTCGGTGCGGAGGCGCTCGAAGTTTTCGATGGCGGCGGGGACGCCGGAGTGGGGGATGAGTTTGTCCCAGAGATAGCGGCCGACGAGGGTGGGGAAGTCGTAGCCGGAGGTGGTCTCGCAGGCGCGGTTGAAGCGGACGATGCGGCCGGCGGTGTCGAACACGGCGACCAGGGCGTCGACGGTGTCGAGCACGGTGGAGACGAAGTTGCGCTCGACGATGAGGGCGGACTCGATGCGCTGGCGGGAACGGGCGATGCTGTCCATCTGGCGCAGGGCGTGGCTGAGCTCGATGGTGGTCATCGCCTGCCGGCCGAGCACGGTGAGGGTCTGCATCTGGAAGGGAGTGAGCCTGCGCGTGGTCGTGTCCAGCACGAAGAGCGCGCCGATGCGGACTCCGGAGGGCGTGACCAGCGGGGCGCCGGCATAGAAGCGGAAGGCGCGGCCGGAGAGGAAGATCCCTCCGGGAGCGAAGGCCGGATGGTTGCGGGTATCGGGGATTTCGTAGACATTCTGGGTGCTGAACGGCGGGGCAACCGGCAGAGTGCCGAGCGGGAGTTCGACCTCGGGGATGCCGTAACGGCCGGGGATGCAGATGCGATCGGCGGCGGCCAGGGAGACTCCGGCGACCGGGGTGCTGCAGATCCTGGCGGCAAGCTCGGCGAGGTCGTCAATTGCTGGATCGGGCGCGGCGTTGAGGATCTGATAGCGGTCTAGGGCCTCGAGACGCAGAGCATCAGCGCGTGTGGCTTCGCTTTTTGGCAAGGTGCCGTTCATCGTACCTGATCCATGGTAGGGCCTGCATCTGTTTGAGGCACTGGTACTTTCGGGGAACGACATGATACTTCAGTTCCGGAAAATGGAGCAGGCGTGCGGTGGATTTGGGTTCGCACGGGAAATCGAATAAGCGCCGCAATGCGTCCAACAAAAGAGAATACGGGTTCAACCAGGCAGGTATACTCGACGGATGTGGCCCTGTGCGCAGAAGGAGCATGGGAGCGACGAAATCCAGACAGGCGAGAGCATGGAAGAATTGCTGGCCGGGATCAAGTCGCCGGTGGATGTAAAGCGGCTGACTATTCCGCAACTGACGCAACTTGCCGAAGAGATTCGCGAGCGGCTGATCCTCGGCGTTTCCAAGACCGGCGGGCATATTGGCCCGAACCTGGGCGTGGTGGAACTGACGCTGGCGATGCACTACGTCTTCGACACGCCGCGGGACAGCTTTGTCTTCGACGTGAGCCACCAGGCGTATGTGCACAAGATTCTGACCGGCCGCAACGACCGGTTCGAGACCATCCGGCAGCCGGGGGGATTGAACGGCTTCATGCTGCGTTCGGAGAGCGAACATGACAGCTACGGCGCGGGACATGCGGGCACGGCGCTGAGCGCAGCGCTGGGCATGGCCGTGGCGCGGGACATGTCGGGCGGCAAGGAACACATTGTGGCGCTGTGCGGGGACGCGGCGTTTACCAACGGCATCTCGTTTGAGGCGCTGAACAACATTGCCGCGCAGACCCGGCGGCTGATCGTGGTGCTGAACGACAATGCGTGGTCGATCGACAAAAACGTGGGGGCGATTGCGGAGTACTTTCACAAGATTGTGACCAATCCGACGATCGCGGGACTGCACGATCGCGCGGCCGGATTGCTGGAGCGGTTTGGCGGCAAGGCGGTCCGGCACGTGGCGCGCAAGGCGGAAGAGGCAGCCAAAGGACTGATCGGGCCGGGCATGCTGTTCGAGGAGTTCGGCCTCAGCTACTACGGGCCGCTGGATGGGCACAACCTGCCGCTGCTGATTGAAACCTTCAAGTTCCTGAAGCGCCAGAACAAGCCCGTGTTGCTGCACGCGATTACGCAGAAGGGACGCGGCTTCCAGCCGGCGCTGGAGAAGCAGAAGAAGTTTCATGGGCTGGGGCCGTATGATCCGGAGACGGGCGAGACCAAGCCAACCGGGCAGAAGACCTACTCGGAGATCTTTGCCGAGACGCTGGCGAAGCTGGCGGACGGCAATGACAAGATCGTAGCGATTACGGCGGCGATGCCGAACGGCACGGCGCTCGACCTGTTCCGGCCGCGTCATCCCAAGCGCTATTTCGACGTGGGGATTGCGGAGGAGCACGCGGTGATCTTCGCGGCGGGCATGGCGACCAAGGGATTCAAGCCGTTCTGCGCGATCTATTCAACGTTCCTGCAGCGCGCGTTCGACCAGGTGGTGCATGATGTGTGCCTGCAGAACCTGCCGGTGGTCTTCTGCATGGACCGCGGCGGCCTGTCGGGCGACGATGGGCCGACGCATCACGGGCTGTTCGACATCAGCTACCTGAGAGGCGTGCCCAACATCATCCACATGGTCCCGAAGGACGAGGATGAACTGGCCGACATGATGTACACGGCGATGCTGCGCGATGGGCCGTCTGCGATCCGCTACCCGCGCGGTTCGGGGCCGGGTGTGAAGGTGAAGGAGAAGCCGCGGGAGTTGGCAATCGGCGTGGCCGAGGTGGTGAAGGACGGCCAGGATGTCGCGATTTTTGGATTGGGTGCGATGCTGCCGGAGGCGATGCGGCTGGCGAAGATGCTGGAACGCGAGGGCTTCTCGGCCGCGGTGATCAATCCGCGGTTTGCCAAGCCGATCGACCACGCATGCGTGGCCGAATACGGGCGGCATTGCGGATTGCTGATCACGCTGGAGGACCATGTGCTGGCGGGCGGGTTCGGCTCGGCGGTGCTGGAGACGCTGAGCGAGTTGGAACTGCCGGTGCCGGTGGTGCGCGTGGGCTGGCCGGACTCATTCATCGAGCATGGCAAGGTGGAGGCGCTGCGCGAGAAGTACGGGCTGACCGCGGAGGCGGCGCTGGAGAAGGCACGACCGTACCTGGCGGCGATGGAGAGCCGGCGAATGGCGCTGCGGTAGGCCGCGCGGTTGGTTATCGAGAGGGCTGGGCAGGGGTGACGGGGGTCTCTTCGTCAATTGCTTCGACTACGCTGTCGTCGGTTGTGGGACGGCCATCGCGGATGCTCTCTTCTCCGAGGGAGTTATTGCTGCCGGCCGGCGCCTTGAGATCGATCTTCGCGGAGCGGCTATCGCGCTCGGCGATTTTTCTTGCGACGTCACCAAATCTGCCGTGTGTTTTTTCCTTTGCCATAGCGCTCACTCCCTGGTCCTGCCTACAATCTAGGATGCGCGTTGGAGGCGGGATGTGGCTTGGAAATCTGCGGGAAGAAACAGAAAGGCGCCTCCGTAGAGGCGCCCCGTCCCGAATGGTGCGGACCAACCGAGATTAGCTTGGCATCAGAACGGTGTCTATGACATCGATGACGCCGTTCGATTGGTATACGTTCGAAGTGGTGATGGTTGCCATATCTTCCTTTTCATCGGTCAGCATGATCTTCCTGCCGGACATGGTGGCCGTGAGTTTGCCGCCTTCGACGGTGGTCATCTCATACTTGCCGCCGCCTGCCTTGATGCCGGCCGCGATGTCCTTCGCGCTGAGGCGGCACGATTTTGTCCCTTTCAATTCTGCTGAGGATTCAGGTCCCGTTTGTGAGCGCTCACTACCATCTACGTGGGAGCCGGAAAACTGGATTGGCAGATTGCCGTCGGATACGCCAAGAATCGCGCGATAGCGGGAAGCGGCGCGGGATGGGTGCAGGATCGAAGGTTGCGCCGGCAAGAGCTGACAGCGTCGAGACGGGCACCTACACGGAGGGCGCATTGACAATCGCTCGCCACCCTCGTCAACTTGAAAGAGTGCATCTGTATCGGGGGTCGTGAGCAAGAGCTATGCGAAGTGGAGTTGGGATGGAAGAGCCTGGCACGGCGCATCGGCAAAGAGCCGGCGTGAAGCACGGTCGCGTAGCCAAGCACCATGACAGCGGCTTGCTGATGATAGGCCTGCTGAAGCTGGTTGAAGCGGTCTTCTTTTTTCTCGTGGGCGTGGGTGCGATCCACTTCATTCATCGCGACCTGGGAGACGCGGCTACGCGGCTCGCGGAGCGGTTGCGCTTCGATCCCGATCGCCGCGTGGTTGCGTGGGTACTGGACCATCTGGACGACATTACGTCCCACCGGCTGAAGCAGATTGGCGTGGCTACGTTCTTCTATGCCGGGCTGAGGGTGACCGAAGGTGTCGGGCTGGTGCTGGAGAAGGTGTGGGCCGAGTACCTCACAGTCGGTGTGACCACGGCATTTCTACCGTGGGAGGTCTACGAGATCATCCGGCGCCTCGACTGGCTGCGAGTCGGCTTGCTGGTGACGAATCTGATGGTGCTGGCGTACCTGGTTTGGTGGCTGCGGCGCAACCGGGCCGCCGGGCAGGACACTCTGGCTTGAGTGGCGCGGCTGGGGTGGCTATTTTCGCTTTTATTTCGCCTATCAGAACTTTCCGGCGACGGCAAGGTCGACTTCGACCCCGAACCATCCGACGAAACACTATATATAGGGGTAATCTAGCCAGGTACCACTTCCTACAGAGTTTTCCACATTCGTCCTCAGAAAAATTGGCCGGCTTCCGAATTTAGGGCTTGCCAACTCTGATTCCCTGGGTCAGGATGTCGAAGTGGAACAAAGTGGTATACGGTGGAGTAGAGAGGATTGAATCAGCCATCTGAGGCAACTTTACTCCCACGAATGCGGTTTTCGGGCTGGCAAGTGTGGTTCCAGCCACTGAGGTTGGAATGTTTCGAGGCAATCACCAGACGCGGGTGGACGAGAAGTTCCGGCTGAAACTGCCGGCCGAGTTCAAGCGCCGGGTGGATGAGGTGTATGGGCCGCTGTTCTACATCACCAGCATGGATGGGAAGCGGGCGCAGTTGTACCCGATGAAGGAGTGGGAAGCGATCGAATCGAAGATTGTGCAGTTGGAGCCGACGGACCCGGACCGGGAGGATTTCCTGAACGTGACCAGCTACTACGGGCAGACGGTGGAGATGGACTCGCAGGGGCGGCTGCTGCTGCCGCAGGTGATCCGGCAGGCGGCGAAGCTGGCGGGCGATGTGAATGTGCTGGGGATGCAGACGATTCTCGAGGTAACCAACCTGGAAATGTTCGAAGCAGAACGGGTAGGCCCGAACGGTTATGTAGAGCTATCGCGAGCAGGAAGGGCGTCACTGGCGGAGAAGACGAAGGCGCTGAAGGGGTGACGGAATGTTGTCCGCGATCGCGCGCGAGTTGTTGTTACGGGCCTGGATGGTGCTGGCGTGGTTTGCCAGGTGAGATGAATTGACGGCCCCCAGGGGCAGCACAGAGGCGGAGCATGAATAGACCGCAGCATGTGCCGGTTCTTTTAGACGAAGTTTTCGAGTACCTCAATGTGCGGCCCGGCGGCGTGATTGCGGATGCGACGGTCGGGCTGGGCGGGCATTCCGCTGAGATCGCGAAGAGGCTGGGCGCGCAGGGCAGGCTGATCTGCTTCGACCGTGACCCGGAGGCGATGGAGCTGGCGAAGGCCCGGATGGATGAGGTCAGGGCCGAGCTTGGCAGCGAGATGCCCGAGGTGGTCTTCGAGCCGCGGGCGTTTTCGGAAGCGGCAGGAGTGATTGAGCCGGCGAGCCTGGACGGATTGCTGGCGGACTTTGGAGTGAGCAGCCTGCAGTTGGACGAGGCGCACAGAGGCTTCAGTTTCCGGTCGGAAGGGCCCCTTGATATGCGCATGGACACGCGCACGGGGGAGACGGCCGAGCAAGTGGTAAATCAGGAAGACGAAAACGAACTCGCCGACCTGATTTACGAATTCGGAGAGGAAAGGAGGTCGCGGAGAATCGCCAGAGCCATTGTGAGGGCCCGGCCGATACGGACGACAGCGGAGTTGGCTGAAATCGTATCGGCCGCGGCCCCTTCAATGAAAGGCGACAAGATTCATCCCGCGACAAGGACCTTTCAGGCGCTTCGAATTCGAGTGAATGATGAGTTGGGAGAGATCCGGTCGCTGCTGGCAAGCGCGCCATCTCTGCTGAAGCCGGGCGGAAGGCTGGTGCTGATCAGCTTCCACTCCCTGGAGGACCGGCTGGTGAAGGATGCGTTTCGCGAGGCCGGACGCGTTGGGATTTTTGAGGTGTTGACCAAGAAGCCGGTGATCGCTGCGGAGCAGGAGCAGATGCGAAACCCGCGATCGAGAAGCGCGAAGCTGCGGGCGGCGGAGAGACAGGGACCGGGGATCGGGGACCGGGGAACGGCAGGCAGGTACAGAGGCGGCAAGAGGTAGGAGGCGCGATGGCAACGATGGGGATGGCAGAGCAGGGAACGGTCATCGGAATCGGAATCGGAATCGGAATGAGAACGGGGACGGCGACGGGCAGCATGAGCAACCCGGCGCAGGCCCGTGCGCTGCGCAATCGCGAGCTGTTCGAGCTGCAGAAGCGCGCTCGCCGGGGACCGACCCCGGAGGTCTTCTTCGTCAAGCACATCGACAACAGCCGCATTGTGAAGGCCGACGATCCCGAGCGCCGGCGCGAAATGCGCACCTTTGCCGCGACCATGGGCCTTCTGTTTGTGCTGGTGATGGTCTACGTGTGGCAGCATTTTTCGGCGATCGAGGTCGGCTACCAGATCGAGACCCAAAAGCAGCAGGTGGAGCAGATGCGCGAGCAGAACCGGCAACTGCGTCTGGCCGAGGCGCAATTGAGCGATCCCGGCCGCATCGACCAGATCGCGCGGCAGCTCGGGCTCGGCGCGCCCCAGCCCGGCCAGATGATTCGCCCCGATGGATCCGGCTCCAATGTTCCGGTGCTGGCGCAGGCGTCCACACCTTCGCTGCCGGTCAACTAGTTGCCAGTTCTCAGAAGAGTGCTGATCGGCAGCTGAGAACCGGGAAGTCGCACCTGGAAACTTCTTTCAATGAACAGAGCTTCGCGCCAGACCCAACGCAATTCATTGACCGCACCGATACGCAGGCTGCGTTTTGCGTGGGTGGCGATTTTTTTCTGCACGTGGGTGGTGGTGATTGGCGGCCGGCTGGTGTGGCTGCAGGTGATCCGCCATTCGGAGTGGATGGAGAAGGCGGAACGCCAGCAGCACAGCACGGTCACGGTGGCGCCGCAGCGGGGGATCTTGTACGACCGCAACCTGCGCGAGCTGGCGATGACGGTCAAGATGGATTCGGTATACGTGGATCCAGCGGAGTTGGGCGAGAATCGGGCGACCACGGCCGAGATGCTGGCCAAGATCGTGCATACCGACCCCACCGATAGTTTTACCTCTGAGCCATTGATGCTGGCTCGCTTCAATGACTCGAAACATTTTGCGTGGGTGGCGCGGCGGGTGGACCCGGCGACCGCCGACCGTGTGCGCGAGTTGAACCTTAAGGGCGTCTACTTCTACAAGGAGTTCAAGCGCTTTTATCCCAATAATGATCTGGCCGCGCAGGTGCTTGGGTATGTGGGCACAGATGATGCTGGCCTGGGCGGTCTCGAGCGCCAGTTTGATGACGATCTACATGGAACTCCAGGAAACATGCTGGTGTCTGTGGACGCCAAGCGCCACGCGATGGACAGCGTGGAAAACGAACCGATGCCCGGGGAAAACCTGGTGCTCACCGTGGACGCGAACATCCAGTACATGGCCGAGCGCGCGCTGGACGAGCAGATGGCCAAGGTGAAGGCCGCGCACGGGACGGTGGTGGTGCAGGATCCGCATACCGGACAGATTCTGGCGCTGGCGGTTTCGCCGCGGTTCAATCCGAACGACTCGCGGCACATGGAGCCGGGGTCGCTGACCAACCTGGCGGTGAGCGATGTGTATGAGCCGGGCTCGACCTTCAAGCTGGTCACCTACTCGACTGCCTTGGACGCTGCCGGCGTCGAGCCGACGGACATGGTGGACTGCCAGGGTGGTTCGATGACGATGTACGGCCGCACGCTGCATGACGACAAAGCCGACCACTTCGGAGTGGTGACGGTGCAGTACGCGCTGGAGCACTCGAGCGATGTGGGCGCCGCAAAGATGGCGCTGAAGGTGGGCCCGGAGACTTTCTACAAGTACATCAAGGCCTATGGATTTGGCGACCGCTCGGGGATTGAACTGCCCAGCGAGACGCGCGGGCTTCTGACCAACCCCAGGAAGTGGGGATCGACCAGCATCCTTTCTCTCGCAATCGGCCAGGAGATTGGCGTTACGCCGGTGCAGCTTGTAACCATGGTGAGCACAATTGCGAATGGCGGCGTCTATATGCCGCCGCATATCCTGCTCGAATCGACCGACGACATGAAGGGAAACCCGCGGCTGCAACCCGCGGCCTTCCGGCCCGTGAATCAGCTTCCAGTGACACTGCCGGACGGCGCGCACCGCGTGATCAAGGAGCTGACCGCGGCCAAGATGCGCTCGATGATGCAGGGCATTGTGCTGGAGGGCACGGGCAAAGCCGCGCAGTTGAATGGCTATAGCTCAGGTGGAAAGACCGGAACGGCGCAGAAGATCGATCCGGCCACGCATACCTACTCGCACACGCAACTGGTCGCGAGCTTCGCGGGCTTTGCGCCGGTCAGCTCGCCGGCGATCTCGATTGCGGTGGTGATCGATACTCCGACTGTGGGCAGCCGCTACGGCGCGGCGGTTTCGGCACCCGTCTTCCAGGAGGTCGCCCAGCAGGTGCTGGAATACCTTGGCGTACCGCACGACCAGCTGCTGAAGACGCCCAAGGAGCTGCGCACCGCAGCGACTCCAGAGACCATGCCGGACGACGACCCAGGCAAGAATGCGGCTGACTTGAGCACGATGTTCGACGAGATCAACAGCCTGCCCGCGGACGACCCGCTGCGCACCGCATCCAATTCAAACGAGAACCACGCCGATTCGGCGGTCGGAACGGCGAGTGCGATGGCTGCCTCGCCACAGGCGCTCGCGGCCAGCAAGACCTCGCGCATTCTGGGCCTGCCGGCGAAGGTGGTGGCCGCTTTCAAGGAGAGTGGCGGAACAAGTTCGGCGATGCCGGACGCCGAAGCTGCTGCGGTCCGCACGCCTGACGTTGCGCCGCAGATCCAGCCCCGTGCCAACGGCTCGGTGGTGGTAGATGCCGGGCAGCGCGTGGCTGTGCCATCGTTTGCGGGTGACGCGCTGCGCCGCGTGGTGGAGACGGCGGCGGGCCTGGGCCTGCGCGTGGAGCCGGTAGGCAGCGGCGTTGCGCGCGAACAGGCGCCGGCGGCAGGCACCCTGGTTCCGCTGGGCACTGAGGTAGTGGTGCGCTTCGCGCGCTAGCGGGCGACAGAGCGGCGTGCGGACATAGAATCAAATCAATGAATTGGATTGACGCGCTGAAAGAAGTGTCGGTGATCGAGCGCGCGGGGGCGGACGTCGAGGTTGGCGGCGTCGAATATGACTCGCGCCGCGTGCGGCATGGCGCTGCGTTTGTGGCCATGCGCGGCGGCACGACGGACGGCAACCGGTATATCGATGCGGCCATTGCGCAGGGTGCGGCTGCGATTGTGACCGATTCGGCTGAGGTGTATGCGAAGCTTCGCCGGGAGCATCCGGAGATGGCTGCGGCACAAGTGGAGCATGGGCGGCGCGCGCTGGCCGAATTGAGCGCAGCGGTGCTGGGTCATCCCGAGCGGAAGCTTGCGGTGAGCGCAGTGACGGGGACGAATGGCAAGACGACGACAGCGTATCTACTGGAGCAGATGCTGCGCAGCGTTGGACGCAAGTGTGTGCTGATTGGAACGATCGAGACCCATGTGGGTGACGAGGTGCGCGGGTCGCCGCACACCACACCTGAGGCTTCGGATGTGCTGAAGATCTTCGCGGACGGTGTCGCTGCGGGCGCGACCGAAGCGGTGATGGAGATGAGCTCGCACGCGCTGGAACAGGAGCGGGTGTGGGGGATCCCGGTGGATGTTGCGATTTTCACGAATCTGACGCAGGACCATCTGGACTATCACGGGACGATGGAGCGGTATGCGGCGGCGAAGGCAAAATTGTTTTCCGGGGTCGGAGCGGCGGCACCAAGAGTGGCGGCGATCAACCTTGATGATGATGCTTCTTTCGAGTTCGAGCGAGCCGCCGCTGCCGGAGGGGGTGGGGTTTGGACATACGGAATTAGTGGACCTTATATCCCTGACGGCGACATATGGGATGTGCCAATCCATGGGCGCACCGCGGACTTCTTGGCTCGCCACCTCACATTGGGGGCGTCAAGCATTTCGTTCGATCTCGTGACTCCGTTCGGAGAAGCAGAGATCGACGCAAGTCTCGCGGGGACTGTAAATGTGTATAACTTGCTCGCGGTCGCATGTGCGGCGCTGGCGCGTGGATTGACGCTCGATGAGGTCGCAGCAGCGTCGAGAGAACTAAAGCCGGTGCCGGGGAGATTTCAGGTGGTGCCGGGATCTGCGGAGGTGGGATTCACGGTGGTGGTCGACTATGCGCACACGGATGACGCGCTGCGGAATCTGATTGCGCTTGCCCGCGAGTTGGTTCGGGAACGCGGTGGGCGCGTGATTACACTTTTTGGCTGCGGCGGTGACCGGGATCGCACGAAGCGTCCGCGCATGGGACGGGCGGCGGGTGAGGGCAGCGATCTGGTGGTGCTGACCAGCGACAACCCGCGCAGCGAGGAGCCGATGGCGATCATTGAGGAAGCGCTGGTTGGCGTGCGGGAGACGGCGACGAAGTGCATCGTTGAACCAGATCGGGCGGCAGCAATTGGAATTGCAATTCGGGCTGCGCGCGCCGGAGACATTGTTTCGATTGCCGGCAAAGGCCACGAGAAGGTGCAGATTCTGCGCGACCGGACGGTTCCGTTCGACGATGTGGTGGTCGCTGAAGACGTTTTGAAGGAGTTCCAATGAAGCTGACGCTGGGCCAGGTGGCTGATTGGATCCACGCCGAGGGCGACTTCCCTGACGATGCCGAGGCGTTAGGCTACTCGATCGACTCGCGCACGATCGCGGTGGGCGAGCTTTTCTTCGCGGTGCGCGGCGAGCGGCTGGATGGGCACGATTATGTTGAAGCGGCACTCGCCAATGGCGCGGTGGCCGCGGTAGTGAGCATGCGCTGGCTGGAGCCGGCGGGAATGGACTTGGGCCGGCTGCTGCGGGTTCCGGATCGCGACGGCGACGGGGTGTTGATCGGCTTGCAGCAGGTGGCGCGCGCGGTGCGGCGAAAATGGGGAAAGCGGGTTGTCGCGATTACCGGCTCGGCGGGCAAGACGACCACCAAAGAAGCGGTGGCGCAGGTGCTGGGCGCGCGCTACCGGGTATTGAAGTCGCAGGGCAATCTCAACAATGCTTTTGGGATGCCGCTGCAACTGCTGCGGCTCGAAGCCGAGCACGAGGTCGCGGTAATTGAGATGGGGATGAACCACGCGGGCGAGATCGCCGCGCTTGTGCGCGTCGCCGAGCCGAATTGGGCGGTCGTGTCGAACGTGGCGCCGGTGCACCTGGAGTACTTCGCGGATGGCATCGAGGGCATTGCACGCGCGAAGTATGAGCTGATTGAGGCGCTGCCTCCGGATGGGATTGCGGTGCTCAACTGCGACGATGAGCGCGTAGCGAAGTTCGGCAATGGCCTGGGCGACCGCGCGGTTTTCTACGGCATAGGCGAGTGCGCGGAAGTTCGCGCGGTGCAGATTGCCGAGATCGGAGCGGAGGGTGTGGTCTTTACGGTAACTGCGCAGGGTGAGCGGGCAAGTGTGCAACTGCACATGCTGGGCCGGCACAACGTGCACAACGCGCTGGCCGCGATTGCGGTGGGTTTGCGCAGCGGCATTTCGCTGGCGGAATGTGCGGAGGCGTTGGGGAAACTGCGCTCGGGCGACAAGCGCGGCGTGGTTTTGGAATGGCGCGGCGCGACGGTGATCAACGACAGTTACAATTCAAACCCACGTGCGCTGGACGCGATGGTCGACGCGCTGCTGGCGATGCCGGCGGACCAAGGCAGGCACATCGTGGTGGCCGGCGAGATGCTGGAGCTGGGTCCCGAGGGCGAGGCGCTGCACCGGGAGTGTGGGCGGCGCATGGCCGCGCGCGGCGTGGATATCGCCGTGGGTGTGCGTGGGCTGGCGGCGGCACTGGTGGAGGAGGCGGCGCAGCGGGGGACGGAAGCTCACTTTGTGGCAACGCCGGAGGAAGCCGGTGCCTGGCTGAAGGCGAACTTGCGGCCCGGAGACACCGTTCTGCTGAAGGCTTCGCGCGGAGTGCGGCTGGAACGCGCGCTGGCATCGCTGGCGGATTGATTCCGGCGAAGCGATGCGGGGCGCGACGCTGGATGGGTTGATACTTTAGAGGCATGTATTCTTCGGGCGGCCTCGGATTTTCGATCGGTCCGGCAATTGTTGTCGCAGCGTTGCTGACCCTGATTCCGTTTGTGGCGGCGGCGTTTGCTTCAGAAAAGCTTGCGGCCTGGGTGCAGCGATTGACCTTGCCGGTGCGACTTTTGTGCCCGGCCGTTCTATGCGTGCCGTATGTGCTGGTCACGTCTTCGCTGGGAATGTTCCGCTGGGACTGGTTCGCGCTGTACGCTCTGCTTCCGGTCGCAGCCGCCGGGCTGCTGTGGCAGGCTGCGCAGGCCGATCACGCGCAACGCGGCAACTGGCGGGATTTCCTGGTGCTGGCGGCGCTGGGTCTCGCGGTAGATTTGCGCTGGCTTGAGCCTGCGTGGCCGGGGCACTTTGCGGTATTCAACAAAATACTGCTGCTGGATGCGGGTATTTACGGGTTCCTTCTGGTGCGCCAACTCGATGGCGTCGGGTTCGATCTAAGACTGCGCCTGCGCGACGTGACCACCGGACTGCGCGAGTTCGGATGGTACGCGCCCATTGCGATTGCACTGGGCCTCGGGATGGGATTCTTGCACGCGCACGCGGTCTGGCCGCATCCGTTGTCGCTTGCGGGCGCATTTCTCTTCACATTTGCGTTCATTGCGATTCCGGAGGAGCTGTTCTTCCGGGGATGGATGCAGAATCTCGTGGAGCGGCGGCTGGGACGCACGCCTGCGCTGCTGGTGACGGCGGTGCTGTTCGGCTTGTCGCATTTCAACAAGCGCGCCGTGCACTTCAACTGGCGATATGTTGTGCTGGCTGCGCTGGCAGGCATCTTTTACGGACGGGCGTGGCGGCGCGACCGCAGGGTTGGCGCGTCCGCGATTACCCACGCGTGCGTGGACACGGTGTGGTCTCAGTGGTTGCGGTGATGGATGCGATGCGAGGAGTAGGTGAGATAGCCGAGGCCGACCCGCATGTTACGGATGACCGGGCCCGGAATCGTCATCGCAATGGTGATGCCGAGGATGGCGTGCGCCAGGGCCAGCGGGTATAGGTTGCGGTAGCGGAGGAAGAGCAGGCAGGCCACGAGGCCCCAGGCAAACGTAACCACGACCAGAATTGGGTTGGGCAGATGGGCGAGCGAGAAAATGATCGCCGCTACAAGAGCCGCCGACCGCGGGCTGCGCATGAGCCGCAGCAAGCGCAGGAGGAAGAAGTCCTGCAGCAGGGCCTGCTGCACGAACGCAAAAACAATGTAGCCCGCATAGCGCTCAAAAAACTGTACGGGGCCGTCGGGCGCGTGCAACGTGTGGACAAGGCCGGCAACGAGCACGGAGAGCGCGGATGCCAGCAGGGCAGCGCCCACAATCCAGCTGGAGCGCGCCAGATTGGCGAAGCGCAGGCCCATAGCCTTCCAGCCGGGAAAGGCGAGCCATGTGGCTGCGATGATAAAGATTGCGGCGGCGAAGTAGGTCCTTTGCTGCCAGGGGCGCGGTGTCCAGATGACGATGAGAATGAGCACGTAGCCAACGCAAAGCTGCACCAGGTCGCGGCGTGTGTGGTCCGTCGCGACGGCGCTCTCAGGCTCAAAGGTCGCAGTGTTTCCGGAAGCCATAGCAGATATTACAACTTCTGACGGCTTTCAGATTCGCAGAGGTCGCCGGTTAGTGGGTGCGGTCGACGAGGTATTGGGCGAGGGACTTGAGCGAATCGCCGGCGGGACCGAAGAGCTCAAGTGCGGCGAAGGCGTCGGCGATGAACTGGTCGGCGACGGCGCGCGACCGCTCGATCCCGAAAACCGCGGGCCACGTAGCCTTGACGCTGGCCGCGTCCTTGCCGGCGGTCTTGCCCAGCTCCTCGGAGGATTGGGTCATGTCGAGGACGTCGTCGACGATCTGGAAGGCCAGGCCGGCCTTTTGGCCAAAGGTGCGGATGCGGGCGATGGTCGAGTTCCGTTCATAGTCGGGGTGTCGTTTATCCGTGATATAGAGACCACGATTACTGTGCTCATACGATTGGCTGAGACCGTAGAGACCGCCGGAGACGATGGCGGTGGTGATGAGGGCGCCGGTCTTGGCGCGGTGGATGGTTTCGACGAGGTCGGCGGTGGGGGCTACGCCTTCGGATTCGATGTCAACGACCTGGCCGCCGATCATACCGGGGGCGATTCCGGTGTCGATGTCGCCGAAGCAGCCGATGCCGGTGCCGACGGCGATGGAGACCTCGCGCAGAATGGCGACGACGGTTGCGGCGGGCGCGGGGAGTTGGGAGATGGTCTGGAAGGCGAGCGTCTGCAGCGCGTCGCCGGCGAGGATGGCGATGGCTTCGCCGAAAGCGATATGGCAAGTGGGATGGCCGCGGCGCAGGTCGTCGTTGTCGAGCGCGGGCAGGTCGTCGTGGATGAGCGAGTAGGTGTGGAGCATCTCCAGCGCAGCGCCGAGATCGGCAACGCCGGCGGGCAGTTCGCCGTCTCCCGCGACCATGCGCGCGGCTTCCATGCAAAGGATGGGGCGCAGGCGCTTGCCGCCGGCGAAGACGCTGTGGCGCATGGCACGGTGGATGGAGTGGGGCAACGTCTCCGGCGAGGGCAGGAGCCGTTCGAGGGCAGCGTCGGTGAGCGTGACGCCGGAAGCGAGCAGGGATCGTACCGGGGAATCCATCAGGTTCGATGATAAACGACATGGGGCAGAGCCGGGTGCGAGGAGGCCGACGCTGCTCTGGCCTATTCGTGCGATGCTAGTGGAGGCGGCTTTGCGGCCGTTCAGGAGAGCAGATTTGGCGGATATTGCGACGTTTCTGGCGGGATTCGCGCGGTTCCAGGAGAAGTATTTTTCCGGCGACGAGAGCCTGTTTGTCCGGCTTCGCCAAGGGCAGAACCCACGCGCCCTGGTGATCTCGTGCTGCGATTCGCGCGCCGATCCGGGCATGCTGATGGGTGCTGGGCCGGGCGACATTTTCGTGGTGCGCAACGTCGCCAACCTGGTGCCCCCGTATCGCAATGACGCGGAGATGCCCGGCATTCGCGCGGACATCGAATTCGCGGTGAAGGGCCTGAATGTCGAGCACATCATCATTCTCGGCCACTCGGACTGCGGCGGCATCCGCGCGTTGATGCAGGGCGAGGGCATGACCGCGAGCAATTATGAATTCATCGGCACGTGGGTGAACATCGCGCGGGAAGCGCGGGAGCGCGTGTTGCGCGAGCTCGCGGACGAGCCGCAGGCAGTGCAGGCAAGGGCATGCGGACAAGCGGCGATCGCATTGTCGCTGGAGAATCTGCTGTCGTTTCCGTGGATCCGCGAGCGGGTGGGGGCGGGCACGCTGGCGCTGCATGGTTGGTACTTCGACCTCGATGCGGGCGAGTTGCTGGCGTATTCGGCAGAGAACGGGAAGTTTGCGGCGCTGGTGCCGAGACAAGCGGCGGTCGGACGAGGCTGACTCGGGCGTCATCGCGGGTTGAGCGTCAGCGTGTGGGCGACGGCGGGCTGCGTGGCGGCCGGAGTGAATGGCAGTGAGTAGGTGCGGCCGTGCAGCCAGTCCTGGAACTGGTCCATGTACCAGGGGCTGGCAGGGTTGCCGGACTGGCCGAGAACGAGATTGAGGGTGGTGTGGTCCGGATCGCTGAGGTCGGCGGTGAAGCGATCGGAGGGGCCGAAGGCGCGGCCGACCTGCTTGACCGTGGTCTGGTCGCCACTCTGCGCCTGCGGGCCGGTGCCGGTGGGCACCTCAATTAGAATGCCCAAGCGGGACAAGACGGGGTGCTCAATGTCCAGCGGGAAGGCCTTGCCCTGCTGCCAGGTGCTGAGGTCGCGCGGGGCGTGGGCGTCGCGCAGGCCGCGCAGGACCACGGCGGCGAGGAAGTCGTTCCAGTTGGCATAGGTGGAGGGTAGCCAGCGGGCGGGAGTGTCGGTAACGAGCTGCTCCTCGACGCTGTCGCGCTCGCCCCATGTGTAAGTCTTCCAGAGGTTGCCGATCTCGGCGGTGTCCGGGGACAAATGGAGTTTGGTGAGGTCTACGCCCTGCGCGACCTGTGGGGTGATCTGGGGGATGAGTTGGGGAATCAGGAGCATCGCCCAGAAGGCATTACGGGCGGCATTGACGATGGCAGGCGCCGCGGCATTGGCGCCGACGCGTCCGTCCCAGGAGCGCAGCAGGTCGGCGGCCTGGTGCAGCGGCTGCGAGTCCTTCAGCGGGCCGGTCGCGTGATCGATGGCGTAGGCGTAGCGTTGCGCGAGCACCTGGTCGAGCTCGGAGAAGACGTCGTTCTGGAGTGCGAGCATGTCTGCGGGGGTGAGCAGAGGCTTTGGCGCAGGGACTTCACCCGGGCCGGCAGCAAACGGCTGCGTCGCGCTCGATTCGAGGACCTTGTAGATGCGCTCGGTACGGTAGGGCGCCATCCAGTCGAGCGTGATGGGATAGCGGTAACCGTCGGGAGTGACGCGGGCATTGGCGGTCGAGAGCACGCCGTCGGGGGGATCGAACGCCTGGGGAAGCTGGTCGAAGGGGATATAGCCGGCCCACTCGTGCGCGGCTGCGTCGAGCGCGGTGGCATCCGTGGGGACGGGCGCGAGCGGACTGGGGTTGTTGGCGTCTCCGCGTACCGGGATGCGGCCGACGGCGTGGTACCCGATGTGGCCCTGATCGTCGGCGTACATCAGGTTCTGCGCGGGGCCTCCCCAGGCGGCGAAGGCGCTGAGCATCGAGGCCCAGTCGCTGGCGGAGTCGACGGCTAGGAAGGGATCGGTCACGTTGGCGGGCTCGTAGATAATCCAGCGCAGGCTCAGCGAGCGCTTTTCGCCGGGAAAGATGCTGGAGACGATGGGCGTATCGGTGTTGCCGTGGCGGGTGAGCGGTACATCGAGGACGACATTGGCGCTGCCGCGGACCTGGATGACCTCAGTATGGTATTGGAGCGGGAGCCACCCGCCGCCGGCGGTCTGGTACTCCGCTCCGGAGGGCGTGCCGCGGGTGTGCTCGATGTAGAGGTCTTGCACGTCCGCGCCCAGGTTGGTGAAGCCCCAGGCCACATGCGCGTTATGCCCGGCGATGACGAAGGGCGCGCCCGGCAGGGTGACGCCGGCGGCATGGAACTCGGCGAGCGGGGCGGGGTTTGTGGCTTCGAGATCGGCTTCGTACCACAGCCCGGGGGCCGAGAGAGAAAGATGCATGTCGTTGGAGAGGATTGGCTTTCCCGAGGCCGTGCGCGAGCCGGAGACGGCCCATCCGTTGGAGCCGGCGACGCAGGAGTCGCAGGGCGCATGGAAGAGGGCGAGGGTCTGCTCCAGCGCCAGCAGATCCTTTGCGGAAGTGGTGCGCTCCGCCGGCCTGCGCAGCTTCGACTGCGACTCGTCGGGCGGGACGTCCTTGATCTCCGGCTGGGGTGCGGTGACATCGGGAACCGGCTGGCCCGGTGGATGGTCGCGCCAGGAACCGGTTGGGTAGAGATCGGCGATCAACTGGGGCGGCAGGTGGGCGGCGAGCGCCTCGCGCCCGAGCTTCGCCGGGAAGCCGGTGGTGAGGTCCTGGAACATGGCCAGTTCGACCAGCATCGTGTCGCGCGGGGTCCACGCGGCAGGCTGGTAGCCCAACAAGCGGAACTCGATGGGCAAGTGGTCGTGCTGGGCGGCGATCGAGGCGTTGACGCCGCGCGCGTAGACCTCAAGCCAATGTTTCTGGTCAGCCGGCAGGGCGGCGACGGCGTTGTCGGCGGCGGTGCGGAGTTGAAGCGTGCGCTGCAGGCGGTCGTGCTGCAGCATGGTGCGGCCCAGGATGGCTGCCAGCTCGCCCGCGGCGTGACGGCGCAGCAGGTCCATCTGCCACAGGCGGTCCTGCGCGGTGACAAAGCCCTGGGCGAAGACGAGGTCGTCGAGCGAACCGGCGCGGATGCGGGGAACGCCGTGGGCGTCACGCTCGACCGTTACCGGCGCGTTAAGGCCATAGACCGTGAGCGATCCGTCGAGCTGCGGCAGATTTTCGTGCATCTCCTTGCCTGCCTGGTAGCGCTCAAAGAAGAAGGCTGCGGTGGCCAGGACAAGGAGCAGCGCGACGATCAGGCAGACGATTCTCAGTCGGCGGCGCGGGCCGGGCGAGCCACGACGAGTGGGCGCGGCGGAATCAGTGACGGGTGCGGCGTCGGCTCCGGCGGCGCCTTGGTTGAGGTGCGGGTCGCCCGCGCTGCGCAAGCTGGCCATGGCTCGATTGGCGGAGAGGCTGGTGTTGCGGCAGGTCGAGTTGCTGCGGCTCATGGCTTACCGCAAGTCTAATGCAGCGACGGCGGAGCCGCGTTTGCGGGTTTGTAACCAGAATGGGTACGGGGCAGGGTAAGGACGATCGCAGCCACGCCGGCCAATATGACCGGCAGCAGCAATAGGCTGCCCTCAGGGCCGGTGAGACCGCCGGAGAGGTAGGGCTTTCCGACCGGATGGGCGGCGTAGAGATGGCCCTGGGCCATCAACCCGCTGTCCGGAACGCCATACAGAAACGACTGCGCCCAGTCCCACGATGCGTGGAAGCCGATGGCCCACCAGAGCGAGCCGGTGCGCCACAGGCTGAAGCAGAAGAGGAGGCCGGCGACGCCGGCGGAGAGCAGCCCGAGGGGAGACTCGCCAGGATTGGCCCGGTGGCCGAATCCGAAGGCGAAGGAGAGGAGGAGCGCGGCTGTCCAGAAGCCCGCTCGATTGGCGTGCTCCGCGCCGAAGAGCAAGCGATAGGTTCCGCTTAGGCCGCGGGCCAGCGTGAACTGCAGGTAGCCGCGGCTGAGGGATTCTTCAAACAGGCCGACGAGCAGGAAGCCGGCGAGCCAGATGATTCCGTTGCGAAGGATGCCGCCGCCGGAAAGCAGGCGGGCGTCGAAGACGAGCAGCCCGGCTGCCCGCAGGCTGAGGACGAGCAGCGAAAGCAGGCCCACACCCCAGGCGAGCCCGGCGGCGAAGTTACGCACCGCGCGCGAAGGGAGGAAGCCGTACACCAGGACCGGGCGGCGCTCGATCCTCGCCATCAGCCAGGTGGCGACAAGGACGCAGAGAAATGCCGCGCCCTCGTGGACCACCATCAGGCGCGGCGGGATCAGCCCATCCGTATTCGACGGCGAAGGACCCAGCATCTGAACCAGTGGGTAGATGGCGTAGATGAGGGCGCGGCGGATCGCCAGGAAAAGCAGAATTCCCCAAAGCGCGCGCAGGCCCTCGGGACCGAAGAAGATATCAAAGACGGTGAAGCGAGGATACGGCGGAGCCGGGTTGGCGGCGTTTGCGCTACCGTCGGTTCCTTCGGGCAAGCTGGACCCGGGCTGCGGAAAATTCATCTCACTTTCGAGTGTAGCTGGCGGCAACCGGGACGGGAATGCCGTAGCAACGTGGGCCGGCGGCTTGACATGAGCGCGCAGGCCATCAATCCTTAGAGTTTCGTACGCGAGTCGCCGGGCTTTGCACGTGAGTATGCCTTTGGCTGCGAAGACGAATGCTGGAACGGAGGTTTGCTGCTTGAATTGCCGGGTGTTTTATCACGATCATTGCTTCGACGGCGCGTGCTCGGCGTCGGTGTTTACGCGCTTTCACCGGGAATGCATCGGGACGGCACGGGAGTTTTCGTACAGCGGGCTGATGCATCGCGCGGGGTCGCTGTTCGACGAGGCGGCGTTTATCGAGGGCGAGAACGCGATCGTGGACTTCAAGTACTCCGCTTCGCCCAAGGTGACCTGGTGGTTCGATCATCATCAGAGCGCGTTCCTGACGCCCGCGGACCAGCAGGATTTTCTGGAGTGGCAGGCCAGGACCGACGCGGCCGGCGGAACCGGAGCAGGGAAGCCGGTGCACGGCGGCAAGTTTTACGATCCCGCTTACGTCTCCTGCACCAGCCTGATCGCCGATGTGGCGCGGGACCAGTTCGGCTTCGACACCGCGCCGCTGGCGGAGCTGATCCGCTGGGCGGACATCGTGGACGGCGCGCGCTACGAGAGCGCCGAGGCGGCGGTCGGAATGGCCGCGCCCGCGATGAAGCTGACCATGGTGATCGAGAGCTCCGGCGAAGGCTTTGTGCCGCGAGTCATCCCATTGCTGACCGAGATCAGTTTGCAGGAGGTGCTGGACCAGCCGTTCATCCAGGCAGAGTTGGGGCCGCTGCTGGAGCGGCACATTGCCGGCATCGAGCTGCTGCGTGAACGCACAACGCTGGAGCGCGGCGTGGTCACGTTCGACATTACCGACAAGCTCACCGAGGGCTACAACAAGTTCATCCCGTACTACCTGCACCCGGCGGCGACGTACAACGTGGGACTGAGCCGGTCTAGTTTTCGCAACAAGGTCGCGGTGGGGACGAATCCGTGGACCAAGGTGCCGGTGGCGGAACTGGTCAACCTGGCGGCAATCTGCGAACGCTACGGCGGCGGCGGCCACGCGCGGGTGGGCGCGGTCAGCTTTCCGCCGGACAAGGAAGACGATGCGCGCAAGGCGGCGGCGGAGATTGCGGCGGAGCTGCGGGCGCGGGCCTGACTGGATGCCCCCTCCCCCCGTACTTTTTCTGTCAAAGTCTAGTTACGGTTAGGGTTAGCGTTTTGTATATACTCGGTATATACCCAGAAGTATATACATCGCATAAGCCCTGCCGGGTTAAATGATGCAGCCCGGCAGACGCCGGGCTCAAGAACAAACTTCTCCTGATTCAAGTATAGCCGGCTGTGTCAAGGATTCGGCTGTGGGAAATCGGGTAAGTAGTTGAAGGGGAGCTAGTTAAAATGTGTGGCGACGCGCGGAACTACCCTAGGTGTATCGACCTATGGGCTTGGCCGGCGGGCGCCAAGTAATCGCCCGAAAGGATCATGAATCCCGGTTTTGGCAAGCTGGATGGCGGGTCCTTCGACTCCGCCTCTCGCGATGGGACTGCGAGAGACTCCGCTCAGGATGACGGATTCAATCTTGCTCAATCAAGCTATGCGCGATGTCGATACGGCCTAGGTCTTGAGGTGGGCGAAGAAGGGCAGCTTGGTGATGTCGTTGAAGATGACCATGGCGGCGAACAGGACGATGCAGACGAACGCCACCTGGTAGATGCGCTCTTTAATCGGCATGGGAAGGTCGCGGCGGAAGGCGCTCTCGATCAGCAGCAGGAAGATCATGCCACCGTCGAGGATGGGGAAGGGCAGCAGGTTGAACATGCCCAGGTTGATCGAGATCATGGCCATGGTGCCAACCAGGGGCATCCATCCGGCCTCGGCGGCTTCGTGGACGACTTCGCCGATGCCGATGGGCCCGGAGAGGCTCTTGACCGAGATGTGCCGCTCGAACATGCCCTTGAGCACATCCACGACCAGCAGCGAGTTCTTCTTGTTGAAATCCAGCGAGGCCGAGACGGCTTTAGGGAATGGGAGCTTTTCGACCTTGGAAGGCGGATCGAACGCGCGGAAGCCGAGGTGGTAGGCCTGGGTACCGTCCCCTGAATCGCTCATCTCGGGCGTGACGACCAAGGTCATGCTCTGGCCGTTGCGCAGCAGGCTCAGCACGTCGGGCTTGCCCTTCTGGTCCTGCAGGTAGGCGAGCAGGGCCGGGATGGAGCGAATGGTGAGCCCATCGACGCTGACAATCTGGTCGCCGGGTTTGAGGCCGGCACGGTCGGACGGGCCTCCCGCAGTGGGCGTCTGAACTTTGATGGGCGTGTCCTGCATCTTCGGAACCAGGCCCATGGCCAGCGCCGCGTCCAGCGAGAACTTGTCGGAGCTGCCCTTGAACGCGAGGAAGAGCGTGGTATCGGTGCGCTGTCCGTCGTGGACGAAGGAGAAGGGGATGGTCTGGTTGGTGTTCAGAGACGCGTGGTCGAGAATATCTTCCCAGGTGGGGTTTTCGATGTTGTCGAAGTGGACGATGGTGTCCCCGGAGTGGATGCCGGTCTTCGCGACCACGGTCGCCGGTGAGATGTAGTCGGTGACGGCCGGGCCGGAGATGTATTCGCCCACCTCGTGGTGAAACATGTAAGCGCCCGTCATAAGGCCGAAGGCGAGGATAAAGTTGGCGATGGGGCCGGCGAGCGCGATCAGCATGCGCTGCCAGCGCGGGTGGTGGTTCAGGTCGCCGGGGTCGTTGCTGGCCTCTTCGCCGGGGATCTCGCCGGCCATCTTGACGTATCCGCCGAGCGGCAGCGCGTTGATGCGGTAGTCGGTGCCGTTGCGGACGAAGCCGGTAAGGCGCTTGCCAAAGCCGATGGCGAAGGCCTCGACGCGGACGCCGCACCATTTGGCCACGGCGAAGTGGCCGAACTCGTGCACCAGAACCATGAGGCCGAGAACGAGGAGCAGCTGAACGATAGCGATGGGCGACAAGTTCTTTACCTTTCGGGAGCGATTCGATCAGGCCGGGTGCAGCAGGGAGGTTTCGGCGATCACCCTGCGTGCACACGCTCTTGCCGCCTCGTCCGCCGCGAGCACACCTTGGATAGATGCTGGAACGTTGGACGGGGTTTCGGCAAGCACCTTCTCGATTGTACGCGGTATGCCGAGGAAGGGAATGCCACCATGGAGGAACGCGGCGACGGCGATCTCGTCCGCGGCGTTGAGAGCGATGCTGGCGGCGGGGCCGGATTCGGCGGCTTCGTAGGCGAGGCGCAGGCAGGGAAAGCGGGTGAGGTCGGGCGGGGCGAAGTCCAATTCGCTCAATGCGGCCAAGTCGAACGTGAGCGGCGGCGCGGCGGCCTGGGCGTCCACGCGCTCGGGGTAGGCGAGGGCGTAGAGGATGGGCAGGCGCATGTCGGTGACGGAGATTTGCGCGAGGATGGAGCCGTCGATAAACTCCACCAGAGAATGCACAGTGGACTGCGGATGGATGGTGACCCGCACCTTGGCCGGCGGCAGGTTGAAGAGGCGGCAGGCTTCGATGATCTCGAAGCCCTTGTTCATCATGGTCGCGGAGTCGATGGTGATGCGCCGGCCCATCACCCAGGTGGGGTGCTTCAGCGCCTGCTCCGGCGTAATGTGGTCGAACTCGGCGAGCGGGGTCGAGCGGAACGGGCCGCCCGACGCGGTGAGCCATATCTGCTTGACTTCAGAAGATTTACCGCCGCGCATGCACTGGTGGATAGCGTTGTGCTCGGAGTCGATGGGCAACAGCGCGACGTTGTGCTGGCGGGCGGCTTTGAGGATGAGCTCGCCCGCGGCGACGAGGCACTCCTTGTTGGCCAGGCCGATGGTCTTGCCCGCGCAGACGGCGGCATAGGTGGCTTCGAGCCCGGCTACGCCGACGATCGCCGAGACCACGAAGTCGGCTTGCGCATGAGTTGCAACAGCGATGGAGCCTGCAGTACCCCAGCCGACTTCGATCCGGGCGAGGCCAGCCTGGCGGAGGCGGGTTGCGAGCGCACCCGCAAGCTCTTCGGTGGCGAGCGAGACGACTTTGGGCTGCCAGCGGAGGCATTGGGCGAAGGCTTCGTCGAGATTGCGGCCGGCGGCGAGGGAGACGACCTGGTAGCGGTCGGGGAAGGATTCGCAGATGGAGAGGGTGCTCTGGCCGATGGAGCCGGTCGAGCCGAGGATGGCGAGCTTTTTCACTCAGCTATTTTCGCAGATTGAGGGTGGTGGCCGGGTCTCTTTCGGAGAAGGTGATCGGGTTGAGGCAATAGTTGATGTACAGCGCGGAGAAGAAAAAGGTAAAAAACCAGCCGATTTCGATGTCCCAACCTTCTCGTTCTTTGTAATACCGTCGAATCTCGTAGCGAAGCGTGAACGGGCCGACGATCCATAGCAGACATGCAACGAAATCGATGTCCACAAGGATTAACGAGTGGGGGTACACATAAGCGAGAAGATAGGTCAGCGCGGCGCAGACGAGCGGGAGCGAAAAGCAGATCAGTGGCAACGCCGACCGACCCTTACTGCGAATCCAAAGCGAAAGGTAGACCCCGAGGAGGGGTGCGGCGAGCCCGCAAGTCAGCACAGCTATTAGGGTCAACCAACCGAGATTCGCTGACGCAGTCCAAGGGCGTCCATCTTCGCCTTCGAGCAGGTTTCGCATAGCCGCACAATTATACCAATGCTTTGTTTCTCAGAACCTGCCCAAGCTGAATGCGTCTTTGAGCAGCAGGATGCACCATAGGGCGGGCGCGGCGATCAGGAGGGCGTCGATGCGGTCGAGGACACCGCCGTGGCCGGGAAGTAGGGTTCCGGAGTCCTTCACACCCGCGCCGCGCTTGATGGCAGACTCCAGCAGATCGCCCAGTTGAGCGGCCAGGTTGATAATCACCGCCAGCAGGATGGACTGCCACACCGGCTCCAGGATGTGGAGCACGGTGTTGCCGCGGTTGGAGAGTAAAACGCCGGCGTAGACCACCGCCAGGCCGGCGAGCACGCTGCCCGCGACCGAGGCGAGCGAGCCCTCCCAGGTCTTGTTGGGGCTCAGTTTCGAGAGCTTGTGGCGGCCGAAGCGGCGACCGATGTAAAGCGCGGCGATGTCTCCGGCCCAGACGCAGACCATCAGGAAGAGAATGAGCGGCTTGCCATCGTCGCGGTTCCAGATCATCGGCAGAAGGGTCAGCGGATAAGCGACATACATCAGGCCGAAGAGGCCGAGCGCGGCATCGGGAAGCACGCGGTCGAGCGGCCCGCGAAAGCCCGTCCAGGCCAGCAGGACCAGGGCCAGGACACTGAGCGTGGGGAGCTGCGCTTCGATGGGGCGATAGTAAGTGACGTAAAACAGGAGCGCGGTGGAGGCTGCCATCCACCAGCCGGGGACACGGGCGCCGCTGGAGTTGGCGAGGGTGAAGTACTCGTAGGCCGCCAGTTCGGCGACGACGCATGCGGCCAGCGTCAACATCCAAAGCTGCCCCAGGAAGATGAGAGCAACGACGATGAGGATCAGCAGGATGGCGGTGAGGATTCGTTTCATGGGCCTCCAGCAGAATACATGCAGAAGCGGCGGAGAATCTCCCCGGGATGCTGCTGCCGGGGCAAAACCGGCCGGTCGCCCAGGGAGGTTGAAGCTTTTGCCGCAGCCGTCACGTATTCTGACAATACCTCGAGCGGCAGTGGGCCTTGGGGGCGACCAAAAGGCGGTTGCCGCATCTACTTTTTATGCAGATGCAACTCTTCGGGAAAACATCTCGGCGAGATTTTGCGTCGTATGTCTTATGCTCGGCGTGTAGCCGGACAAGCCAACCAATGTAAGGAGTGCACTCAATTGGCACAATACAAAGGTACGGTCAAGTGGTTCAACAATGCGAAAGGCTACGGCTTTCTCGGACGTGAAGGCGGAGCAGACGTCTTCGTGCACTACAGCTCGATTCAGATCGACGGATATAAGAGCCTGAAAGAGGGCGACGAGGTCGAGTTCGACATCATCCAGGGCGCCAAGGGACCACAGGCGGATCAGGTGGTTCGAGTCAAAGACGCGGCCTCCGGGCAAACGGCTGCCGCCTAGCGGGTTATTGGTGCTGCGCACCTTCCTCGCGCCAGCGAGGCGGGCATAGCATTATGGGTCTGGGGTCTCCCGGGTCCCCGGATGACTCACGCCTATGGACAATATCCAGATCGCCCGGCTGCTCGACGAGACCGCGGCACTGCTCGAGATCGATGCAGCGGACCCTTTCCGGATCCGCTCCTATCGCCGGGCGGCCGAAGCGGTCGAGCAGCAGACAACGCAGCTTGCCGCGCTGGTTGCGTCGGACCCCAAACAACTGCTCGCCATCCCCGGCATCGGCAAAGGGATGGCGGCAAACATTTGTGAGCTGGTCGCCACCGGCACCATGCCGGTGCGCGCAGAGCTGCTGGCAAAGTACAAGCCGACCATGCTGGAACTGCTGCGGCTCCCCGGCATGGGGCCGAAGACGGTGGCGCTGGTGTGGTCGGCGCTGGGCGTGTGCGACATCGATGCGCTGGAAGCAGTGGCGCGCGAGGGCAAACTCGCCGGGTTGCCGCGCATGGGCGACAAGTTTACGGCCAAGCTGCTGAAGGGGATCGAAGACTACCGGCGCAACTCGGGCCGATTCCGCATCGACCGCGCGCGCGAGGAGGCCGAACGCATCTCGGCGCTGATCCGGGCGTTTCCTGGCATCGACGAGATTACGCCTGCGGGCTCGCTGCGCCGCGGCCGCGAAACGGTGGGCGACCTCGATCTGCTGGTGACCGGGCCTGCGTGCGAGCCGGAGGTGGTTGCCGCGGCGGTGGAACATGTGGCCACACTGCCTCTGATCGATAAGCTGCTGGCGCGTGGGCAGAACAAGGTCAGCTTCACCGTGAGCAACAACTTCCAGGTAGATGTGCGGCTGCTGCCGCGGGCCAGCTATGGCGCCGCGCTGCAGTACTTTACCGGCTCCAAGATGCATAATGTCGCGCTCCGTCAGCGGGCCATCAAGCGCGGGTTGACGCTGAGCGAGTATGCGCTGCTGCGGCTGGAAGACAACACCATCGTCGCCGCGGCCAGCGAGGAGGAGATCTACCGGGCCCTGGAGCTGGACTACATCCCGCCCGAGCTGCGCGAGAACGGCGGCGAGATTGAGGCGGCGGCTGCGCACACGCTCCCACAACTCATCACGCTGGCGGACATCCGCGGCGATCTGCACATGCATACCGATGCCACCGACGGCCGCGACACGATTCGGCAAATGGCGGAGGCTGCGATGGCGCGCGGGCTGAAGTACATCGCGATCACCGACCACTCGAAGAACCTGGCGATGACCAATGGGCTGGACGACGCGCGCGCGCTTGCACACGTCAAGCGCATTCGCGAGGTCGATAGAGAGCTGAAGGGGAGCATTCGCGTGCTCGCCGGGATCGAGGTGGATATTCTGGCGGACGGGGCGCTTGATCTGGAGGATGCGACGCTGGCGGAGATGGATGTGGTGGTGGCGAGCGTTCACTCGCACTTCAACCAGACGGCGGAGGAGATGACGGCGCGGGTGCTGCGGGCGCTGGAGAACCCGCACGTGTGCATTCTTGGGCATCCGACCGGGCGCAAGTTGCTCAGCCGGGAGGGATATGCGATCGACATCGAACAGGTGCTGTGCCGCGCGGCCGCTCTGGGTGTTGCGGTCGAGCACAATGCCAGCCCCGCGCGCGCCGACCTGAACGACCTGCATCTGCGCCGCGCCCGCGAGTTGGGCTGCAAGATCGTGGTGGACACCGACGCGCACGCCACCGAAGAACTGGACCAGATGCGCTACGGGATCACGCAGCTTCGCCGGGCGTGGCTTACGGCCGGCGATGTGCTGAATACGGCCCCCACCGCCGATGCATTTCTGGCTCAGCTCCGCGCAAAGCCGTAGGCTGGACTCTATCCTCCGGATAAGTGGAACGATCTGAAGGGAACCGGCTTTACGCAGCCGATGTATATTGTGCTGCGGTTCATTAGGAGATGGATATGTATCGACGGATATTCCTGGCAATCGTGCTGGCAGCATCGTCCCCCTGCGCCGGCTATGCGGCGGCCGATGCGCCAATCAGCGAGATTGTACTGGCGCCTTTGTTCTACCAGCGTTTTGTCTGTACGGAGCATGTGAACGGAGAGCTAAGCAACCTCGGGGACGCGCTGGGATCGGATTGCCTTGTTTTAGGCGGCGTCGGTGCGCCCACTGGAATTATGCGTCTGTTCAAGACGGACGGAGCGGCGAACGAAGATTGGTACGGCTGGCACGTTGAGGTACATGCTCCCTTCGATGGAATAGTCAAAGAGGTGAGAATCAATCGCGTGACCAATAAGCCGGGTACACTGGGCACGCCACCTCCTGGCTTCATCAGGTTTCAGCGTTCTGACGGAGCCGTGGTGGTGTATGCCCATCTCGATGACATAAGGGTCCGCCTGGGCGATCATGTCAGTGTTGGGCAGGTCGTGGCCCTGGACGGAAATAACGGAGGCGCGCGAAATCCTCACGTCCATGTCGGCGCATATATTGGCAAGACCGCGCTGCAAATTCGCTGGGATCTTGCGGCGGAGGGCCGAATTCAAACGCTAGCTCACCCGCAGCAGCCCGACCGCTGAAATATCCCCAGTCGCCTCTTGATGGAATCTTTATGTTGACTCCCGGTATAGTCCACAAAGCTGCTTGACCGGCGACTAGGTTCAACCACACATTGCAACGCCCGGAAAGGATTCCGCATGTTTGGTCTCAACCTGCTGATGGGAAAGCCGCTGGCGACCTCCGAAGAGCGCGCCGAGCACATTGGTCCCATCGCCGGCATTCCGGTCTTCGGGCTGGATGCACTGAGCTCCGCCGCATACGGCCCTGAGGCGGCGCTGACGCTGCTGATCCCGCTGGGCGTGGCCGGCATTGCGCACATCGTGCCCATCAGTTTCGCCATCATCGGGCTGCTGGCGATCGTCTACTTCTCCTACTGCCAGACCATCGACGCGTACCCGCACGGCGGCGGCAGCTACACCGTCGCCAGCGAGAACCTGGGCCCGAACGCGGGCCTGCTGGCCGCGGCGGCGCTGATGATCGACTACATCCTGAACGCGGCGGTCGGCATCTCGGCGGGCGTCGGCGCGCTGGTCTCGGCCTTCCCGCGACTGCAGCCGCACATGCTTGCCCTGTGCCTCGCCATCCTACTCGTGCTTACCGTCGTCAACATGCGCGGCGTCAAAGATGCGGGCGCTGCGTTCCTGGTTCCCACCTATCTCTTCGTCGGCACCCTGCTGTTCGTGATCGTGGTTGGCGCCATTCGCACCGTTGCCGCGCACGGCCACCCGCTGGCGATCGTCGCGCCGCCGCGTCTGCCGGTCAGCGGATCGATGCTCTCGCTGTGGGTGCTGGCAAAGGTCTTCGCCAGCGGATGCACGGCCATGACCGGCGTCGAGGCGGTTTCCAACGGCGTTATGGCCTTCCGCGACCCCACCCAGAAGAATGCCAAGCGGACCCTGACCATCATCATCCTGCTGCTGATGGTCTTTCTCGCGGGTATCGCGCTGCTGTGCCGTGCGTACTCGATCGGCGCGACCGACCCGGGCGCCGTGGGCTACCAGAGCATCCTCTCGCAGCTCGCCGCAGCGGTCCTGGGCCGCAGCGCGATCTACTACGTCACCATCGGATCGATCCTGGTTGTGCTGGCACTATCCGCAAATACTTCCTTCGCGGATTTCCCACGCCTCACGCGCGCCATCGCGCAGCGCGATTATCTGCCGCACGTATTCACGATTCGCGGTCGCCGGCTGCTCTATTCGCACGGCATCTATGCGCTGGTTGGGTTCACCGCGCTGCTGCTGATCGCATCCCGCGGCGTCACCGACTGGCTGATTCCGCTGTTCGCCATCGGAGCGTTTCTCGCGTTCACGCTGTCGCAGACGGGAATGGTGATGCATTGGAAGCGCGTGGGCGGCGCCGGTGCGGGACGGAGGATGGCGGTCAACGGCGTAGGCGCGGTCGCAACCGGCCTCACCACGATCGTCGTGCTGGTGGCAAAGTTCACCGCCGGCGCGTGGATCACAGCACTGCTGGTCCCCGCCTTGATGATCCTGATGACTGCCGTCAAGCGCCACTACGACGGCGTGGCACGGGAGCTTGACTGCGATGGCCCTATGCGCATCGAGAACCTGAACGAGCCGCTGATCATCATTCCCATGGATCGCTGGAGCCGGATGAGCGAAAAGGCGCTGCGCTTCGCCATGAAGCTGAGCGATGAGGTGCAGGCCGTCCACGTGGATGCCGAGGAGTGCTACGAGGAGGTCAGGAAGATGTGGGACCACAACGTAGCCGAGCCCTTCAAGGAGGCTGGCAGGGTCGCACCCCGCCTGGTGCTCATCGAATCGCCCTACCGCTTTATTCTGGGGCCGCTGGTCGACTACATCCTCAAGGTCGAAAGCGAGTGCCCCCACCGCCAGGTCGCCGTCCTCGTTCCCGAACTGATCGTCCGGCGCTGGTGGCAGGCCCCGCTGCACAACCAGCGCGCCGAGGTGCTGAAACTGATGCTGCTGATGCGCGGCAATCAGCGCATTATGGTCATCAATATCCCCTGGTACCTGTAACTTGCCGCTTCTATCGGATGCCGCATCGCGCCGGGTCCAAACGCGCTATGCTGGAGGCTGTGGCCATCACCGCGACATCGGAAACGCGTAACCAACCGCTTGCGGCTGCTGCCGTTTCAGCGGCGCGGACTCTGCTGGCCGACTACGCGACGCTGTTCAAGGTGCGCGTTTCCACCATGGTCATCATTACTTCGGCGGCCGGCTTCTACCTGGGCAGCCTGCGCTCCGGCATCAGCCCGTTCAACGTGGGGATGGTGAAGGCGCTCGCAGGCATTGCGGTGGTCACCTGCGGAGCCAGCGCGTTGAATCAGGCGCTGGAGCGCAAGACCGACCGCCTGATGCACCGGACAGAGAACCGGCCCATGGCGGCAGGCCGCATTGGGCTCGCGCACGGGCTTATCGTCGGATTCCTCGGGGTGTTTCTTGGGTCGCTGTACCTGGCGCGCGCCACCAACCCGCTTACGGGCACGCTGACGCTGCTGACCGCCGTTGCTTACGTGGCCATCTACACGCCGCTGAAACAAGTCAGCACCATCAACACCTTCATCGGCGCATTTCCCGGCGCGATGCCGCCGTTGATCGGCTGGACCGCCGCGCGCGGCATCATCGAGTGGCCCGGCGTCGCGCTGTTCGCCATCCTATTTGTGTGGCAGTTTCCGCACTTCATGGCCATCGGCTGGATGTACCGCGAGGACTACGCGCGCGCCGGAGTCCGGATTACGCCGACGCTGGGCGACACGCGCTACGCGGCCCGCTCCACGGTCATTCAGGCGCTCTTCTATGCCACGCTGATGGTGGGCGTCAGCCTGTGGCCGTTCGCGCTCGGCACTACCGGCGAAGCGTATGCTGCCGCCGCGGTCTGCCTGTCGCTCGGCTACCTGTGGTACACCATTCGCTTTTCGCGGATCGGCTTTGGCAGGGCCGCGCCCAGCGGGGAACTGGCCGATGCGAGCACGCCTTCCGAACGCGTGCCGGCGCGCGACCTGCTGCATGCCTCCATCATTTACCTGCCGCTGCTGCTGGCTGCCATGATGCTCGACGCCCGCGGCCGGCTGCTGTTCTGAACTGAAGACTGAGAACGAATCCCATGCCCCACGCTCTGCCGAAATCCGCAAACCTTCGCACCCCACCCCGGGCGATCCTCAGCATTATTGCGCTTTCCGCCGCTGCCAGCGCGCTCATCTGCTGGCTCGTCTACTTCCACACCCCCACGGACGCCGCCGGCACGCAACTGCGGTCGCTGCCGCTGGTGAACGCCGTGCTCAACCTGCTGGCCACGATCGCGCTGGTCACCGGCTTCCGCGAGATCCTCCATCGCCGCATTCATCACCACCGCGCGTCGATGTCCTTCGCCTTCTTCTTTTCGTCCATTTTTCTGGTCTCTTATCTGGTCAATTTCACCCTCCACGGCGAGACGCATTTGCCCATTGCTCACACCGGCTTGCTTTGGAACACCTACGCCTTTGTGCTCTTCGGCACGCACATACCGCTCGCGATCATCGCTTTGCCGATGATCCTCATCACCTTCTTTTTCTCGCTGACGGGCCGCTTTCCCGCGCACAAGAAGATTGCTCGCTGGACCTTCCCCATCTGGCTGTATGTTTCGGTCAGCGGGGTCTTTGTCTACTTTCTACAGGCGGTCATCCACCGCTAATGCAACGAGACACGCGCCAACTCTTACGCACCGGCCTCGCCATCTTCGGCGGCGGGGCGGTTGCGGCGCTGCTGGCGCAGACGGTCTTTGGAGGCATCGGCCGCCAGGGCCCGCATACGAACTCCGGCTGGCTGGCCCTGATGATCGCAATGGGCTGCCTGCCCACCGGAACGCTTACACTGGCGCTGGCGATCGCGAAGTTGATCGGCGACCGGAAGAGGTAGCGCCCTCCCACAAAGGCCGATCTGCTATCCTCATCCTTCGAATCCACAGGAAACTGGAGCACACTGAAATGGCAAAAGGCGTCAACAAAGTATTCCTTCTCGGCAACGTCGGCAAAGACCCCGAAATTCGTTCCACCGCGAGCGGCATGACGGTCGCCAACTTTTCCCTGGCTACGGCGGATCGCGCCAAGGATGCACAGGGGAATTGGGTAGACAAACCCGAATGGCATAACCTCGTCTGCTTCGACAAACTCGCCGAGACCGCCAAGAATTACGTCAAGAAGGGCTCCTCGCTTTTCGTCGAAGGCAAAATCACTAACCGCTCGTGGGACGACAAGGAAAGCGGCCAGAAGAGATACCGCACGGAGATCATCGTTAACGACTTCACCTTCGTCGGCTCTAAATCGGGCGGCGAAGGCGGAGGCAGCTACTCGAAGTCCTCCAGTGCGGCCTCAAGCGCGCCCGCGGCCGCGCACGACTACCCCGAGCAGGGCATCACCGACGACGACATCCCGTTCTGAGCGGGCTGAAAAGCTGCTCAGTTTCTTGCAGGTGAGAGTCCTGCCGCAGGAGTCGATTCGTTGCCTGCGTAGCTATGGCGTACACGTTGAGGGTAACCTTTGCGTGGGAGCAACGCCGGATAAACGTGGCCCCCGACCTAGCCAGTGGGCGCGCGCAAGCATGCAGCCCGTAACGCAAGTGAACCTCTGTTAAGCCTCGTAAATGTCAGCCGTGCGGTCATGCTGGGAGAGCACGGTGTAGGGTGGTTCCGCCGAGTTTCTAGAATGGGAACGAAGGCCGCGATCTCTGGTGGATGAACGAATCATTCGAAGTCAGAGTAGGAACTCGGGGTATAGAGGATGGGATGTGTGTAAAGAACTGAGCGGAACAGCCGAGACCTCTTCTCGTTGTGGTTTAACCGGCTGCATAACTGAGGGTATAAGGCCGCCCGCCGAAAACCTGAAGGATGCGGGAAAGAGGAGTCGGATGAGGTCATAGTACTGATGATGGCAAGGACAACAAAACCTGGCCGGAGGGAAGGACCTCTACATCTGTCGTGTTGTGAGATGAGGAGGCACTGCGTGATTGCGAGAGCTATCAACACGCGTAAAAGAGTGCGAGTACTCCTGTCGCAACTATGTCGGACAGCTAAGACTAGCCGGAAAGTCTGTGGGATGGTAGGTCCATCCGCCATTGCGAAATGGTAAGGCACTTCGGCAACATCGTGAAGCTGCTGGGAGAAGACAGGTGGAAAGCCGTGTGCGGGAAAACCGCACGCACGGTTTGACGAGGGGCCGCTGGGGAGATCACATCAAACCAGTGGCCTACTCTAC
>Ga0224555_1000408_pt1 | contig 65551 bp, 56 predicted proteins | sample 714S23034metaG_FD_180687 | JGI IMG/M metagenome (GOLD analysis project Ga0224555, IMG submission 180687) | Peat soil microbial communities from Stordalen Mire, Sweden - 717 S2 30-34 | ecosystem: Environmental > Terrestrial > Soil > Wetlands > Peat | place: Sweden: Norrbotten County, Stordalen... | reverse complement strand
TCGCAAGATGCAGCGCGCCGGCGAGTGGTAGAGGAATGAAACTCGTTTTCTGCGGAACTCCGCAGTTTGCCGTGCCCACACTCAAGGCATTGCTTGCAGCGGACCACGAAATCGCATTGGTTGTCTCTCAGCCCGACCGTCCCGTTGGCCGCGACCAGCAACTCACCGCTCCGCCCGTCAAGCTGGCCGCGCTCGCCGCCGGCCTCAAGGTTGCGCAGCCCGAGAAGATTCGCAGCAATCCGGAGTTTCGCGCACGGGGCGAGGCTATCGCGCCCGACGCTATCGTCGTCGTCGCCTACGGGCGTCTCATTCCGCCCTGGATGCTCACGCTTCCTCGTCTTGGCTGCATTAACCTGCACGCTTCCTTGCTTCCCAGGTACCGCGGCGCAGCGCCCATCCAGTGGGCAGTGGCCATGGGCGACACCATCACCGGAAACACCACCATGCTGCTCGAAGAAGGCCTCGACACCGGGCCGATTCTCTTGCAGCAGGCGGTGGTCATCGCGCCCCACCATACCGCCGCGGACCTCTTCGATTTGCTGGCCGAAGGCGGCGCGCCGCTGGTCGTCAAAACACTGGCCGGCCTGGATAATGGAACCATCCATCCCAAGCCGCAAAATCACGCGGGAGCCACCTTCGCCCCGATGCTCAACCGCGAAGACGGCCGCATGGAGTTTGCCGCGCACACGGCCACGGAGCTCAAGAATCGCTGGCGCGGCTTTCAACCCTGGCCCGGCGCATTCACCGCGCTCGACGGCAAAAAGCTGATCGTTCATCGCATGGAAGTCGCGGATGAGCCCGGCTCTCAGGAATCAAGCCTGGCCGGACCCGCACTCTCCCAATCTGCTTCCGCCGAACTGGCCTCTACTCTTCCCGGCCTGATTTTCATCCAGGACCATCGTCTGCTGGTCGCATGCGCCGGAAACACCTGGCTGGAACTCGTTGAAGTGCAGCTCGAAGGCAAAAAGCGCCTTGCGGCGGCCGAGTTTCTTCGCGGAATCACGCTCCCCGCAAACGCATGGCTCGGTTGAGGCTCATGACCAAAATCTCTCCAGCGCGCAAGGCGGCCTTTCAGATATTGATGGCCGTCGAGCGCGGCCAATCCCATTCAGACGATCTTCTCCGTGGCAAAGCCGTTAACGCGCTCTCTGCGCCCGACCGCAACTTGGCCACTGCGTTGGTTCTGGGCGTGCTGCGCTGGCAAATTCAGCTCGACCACGAGTGCCAGGCTTTGCTGACCAGACCCAACGCCAAACTCGACCCTGAAATTCGGATTGCCTTGCGCATGGGCGCCTTCCAGTTGCTCCACATGGACCGCATCCCCGCCCGCGCCGCAATCGACGAAAGCGTTGAGCTGGCCCAGCAGGCCGGCCACCGTTTCGCCTCCGGCATGGTCAACGCCGTCCTGCGCAAAATGGCCAGATATAAGCAGACCTTGGATAGCCTCTCACCGCCTGAGGAAGCTCGCAATCCGGAGGAAGGCGGGGTTTTCAACCCGCGCGTTATGCCAACAGCAACAACGGAGGCTTTAGCCTCGGAGGGATTCTTTTCGGAAGACCTGGAAGCCCACGCCGCCTGCGAAGCTCACCCCATCTGGATGGTCGAACGCTGGATCAGCTTCTATGGCCTTGATGTGGCTCGCGACCTCTGCCGCCACGGCCAGAGTCAGCCCGTGCTCACGCTGCGCCTTGCCGGCCCGGCCGCCGAAGCCGAACTCGACGCAGCCGGCATCGGCCTCGAACCCGGCGAACTGCTCACCGCCGCGCGCACCGTCGTCTCCGGCAACCCGACCGCGTCGCTGCTCGAGGGCAAGCTGAGTGACCAATTACGCCTGCAGGACGAAGGTTCGCAACTGGTGGCCGAGCTGGCCGGATATTCCGGCGAATCAGGAATAAATCCCGTCCAAAAACAGAGAAAAATCCTCGATGCCTGCGCCGCTCCCGGCGGAAAGACGCTCATTCTGGCTGAACGCAACCCGCAAGCCCGCATCGTCGCCTGCGAATCCAGCGCGGCAAGACTTGAGCAGTTGCGAAAGCGTCTGGCCTGCCTCGGCGAACGGGTCGAGTGCCGCCAGGCAGACGCAACCGCACTGAAAGAAGAATCGGTCTTTGACCTCGCGCTGGACGACGTGCCTTGCAGTGGCACCGGAACGCTGGGCCGCAACCCGGAGATTCGCCATCGCCTGCGCCCGGAAGACCTCACGCGCCAAGCTGAGCGCCAGCGCGCGCTTCTTGCTGCCGCGTTGCGCGCTGTCCGCCCCGGCGGGCGCGTCGTTTACTCCACTTGCTCGATGGAGCCGGAAGAAAACGAGCAGGTTGTCGCCGCTGTGCTTGCCGCAAACCCCAACGCCCGCCTGGTTTCGCTCGAAGAGCGCATCGGCCAGCTTCTCGACGGAAACATTCTCACGTCCACCGGCGCCGAGCGCCTGCGCGGCTCGCTCACCGGCGAAGGTTTCCTCCGCCTGCTCCCCGGCACATTTCACACGGACGGCTTCTTCATTTGCATGATCGAGCGAACGAGCTAACACCGCTGCTCAGCTCACTCGCTAGCCAGCCGCAATTCCGCGTAGTCGCGTCCCAACTCGGCGCACAGCGCTTCCACCACCAGTTCGTGGTCGGCGCGCTGCGGCAGGCCAGAGACGGTCACGCTGCCCACTACGCCGGCTCCCCGCACGGTCAGAGGAGATGATCCACCATGCGCGGCATAGTCGGCCATCGGCAAGCCAAATTTTTCAAGCAGCGTTTCGTTCTTCGCCTTCAGGCTCAATCCCACGCCATACGAGCTGCGATGAAAGCGGGCCACCACGTTACTCTTCTTCCGCACCCACTCCGCATTGTCCGGAGTGGTGCCATCCAGCGCCGCATAGAACAGAGGCTGCCCGACGCGCCGCACATCGATCACCACCGCCAAACCGCGCTCTTCGGCCAGCGTCCGTAGCCGGACTCCCAGCTTCCACGACACCTGTGCGTCGAGGCGCGGCAACCGCAACTCGCGTTCCTGCAACGCCACCCGCTCCAGATCTTCGTTCAATCCCATTTCGCTCTCGCTCTCATTCCAACCCAGGCGTTCTGTCTCTCTCACTTTGCCACTGTCAGCTTCACCATCACGCTCTGCTCCACGCGCGCGCCGGCTGCGGGCTGCTGCGCCATCACCGCACCCGGTTTCACTGGAGGCGCGGGCTCCGCATTCCCGCTGCCCACGGGCGCTATCGGCACATTCACGAATTTTGTCGCGGATTGGATGCCCACACGCGTCAGCTCCGCCTGCGCTGTGACTACCGGCAGCCCAGTCAGGTCCGGCATGACAAAGCCGTCTGGCGCATCGTCTCCGGGAGCGGCCACCAGCAGGTCGATGCTGGGCCGCGCAATTCCCTGCGCGTGCGCCGGCGGATCTTGCGCCAGCACCGTTCCTTCGGCCGCCTTGCCGTAGGGCAGACGCGCCGTCACGCCCACCTCCAGGCCCACGCGCCTCAGCCCCAGCGCCGCTACACGCTCGTCCAGGCCGACAATCTGCGGTACTTCAACCTTTTGCGGCCCCAGGCTCTCGGCCACGCGCACCCGCCACTCCCGCCGCACCACCGTTCCCGGCGCGGGCGACTGCGTAAGAATATGCCCAGGGGCCACGTCTCCCGAGTAGTAACGATTGTCCACTTCCAGGTCCAGCCCAAGCCCCGAAGTCTGGCTGCGTGCCTCCGCCACGGTCATCCCGTTCAGCGAGGGCACCCGCACCTCAGCCCCGTGAATGGCGAAGTGCATGGTGGTGATGGCGGCCAGCAGCGCCACGGCCACCAGCGCCATCACCAGAGACGCCACCTGAAAAAAATTGACTACGGGACGATGCACCATTGATTGGGTTCTCCGCTGCTTTGAAAGGGCGCAACTCCCTTCGTTGATGAGTATACGATGGGTGTATCCGCGCTCAGGCTGGGAGCAACCATGGAATACATCGCCTACCTTCACAAGGACAAGAATTCGAACTACGGCGTAAGCTTTCCGGATTTTCCGGGCTGCATCACCGCCGGTTCCAGTTTAGAGGAAGCGCGCGCCGTGGCTGCTCAGGCTCTGGCGTTCCATGTGGCCGGTATGCGCGAGGACGGCGAGACGATTCCCAAGCCCTCTACGCTCAACGACCTGCGCGGCGACCCAGCCATGAAAGGCGCGGTAGCTTTTCTGACTGAACTGCGCGAGCCGGAGAGAACCGTTCGCATCAACATCACGGCCCGTCAAAGCCAGATTGCCGAGATCGACCGTCGCGCCCGCGCAAAAGGGCTTACCCGTTCCTCTTACATCGTGCAAAGCGCGTTGCAAAAGAAGGTTGCTTCCCGCTAGTTGCGGAAAATAAGCTTCTGTCGGCGCACAATTGAAATTATGAACGGGAGCAGAGCTTTTTTGATTTCGGATCCAGTCTGTCAGGGATGTGCTCGGTCCGTACCATTTTTCAGTACCCCACCCCCCTGTACCCCACTGGGGTAAAAATTCCGCTTAAAACCTTGCAGATTATTTCTAACCCATTTGAAATCAATGCCTGTTGAAAACTTTTCGCCCCCAAATTCTCCAACACGGTGAGATTTGACCTCTGAAAATCACCGGGAAAATTTGTTTTTTGCCTCAAACCCCGCTCTCACCGCAAGTTATCCGTCACCGGCTCGGGGTGAATCGTCACGCGGTCCACCTCCGGGCACTCCAGCTTGAAGCGGTCTTCGAGGGCGGTAATCGCCACGTGAACCCGCTGCATGGTCAGATCGTCGGGCAGCGTGCAATGGCAGGAAACGTGGATGTGCTCCGCGGAGCGGGCAACCAGAATTTCATGCACATCCATAATCTCGGTGATCGGCTCCGCCGCCCGGTGCATAGCCTGCTCGATGCGGCGATCCTCCGCCACCTGCTCTTCCGGCGGATCGATCGTCGCCGGTTCGCTCTCGATATGCGTCAGCACGCCGTCAATCTCCGGAACCTCGCGCAGGATCTCCGCCTCGAGTAAGCAGACGAAGTCGTGCGCCTTGAGCAGCAGCAGGGTTTCGTCCAGCTCCAGGTGCTGCTCCACGCGCAGCCGTCCCTGGCGCGACTGCACGCTCAGCTCATGCACGCTCACGTTGTTGCGCGCGGCCACGGCGCGCACACGGTCGAAGATGCTCTCCGCTCTGGCTTGTCGCGGAACCGTGTGGATGACCACGTCGGCCTCCGGCAGAGTGCGATGCACCGCTTCAGTGGCCGAGCGCACCAGCTCGCCGGTGTGCTCGAAGGTGAATCGGCGAGGCAAGGCCAGAGTCAGATCGGCGAAGTAGTTTGCTCCGGCCCGCCGCACCCGCGCTTGCTCTACGCTGAGCACTCCCGGCACACGTTCCACTTCGCTCAGGATGCGCCGCCGCGTCTCAGCAGGAATCTCATCTGACAGCACGCTCACCGTCTCGCGGCCCAGCCGCAGCGTCAGGCGCAAAATCAGCAGCGAAACCACCACCGCAGCCAGCGGATCAGCGTAGCGCAGCGCGCTCACGCCGAAGTGCATGCCTACCCAACTGGCGCCCAGCCCGCACAGCACTGCCAGCGACGACCAGATGTCCGAGGCGAAGTGAAAAGCGTCGGTCGCCAGCGCCGGCGAGCCGGTCCGCACTGCCACTGCCCGCAGCCGCCGCGACCGCCAGAAGTCCACGCCAATCGAGCACAGCACCACCGCGACCGGCCACCCCAGGTCATGCAATTCCTTTGTGGGGTGGACGATCCGCTGAATTGCCTCCCAGATGATCCACGCGCTGGAGGCGGCCATCAGAATCACTTCGCCGAATGACGAGATGTTTTCGAATTTGCCGTGGCCGTAGGTGTGGTCCTCGTCGGCCGGCTTATCGCTCACCTGCACGGAAAAGAAGGTGAGCGTCGAGCCCACCATGTCCAGTCCGGAGTGGGCCGCGTCCGACAGCACGCCCAGCGAGCCGGAGAACAGCCCTGCGGCCAGCTTCAGCAGCGTCATCGCCGCCGCCGCCAGCATCGAGTGCAGCGCCACCCGCCGCTTCTCGGCGGAAAATCCGGCAATTTTTGAGGCTTCGGAAATCATCGCGCTCTTAGGCTACAGCGCCGCGCCGCGCCGTGTACAACCCGGCAATGCCAAAGGTATAGGGTTGCCATGCGCACTGCTCATAGCCTGCGTCCGCCATCAACTCCAGCATCGCAGGCGGCGCGGGAAAGTTGCCCACCGATGTGGGCAGATAGCTGTATGCCCCCGCTTTACCGCAGATCGCCCGCCCGATGGCCGGGAGCACGCGCCGGAAGTAGACGGCGTAGGCCTTGCCGATGAGCCCGCCCGGCTCGCTGAACTCCAGAATCCCCAACTGCCCGCCGGGCTTCAGCGCGCGGTGAAACTCCCTCAGCCCGGCCTCGTAGTTGGCCAGATTCCTGAAGCCAAAGGCCGAGACAATAAGGTCCAGCGACGCGGAGCGCAGCGGCAGATGCAGCGCGTCCGCTTCGATTGGGATTGCGTACGGCTTGCCGACCTCGCGCGCGGCGAATTTTTGGGCACCACGGCTCAACATGGCCCGCGCAAAATCCGCCGCCAGGATAGGCCGCGCGCCTTGGGGCCTGCGCTTGAGCAGGGCCATGGTCATGTCGCCCGTGCCACAGCAGATGTCCAGCACCTCCGCATCGGGATTGGCCAGCACCGCTTTGAACCGCCGCGCCGCCCGCCACCACCACAGCCGGTCCACATTGGCCGAGAGCACATGGTTTAGCAGATCGTATCTTGGCGCAATCGAATCGAACATCTCTCGCACGGCCTCGGCAGCGCTAGCTTCATCGGTTGTTCCCTGCGGCTTGGCTCCGGTGGTTGTCATCAGGAATGCCGCTCCGCGGCCTGCGCCAGCATATAGCCCACAGCGGCCTCCAACTCCGCCGGCGTCACATCTTCCACTACACCTGCATCGCCGATGCCCACCGGCAGCACAAAGCGCGTGACTCCGCCGACGTTTTTCTTATCGCCAACAGTGGCTGCCACCACCTTGGGGACGCGCAGCTTCAAGGCAGGCAGCGGCCCGTAGAGATGAATCAAGTTTTCCAGCCGCTCGAACTGCGCGCGAGAAATTGTTCCCCGCTGCCGTGCCAGATGGAGCACAGCCACCATGCCCCAGCCCACAGCCTCGCCGTGAAGCAGCAGTTTGTAGCTTGTGGCCTGCTCCAGCGCATGGCCGACCGTGTGGCCAAAGTTCAGAATCATGCGCAACCCCTTCTCGCGCTCGTCCTGATTCACTACCCCGGCCTTCATGCGGATTGACGCTGCAATCACCTTTTCCAAGGCTTTGGGGTTACGCCCCAGCACCTCGTCCGCGTGCTCTTCCATGAAGCGCACCAGCGCACGGTCGCGGATGACGCCCGCCTTCACGCTCTCCATCAGCCCGGCGCGCAACTCGCGCTCCGGAAGCGTTGCCAGCACGCCGATGTCGGCAAAAACCGCCAGCGGATGATAGAAGCTACCCACCAGATTCTTGCCTTCAGGCAGGTTCACGCCCGTCTTGCCGCCCACCGACGAATCCACCTGCGCCAGAAATGTGGTGGGAACCTGCACATAGGGAATTCCGCGCACGAAGATCGAGGCCAGAAACCCGCCCACGTCGCCCACAATTCCGCCGCCAAAGGCAGTCAGCAGGCTGCCGCGATCCCCGCCCGCCCGCGCCATCTCCCGCAGCAGGCCTTCAACGCTTTTGATCGTCTTGTGTTCCTCGCCGGGTGGGAGAAAAAGCACAATCGGCAGCTCGGCAAACGAGCTCAGAAAAGCCTCGCCCCACAGCCCCCAGATCGGCGCCGAAGTCAGCACGAAAACCCGTCGCGGCAGCTTGCCCGCAACCCGCTCGATGCGCCGGGCGAGCGTCTCCACCAGCCCGTTGCCCGCCATCACGTCGTATTTCGCCGAAGGTGTCTCTACTCGTATCGTCTGCACGCTGCTTCCATCCTAAATGCAATCCCGCCACTCCCCGTCGGCGTCCCCATCCAACAAAACCCGGATGCGCCGGGTCTCCTCAGCTACGCTGCGGCCAATTCAACCCTAAAAATGCGAAATAGCTTGCACCTCACTTAGTATGAACACGTTCCGGCGAAGGTTAGATGCTGGCATGACACGACTCGTCTCCCGCGCTTCCGGTCTCCTTGAGATTCACGCACAATTCTCTTGACAGCGATTGCGGCGGATAGAGATACTCTGCAAACCACCGGGCCCACAACAGGCCCGCACTTTACTCCCCGGAAAGGAATGACCATGGCAGAAAACGCGATTCACCCCAAACTCGAAGGCACCATCCACGTCCAGCTCACTGAAAATGTGCAGATTAATGCCCTGACTGAAATCTTCAGGAGCGTCGGGACTCTGACGGGTCATCCCCAATGTGGCATTCTGGGATTCGATGTCCGCATCAGCGCCGCGAAATCCGCCGAATGATCCACGGGATTGCGAAGCTTTCGGACTAACCTCAATCCAACATCTCTGAAAACCAACCGGAGGGGCCTATGGCCGGCTTCGAAGCTACCTTCAGTGGCCGGCAAGCGCCTGCGCTGGCCACCACGTATGAGGGGGGCGACCCTGCGCTGCTTCAGCGTTTGGTTCAGCTCGTCGACCTGATCGAGATTGCACCCGACACCATTGTCAGCTCGGAGCGAGGGCAATACATCCTCCGCCCGGAAGTGTTGGACGAATACGCGAGCATGGTTCCAAAGGTCGGGCTGATCGCGCACGGAATCGGCCTGTCCATTGGGTCGTTCGACCATTGGAACCACGACTATCTGCGGCTCCTCGACGAACTCTTTGCGCGCTTCGATCTCAAGTGGCACAGCGAGCACCTGGCCTGCACGGTGGTGGCCGGCGAGAGCATCGGCACAATGTTTTCAATGCCTCGCACCCAGGAGGCGCTCGATCTGGTCTGCAAGCGCGTGGACCTCATTCAGAAACTTTACCCGATCCCATTCCTGCTTGAGCACGTGATCCAGTTGCTGCCCGACGCGCCTGCAGAATACACCCCGGCCGGCTTTCTCAATGCCATTACCTCGCGTACTGGATGCGGCTTGGTCCTCGATGCCTACAACCTGGAATGCGACGCGCATAACCAGGGCCTGGACATTGCCGCATTTCTCGATGAGCTGGATCTAACCCCCGTGGTCGAAATGCATCTCGCCGGCGGCGTCGAGTTCGAGGGTTTCCAGCTCGATGTTCACTCCGGTCTAACTCGCGAGACCACGCTCACGCTGGCACGCGACATCGTCAAGCGCGCTCCAAACCTGCGTGCCGTTACTTTCGAATTCCTGAAGGAAGCGGTTGGGCTGCTGGGCCACGACGCCATCTGCGGCGAGCTCGCGCGCATCCAGCAAACGGTGCTTCGCCAAGCGGTGCTCCAATGACGCCGTTGGAACTCCAGCAGCGCGGTCTCCTTGACCTCATAAAATGCCGCGGAACGCCTCCGAACGATCCTTATCTGCAGCGGGTCGAGGGCTCCCGTGAACTCGCAATGATGCGCAAAATTGCGGTCTGGTGGCGAACCTTCCAGATCGAATCCCAGTGTCGCCTGACCTCCCGCCTGCTCAAACGCCTGGGGTGTTTCGAGGCGTTGGTGGCAGACTACTTCAACAAGAACGTAACATCGCCGTTCATCGAGGAGCTCAGCCGCGGCTTTCTCCGCTCGCTGCGTCTGCATGACGATCCCCTGGTGCGCGCCGTCTCGCAGCTCGAGTATGCGGCTTTGAACGCCCAAGCCGGCCTCCCTGAAGCCTCCGAGATTCTTTGGGACCGCCATCCGGATGTCGCCTGTCTCGCAATCGAGAACGGCGGCGAACTTCCCGCTCCAGAGCCGGACTGTCTGTACCGAGTGCGCTTCTCCGGACAACAGCCATTCACCCTCACCTGCACCTGCGAATCTACCGTCCTGGCGAGTGGTCCAGGCGTTCCGAGCCGCTGAAATGCGGGTGCCAGGATATCCACCAGCCCGCTCTCCGCAATCATGTCGTACTTCGCCGATGGTGTCTCTACTCGTATCGTCTGCACAGTACTCTAATCCAAAAGCTTCCTGAGCGAAGGGACGGTCCGCCCGTTTCTCATCCCAGCCAAAACAGGGGAATCAATCCCAGCGCGGCCAGCACGAGCAGCATCGCCAGGCTCTGCACGCCGGTTTTGCGGCCGGCGAGGCTGTAGGAGTAAATCCCCTTGACGACATTGTTGCTGGCGGCGGCGATGGCGATGGCGGCGGCGGCGATTTTGAAAGCAGTGAGAGCGGGAGCGGCCTGGGTCATTCCCATGATGAACGGGTCTACATCGCTGACTCCCATAAGAACGGCCAGCGTGTTCACTCCCGTTCTTCCCAGATAAGTGACTGCTAACTGGGTGGCGACCAGCATGGCCAGAAACAGTCCGGCAAAAAGAAACGCGGTCATCAGTTCCAGTGGGTTCTTAGGGTCGGCTTCCCGCTGAATATCCTGAGCACTCTTATCCGCCCGGCGCGTCCAGAGCCAGCCGAAGCCAACCGCCAGGACAGCCAGTACAAGAAAAGGGATGTAAAGCAGGAGCATCAATTGCCGGTTGAAGAGCGCCAGCAGGATGACCAGGCGCACGTACATAACTCCGGAGGCGATCAGGATGCCTCCGGCGAAGAGATGCGGACGCTTCTCGCGCGCAGCCCGGCGCGCCATCACGACGGTAGTGACCGTGGAGGAATAAGCGCCGCCCAGCAACGCCGCCAGCACGATTCCGCCCTGCCCTTTGGTCACCTTCTGCAAAACATAACTGAGATAGGAGATGGTGCTGATCGCCACCACCACTAACCATGTCTTGAAAGGATTGATGTGGAACTGGCTGAATTCCTGATTGGGCAAGATGGGCAGAATCACTCCGCTCAGGAATAGGAACTTGGCGAAGGTAAGAATCTCGTTGGGAGCGATGCGCGCGGCCAGCTTCTCAAGCGCGGCCTTCAGATCGAGCAGCAACAGGCTGGCGACGCCCAATGCAGTGGCAATCCATAGATGCCCGTAACAGACCAGCGCACCGACCAGAAAGGTCGCCAGGCCAGACATCTCGGTGGTAACTCCGGCGGTCTCGCAGGTCGAAATCTTGTGCCAGTAAGAGACCAGCAGAAATGCGGCGACGACCAGAAAACCGATGGCCAGGGTGAGCATCTGCGGGCCTGAAATGAGGGCAGTGCCATAACCAATCAGGCCAATCAGCGGGAATGTGCGCACCCCTCCGAAAGAATAAAACGTGCCTGCGGCCTTGCGTTCCTCGCGTTCCAGTCCTATCAGGAACGACAAGAAGAGGACCAGAACAATTTGCACAGCCTCTGGCGGTAACTGCTTGTAGATCTCCATTCGAATCGACCTCTGAATGCAATCTGCTAGACAGCTTACACTGTGTCACCGCTGAGTGGCCTGCGTTTTGCCTTCGGGACCACAGATTTGTTTCGCCAATGAACCGCAAAACAATCCGGCAAATGCAAAGCGGCGGAGCTTTCAAGCTCCGCCGCCTCTTGTGCTATCCATCGCCTGATTTCGCGGCTACAGGTTACTTATGTTCGTGTCCGCCCCCGCCATGGGGTGCTCCACCACCGTGTGCTCCGCCGCCATGAGGAGCTCCGCCACCGTGAGGTGCTCCACCACCGTGCGCTCCGCCACCATGGGGTGCTCCGCCGCCATGCGGCCCACCGTGGGCTTCACCGCCGCGCGATCCGCCATGCGCTTCTCCGCCGTGCGGTCCACCGTGGCCACGATCGTCGTAGCCGTGAGCATAATGACCGTGCTCGGCCTCAAAGCCGCCGCGGCCGTGGTAGCGGCCTCCGCCCTCACCATGGAAGCGATGCTCGCCCCAGCCGTGGCCATAGCCCCAGCCTGCCCAGGGGCCCATGCCGAGGAAGATGCCATTGTAGAAGTACCCCGGCCCGTAAAATCCATAGGGCGCGCAAGCGTAGGGCGGAGCTTCGTAATAGCCCCACTGACAGACGGGTGGAACGCCGATTTCAACGGCAATCTGAGCTTTCGCGGCCGGCACGATGACCAGGCCCGAAAGCAATACTACCGCTCCGAGTAGAGTTTTGAGTCCTTGCATATGTGACCCCTCCTGAGGTGTCTGCGGTTGCTTGTGTTGCGTGCTACGCTCTGTTGCCGTTCGGGAAACCCGGACAACAGCATCTGCCGTAAAGACTTTGAATCGACCCCTGAAATCCTTCACGACGCCGGGGTTGCAGCCGAACCTTCATGAAACGACTTGACTCTAGCAGCAAGGCTCAATCCAGGGCAATAAAAATCTCGCGTTCTGTGTACTGCCGGTCTGTCCCGCTCCTGAGTGGTTATACACGGGATTTGGGAAAGAGTTGCGGAAAGGCAGGAAACTTCGGTTGCCTGCCGTTCAGTGGTAGCCTGAACCTTAATGAAAGTGTCGTCTCAAGTGGATTTTCTGGTGATGGGTGCGGGCGTGGCCGGGCTGCGCGCGGCCGTCGAGCTGGCGCGCCACGGCGATGTTCTGGTGGTCACCAAGGAGTCAGTGGCCGAGTCCAACACGCACTATGCGCAAGGCGGCATCGCCGTCGCCATGGAGGGTGACCAGGACATCACGCTGCATCTGGAAGACACGGTCAACGCTGGCGATGGGCTGGTCTATCGTCCCGCGGCCCAGGTTCTGGTGGCCGAGGGGCCGGTGCGCGTGGCCGAGCTGATTGAGTGGGGCGCGAACTTTGACCGGGCAGGCGGCGATAAAGGCGGCGAGCTGCTGCGCACTCGCGAGGGCGCGCACTCCCTGGCCCGCATTCTGCACGCCAATGGCGATGCCACGGGAGCTGAAATCAGCCGCTCGCTGGCGGCTTTTGCGTTGGCCCACAAGCGCATCCACTTTGCCGAGTGGACCACGGTCACCGACCTGGTTGTCGCTGACGGCCGCGTGATTGGGGCCGATCTGCTCAACTGCGATCGCCGCCCACAGCGCATTCTGGAGCGCGTCAGCGCCCGCTCTGTGCTGGTGGCCGCGGGTGGCGCGGGCCAAGTTTATTCCGACACCACCAACCCCGCCGTGGCCACCGGCGACGGCATCGCGCTGGCCGCACAGGCCGGCGCCGCGCTGGCCGACATGGAGTTCTATCAGTTCCACCCCACCGCGTTTTCGCTTGCGGGTGCGCCGCGCTTCCTGCTCTCCGAGGCTCTGCGCGGCGAGGGCGCAATCCTGCTGAACGATCGCGGCGAGCGCTTCATGGAGCGCTATCACCCGCTGTTGGAACTCGCTCCCCGCGATGTGGTGGCGCGCGCCATCACACGCGAAGGCATGGGTTCCGCGCCGGGTGAATTCCGCGTGGTGCATCTGGACATGCGTTTCGTGAAAGGCATCGACCTGCACCATCGCTTTCCCGGTATCAGCGCGTTTCTGGCGCAGTACGGCCTCGACCTCGGACGCGACTTGATCCCGGTGCGCCCGGCTGCGCATTACCTGATGGGCGGCATCCGCACCGACTTGGCCGGCCGTACCAGTTTGCCGGGCCTTTACGCAGCGGGAGAAGCTGCCTGCACCGGTGTCCACGGCGCAAACAGGCTGGCCTCGAATTCGCTGCTCGAAGGCCTCGTCTTCGGAGCGCGCGCCGCGCAGTCGATGCTCGACGACTGCTTGCCGCAGGGACAGAATGCCGAGGCGTCTTTGGCGCAACCTGCGCCGCTGACTGTGGAAGAAGAGACTCGCTTGGAAGAGATCATCACCACGCTGCAAGCCTCTATGTGGGCCTACGCCGGGCTACTGCGCGACGAGCAAACATTGCGACAGGGCTTTGCAGCACAAGAGACTTGCGCTGCGGATCTGGAACGGCTCGGGCAAGGTAAGCAAAGCCGGCGGCTTGCCGAGGCTCATGCCATGAGCCGCGTGGCGCGCGTCATTTTAGCGTCGGCGCTGGCCCGCACCGAGAGCCGCGGTGCTCACTTCCGCAATGACTTTCCCCGTCGCGACGACGAGAACTTCCGCAAGCATTCGGTGGTTGGGAGCGATGGAAAGGTAGTTTTCGAAAAGTGGTAAAGCAGGGGTCAGAGATCAGGGGTCAGTTCCCTGTTTTTAACGATACCGCCGCGCACACCGCCAGAATCGCGCCCATCACCGCCAGCGACAATGTAATGGGCACATCGATCCAGTGGGCGGCGAGCATCTTCAACGCGACAAACGCCAGTATTGCGCCCAGGCCGTAGTGCAAGTACCGGAAGCGATCCAGCAGCGATGCCAGCGCAAAGTAAAGCGAGCGCAGACCGAGGATGGCCGCGATATTCGAGGTGTAGACCACGAAGGGATTGTGGCTGACGGCCAACACGGCGGGAATGGAATCGAAGGCGAACAGCACGTCGGTGATTTCGACGGCCAGAATTACCGGAAGCAGAGAGCCGTTGGCCGGTTGAAGTTTGCGAATCAAATTCCGAATAGTCGCTGGCGCTTCGGGTATCGCAGCGCGAGCTGAGCCTCCCCGCACGAGCCGCCATGCCGCATAGAGCAGAATCACGCCGAAAACCCAGTTGATCCAGGTGAAGCGCCGTAGGAGCGTAATGCCCGCGGCGATGAACAGGGCGCGTAGCACTACGGCTCCTGCCATGCCCCAGAGCAGCGCTGTGTGCTGACGTTGCGGCGTAATGCGGAAGCCCTGAAAGATGACCAGGAAGACGAAGAGATTGTCCACGCTGAGCGAGGCTTCGATGGCGTAACCGGCCACGAATTCGAGAGCGGGCTGCCGGCCCTTGGCGATGGCCATCCACGCCGCAAAGCCGGATGCGGCGGCGACCAGTAAAGCCGTCCAGAGCCATGCGATGGTTGGGGTGCGTCGCGATTCGCGCTGACGACCAGCGAGCAGCGAATCCGCTAGAAGCAGCGCCGCCACCACCGCATGAAACCCCAGCCACCAAACCCAGGAAACGCCCGCAATCATCAATAGCCAACCTTCAGGGACGCCGGCCGGTCTTGTTCAGTTCGCTGTAAAAGCCCAAATCCGCGCCGCTGAGCGTCTTGACGATATAGAGAATCTGTCCGTAGTGCATTCCGAAGTGCCCCACTACATGGTAAACAGCGCTCAGGCCGGTGCCTTTATAACCCTGGATTTCATACTGCGCAACCAGATCATCGTGGGTAAGCCGCGACAGGACTTCCGACGCCTGCTGCAAGGTTGCGCCCAGACGATCAAGCAGCACGGAAGTCGGAATCAGCTCCCGCTCGGCGAATTCCACAGGTCGATTTCGGTTGTCCTCTTTCCGGTTGAAGGACGCCACCAGCCACTGGCCCACATTTCCGTTCAGATGGAGCAACAGATTGCCAATGCTGTTACAAGCCTCGTTTGGCCGCCACCAGACTTGCTCATCCGTGAGCGGCTCGACGGACTCCCGTAGACGAGGCCAGCATAGTTCCAGGAGTGCGTGGCGGGAAGATTCAAGGAATAGGGTAGTAACGTCTGCCTGATTGGGTGTCATTGAGGAAAAGCCCTCCGTTGAATGCTATCGAAACAGCTTATCGCTGGTCGATCAGCCGTATCGTCTCCATAAACACATCGCCGTCAATCGTCAGACTATGGGCGCTGATCTTGTCCATGGTGTCTTTGTCGGTGTGGTGGTAGCTGTCGTTGGGGCCGTAGTCGATGTCGATGATGTCGATGGAGGGCACGCCGCGCCGGAGGAAAGGCAAATGATCGTCGCTTATCTGCTCGTCTGTTTTGAAAAAGTAGCGTTCGTAGCGGAACTTTTTGGCCGCTTGCCGGACCAGCGCGACGAGCCAGTCGGTGGATTGCGATTCGCGCTGAATGTCGAGGTCCTTGTCGCCGATCATGTCGGCCAGAATGAAGGCCTTGATCTTTCCCTGCGTTCCGTCGCGCGCCCATTTGGCGGCCAGGTGGCGGGTGCCGTAGAGCGAATCGGAGTCGGTCCAGGCGGGTTGAATTGATTCTTCGCCGTCGTCGAAGACCAGCCAGACCGAGTAGCCGTCGAGCGTTTTGCCGTGGGTAGTCTCCGCGCGCAACTGGTCGGCGATGGCCATCAGCAGTCCGGTCGTCGAGCCGCTATCGTTGGCGCCCACATAATTGATATTTCTGAGCCAGTAGTTGGTCTCGTAGTGCGTGGCCAGCACAATTACGCCGTTCTTCTTTCCGGGAAAGCGCACGATGAAGTTGCGCATAGCCACCGGGCCAATGGGCGTCGATGCGGTGAACGCATCCTCTTCGAGCTGGTCGTGGCGGAAATGGTTGTGCAGAAATTCCTCGGCCTTTCCGTGCCCTGGGCTGGTGGGCCAGCGCGGCCCGATAGCCACAAACTGCCGCGCATACTCGAGCGCTGCAGCCCCGTTGAAGTGTTGCTGGGCCGGAGCGGCGAGAGGAGTGAGCGTCACAACCAGCAGCGCCAGCCCCGTTGCAACCTTCTTCCGAAACGAAAAGAAACTCACTGCGCTGACTCCTTCTTCTTGCGGCGCGACGGATGAACCCACCATGCCACGCCGATGCCGATCAGATAAAGCACCAGCATTGGAACGGCGTAGATGCACATGGTCCACGGGTCTGGGCTGGGGCAGATAACGGCCGCTACGATGAAGACCGCCAGAATGGCGTAGCGGATATTCCTCCAGAGAAAACGCGGGCTGACGATGCCGAACAGAGCCAGAAAGAAGATCAACACCGGCAACTCAAAGCTGATGCCCAGGCCGAGAATTATCGACATGAAGAAGCCGCTGTATTCCTCGATGGTGACCATGGGCGTGAAGTTGTGGCCAAAATTTACGATGAGGATTTGCAGCGCGCCGGGCAGCACCCAGTAGTAGCCGAAGGCCGCGCCGGCGAGAAACAGTCCCACGGTGGCTGCCATGAAGGGAATCACAAACCGCCGCTCTTTCTTGTAGAGCCCCGGCGCAATGAACAGCCAAACCTGGAAGAGGATGAAGGGCGAGGCCAGAATTGCGCCGCCGATCAGCGAAACCTGCAAGTCCAGGTTGAGCGGGTCCATGGGGTGAGTGAAGACCAGCGTCTTGCCAATGCGAACGAGCGGCGCCTGGATGAAACCGACAGACCGGTCGTGAAATGTCCAGGCCGCAACGAAGCCAAGCGCGAGGTAAATAGCGGAGCGGACGATGCGCTTGCGCAACTCATCCAGATGCTCCATCAGGCTCATGCCGGGCAGCTCCGCGCGCTGGGTCACGGCCGCCCGCGCCTTGCCGATTGCCTCTGCGGGATCAACCATTGGAAATCTCCGGTTCTTTGGGAGCCTTTTTCGCTCGGGCGCGTGGCTTGCGCATAGGCTTTTCGACCTTTACCGTCGCGCTGGCTTCTTCTACGGCCGCAGCACCGGACGCAACTTGCGCCGCCAGGATTCCCGGCCGCGCCGCCGCCACCGGCTCGCCCGTCGAGGGCGGCAGAATACGCGGATATGCCTCTTCCGCCCTGGTCTCAGCAGCGGCTGCGATTAAGGGAGGATAAACGGCTTCATTCGGGTAAGGACTCTCGTTGGCGACGGATGCCGCTGCCGCTGCTTCCGGGGCCTGGGGGACAGCCTCGATTGTTCCCGCAGTCTGCGCCGGAGCCGCCAGCGCAAGCTGCCGCTCCTCGTCCTTCTTCCGCCGGTCGGCATCTTCGGCGCTCCGCAACTCCTCTTCCATCTGGAACTTGAAGTCGTTGGAGGCCTTGCGAACCTCATACATCAGCTTGCCGATCTGGCGGCCAATCTCCGGCAGCCGCCGCGGCCCGAAGACCACCAGCGCCATCACCATCAGGATCAGCGAGTCCCACATTCCCAGGTTGGCAACTTCAATTGGCGGCGTGATTCCCATGAAGGCTTATGATACCTTCCCGCGCTTGGGGCAAACAAACGGCTGCGCCGGCTAGTCCGCATGGCGATCGTTTCGACGCACGCAAATTCATTCGAGTAAATTGAACCCTGAGAGCTTTTCCTTCGACATAAGTAGTGAACGCACATGAAGAACGAGAATCGAATCCAGTACGAGTGGCTTGCGCTCCGTTGCCAGAGTGGCGAAGCGGGGGCATTCGAAGACCTGATCGCGGTCATGGAGCGGCCCTTGCTCTACTACGCGTCCAGTTTGACCGGCAATGAGGACAGCGGACTCGACGTTTTGCAGGAAGTGTGGATCAGAGCCTTTCGCAGCATCCACAAACTGAAGGATCCCGGCTCTCTGCGCTCGTGGCTGTACTCCATCACGCATGGGATCGCCGTAGATCGAATTCGCAAGAACTATTCGCGGGAGCAAGCCGAGAAAGTTCAATTCGAGGACTTTCAGGAAGCCGAGGAACCGACGTTTGCAGAAGAAGATGCGGCGGCGGTTCATCAGGCATTGAGTGAGATTGGGGTCAAGCACCGCGAGGTCCTGGTCCTGTATTTTTTGGAGGACCTGTCGTTGGCTGAGATCGCAACGGTTGTGGGGTGCAGTGAAGGCACGGTCAAATCCCGCATCCATTACGCAAAACGAGCCATGAAGGAAATTCTAAGTGGAGGGGTTTATGGAAAAGGAAATTAGCAGTATGCGTGATCGTCTTCTGGCGCGTTTGCCCCAGCCAGAGAATTTAGCAACCTTCCGGGAGGAAACAGCGTCCTTAATGGCGAAGCATGAAAGGGCGCTCTTCTGGGATAAGTGGACCGTCGGAGTGTTTTCCTTTTGTGCGTTAGCCCTTTTTTGGCTGACCTTTTCTACCTGGGGGAAAAAGCTTGGCTTGACTACGATCGTCACCTTTGACGTTATGGCGGGTATCCTGTTTTTTGTAGCCCAGTTTTTTCGCCTGATGTATGAGCTCAACCGGAATCATATGAACCTTCTGAAAGAAGTGAAGCAGGTTCAGTTGCAGGTGCTCGAACTTCAGGACTCCCTCAACAAGAACGTATGCCAAAGACCTTGATTGCAGAGCAGGGTACAGGCGAAGTCCTTCACTCAACCTTCGCCGTCAGCCCCGACCCCAATCGCTCCATTTGAGCCGAAAGTTACACCTGCGTTACAATATAGACAAGTGGAAGCGGTCTTTGCCGGGTCGGATTTTCGAGTCCTATGGCTTTGTGTCGCGTCCAACTGGAAGAAAGGCTTGCAACAACCCCGTAGATGGGGGCTTTTTTGAAGCGATTGGCCGCAAGTGCCGACAGGTCTTCAACAAAGCTAGTGCATCTACTGCAAGCCGGAATTGCTTTCAACATCCCCGTCCGCTGCTCCAAATAGGAGCGAGCTGGACTGAAGGCGGAAGACGGTGAACCTGGTTCTCGACGATCTGACGGCGGCTTCGCCGGAGGCTGGCGGCGCCTGCAGCCTCGAAAACTACCTCGCGCTCCCCGACCACACAATGGACGAGCGCATTGCAAAAGCGCGCGCCAAACTCGGCGCCACAACCCTCCTGCTCGGCCACCACTACCAACGCGACGAAGTGATCCGCTTTGCCGACGCGACCGGCGACAGCTACAAGCTGTGCAGAGTGGCTGCCGCAACCGACGCGAAGTACATTGTTTTCTGCGGCGTACACTTCATGGCCGAAAGTGCCGATGTGCTGGGCCGCGAGGGGCAACAGGTCATTTTGCCCGACTTGAACGCCGGCTGTTCGATGGCGGATATGGCGGAAATTTCACAGGTCGAGGCTTGCTGGGAAGCGCTCGAACGCCTTGGTCTGGCCAATGAGATCATTCCGCTCACCTACATAAACTCGACTGCGGCCATCAAGGCCTTCTGCGGTGAACGCGGCGGCTTGGTCTGCACATCGTCCAACGCCCGCGCCGCCTTCGAGTGGGGCTTCGCCCGGTCCAAGCGCATCCTCTTTTTGCCCGACCAGCATCTGGGACGCAACACCGGCTATGCCATGGGCATTCCGCTGGAAGAGATGGTGGTTTGGGACCCGTGGGCCATTCAGATTGGTCCAAGCCAAGGCGGCCTTACCAGGCAGAGCCTCGACGCCAGTCGCATCCTTCTGTGGAAGGGGCATTGCGCCGTCCATCAGCGCTTTCTGCCCAGCCACGTCGATCAGGTCCGCGCCAAATATCCTGGAATTCAGGTCATCGTCCATCCCGAGTGCCGCTGGGAAGTTTGCCAGAAGGCCGACGCCCTCGGCTCCACGGAACGGCTGATCGCGTTGGTCGAGCAGGCTCCCGCAGGCGCGAAGTTTGCCGTTGGCACTGAGATTCACCTGGTCAATCGCATGGCTCGCCGCTTCGCCGCCGAAGGCAAGAAGGTCATCACACTCGACGATACCGGCTGCCTCTGCACCACAATGTACCGCATCAGTCCTCAACACCTGGCATGGGTGCTGGAGAATTTGGTCGAGGGCCGCGTCGTCAACCGAATTCAGGTGAAGCCGAGCGTCAAGCGCTGGGCCAAAGTTGGGCTCGACCGCATGATGGAAGTGAGATAAGGGCAGTGGACAGCGAACAGTGAACAGTGAACAGTGGTCAGTTTCTTATCGAGATAGCAAGCAGATTTGGCATAGCGAGCAGATCTGGCTTGGTGAAGAAATTGCTTGACTTGACGGTAAAGGGACTCATCATTCACCTGGCCACTGACATCTGACTACTGTTCACTGATCACTGTTCGCTGTAAACTGTCCCCATGAGGACATTCACTCTCGAAGAAGCGCAGTCTCTGCTCCCGGTGCTGGAGTCGCTGCTGAAGCGCGCCATTGAAGGCAAGCGGTCGGCAGAAGAGGTGGAGTCCGCCCTCTCTGAGATGGCTCGCCGCATTTACCTTTCCGGCGGTATGAGAGTGGACACGAGCAAGGTAGCCGGCCTGCGCGCTGAGATGGAGGCGCACGTGCGCCGCGTCCGCGAGAGCATCGCTGAGATTGATTCCATCGGTGTGCAGGTGAAGGACCTCGAAGCCGGCCTGCTTGATTTTCCCTGCCGCCTCGACGACCAGGTGGTCCTGCTCTGCTGGCGGATGGGCGAGCCGGCCATTGAGCACTGGCACTCGACCGACTCCGGCTTCAAAGACCGCCAGCCGTTGGATGAGCGCTTTCATCGCCGTTCCACTTCCGGCAACCGGCCCAACTGAAGCCCGTGTACATCTCCGAGCATGAAGTCCGCGCCGCACTTACCTATGGCGCGCTGATTCCCGCCATCCGCCAGGCTCTCATCGACTACTCAGCCGGCCTGGTCGACCAGCCGCCCCGCACAATCCTCCGCACCGGCAATGACGAAGGCCCGCACAATGGCTGGTTTGCTGTCATGCCGGTTGTTGCCGGCGACGTTATGGCAGTCAAGACAGTCACTTTCTATCCCGGCAACGCGGAACTGAGCCTGTCCACTCACATGGCCATGATCGAGTTGCTCAGCCGCGCGACGGGAGAGCCGTTGGCAATCATGGATGGACGCTTGATTACAGAGATGCGCACCGCTGCGGTTTCTGCCGTCGCGCTCCAGGCTCTGGCCGCGCCCGAAGTCAAGAGCCTCGGCATTCTGGGCAGCGGCGTGCAGGCCCGCTCTCACATCGAGGCGCTCAAACTGGTTCGCCCCGCACTCAATGACATCTGCATCTGGAGCCGCACCGCGGCCCACGCCGAGCGTTTCGCAGCTCAGACCGGCGCCAGGGCCGTCGCTATCGAGGAAGCCGCGGCCGCTGATGTTGTCCTCACGGTGACCGCCTCGCCCACTCCTGTTCTCCAAGGCCGCTGGCTTGCGCCTCATGCGCTGGTGCTGGCCGTGGGCGCTGTGGGCGCGCACCTGCGCGAATTGGACGACCAGGCCATGCAGCAAGCCTGCCTCGTCGCCGAATCCCGCGCGGATGTCGAGCGCGAATCAGGAGACGTGCTGCTCTCCGGGGCGCGAGTCGAGGCCGAGATCGGCGAAATTCTCTCGGGCAAAGCGGCCGTCCCCACAGGCCCGCGCATCGTCTTCAAATCGGTGGGCATGGCCATTGAAGATCTGGTCGCAGCCCGCTTGGTCTGGAAGGCGCGCATGGCGAAACAAAAATAGTGCAGGCCGCGCCATCCGGCCCTCTGCGTTCGGCACTATAGTTTGATTCCTTCCGAGGCGCGTCAGGCAGGCTTTCCCGCTTTGCGGTATTCTGGTGGAAGTGGACCATTACAGTCTGGAATCTTACACCGCTCGCACGCATCTAAAAGAAAGGTCCATGAAGGGTTTTTTGGATTTGTATGTCCGCTCACACGAGCGGCAAACGGCCTCATTTGTTTCTTTCATCGCGGACCGTGGCTTGCGTGTCCGTCTCTTGTAATCAACCCATTCCCATCCCCATTAACAATCAAGGAGTCTTTCATGCTTACCGTTGGAGAAAATTTTCCTGCCTTTGAACTGACCGCCGTAGTCAATCTCGATCTCAAGAATGCCTTTCAAACCCTCACTGACCGGAGCTTTGACGGCAAGTGGAAGGTCTACTTCTTCTGGCCCAAGGACTTCACTTTTGTCTGTCCCACTGAGATTGCTGCTTTCGGCAAGCTGAACCCGGAGTTCGTCAGCCGCGACACGCAGCTTCTCGGCGCCAGCATCGATTCGGAGTTCGTTCACTGGGCCTGGCGCAATGATCAGCCCTCGCTGAAGAACCTGCCCTTCCCCATGCTCTCCGACATCAAGCGCGACCTCTCCGAGCAGTTGGGAATCCTTGACCTGAAAGCCGGCGTAAGCCAGCGCGCCACCTTCATCGTCGACCCGGAGAATGTAATCCGCTTCGTTTACGTCACCGATTTGTCTGTGGGCCGCGATCCGCAAGAAGTTCTGCGCGTCCTGGATGCATTGCAAAACGGCGGGCTCACTCCCTGTGGCTGGCACAAGGGCGAAGAAACGATCGTGGTCTAAAGCAGTTTCATTGTTGCTCGAACGCAGGCATCCCACCTTCGCCGATTCGTGCTGTTTGCGAATTCGTTAAGGTGGGATACCTATAAGTACGGCTATTTACCTAAAGTCCTTCATTGTTCTTTACAATTTTGAATGCTCGCGGCATTTCAAGAAATCAAAGTTTGCGTTTTGCTGTGCGCGATAAGTTAGCTTGCATGTGGGAGATAACTCGTCGAAAGATGGAAGCGGGCACGTTCGGTCTTTCCACGGGGCTGATCTATATGCCCTGTGCTTGCGCAGATACAAAGGAGTTGATCGAGTGGCACGTGAAGCCAGGAGCAAATGTCTGTACGCCTCACCCTTCAACCAGCGCGTCCGCGATGCCGAGGTGTTCATCAAGCGCGGCAACGCCCAAGTCCAGTTCTTCCTTAGTCACGATCAGCGGCGGCGCAATGACGAAGTGGCTTACCCATGCCTGGATAGAAACGCCCTGAGCCATCATTTTGCCCGTGATCTGATCCACCAGAAGCGGCTTGCCTTCAACCTTGTCGCGCATGGTGTTGAAGGGCTGCTTGGTGGCGCGGTTCTTCACGATCTCAACGGCGAAGAAGAGGCCGAGGCCGCGCACGTCCGCAACCGATGGGTGCCGCGTCTTGAGTGTTTCCAGTTTCTCGCGCAAATAAGGTTCGAGGGCTGCCGCGCGCTCCACCAGTTTCAGCCGCTGCATTTCCTCGATGGTGGCCACAGCAGGGCCGAGCGTCAAGGGATGCGCTTCATAAGTGTGGCCGTGAGAGAAGTAGTGATCTTCAAAGTAGTCGGCGATCTTGGTGGTAGTGGCGCAAAGGCCGAGCGGCACGTAAGCCGAGGTGATGCCTTTGGCGGTCACCAGGATGTCTGGCGTCACGCCCCAGTGCTGCTCTGCGAACCATTTGCCTGTGCGGCCCCAGCCCGTCATCACTTCGTCGCCGATCAGCAAAACACCATGCCGGTCGCAAATTTCGCGTATGCGCGGAAAGTATTCGGGCGGCGGAACGAGGACGCCGTTGGTGCCGACGACCGGCTCGAGAATAATGGCCGCTACATCGCTCTCGTTGCGGATCATGTGCTCAATGTAGTCGGCGCAGGCAATGTTGCAGCTCGGATAGGTATGCTTGATAGGGCAATTGAAACAGTTCGTCTCTGGAGCAAAGACAAAGCCCGAGCCCTTGCCGCCCGGCTCCATGGCCCAACGGCGCGGATCGCCAGTAGCCGCGATGGCAGCGTTCGTGGAACCGTGATAGGAGCGGTAACGCGAGATGATCTTGGCCTTGCCTGTATACATGCGCGCAATTTTGAAGGCGGCCTCATTGGCCTCAGCTCCGCCAGTGGCAAAGAAGAATTTATTGAGGCCCTCGGGCAGCACTTCCAATAATTTCAGGCTGAGACGGGCGCGGGCTTCGGTGGCGTAGCCTGGAGCAGCATAAGGCAGCTCGCGCGCCTGCTCGGCGATCGACTCTATTACGCGCTTGTTCTTGTGGCCCAGATTCACGCACATCAACTGCGATGAAAAATCGAGGTATCGCTTGCCTGCGCCATCAGTGAACCAGCAGCCCTCGGCGTCGGCAATATGCAACGGCTTCCAGCCTTTCTGGAAGCGCCAGGTACCGTAGTTGGTCTGCCGCGTAATGGTCGTGATTTCTTCGGATGTAAGCGTCTTCGATTCGGTAATATTGCTCATAACTTTGCTCTCCATTAAAAAGTTGTATTGCATCGCCCGCGTTCCATGCCTGAATCTGACATATTCCGATTGATTTGCGCGTTAGAGTAGCGACAGAAATTCTCCGTTCACTTAGCGCGGACCCAATCCATTGTCTTCGACGCCAGCTTGTCGAGTGCGGTTACAGCCAGCTTCAAATGATCTTCGCTCGTGTCTTCAATCTTGTTGTGGCTGATTCCCTTGAGCGATTGTACAAAGAGCATCGCGGTCGGGATACCGGCCCTGGAGACTTCAGCCGCGTCGTGCAGCGGGCCGGACGGCAACCGATGCGAGCGTCCCGCCGTCTCGCGGATTGCCTCTTCGCAGAACTCGACCAGCTTGGGATGAAACGGCTCCGGCGCAATGTTCCAGATGCGCGACCACTCCACGGTGCATCCTTCTTCCTTCGCAAATTGCGCGCTCTTCTCCTGGGCCTCGCGATACATCGCGGCCAGGACCTGTGCATCCAGATCGCGCTGATCCAGCGTGGCCTCGCAACGGCCAACGACCGCAGTCACAATGCCGGGAAAAGTCTTGACGCTGCCAATGGTGCATACCGCGTCGGGGTGCCGTTTTGCGATGGGGCGAATTTCCAGCGCCAACTTTGCGGCAGCGGCCAGGGCATCGCGCCGTGCAGTCATGGGCGTCGAACCGGAGTGCGCCTCCTGGCCGTGAAACGTGATCGTGTGCCGCTCAACGCCTTTGGTGCCGAGCACGGCGCCCAGAGGAAGCCCCATTCCTTCCAGCACCGGACCCTGCTCAATGTGCAACTCAAGATAAGCTGCCGCGTTCTTCCGCTCCCGCCCAGCGTCGCCGATGGAATCAATGGAGACACCACATTCCGCCAGCGCATCTTCAAGCCGCTTGCCGGTTGCATCCGTGCGTCCGCGATCCTGATCAATGGTTTGCGTGCCGGCAAAGGCCGACGACCCGAAGAGGCTGCGTCCAAAGCGCGCGCCCTCCTCATCCGCCCAATCGACCAGCCGCACGGTCACCGGCGGCTTGCCTTTGTACTCCTCTGCAATGCGGCGCAGCACGGCGTAGCCGGCAATCACGCCCAGACAGCCATCGAGCCATCCTCCGTTAGGAACGGAATCAAGGTGACTGCCGAGAATCAGCGTAGCCTCGGAATTTCCAGTGAGCGTACTCCAACTGTTGCCAGCGGCGTCATAGTGATGCTCAACGGGCAACTCGCGCAGCTTTGACTCAAACCATTTGCGCGCCTTGAGCCACACGGGGCTCCAGGCCAATCGTTGTGAGCCATGCTCATCTGCTGTGAGTGTGCGCAGCTCTTTCAGCAGTTCAACAGCTGCTTGTGCGTCAACCGGCATAAGTCACTCCTTTCGTCTTCGGTTCGGCTCAGACCTGAGGCTCGCGGCGAATCATGCGCCCGAGCCCTTGTTCGCCCACAAAGACTCCATCGCGCGCTTGCACTTTGCCGCGCACAGTGACCACAGAGGGTCGGCCTTCGATTGCAAATCCCTCAAAGCCGTTGTAATCGTTGATGCCGAGCTGCGTGGCTGCGGAGATAGTGCCGCGATACTTTGTGTCGTAGACAACCAGATCAGCGTCCGATCCGACAGCAATGGTTCCTTTGCGAGGGTAGAGACCGAAGAGCCTGGCAGCGCGCGTGCTGAGCGCATCCACAAAGCGATGAATATCAAGCCCGCCGCGCTTCACGCCGTAGGTGTACATCAGATTCACGCGATCCTCAATGCCTGGAATGCCATTGGGAATCTGCGTAAAAGCCTTTGCGCCTAGAAGTTTTTGCTCTTTGTCGAATGGGCAATGGTCCGTGCCCACGGTCTCAATCAAGCCCGTCTTCAGCGCATTCCACAGCACAGGAAGATTGCGCTTGTCGCGCAAAGGCGGCGACATGATGTTCTTCATGCCTTCCACTCCGGCGCGCTCGGCGTAATTCTTGTCGAGCAGAAAGTGGGGTAGCACCGATTCGATGTGCAGGTTGACGCCGCGCACTTTGGCTTCCACGGCTGCCCGCAGCGCCGGTGCGCAAGACAGATGCACCACGTAGCCGGTGGCGCCGGTCTGCTCCACAAACGTCGCAAAGCGCGTGGTGCCTTCAGCTTCAACAGCCTCCGGGCGGCTGGGTTCATGCCACTCCGCCCCGGTCTTGCCCTCGGCCAGCAATTGTTGCTGCAACTGGCCCACTAACTCGGCGTTCTCGCAGTGCGCGGTTGTGATCACTCCCAGCTTGGCGGCCAGCTTGAGTGTCTGGAACATCTCCTCGTCATCGACGCCAAAAAAATTCTTATAGGAAAGGAAAATCTTGAAGGATGTCGTCCCGTCCCTGACGATCTCCTTGAGTTGCGCTTCCGTCTGGGCATCGTAACGCGTCACCGCCATGTGAAAGGCATAGTCGCAGGCACTGTTGCCTTCCGCCTTTTGCTTCCAGACGTGGTATCCCTCCAGCGCATCGTCCTTGCGGGAAGGGCAGCACATCTCGATGAACGTAGTAGTGCCGCCAACGAGCGCGGCCTTGCTCGCCGCGGCGTGCGTGTCTTTCGCAAAGGTTGCCATAAAGGGCAAGTGGATGTGAACATGGGGGTCGATGAAGCCGGGAAAGATCAGCTTCCCGGTTGCATCGATCACCTCGGTCCCCGGCGGAATGGCGAGGCCGGTCCCGATGGCGCTGATGGTTTCATCCTCGATGAAGATGTCGCCGCGCATGCGACTCTCCGCCGTCACAATCTCTCCGCCCTTGATCAGCATTCCCATTTGTACGCTCTCCCTTCCTGTGCGGCAATGGCTCTAAAGATGCATTAGTGAATGTGAATTCCAACCTTTTCGCGATAAGCCTCCATCGCTTCCCAGTCTTCGGTAACCGGAGTTTGTTTTTGCGACAACTCATTCCACGTAACCGCGCTTCGCAGCGGTGCAAGCTCGACCATCTCGATGCATTGGTCCACCGGACACACGTTGTAGCAAAGCCGGCAGCCCACGCAATCCTCTTCACGAACCTTGGGCTGCGGACGCGTCTCCACTGCCTCGCGCTTTCCGTTCGAGCGCACATCGTAGCTGCTCGGCTCCACCACGTTTCCCTCCGCCGATACCAGGTCAATGCATTGATGCGCGGTATCGTTGCAGGCGATATAGCAAAGATTGCATTTGATGCATTTATCGGCATCAATGCGCGCCACCGCGCGGAAGGATAAGTCAAAGTTCTTGAACTCCGAGACGCGATTCAGGCTGCGCCCGGTCACGTCAGCGATGGTCTTGAAGCCCTTCTCGTCCATCCAGTTGGAGAGCCCGTCGCAAAGGTCTTCGATCACCCGGTAGCCGTAATGCATCACAGTTGTGCATACCTGAAGGCTCGATGCGCCCAGCAGCAGGAACTCCGCCGCGTCGGCCCAGGTGGCAATGCCCCCCATGCCGGAGATGGGAATGCCGGACTTCGATACGATCTCGTCAGTTCCCAGGGAAGCCAGCATATTGAGCGCGATGGGCTTGACAGCCGGCCCGGCATATCCGCCGTGGCCGCCCTTTCCGCCAATGCTCGGCGTCAGTTCTAGCGTATCCAGGTCCACGCCGCAGATGGAATTGATCGTATTGATGAGCGAAATTCCGCTGGCCCCTGCGGCAACCGCGGCGCGCGCCGGCAGCACAATGTTGTTGACGTTTGGCGTTAGCTTCACGATCACCGGAATGGTCGCCACGTCCATCACCCAGCGGGTAATCTGCTCGCAATACTCCGGCACCTGCCCGACGGCCGCGCCCATGCCACGTTCGCTCATGCCGTGCGGGCAACCGTAGTTCAATTCGATGCCGTCCGCGCCCGTATCCTCGATGCGATGAACAATTTCTTTCCACGCCTCCGGCTTGGCCTCGACCATGGCGGAGACGATCACCGCGCGATCTGGCCATGTGCGCTTGATCTCGACAATCTCACGCAAATTGACTTCAAGCGGCCGGTCGGAAATCAACTCGACATTATTGATAGCCAGCATGCGCTGGCGCCCATGATGCCAGGCCCCGTAGCGGTTGGATACATTCAGCACCGGGGCGCCGATGGTCTTCCAGACAGCGCCGCCCCAGCCCGCTTCAAAAGCCCTGTGGATCTGCGCGCCGGAGTTAGTTGGTGGCGCCGAGGCCAGCCAGAATGGATTGGGCGACTTGATGCCAGCGAAGTTGATGCGTAGATCTGCCATGCTTAATTCACCTCGACCGGCGCGGGCTGTTGCTCTATCTGTTGATGGATTGCCGCGGCGGCCAGCTTGCCATCCTCGACGGCCATGACGGTGGAAGCAACACCGGAAGAGCGGATGCAATCGCCGATTGCATAGATACCGGCTACGTTCGTCCGGAAGTTCGCGTCTACAGTGATAAATCCCTTCCTCGTCTCCAGGCCCAGCAGCGCAGCCAGGGTCAGCTTGTTTTGACCGACGGCTTTGATGATCTGATCCGCTGCAAGCACAAACTCCGAGCCCTTGACCGGCGTTGGCGACGGGCGGCCGGATGCATCGGGCGCACCCAGTTCCACGCGCAGACACTCGAGGCCAACTGGAGCACCGTCATTCAATATCACCCGCGAAGGTTGGCTGAGAAAGCGGAACTCGATGCCCTCCTTGCGCGCAAAGTCGCACTCGTGCTCATAACAGCTCATTTCGCGGTCCGTGCGGCGATAGACCATCGTTACCAACTCCGCGCCCAGCCGCTTGGCAATGGTTGCGCAATCCACCGCGGTGTTGCCGGCGCCGATCACGATGACATTGCGGCCCACACTCAATTTTGCCGCGGCAACTTTGCTGGCTTCGATGAATTCCAGACCATCGACCACAGCCTCTTCGCCGGCAATGCCCAGGCCGGGTGTCCGGGCTAACCCCACGCTCAGCACCACAGCATCGAACTCATTCTGGAGCGTGGCCGGAGAGATATCCTTGCCGATCTCAACCCCGGTTTTGATCTTGACGCCCAGCCCTTCGATCATGCGCGCCTCTTCCAGGGCAATCTCAACCGGTTCGCGCAGCGCGATGATGCCATACGTGGAGAGCCCGCCGGGCATTTTGCTTTTTTCGAAGATCGTAACCGCGTGACCCATCATAGCCAACTCGCCGGAGCACGAAAGCCCCGCGGGCCCGGCGCCGATGACAGCAATCGATTTGCCCGAAGGCGTGGCCGTAACAGCCGGATAGCTGTTGCGCTCCCGCGCATAGTCCATAGCAAAGCGCTGTAGCCGCCCTATGGCGATGGGCTTGTGATCAGAGCCAAGCACGCACGCTCCCTCGCACAATTCCTGCACCGGGCAAACCCGCGCGCAGGTGGCTCCAAGAAGATTCGAAGCAAAGATAGTTGCTGCCGAGCCGCGCAGATTGCCGGTGGCGATTTTCTTGATGAAGCGGGGAATATTGATATGGGTTGGGCAGGCGTGGGTGCAAGGCGCATCGTAACAAAACAGACAGCGATCCGCCTCAACCGCTGCCGCATTCGGGGTCAGAGGAGGCAGTTGCTCCGCAAGCGCCTTTCCGGCATCTTTAACTTCCAATTCCATTCCTGGGCTCCTAACTAAAGCTCCTGGCCTGCTCGATCGGTCGTGTTTTAGGACAACAATTCCAACGTATCGAAGTCAGCCAAGAGTGCCATCCCTTCACGTGCGGGATACATAGTTTAGCTCACACACCGCTCGGACCGTCAAGTACGGCTATTTCTGTAATTTAGATGAACTCACGAGCGCTCACCGTAGGGCCGGATTACGCGTATTGCAGCCACGGCGCCGCTCTGTGTATCCTACGAGCCAACCTCATTTAGGCGTCAATTCCAGGGAGAAACAGTGAAGGCGAGACGAGCAGAAGGAATTCGATTAGAACCTTGCTTCTGCGCGGCGCTGCTGGCGCTTGCGGTTTCCATAGGTGCGTGCCATGCTCCATGGCGCGTGACACTGACGCTCTCTGTTGCGGCCAGCGTCAAAGACGCCATTTTAGAGGCGGAGGCTGCGTATCGGCGCAATCACGCCGGCGTCGACTTCCGCAATAACTTCGGCTCATCGGGAACTCTAACGCGAGAGATCGAGGAGGGCGCGCCTGTGGATGCGTTTATCTCCGCTGCGTCCAAACCCATGGACGATCTGGAAGCGAAGGGTCTGATCGCGCCCGGTACGCGGCGCAACCTGCTGCGCAACTCGCTGGTGCTGATTGCGCCGCTCGATTCTCCGCTTCATGATTTTCAGGGCCTCACGGATCCTTCCGTCCGCCTGATTGCACTGGGCGATCCGGCCGGCGTCCCGGCAGGCCAATATGGGCGCCAAACGCTGGCAGCCCAGCATCTCCTGGACAGACTCAATAAGAAATTTGTGCTTGGAGGAGATGTTCGCCAGGTGCTTACTTACGTCGAGACAGGCAACGCGGACGCGGGCATCGTTTATGCAACCGATGCGCAAACTTCAGGCCGCGTGCGCATTGTCGCTGTTGCGCCGGATTGGTCACACGACGCAATCGTCTATCCCGCAGCCATTGTCAAAGCGAGCCAAAATGGAGGAGTCGCGCGCGACTTCATCGATTACCTCAGCACTCCCGAGGCTCAAGCTATCTTTGTGAAGCATGGATTTACAATAGCCTCACCGTGACGTTTCCCATCGATCTATCGCCGCTGTACATTTCGCTGGCCACTACATGCGCCGCCACGGTTGCCACTTTCTTTCTGGGAATGTTTGCAGCCAGAGTAATGGTGCAGATGCACGGCAGCCTGCGCGCCTGGATTGACGGGATACTTACGCTTCCTCTGGTGCTTCCGCCCACGGTGGTCGGCTTCTTCCTGCTGTTGACCCTCGGACGGCAGAGCTTTGTCGGCCATGCGCTGGAGCGGCTCGGCATCACGATTGTGTTTTCGTGGCTTGCCACCGTGATTGCGGCAACCGTTGTTGCATTTCCGCTGATGTATCGCACCACGCTGGGCGCATTCGATCAGGTGAACCCCACCTACCTCGAAGCGGCGCGAACGCTGGGCGCCTCGGAGTGGGCCGTCTTTCGCAAAGTCTTGCTGCCGCTGGCTGCGCCGGGTGTCATTGCGGGAACCGTTCTGGCTTTTGCTCGCGCCATGGGTGAATTCGGCGCCACCTTAATGCTCGCCGGCAACATACCCGGCCGCACGCAGACCATGCCCATCGCCATTTTTTCCGCCGCGGAGGGCGGCGATATGCGCGGCGCGCTTCTGTGGGTAATCTTGATTGTCTTGCTGTCGTTGGCCATCATTCGGCTGTTGAATAAGCAGAGCGCGCAGCGAAAGCCGGCGGACAGGCGGAATGCTCCGCGCCCGGCGTCGGTTCCTGTGGCGCTCCCGGCTCCCCCGCGCAGGATCGACGAAGCCGCGTCTTCCGCTAGGCTTGAGATTCAGGTCGAAAAAGCGCTCGAGAATTTCACTTTGCAAGTGAGCCTTTGCGCCGGCGCGGGCGCGGTTGGATTGCTTGGAGCCTCCGGCGCGGGCAAATCCATGACCCTGCGCATGATTGCCGGCGTGGTTGCGCCGGATGGCGGGCGTATTGTCCTCAATGGCCGCGTCTTATATGACAGCGCGGCAAAGCGCACTGTTCCCTCCGCGAAGAGAAGAATCGGCGTCGTCTTTCAGGACTACGCGCTTTTTCCGCATAAGACGGTAGCGGAGAATGTGGGCTTTGGGTTGAACGCATTGCCTGAACAAGAGCGCCGCGCGCGCGTCGATCGGCAACTCAATCTGATGCATATTTCCGAGCTGGCGAACCTCTATCCAAGAGAAATCTCAGGCGGAGAGCGGCAGCGCGTGGCCATCGCGCGATGCATGGCTCTCGAACCGGATGCGCTGCTGCTCGATGAACCCTTCGCGGCGCTTGATCCGTTTCTGCGGCGGCAGATGGAAGAGCAGCTTCGCGAGACGCTCACCAACTATAACGGCGTGGTAATCTTTGTAACTCATGACATGGAAGAGGCATTTCGCTTCTGCACTGATCTGCTCGTGCTCGACAGCGGCCGCGTAATCGCAAGCGGACCGAAGCACGAGCTCTTCGAGCGGCCTCGTACGGTGGTTGCCGCGCGGCTCACCGGCTGCAAGAATATCGTTTCCGCTCGCCGCGTGGGCGCAGATAGAATTGCCGTGGATGCGTGGAATTGTCAGCTAAAATCGGCGAATCCGGTTTCCAGCGCGCTCACTCACGTTGGCTTCCGTTCGCACCAGATCATATTTCAGCAAGCCGCTGAGGTGGAAAACACATTTTCTTGCTGGCTCGCGAGCACGAGCGAAGCGCCGCATGAGATGACACTCTATCTGCGTCTGCATGCCGCGCCTCGTGCCGGAGACCCGCCGCATCTACAGGCCGACGTGCCCAAAGAACTTTGGCGCGCACTGAGCGCGCAGCCTCAACCGTGGCGGGTTACGCTCGATCCTATGCGGCTGCTACTCCTTGAGGGATAAGGAATCGGCTGGCTCCTTGCGAATGCGATTGCGCAAGTGTGGCCCCACGATGCGGAAACGAGATGAACAGCGGCCGGGCCCATCCGTTGCTCATCATAATTTCTCAGCTTCATCAGCATGCGAAGCGCCAGGGCTGGCAAGCGAGCCGGAATCCTCATTTATGACGCAGGCAAGAGGAGCACCCAGCCGCCTCTCCACGGCGAGAGCCACTGCCTTTGCCGTGGCCATGCGCCTTTGTGCAGCATCGAGCGCAGGCGGGTTATCGCTGAATCGTCTGAGAGCGACCTCGAACCGTTGCTCAATCGTAACCGGACGCTCGCCGCTCATCAATTTATCCGCGAGATAGACGACCGCGCTTTCGTCGATGTGGCCGCCAAAATCCAAATCGGTGTGCGAGGCGACAACTGTCGCAACCTGCGGGAAATCCATCGATCTCAAAATCGCCGCGCCAACGTTGGCGTGATCCGGCTTGCCCTTGGCGAGATCGTGCAGCAGCGCACCGGCCAGCACCAAATCCTGATTCAGCGATAGGCCGCTGCGCACAAGCGCAAGAGCAATTCGTTGCGCCACCCCGGCCACCAGGCGCGAGTGGCGAACGATCGCCGGCTCAACGGAGTGGGCGGCGAGAATTGCTTCACACTCAGCGCGTATGGGAATTTTGTCCTTCGCCATTGTCTCCTTCAGCTCGCCCATGCGCTCCATCACAACAAGTGTAGCCCGAACACGGTAGCTCCAACTCGGCAACGTTTCCGCAGATGACGCGAATACAGTCACGAAACAACTTGAGAGATGCGATAAAGGTTTTCGTGTGATAGATTTGCCGTGTGGAGTTAGTGGAGAGTCCATGCGAACGTTATTGGTTGTCGCGTTGTTCGTAGTTTCGAGCGCGAGCTTTTCCGGCGGGCAGCAAGACAGTTCTTCCGCAGCGTCTCCAGCGACGGATGCGCAGCCAGCCCGCTTAAAGGTTTATGCCGTTGGCCCCGGGGTAACTGCTCCAGAGCTTCTTCCGCTCGGCCCGCCTCTGGCACCTGCCGAAAAGTGTAAGAAAAAGATGGACGGCAAGGCCGTGCTCTCTGTCATCGTGGATACGGCAGGCCAGCCGCACAACATTATGTTTCTACGCCCACTGGGCACTGACCTGGACAAGTTTGCCCTCCAGATTGCAGCCGCAGATCGTTTCAAACCGGGAACTCGCGATGGTGTGCCGGTCGTCGTTGGAGAGTCTTTGGAAGTGAATATACAGGCCTGCGTTGAACAGGTAAAGAACGATACAGGCAAGAAGACCTATATCCTCCGGCTGAGATCTCTTCCCGTGCAAAAGTTGGGGACCCTTCCACAATCGCCAGAGGATGCCGCCTTTGTTTCGAGCGATCCGAACAGGAAAGATTTCGACAATGCCGCTGTCTCCCGCATTCGGGCCGGGAGTGGAATCACCGCCCCTATTGTTCTTAATTTTCCAGGGGCGGAGTTCAGCGACGAGGCGCGACGGGCAAAATACCAAGGGGTATGCATGCTTTCTATGATTGTCGATGCACACGGGATACCGCAAAATTTGCGTGTGATCCGAAAACTGGACTATGGATTAAGCGAGAAAGCCATTGAGGCAGTGAATAAGTACAGATTCAAACCCGCCATGAAAGACGGCCGGCCTGTTCCAGTCATGATTGATGTTGAGGTGAACTTCCATCTTTATTAGCGGCCGCGTTTAGCCAGCCATGTACCTTGAAGAGTCGCGCAACCAGAAGATACCAGATTCCATGTCTTGGGCCGGCCCGCGCCCCGAAAGCCTGTCACGATAAACTGCAAATGAGGACGCAGTTTTGAGCGAGACGGAACCAGTGGGACGTATGGACGCGGCCGAGGCTGCCGCTGAGGTGGAGTTGGGCGTAACATCCGGCGTCTCTCATGCCTGGAGGGCGCTGCGCCATCGCAACTTCCGCCTCTTCTTCGGCGGTCAAACCATATCACTTATCGGCACGTGGATGACGCGTGTGGCCACCGGCTGGCTGGTTTACAGGCTCACCGGTTCGGCCCTCCTGTTGGGCACTGTCAGCTTTGCCGGGCAGATTCCCACCTTTCTGCTTGCGCCCTTTGCCGGCGTGTGGGTAGACCGGCTCGACCGTCGGCAGGTGCTGGTGTGGACGCAGACTTTATCCATGGTCCAGTCGCTGACGCTGGGCGTGTTAACGCTTACAGGCCACATCACGATTCCCCTGTTGCTGGTGTTGAGCGTGATGCAAGGCTGCATCAATGCCTTCGACATGCCCGGCCGCCAGTCCTTCATGGTCAAGATGGTGGACGACAAGCGCGACCTGCAAAACGCCATCGCCATCAATTCGTCAATGGTCAATGTGGCGCGGCTTATCGGCCCGTCGCTGGCCGGCATGTTGATCGCGGTCTCCAGCGAGGGATGGTGCTTTCTTATCGACGGCATCAGCTACATTGCGGTCATTGCATCTCTGCTGATGATGCGCCTTCATGCGCCCGTGGTGAAGCGTGTGGCCACGTCAATGATCGCCGAGCTGAAGGCCGGCTGGACTTATGTCTCGGAGTTTTTGCCCATACGCACGATCCTGATGCTCTTTGCTGTGGTAAGCCTGATGGGAATGCCGTTTGTGGTGCTCATGCCCATCTTCGCCGCGCGGGTGCTGCACGGCGGGCCGCATACGCTGGGATTTTTGATGGGCTCGATGGGACTCGGCGCGCTGGTTTCGGCACTGTCTCTCGCGGCGCGCAGGAACGTGCGCGGGCTGGTGAGGATGATTCCCATCGCCGCGGCAGTCTTCGGTTTGGGACTGATCGGCTTCGGGCTCTCGCACTTCTTCTGGCTCTCCATGGTGATGGTGTTCATTGCCGGCATGGGTATGATGCAGGGCATGGCCGCCAGCAACACCGTCATTCAAACCATTGTCACCGACGACAAGCGCGGCCGGGTGATGAGTTACTACACGATGGCCTTCATGGGCATGGCGCCGTTTGGCAGCCTCCTGGCCGGGACCATGGCCAGCGCCACTGGCGCGCCATGGACGGTAATAATGAACGGCTCCGTGGTCTTGCTGGGCGCGGCTTGGTTTGCAACGCGGTTGCCGGCGCTGCGGCGCCAGATTCGACCTATTTACCAAGAGATGGGCATTCTGCCGGTAAAGGAAGGAATACAGCAATGAGTGACGAAAAAGCTGTTCTCAAACTCGATGCGCGCCATACGGCCATCGTGGTGATCGATCTGCAAAAAGGAATCGTAGGGAGGCCGGGTGCGCGTATCCGCAGACCGCCGTGGTGGCGAACTGCCCGCGCCTGCTGGCTGCGGCCCGCGCCGCGGGAGCACAGCCAGTGCTCGTCCATGTGGGCGGCGCGCCCGATGGCTCCGACCGGCTGCACACCACAACCGACCAGGCTTGGAAGTCGACTGGCCAGATGCCGCCGGATTGGAGCGAGTTGATTCCTGAACTCGACCGTCAGCCCGGTGACGTTGTAATTTTGAAGCGTCAATGGGGCGCTTTCTACGGCACCGACCTTGACCTGCAACTGCGTCGCCGCGGACTGACCACCATTGTTCTTTGCGGCATCGCCACCGAATTCGGCGTCGAGAGCACAGCGCGCGACGGCTATGAGCACGGCTACGAGCTTATCTTCGCCGAGGATGCGATGACCGGCGTGACGGCCGAAAGCCACTTGAACAGCGTGGAGCGCATCTTTCCCCGCCTGGGCCGCGTGCGCCCGACAGATGCGATTGTCGCGGCGTTCAAGGCGTGAGCGCCGCGGTTTCCCAACCTTTCCGCAGAAAAAAGCGGAAAGGTTGGGCACGGAGCGTTTGTGGGAATATTGACAGAGCTACCGCGCAAACCTCACCCGGCCTGCCCCACAATCGAGTCAATGCGAGCCAGCTCGTCCGCGCTGAAACTCAGGTTGGCGAGCGCGGCTACATTCTGCTCAATCTGCTCCACGCGGCTGGCTCCAATCAGGGCCGAAGTCATGCGCTCATCGCGCAGCACCCAGGCCAGCGCCATCTGCGCCAGCGACTGCCCGTGCTGCGCGGCCAGCTCATTGAGCGCGCGAATCCGGGAGAGACGGTCTTCGTCAATGTCGCTCTCCTTGAGAAAAACGGCTTTGGATGCGCGCGAGTCTGCCGGAATGCCGTGCAGATAGCGGTCGGTCAGCAATCCCTGCGCCAGCGGAGTAAACGCAATCGCCCCCACGCCCTCCTTGCCCAAAACATCCAGTAGTCCGCTTTCCGGCGTGCGCACAAACATCGAATATTTGGGCTGATGAATCAGGCAGGGCGTACCCAGTTCGCGCAGAATCTTGATCGCAGCCGCGGCCTGCGTTGCGTTGTAGTTCGAGAGGCCGGCGTAGAGCGCCTTGCCCGAGCGCACCGCATGATTGAGCGCACCCATGGTCTCTTCAATAGGCGTATCGGGATCGGGGCGATGGGAGTAGAAAATGTCCACATATTCCAGCCCTATGCGCTTCAGGCTTTGGTCCAGGCTGGCGAGCAGGTATTTGCGCGATCCCCAGTCGCCGTAAGGGCCGGGCCACATATCGTAGCCGGCCTTGGAGCTGATGATCATCTCGTCGCGATAGGCCGCGAAGTCCAGGCGCAGAATCTGGCCGAAGGTCGTCTCCGCGCTGCCGTAGGGCGGGCCGTAGTTGTTGGCCAGGTCAAAGTGCGTAATGCCCAGGTCGAAGGCCCGGCGCACCATGGCGCGGCTATTCTCAAAGAGATCCGCGCCGCCAAAGTTGTGCCACAGCCCGAGGGAGATAGCCGGCAGGCGCACGCCGCTTCGGCCCGAGCGGCGGTATTGCATGGTGTCGTAGCGTTGTTCGCTTGCGATATACAAAGGGATTCTCCTTGATTAGAACGAATTCATTGAATAAGTTTTGGCTTTACCGCGAAGTCTTGGCGAACATGCCTTCATTTCCAAGCAAGAATACACCTTGCTCCTCGCCGGCGTCTTGAGGAGCCGCGTGGGAAACAGTTAGGCTGCCCGGCGCAAATCTCTGATAAAGCTGTTGCATCCTGCCCGTAACCGCTATAAGATGCGTCAGATGAGGCCCATGCCTGGTTCCGGCTCCAATTCGGCTCCTTCGCCGCCCGCCCCGGTCAGCCCGCGGCTGCGCTTGGCCAATTTGGGCAAGCTGTGCATAGCCATCCAGGCCGGCTCCCCGGAGGAGCTGATCAAGCGGGCGGCGGCGGCGCTGGCCGACTCCAGGTTGCTCGAGTTCCGGCTGGATTCGCTGCCCAAGCCGGCCTCTGCGCTGCCCGTAGTTAAGCAGTTTCTAGCCGCCCATCGCGACGCGACGGTCATCGCCACCTGCCGGCGCAAGCAGTTTGGCGGCCAATTCGCGGGGCCTTTGAAGGCGGAGTTGGAGATGCTTTTGCAGGCCGCGGAGGCTGGCTGCCAGATTGTCGATCTTGAGCTCGAATCAGCCGAGGGGGCCACGCACAGGCAATTGGACGAACTGCGCGCAAATCTGCGCTTGGCGGGCGCGGCTCTGCTGGTCAGCTTTCACGACTTTTCGCGCACCAAGGATCTGGAAGAGGTGGCCGTGCGCATTGAGGCCTTCCAGCCGGATTTCGTAAAAATAGTCTCCACTGCCCGTTCCCTGGCCAACAACCTGGCTGTCCTGAAGTTGATCGAAGCCCGGTCCCGCTCCTCCGAGATCGTAGCCATCGCCATGGGCGAGGAAGGCTTGCTGAGCCGCGTACTGGGTCCAAGAGCCGGCGCGGCCTTCACCTTCGCCTCGGTCTCCGACGGTCTGGAAACCGGCTCCGAGCTGGCGACTGCCCCCGGCCAGCTCACCGCCCGCACCATGCGCGACCTCTACCGCGTCGAGCAACTGGATCATGCGACGCGCATCTTCGGAGTGGCCGGTAACCCCGTCGCCCACTCGCTTTCGCCGCTCATGCACAACGCTGCCTTCCGCCGTGAAAACGTGAACGCCATACTGGTGCCGTTGAAGGTGCATAAAGTGTCCGACCTGCTCACCCTCGCCCGCGAGCTGCCTCTGGCTGGCGCTTCCGTCACCATGCCCCTCAAAGAGGAAATCCTGCCGCATCTGGCTAACTCTGACTCGCTGACGGCCCGCATCGGCGCCTGCAACACCCTCCGCACCGGCGCCGACGGCAATATATATGGATTCAATACGGATGTGGCTGGAGTGGTCCGGCCTCTGGAAAAGCGGCTAAAGCTGCAGGGCGCGCGCATCGCCGTCCTCGGCGCGGGCGGCGCGGGCAGGGCCGCCGTCTTTGGCCTCGTTGCACAGGGCGCTGAGGTCTTCGTCGTCAACCGCACCCACGAATCCGCCGTGAAACTCGCACGTCAGGCCAAGGCCAAGTCGCTCAAGCACGAGCTCTTCGCCAAAAGCAGCTTCGACGTGCTCATCAATGCAACCCCCTGCGGCATGGCGGGTAATAAGCAATCGCTGCCCATTGAAGCGAACGAGCTGAACGCCAGCCTGGTTTTTGATATGGTTTATAACCCGATGGATACGCCGCTCCTGAAGCTGGCCAAACACCGCGGCATCCCAACCGTCAGCGGCGTGGAAATGTTCGTCCAGCAAGGCGCCCGCCAATTCGAAATCTGGACCGGCAAACCCGCTCCCGAAGCCGAGATGATGCGCGTGGTGGAGTTGGAGCTGCGCCGGCGAGGGTGAAGGCGGGGGATCTCAGCCCATGACCTCCAATCTCAAGAAACAGGCTTGCGTCCGCCTTTTCCGGCGACTTTTAGACGCTCGCCGCAAGATTGATTCTGGACTTTTTCCGGCGTTTTGTTGCGTCCCTTCTACCTGTAAATTTCTTCAGTTCTGACTCAAGCGATTTGAATTCGAGACAATAAAGGTCGTGGCCATCCCTTCTCTTATCCCGGGGGCTCACGATCTCGAAGCCCATCTCTTCCAGACGCTTGGCAACAACCGGATTGGCTGAAAGCACATAGACTTTGATCTCGCCTCTTTCAGCGGCCTCTGGCTCGCATAATCCGAGGATGCATTCCGCGAGCTCTCCGATAACTGTATACACCGCGAAACTATTTGAAGTCTCATCGTCGAGCACGTGCTTCGGAACAGCAAGGCTTTCTATATAGATATCCTTTACGCTTGCTTTCTCATTGGGCCCGAAGAGACAGTCGCCCAATATTTCCTTCTCAAGTAACTCGCCACTTAGAAACTTTCGCATGGTGTTTGGTTTCAATGGAAGTATGTCGAGGTTGCCGACGTTGGCTCCGTCACCTCTCTTCACCACATAGAATCCATTTTTATTGGTTCTAAACCAGTCGAGCATAACTTTCTCGGGAATAACATCATAGCCTCCATAAACCATTGCCGCCTGCTTTGCGGCCCACTTGACATCATTCACCGTGGATGGCACAACATTGTACCGCAATTCGCTGAGAGGCTTGGGGTCTACCATGCCGCCCCGACCTCCTCGCTTGAAGAAAAAGTAGTAAAAGGCAACCAACCCAACTAATAGGTCAAAAGCCAAAAGCGGGATCAGGAACTTCTGTACAAATTCAGGGCGCAAATTCAGAACAGCCTGAAATGCAGCGAGAGCCGAGACGATGGCAATGTTAAGCCCGCCTATTGAAACGATAATCGCCACACCCTTCCTCTTAACCCACACCTCCAACTCTGCCAGGAGATTCATTTGTCCCCCTTTTTGTTAGGGCCTGTTAACACTACTGAGGTGGCTGGCGCCGGGAGCCAGTTTTTCTCAGTTCGAGGAGTGAGGAGCGACGCATACCGGGTGTCTGCTAGCGACGATTGACGAAGAAATGAGGGAAACTGGCCCCGGCCCGAAGGGTTGCGGCGCAAATCGTGCCATACGTTGTTGTCGTCTTCGGCTGTGGTCCCGCCACAGCCTTCAAACTCCGCCTAGTCTGGCCCGATTTTCGCTCGCAACGCCAGCCGCCTCAGTAGTGTTAACAGGCCCTTGACTCCTCATCAAAATAACACACCTTTATCCAGATGCCGAATACTCCGTGTGGCCCACTCTTGCAACCATCCAAAGCAGGGATCAGCAAAGCCGAAACCCTGGCATGAGCGGAGCGGAAAGAAGGATTTGGATTTTTTGTTCTTGCGCCAAAGGTGGGAAACGTCAAGGCTAGGCGCCACACAAGCTGCCCATTGACCATCTGACCGACCCAGCGTCACAAGCCACGAAATCTGGCAGTCGTAGCCCCGCCTAGTGGGCCTTTTTCTTCCCTGTCTTGGCCGGCTTGGCCTTTGCGCCCTCCAGATGGCCAACGGGAATCGGGCCCAGGTCGGAGCCGGTGCGACGAAGTTGCGTATCGACCATCATATAGGTAATGGTGCGCGGCGCCGCGGGGCGGGTGATGCCCGTCTCCGGGTCGATGGTCATGTTCGGGCCGCTGGCGATCTGGAAGCTGAAAACCGGCGCGCTGCCCCCGGCGCCAGGCGTGACTCGCACCGGCATATAGCCCTGAATGGGATGCAGCCGGAAGGCCGTCTCATAGCGATGATGCCGGATGCTCCAGGTAAAGACGCGCACCTGGTCGAAGTCGAAGGGCAGGCCGGCCTTGAGCGGGGAAAGCACGGTCACGTACTGCGGAACCTCGTGGTCCGGCGTCGTGGCCTCAGGGTCGTGAACTTTGTTCAGCACGTATGCGCCCACGTACCTCTGCCCCTCGCCATAAGTGCCAATCTCGTCGGGCACATCCACATCCATGCGGCCGGCCAGCAGCCAACCGGCGCGGCTCTGCCCGTCGCGCACCAGCCACCAGTCTTCCAGCACCGGCGGTTCGGCATCGGGCAACCCGGGAATATGCGCTGCGCCTGAAGTCGCCGTCTTCGAGCCGGGCCCTTGCGTGGGAGCTCTTGCCGCCTGGCCCGCCCCCAGCGCCGCCTTGGGAGTCCGCTCCGTTACGGGAGCAACCTTGGGAACCGTGGCGCGCGCCAGAAGCTGAACCTTCGCGTTCGCCGCCAGAAGATAGAACCGTTCCGTCTCGCGGCCGGGCGTCAAATGCAGGTAAATGTCGTCGCGCACAACGCCGGTGGCCACCACCGGGTCTGCCTTGTGCTGAACGCCAAGCTGATCAAAAGCATGGAAGGCCTTGGCGTCGATTACCGCCCGCTCCTCGATCCAGCCGATCTCGTTCTTCTCGGTCTTCACCTTGAGAAAGCGGCGGCCGTGCTCCAGCACTTGCAGCGGCTGGCCGTTGGTCACTTCGGCTACGCGGTTGGAGACGGCGGCCACACGGTCATGCAGGTACATCTGCCGCGCTGAAACGTAAACCGTCTCGTGCATCTCGTGGCGGAAGCGGCTGCACCCGGAAGAAAGTGCCAGCAAAGACGCGAGAAACAGCGCTATCGCGTGAGCCTTCAAGCCCCGCGCGAAACGAACGAATGAGATGGAAGATTGCGTAAACACAGCCAGTGGCGATCACCTTGAGGATAGCACTGAGAAGCAGGGAATAGGGAATAGGGACGACCATCTGGCTACCCTCGACGACTGACGACTAACCCTGATCCCTGACCTGACGACTGATCCCTGATCCCTCTTTTACGGCGCAGTTGCGATGGCGACGGCTTCGACGGGATCGCTTCCAGTTGTGCCCGTGAGAACGGAGCTAAGTGTGCCCGCACTCATGCTGTAAGCCTGGATGTCGGGATTCCCCGCAAAGTCGACTGCCAGCAAGTAATTGCCGGTCGAGTCCACTGCCAGGCCTAGCACGCCGGTGGGCCCGGCCGTAGAGGAGGTGATCGAGGTCAGCGCGGTGGTGGAGACGGAGAAGCTGGCGATATTGTCGCTGGAACTGCCGCTTACCGCCTGGTTGGCGACATAGACGTAATTGCCGTCCGAAGTGGGCACAATTGCAGATGGCCCTGTTCCTCCACTTGTGTACGGGGAACCGGCGCTAGTGAGCTCGGTGATTCCAGTGCTGCCGATGGTAAAGACGCGCAGCCCACCGGATTGAGTAGCGGAAGGCAGGGCATCGGACTCGCCAACATAAAGCAGTCGGTTGCTGGGGTCCACGGCTATTGCGTTGTCGCCGCCGGAATGGAGCCGGACTGTGTTCCCAGCGCTTCCGAAGGGATACGCGCTGCCGGGATTAAAGTGAATAGCTTCGATTCCGCCGTCGCCCATGGCCACGAAGACGTAACAGTCTGTGCAGGAACTGGAACCATTGGGAGAGATGACCAACTGCACGGCGGTGGAAGCGGGCAGACCAAACTGCTGCTCGCTCTCGCCGACGCTGGCGAGCATGCCCGTGCCGGAGTTGATGGCAATGGCGTTGAGTTGGGCTACGCCAGAGACAGCATTGACCAGCCATGAGTTTGTGGCGTCCACCTGCATGGTTTGCGCCGGGTCCTGGGAGACGACGTTTCCGCTATTGCTCAACTGGAGCGCGCCGCCTGACTCGATGGTGTAGAGGTAGATGCCGGAGAGCGTGCTTACGTACAAAAACTTGCTATTCGGAGCCACGGCGATGGCCAGGGGATCCGCAGTGGGCAGGGTAATGGAGCCGATCGTGGTAAATTTGCCCGAGGCGATGCTCATGGCGACAACTTGGTTTGTCTTCTGATTCAGAACATAGAAGACGCCGCTGGTGCCGCTCGCGCTGGAGCAATTGCTCGTGGTGGAATTCGTTACATCAACGCAAACGGAGGTAGTCTCGTTAACGCTGCCCGAAGAGCCGGTCACCGTAAGCGTGTAGTCTCCGGCGGTCGTGCCACTTTGGGTGGTCGCGGTCAGCGTGGAGGTTTGCGCCGTCGAAGTGCTGAAGGTAAGCGATGACGAAGAAAGGCTGCACGTCGTGGCGTTGGCGGCGCCCGATGGCGCGGTCACCGCGCAACTCAGCGCGACCGTCCCGGTAAACGAACTCGATGGCGTCACGGTAATGGTCGCGGTGTTGCCGGAGGTTGCGCCCGGAGCCACAGTGATGGCGCCGCTGTTGGTAAGCGTGAAGCTAGTGCTGCCGCTCGGTGCCTGCCAGAAATTTCCGCAACCTGCCAAACCTGCCACTAACGGCGCAGCCGCCAGCAACAACCATGCCCGCTTTCCCATCTTCATTGCCGCTCCTCTTGCGCCGTTTTCAGCATCCCGCTCTCAGGTTACCGCCTCGCCGCGCATCCTGTCTCGCTGCCGCACCGCTGCGTGCGCACCAAGCCCAATATGGAAGTAGACGCAACCCGGCGGGAATTCGCTTGTCACGACCGTCCGGCAGCCAGCCCTCAGTGTTGGCACTGGACTTCAACCGCACGGGCCGCCTCTCTGCGCCCAAGCTGATAGATTCTTAGCAGGATTGTGCACATCTCGACCTCGGCATTCCTCATACCCGGATGGGACGAGGGGGATGCGCATCGCAAGGAAACCAGCCATGTTCCACAACACAGAAGACCTCCGCATCAAATGGACCAAAGTCGTCCTCCCTCCGGTATTCCTTGAGGAAGAGCGGCCCGTCAGCGAATCCGCCTCGGCCACCATCTTCGACGCACGCAACGAAATCTCCGCAATCCTCAACGGACAGGACACGCGGTTGCTGGTCCTCGCCGGCCCCTGCTCCATTCACGACACCAAGGCCGCGCGCGAGTATGCCGCCCTGCTGAAATCCGCAATTGACGAGTTCTCCGCCGACCTGCGCATCTTCATGCGTGTCTACTTCGAGAAGCCCCGCACTATCGTCGGATGGAAGGGGCTGATCAACGATCCTCATCTCGACCAGTCCTACAAGATTAACGACGGCCTGCGCCTGGCGCGCCATCTGCTGCTTGACCTGGCTGAGATGGGCGTCCCCGCCGGAACCGAATTCCTCGACATGATTTCGCCGCAGTACATCGCAGGCCTCGTCAGTTGGGGAGCCATTGGCGCGCGCACCACCGAGAGCCAGGTCCATCGCCAACTGGTCAGCGGTGTTTCGTGCCCGGTGGGCTTCAAAAACGGCACCTCCGGCGACGTGCAGATCGCCATTGACGCGGTGCTCTCCGCCGCTCGCTCCCACACCTTTCTGGGACACACCAAATTTGGCCAGTCGGCCATCTTCGTCACTACGGGAAATCCCGACTGCCACATCATCCTACGCGGCGGCCGCAAGACAGTGAATTACACGGCAGAGAGCGTGGCCCAGGCTGCGGCGCTGATGGAAAAATCCGGCCTGCCGCCGCGCATCATGATCGATTTCTCGCACGCCAACAGCAACAAGGACTACCGCCGTCAGGCTATCGTCTGCCACGATGTGGCCGCCCAGATTGCCGGCAGCAACGGCCATGGCGATAAGCGCGGCGACAAGCGCATTATCGGCGTAATGATCGAGAGCAATCTGGTGGCCGGTTCGCAGAGGCTCGACAAACTTGCTGAGGGCCAGCCGCTCGTCTACGGACAAAGCATCACCGACGGCTGCATCGACTGGGCGGAAACCCACACCCTGTTAGCCGAGTTAGCTGCCGCCGTGCGCGCACGGCGGAACGCTTAGTCTGCAATTTCGTTCGAGGTTACAGGTCGGCAGGCGCCTGTACAGGAACCCGCTATGATGGTCAGCAGCGCAGGACGAGGCGGCGCAAACCCATCCATGCCACAAAGCATCTTCATCTCGGCAGGCGAGGCCAGCGGCGAACACTATGGTGCGCTGCTGGCCGACGCGCTCCAAAAGCAGCTTGCAGCATCCGGCCAGACGGCCAGCTTCTTCGGCATGGGCGGCGAGCGCATGGCCGCTGCCGGGGTTGAGTGCTTCGTCCGCTCCGAAGAGATGGCCGTCATGGGGCTGACCGAGGTGGTTCGCCACCTGCCCCGCATCTGGCGCGAATATCGACGACTGAAGCAGTCCATTCGCGACCGGCGGCCCAGCGTGGCCGTGCTCATCGACTTCCCCGAGATTCACTTCCGGCTGGCCAGAGAGTTGCACCGGCTGGGCGTTCCGGTGGTCTACTTCGTCAGTCCGCAGTTGTGGGCGTGGAAGAAGCACCGCATCAAGCTGGTGCGAAAATACATCGACAAGATGCTGGTGATCTTTCCCTTCGAGGAGCCGTTCTATCGGGAGCAGGGCGTTCAGGCCGAGTTTGTGGGTCATCCGCTGGCGGAGTTGCCGCTGCCCTCGATCAGCCGCGCGCAGTTTGCGGCGGAAAACGGCCTTGACCCGGCGAAGACCTGGATTGGCTTGTTGCCCGGAAGCCGTCCCAAGGAGATTCGCGACCATCTGCCTGAGATATTGCGCGCGGCGCGAGAGCTGCCCGGCAGCTTCGAATTCATAATTCCACTGGCGCCGACGCTGAATGTCGCACAGCTGGAAGAAGTGAAACAAATCGCGCAAAATTGCGGAGACGGCGTGGCTGTCCGTCTGGTTGACGATGCTCGCGCCGCGCTCTTTCACTCCCGCGCTTCAATCGTGGCCAGCGGCACGGCAACGGTGGAAGCGGCGCTGATCGGCAATCCTTTTGTTGTCGTTTACCGGGTCTCTGCGCTCACCTACGCCATCGCCAGGCGGATAGTGACCGTGCCTCACGTGGCCATGGCCAATCTGATTGCCGGCAAGCAAGTGGTGCCGGAGCTGATTCAGAGCGACTTCACGGCGGCGAATATCGTTCGCGAGATCGAGCCTCTGCTCCCCGAAGGCCCGCCGCGCCAGTCCATGATGGAGGAGTTGGCTCGAATTCGTGGCTTGCTGGCCAAAAACAGTGGAGCGAGTGAAACCGGCGGCGCCATAGAGCGTGCAGCGCAGATTACTCTAGAGATGATGCGGCGGGACGGTTGAGGATGAGAGTAATGCTTCAATTGGAGCGGAAGACGCTCGCGGCCGTTGGCTTGGCCTGCGCGCTGATGATTGCGCCGCTCTCAGCCCAGTCGCCGGAGCCGCCCGCGCTTACTATCTCCGGCTACGTTATCGACGCTGAACTCGACCCGGCGGCGCACCATCTGACGGCGAAAGTCATGGTCAGCTTTACCGCACCGGAAAGCGCCGAGCCCAACTCCGCTCAAGCCGTCAGCTTCGGCTTGCATTCGGCGCTAAAGTTGACCAAAATCTCTGACGAAGCCGGCACGTTGCTCACCGGCGAGCGCACCGCGGACGGCGGCATTCGCATCACCCCGGCTGCGCCCTTTGCAAAAGGACAGCTCTCGCGCTGGACCTTCGAGTACGAGGGTACGATTACCGGCAACGAGGAAGGTCCGGTTAAAAGCCTCAAACTGGCTGCCATTCAGGAGCCGATTTCATATCTGCTCTACGCGGCGCGCTGGTTTCCCGTGACAGGCGTCCCGACCAACCGCTTCACCGCCGAGATGCACATTCGCGTGCCGGAGGGAATGAGGGTCTTCGCCAGCGGGAGCCAGGGCGGAGCCAAACCGGTCACGCTTGCCAGCGGCAAGCCCGGCGACGAGTACGACTTCAGCTGGACGAAGCCTGGCCTTCCCGGCACGGTGATTGCCGGCCGCTATGCGGATCCGGTTTTGGCTGGCCTTGGCAATGTGAAGGTCTATCTGACGGCGAGCCGGCAACAATTAGCCAACGACCTGGCGCAGACTGCGGCCAGCGAGTACGGCTTTTTTACCGATAACTTCGGCGCGCCTGAGTCGAGCCGTCTCAATGTGGTCGAGGTGCCAGACGACAACTTGCCAGCCGTCTGGGCGCCGGAGCTGGCGGCAATTCCCGCTTCGCGCGTGGGAGACAAATCCGGCACTCGCCTGCTGGCCAACATCATGGCCCGCCAGTGGTGGGGTTCCGAAATAAGCCCGCGCACTCTCGACGACGCCTGGATCACCAATGGCATGGCCCGCTACGCCGAGCTGATGTACGTCGAGGAGCAGAGCGGAAAAAACGCCCTGAAGACAGCCGTGCAAGATGTGGCCGCAGGAGCATTGGCCTATGACACCGTCCCCCTGTCGAGCGCCAGCCGCCTCAGTCCCTTCTCGCCCGAGTTTCAATCGATGACCATGGAAAAGGGCGCCATGATTTTCCACATGCTGCGCTGGGAGATGGGCGACAAGGCTTTTCTGGACACTCTCAAGGCTGCGCTCAGCCAGTGCGCCGGCAAAGCGATTAGCGCATCGGAGTTCGAAAAAATTGCCGAGGCCGAAAGCCACCAGTCGTTGACCGCCTTCTTCGCGCAATGGGTGGACGGCACAGGCGCGCCGCAGTTCACGAACACGTACGCCGTCTACCGCCTGGGCAACAACAAGGGTTTCCGGACCATCGGCGAGATTGAACAGGACCTAGACCTTTTCCGTATGCCGATTGAGCTGAGCATCGAAACCGACGGCAAGACTGAGACGCAACGAATCGAGGTCGTCGGGACGGACACTCAGTATCAGTTCGACACATTCGGCCGGCCCCGCCGCATCAGCCTCGACCCAGAGAACTGGGTACTCAAGTCCACCCCCGACCTGCAGGTGCGCATCAGTATTCTCAAAGGCCAGCGATTGGTGGCGCAGGGCGACCTTCCCGGCTCGCTGGCCGAGTACCAGAAAGCCCTGGACGTCAATCCGCAAAGCTCACTGGTCAACTTCCGCATCGGCGAGTTGCTCTTTACCCAGCGCAACTACCAGGCCGCCGTGAACTACTACCGGGACGCGCTGCGCGGCGACGGCGAGCCACGCTGGACCGAGGCATGGAGCCACATCGCACTGGGAAAAATATTCGACCTGACCAGCCAACGCGACCGCGCCGTGAACGAATACCGGCTGGCGGCGCAGACCAATGACAATTCTCAGGGCGCAGTCAACGAGGCCCGGCTCTACCTGCAAAAGCCGTACAAGCTGCCGGGCAGCGAATAGCGTTTCCGTTTCTGCTTAGCGCAAATGGCGTCCTGTTTTTTCCCGTTTTGACACGCATTTTCGATTCTGAACGCACCCCCTGCAACCTCCCAATCAGTTCTGGTTTTCGAGTTGCGGCCCATCACACGCGCTGCCGATGATCTCATCATGAAACTGCTGCGTTCCATCTTCCGGGGCCTGTTGTTTGTTGCATTGAACATTGCCATCGCGGCCGCATTCGCTGCGCCGCGCGATTCTGCCGCGTCGTCCGAGGTCGCGCCGCGCGTTCAAGGCGCCGCCGATGACGCCGTGCGCATGGTTCTTCACGGCAACATTCACCCGCTGATCCGGGCCGCGGCAGGTCAAGCCGGAACGGCCTTGTCCCAAACCGCAACCGACATGGGCGCTGTCGAAGATTCCTTGCCCACGGGCCGGCTGACTCGGATGTGGCCGCCTTAACCGCCTGGCTGGAGTCGCACGGACTCACCATCAATCAGGTCCATGCCGGGCATGTGGCGATTGAGTTTTCGGGAACCGCGGGCCAGGTTAGCGAGGCTTTCCAGACTCAGATTCACCGCTATCTGGTCAACGGCGAGACGCATTTGGCCAACGCGACCGATCCATCGATTCCTGCCGCGCTTGCTCCGGTTATCGCCGGCCTTGCTCCGCTGAACGACTTCCAACCACAGCCGCGCCTGAAGCTGCTGGGGCAGGCTCAGTTCAATCCCAAAACCCACAAGGCCACGCCTGAGTGGACTTATCCCGAGGGCAGCGGAATTGTCTTCGTGATGGCGCCGGGCGATTTTGCCACGCAGTATGACATCAACTCGGTCTACAAGTCCGGCATCACCGGCGCAGGCCAGTCGATTGCCATCGTCAGCGAATCCAACGTGGACCTGAGCCTGGTTCAGGCCTACCAGAGTCTCTTCGGGCTGAGTGCGAATCTGCCCACGGTGGTGATCGATGGCAGCGACCCCGGCCAGAACAGCGCGGCCACCGAGGCCTATCTGGACCTCGAGATTGCGGGCTCAGTTGCGCCCGGCGCAACGGTCATGCTCTACACCTCGGGCGGCACGGCTCTCACCAACGGCCTCGCCCTGGCCGCGATGCGCGCTGTCGAAGACGATCTGGCCGGGGTCATCAGCGCCAGCTATGGCGAGTGCGAGATGGAGCTTGGCCAGAGCGGCAACGCTTTCTGGAGCGCGCTCTGGGAGCAGGCCGCAGCGCAGGGCCAAACGGTCTTCGTCTCAGCCGGTGACGGCGGCTCGGCCGGCTGCGACAACTTCGACACGCAGCAGGTGGCATACGGCGGACTCCAGGTGAACGGCATTGCTTCCACGCCTTACAACGTCGCCGTCGGCGGCACCGATTTCTACTACAACCAGTACGCCGGTTCCGCCTCGGCCATCGCCCAACAGTTAGAAGGATACTGGTCCGCCAATTCCACCAACTCGCCCGCCATCTCGCTCCTCAAGACCATTCCCGAACAGGCCTGGAACGACTTCTTCGGCTTCAATCTTTACGACAGCGGCAATCCCGCCAACCAGCCGAGTGAATTAATCGTCGGCGGCGGAGGCGGCGCCAGCAGCGCGGCGCTCTATCCCAGCGGCTCAACGACGGGCTACCCAAAGCCAGCCTGGCAGGCTGGAGCCGGCGTTCCCGCCGACAAGGTGCGCGACCTGCCCGATCTTTCTCTGTTTGCCGCCAACGGCTACAACTACAGCTTCTATCCCATCTGCGCCAACCCCGGCGACTGCTCCAGCGCAAACCTGACCTCGAGCGGCGCGGTGGTTATCACCGGCGTGGGCGGCACCTCCGCGAGCTCTCCGGCCATGGCCGCCATCCAGTCCCTCATCAACCAGAGCGCCGGCGCGTGGGCCGGGCAGGCCAATTTCATTTACTATCCGCTCGCCGCCAAGCAAGCAACGGCTTTTCACGACGTGACCGTGGGCGGCAACCAGGTGCCCTGTTATCCCGGCACAACCAACTGCGTTGCCGGCTCCGCTGCTTCGAACTCCAGCGGCTACTTTGTCGAAAGCGGCTACTCCGCCGGCACGGGCTATGACCAGGCCACCGGCCTGGGCTCGGTGGACGTGGCCAACCTGATCAAGTACTGGAATACGGTCGCGTTTACTCCCACGACAACCACCCTCAGCGTCAGCCCCACCACTCTGGCCCACGGCAAGACGGCCACCATTACCGGCACGGTTGCGCCAACCAGCGGCTCCGGCACGCCCAGCGGCGCGGTGAGCCTTACCGGCAACGACGGCATCACCCACTACACAGCCATTGACGACATCAGTCTGGCCGCGGGCAGCATTTATGCGCTGGTGGACAATCTTCCCGGCGGAACCTATCAGCTCACCGCCGACTACGGGGGCGACGGCACCTTCGCCGCCAGCAAATCCGCACCCGTCACAGTCACTGTCAGTCCGGAGAACAATACCCTGATCGCCACCGGCTGGGCATGGAATCCCTACGACCTCAACCTTTACCCGCTCTCTTCCGGCATCACCCTGCCGTACGGTGCGCAAATCTTCCTTGACGCGCAGCCACAGAGCGGCAATGCCACCATTGTCGGCGAGCCCACTCCGGCCATCGGGACCGTCACCTTCACCGACAAGCTGGGTTCGGCGACCGTCACTTCGACTCAGTCGCTTAACGCCTCAGGCGTGGCCGAGTGGTCTACCGGAGTCTTCGCGCCCGGCAGCCATGCCCTCAGCGAGTCTTATTCTGGCGATCCGAGTTATAACCCCTCCACCGCGCCTGCCGCTGCTGCCTTTACCGTGATTCAGGGCAGCACCAGCCTCACCATCAAGCCGTTGGTCACCTCCGTCGCCGCCGGAGCCAGCGTGGCCGTGGATGTGGTGCTGGCCACCGGCTACCTTTCCCTCTACGGAACCCTTCCCACCGGCAACGTCACCGTAACCCTGGGCAGTCAATCAATCACCGCCCCCTGGCAACCCTTTGGCGCAACTGGCAACGCCAGCCTCGAAGCTGTGGTCACTTTCACCAACGTCCCGGCGGGCATTCTGCCCCTGATGGCCTACTACGCTGGCGACAGCAACTGGCTGGGCAGTGCCGCCAACGGCGGAACCGTCGTCTCCCTCGCCAGCAAACTCACCCCCACCGTTTTGCTCACAGCCAGTTCCGCCAATCCCGCGCCCGGCCAGACCTTTACCCTAACGGCCAACGTCGCCGGACCCGTGGGCAAGCCAACCCCCACCGGAACGGTCGCTTTCCTCTCCGACGGCCAGAACTTCAACGCCTTTGTAAACCTGAGAAGCGGCACGGCCACAATCGCCATTCCCGGCTACTCTGCCGCCAATGGAACCAATATTTTTACCGCTCTCTACCAGGGCGACGCCAATTACAACTCTGCCGCTTCGAATGCGGTGAACGTTACAGTCGCGCAATCGGATTTTTCGCTCACCACAGAGAACGCCGAGGTGCAGATCTCCCCCGCAGACTCGGGCGCCGGCACTCTCGCGCTTTCGCCCATCAACGGTTTTAGCGGAACCGTCACGCTGACCGCCAGCGCGCCCGCCGCCATCACGGTGACTCCAGCCCCGGCCTCATTGGCACTCAGCGCACCCACGACCGACGTACTCACAATCAAGGTCGCTGCAGGCACAGCCGCCGGAATTTATCCGCTCACCATCACTGCCACCGGCGGCGGACACGTTCACACCGCGCAGATTCTGGTCCAGGTGCTGGCGGTTGCGGTGCCTGTTTTTTCTCCCGTCGCGGGAACCTACGCTACCTCACAGCAGGTCACTCTCGCTGACTCGGCAGCCGGCGCAGTAATCTACTACACCACCAACGGAACCATTCCGACCGCGGCTTCCACAAAGTACACTGGCGCAATCACAGTCGCGGCAACAGAAACCATACAGGCCATCGCTGTAGTGGGCGGATTTGCACCATCCTCCGTGGCTTCGGCTGCTTACACCATCATGACTCCGGCAGCCACACCCATTTTCTCGCCGGTCCCCGGGATTTATTCCTCGGTGCAGACGGTGGCCATCAGTGACCTCACCCCCGGCGCGAAGATCTACTACACCGCCAACGGCACGGCGCCGACGACCAGCTCGACTCTCTACTCCGGGCCTATTACCGTCTCTGCCACAGAGACGCTGGAGGCTATCGCCACAGCCAGCGGCTCTTTGCAAAGCGCGACAGGCTCCGCTGCTTACATTATCAACATGGCCGCCAATGGATGCCCCACCGGAAGCGGCAGTTGTGTGGATAACTTCACAGGGTCGTCGGACACGCTGCTGCCCACTTACAACTCCAAATGGACGCTCGCCGGGGGCATTAACTCCACTTACACCACTGGCTCCAACGGCGCGGAAATATCCGGCTCGGCCAGCGCCGTCTATTACTACGCCGCATCTATCTCAGACACTGCGCAGATAACCCTGGCTCCATCCAGCGCCACCATCGGCTACGAAAAGCTGGCCTGCGTGAGGGTGTCGGCCGGTATAGGCGGATACTGTGTGGGTTTCAGCGCGGTCTCAAGCGGAAACTACACGGCTTGTTACGTGATGAAGAACTTCAAGTACCTCGGCGGCGGAAATTGCGGCACGGTCTCGGCAACCGCAAGTCACGCTCTTACCCTGGTCGCATCGGGAACTTCTACCGTGACTTTATCCGTTTATGTTGACGGAGTTCTCAAAGGAACCGTCACGGACAATTCCAGTCCTTACACCGTGGCTGGGTCGGGATTTGGATTGCAGGGAGATGGAACGCCCGCCGACAGCATGGTGAACGAATGGCAGGATTACAGTGGAGCTTCACCCGCGGCCCCGCCCACCTTCTCGCTGGCCGCCGGCGTATATACTTCGGCCCAGACGGTGCGCATCAGCGACACTACCCCCGGCGCAACCATCTACTATACCACCAACGGCACGGCGCCGACGATCAGCTCGGCCGTCTACCCCGGAGCTGTAACCGTCTCGGCCACAGAGACGCTGGAAGCCATCGCCACAGCCCCCGGCTATCTGCAAAGTGGAACGGCATCGACGGCTTACACCATCAACCTGACCACCGTTGGGTGTCCCTCGGGCAGCGGCAGTTGCTTCGATAACTTCACAGGCTCTTCCGGCGCTCTGCTGCCTACTTACAACTCTAAGTGGGTGTTGGCGGGAGGCACTAACTCCATCTACACCACCGGCTACGATAGTGCGGAGATCTCCAGCTCGGCCAGTGCCGTCTATTACTACTCCGTATCCACCTCGGACACGGCGCAGATAACCCTAGCCCCATCCAGCGCCACCATCGGGTACGAGAAGCTGGCCTGCGTAAGAGTCTCCGCAGGCATTCCGGGATATTGTGTAGGCTTCAGCGCTGTTTCAAGCGGGAACTACTCCGCTTGTTACGTCATGAAGAATTTCAAGTATCTCGCCGGCGGAAATTGCGGAACTATTTCTGCAACTGTGAGCCACACCCTCACGCTGGTCGCGTCGGGAACTTCCACCGTGACCTTATCCATCTATGTTGATGGGGTTCTCAAAGGAACCGTCACGGATAGCTCCAGTCCTTACACCGTGGCTGGCTCTGGATTTGGATTGCAAGGGGATGGAACGCCCGCCGACAGCATCGTGAATGAATGGCAGGATTACAGCGGCAGTTCGCCGGCCCTCAGTGAATGTCCAACCGGCAGTGGCAGTTGCGTCGATAACTTCACAGGCTCTTCCGGCACGCTGCTTCCCACTTACAACTCCAAATGGATGCTGGCGGGAGGCACTAACTCCATCTACACCACCGGCTCCGACAGCGCGGAGGTCTCCGGCTCGGCCAGCGCTGTCTATTACTACTCTGCATCTACCTCGGACACGGCGCAGATAACCCTGGCTCCATCCAGCGCCACCATCGGTTACGAAAAGCTGGCGTGCGTGAGAGTCTCCGCGGGTATTCCCGGATATTGCGTGGGCTTCAGCACGGTTTCAAGCGGAAATTACACCGCTTGTTATGTAATGAAGGATTTCAAGTACCTCGGCGGCGGAAGCTGCGGAACGGTTTCTGCAACCGCAAGCCACACTCTCACCCTGATCGCGTCGGGAACTTCCACCGCCACCCTATCCATCTATGTAGACGGGGTTCTCAAGGGAACCGTCACGGATAGCTCCAGCCCTTATACCGTGGCTGGCTCTGGATTTGGATTGCAAGGGGATGGAACGCCCGCCGACAGCATCGTGAACGAGTGGCAGGATTACAGCGGAAGCTCGACGGCATCCACATCCATCATCTCCCCGGGCCCACGCATAGAGATCCTATTGAAAAGAGTACCGATGAACTCAACTTCGGAGATTAACTAAACAGCAACTGGAATCCAATGCAGACGACAGCGGCCAGCCCTCGGGCTGGCCGCTGTCGTTGAATGCTTCGGTTGTCTATTTGTCGTGGCGAGGCTTGCCCAGGGAAAGAACCTCAAGTTGCACTTCGGCAAGTCCGGGCTTGGTCATGGCCAGCCTCTGGGCTGCGCCATACGAAAGATCGAGGATTCGACCCTTGTAGAGGTAACCGCGGTCCGTGATGCGCACCACGACCGAGCGTCCATTCTTGAGGTTTACCACCCGCACCAACGAGCCGAAGGGAAGGGTTGGGTGGCAGGCGGTCATCGCGTACATGTCAAAGCGCTCTCCACTGGCCGTCCGACGGCCGTTGAACACGCCTCCATACCAAGTGGCGATGCCGTGGAGTGCGTGTTTAGTTTCGGTTTCCAGGGGTTTCTGCGGCGCAAGCAGGGCGGGCGTCGCGCTCGCTATCGGAACCGCAGAGGGCGCGGTAGCCGATGGAAGGAGAAGCCTTGCATCCGCCAGCACTGTCCGCGTGGAGACTGCCAACACTCCCGCGGCCAGCGCAACGGACGAAGCTCCCGCCACCAGCCAAATCCGGAGCGATGGTTTCGAGTTCGCGTTGCTTGAATTTCGTCGTTTCACCATCTACCTATTTTACCAATTCGCCACTAGCGCTTCAAACTGTTGTCAAGATAGATACGAGGAAATCTTGCCCGAAATGGTGTGCTTTTCCGAGTTTTCCCGTTTAAGTCATTCCCTCTCAATAACTTACAAATTGCACTAATTTTGGTGCACTTTATAGATTCTTTATGCCTGACCCTTGGATTTTCGCCACCTCTGGCCCCTCAAAGCCCGAGGAACCGCACCAGCTACCCCGGTAGCCTCCTCAAGAGCCTCATTGCCCGCAAATGACTCCCAGGCGCCTACGCAGTTGCCCGCGCAACAACATTTCCCGAGCAGCCGGGTCTTCCTAAAGCAGTGTATTTTTATTCTCAGGAGGACTTCCCATTGATCCGCATTGGTTTAAGCTTCCGTTTTGTCGTATGCGCCGCCCTTCTTTCGATGGTTGCCGCTCTCGCCCAACAGCCTGCCGCCACTCTAACCGGCCCCATTCCGTCGGCCATTCCCGCCGCCAAAAAGATCTTCGTTTCCAATGCCGGGAGCGACAGCGGGCTGTTTCCGTCGCCCTTCTCCGGAGACCCGAGCCGCGGGTACACTCAGATCTACGCCGCTCTGATGGCCACCGGCCAGTTTGAGTCGATGGCCGATCCGGCGGATGCGGATCTGGTGCTGGAACTCAAGCTCACAGCGCCCAGCGGCCCAGCCTTCAGCAGCACGGTTAACAAGGAAAATGGCGCGGCCGATCCGCTGCCCATGTTTCGGCTGGTGATCTACGACCGAAAAAGCCACTACGTCCTTTGGACGCTGACACAGTCGGTTGGATACGCTGTTGGGCAGAAGAACCACGACCATAACTTCGATGTCGCGATTCTTGTGCTTTTGGATAAATTCCAGCAACTCGCGGGCAAACCGATTACGCCAATCCCAATCTCCTGAGGGTTCCGGGGGCCCGAAGCCGCTTTTGCAGATTATTTCTCACCTCCTGTTAGCGTGAAATTGACGTTATCTCCAACAAAAGGCAGGGTAAGAAATGAAATTCAGCACCGCGGGAATGGAACTACTCAAGCGTTCTGAAGGGTTTCGCAATCGCGTTTATCTGGATGTAGCCGGCTTTCCGACTATCGGCTATGGCCATCGGCTGTTCCATCCCGAGTCGTTTCCCAACGGTATTACCGAGCCGCAGGCCGCCAATCTTCTGGCATCGGACGTGCTCGACGCCGAGCAAGCCGTCCAGCGTCTGGTCAAGGTGCCGCTCTCACAGGGCCAGTTCGACGCTCTGGTGGACTTCGTTTTCAACCTCGGCGCGGAACGCCTCGCCGCTTCTACCCTTCTCAAATCTCTCAATGCAGGCAGGTTCGACGAGGCAGCCCAGGAATTGTTGCAATGGGACCACGCCGACGGGCAGGAAAACGCCGCACTGAAGGCCCGCCGCCAGGCCGAGGCCGAGCTTTGGCGCAATACCCCGGTTCCACAGCAGACAGCCGCCTGACATTTTTTTTGGGGGGGAGCGGGTCAGCGATTATGCCCCATCAATCTCCACAACTTCCAGCCGCTCGCCCGCCTTCAGGTAGCCCTTGCGGCGAAACCAGTCTTCCATGGCCGGCTGAAGGCGCTCGAGAGGGACGCGCGTCCCGGCTTCGAGCACTCCGTCGGCCACAGGCAGCGTGTCATCGAAGACTGGATCGTTGGTGAAGTTGCGCATGGCAAAGTTGTCGATCCAGCCAATCGGGCACGCGTGCCGGACGCCGCTCACATTAATCCGCTGAATGGAAAACCTGCGCGCGAACATCCCTCTAATGTAATGGATGCGGGCCGGCGGGCGTCCACCCCGCGCGCCAACCCGAACCGAAGGCGCACTCTATTTCGCTCCCGCTACCTTTGCGCCTTTCCCCTGCTCGGCCTCCACGCGGAAACGTTTGTAGTCGTAGTCGCGCTCGGTAACATGCTGTCGATAGCTTTTCACCAGCAGCACACGCGCCTGCATAGTTCCTTCGGCGCCGGTTGGAAGCCATACTTCACCATTCACCTGCGCCTGATCGAAATGAAAATTGGAACCCTTCTGGACATTGGCCACAACTCCGCCGCCAACGTGAAAATTGTCGTCGAAGGCTGCATCCAGATGGGCGATCTGGCGATCAGTTTCATCGACCCACAACGTGCCCTGCAATTTCTTTGAGGCGTCCTCGGCCAGGCCGTGCGTCTGGGCGTCCTTCCGGCCCACGAAATCGAAGACAATCGCAGGCCGGCCGCGATAGCTTTCGCGCCGCTCATTGCGCACATCCATGATCTTCAGCAAGCGGCTGACAGAGATCTCCTGGCCCTCCAGCGGCTGATCGGACGGCGTCTTTTCCGCCTTCCCCACCAGCTTGGTCAGGCGCTCGGTCTCTTTTTCCAGGTCGTGGCCGCTCAACGGCTGGCCATTCTTCTTCACCGTGCGCCCCACCGGGTGGCCATTGACGAAGAAGATTTCTTGCTCCTCGGTTTCGGTCTTCTTCACCTGGCCGCCTGCATCAATGTCCTGGGTGGTCACAGTGGCGCTGTAGGTATAGTTCTCGCGTACCTTCTCAAGCTGCTTTTGGTGATCGACGACCTCACGCATAAGCTGCGGAATTTCTGGCAGAGGAGGAACGGCCACCTGCTGAGCCTGCGCCGGTGCAGTAGTGGCTCCCAACTCCCACAAGCCAGCAGCCAACCATGCCAGCGCGAATGTAGCCAGACCTGCCAGGCAGTTCTTCATCGGTCGAAGCTCCTTACCTCTGTCCTGTAAAGAATATCGCCGCGCGAGACGGCGCTGTTAGACTTGGTGCGAAGCCGGTGGTGGAAATTCAAGTGAGGTGAATCGTATGAGCCGGTCGCGGTGCGGTTGTCTGGCGCTTTTTGTTTGCCTGCCGGTTTTTTCCTGGCCGCAACAGAATCCCGCTCCGGCGGCAGCCTCGACGCAGTCTCAGGCTGCATCGCCGTCCGCGCCCCAGCCGGAAAAGAAAGAAGGCCACATTTATCTCGATGTAATGGTCACAGACAAGGCGGGAGCGCCCGTATCCGGTCTGGAACTCAAGGATTTCACTTTGCTGGACAACAACCAGCCCGGCAAGATTCTCTCCTTTCAAGCCTTCGGGGGAAGCGCGCAAAAGGCCAGTCCGCCGGTTGAAGTGATTCTGCTCGTCGATACAGTGAACGAGCCGTTCCAGCAGGTTTCCATTACCCGGCAGCAGATTGCGAACTTTCTGCTCCAGAACGGCGGGCATCTCGCGGCGCCGGTTTCGCTCTTCGTCTTGACCAACCAGGGCGTGGATGCCCAGCGTCGGCCTACTTATGACGGAAACGGTCTGGCCCAAGACATCAGGCAGCTCGACAACCATTTGCGCACCATTACCCGCTCAGCCGGCTTCTGGGGCGCGGACGAACGATTCCAGCTCTCGCTCCAGGCGCTCCACAATATTGCTGACAATGAAGCGAAAAAGCCGGGCAGGAAGTTGCTGATCTGGGCCGGGCCTGGCTGGCCGCTCTTCGATACTCCAAGAATTGAATCCACATATAAGGAGCAGCAGCAGGATTTCGATGCGCTCGTTCAGCTTTCCACCAGGCTGCGCGAGGCGCGCATCTCCGTCTACAGCGTTTCGCTGGGGCAACCCAATTTGGGTACGTTTCTCTACCAGGATTTTCTGAAAGGGGTAAAGAAGCCAGCGAAGATGAATCTCCCCAACCTCGGCTTGAAGGTCTTTGCCGTCGAGACCGGCGGGCGCGTCGTCGGCCCGGACAACGATATGGCAGCCCAGATCGACCGTTGTGTTCAGGATGCCGGCGCCTTCTACACCCTTTCCTTCGATCCGCCGCGCGCGAATGGCGCCAACGAGTATCACGATCTGAAAGTGCTCGTTGACAACCCGGCGCTGACAGCCCGCACCAACACCGGTTATTACAACCAGCCGTAGCTGGGTGCCGTCTCTGGCGCTCATATTGACAGCGGCCATCGTCGCTCCCTAAAATTAGAAAGGCAGGCTTTGCGATTTTGCTGGCCTAAACGCTAGAAAAATCAAGGGTTGAGTGGCTTTTGTAACACAGGGCAGGACTGCTGTAGCAACCATGGACAAGCCCGGAACGGAGAGCGGGGAAGATGCCTGATGCGCGCGTCAGTCCGCGAGAGCGGCTGGTGCTCACGGCCATCATCGAGTTGTACATCGCTACCGGCGAGCCGGTAGCCTCGCAGGCGGTCGCGCACTTTTTCGCCGACCGGGAAGGCTTGAGCTCGGCCACTATCCGTAACGTGATGGCCACGCTGGGCGAAGCGGGACTGCTGGAGCAGCCGCACACCTCGGCTGGCCGCGTGCCCACCGCCGCTGCCTTCCGCTATTACGTTGAACAGATTACCCAGCCGGGCCGCATGGCTGCCGGAGCGCAGCCGTCCGCCCTGGGCGCAGTGCCGCAAGGCGCATCCTCATTGGGGCCGTCGTCTCTGAGCGAAGCACGCCGCGAGCAGATCGAGGAGAGCTTCTCGGGCGTCACCAGCACCAACGACTATCTGGAGCGCACGTCGCATGTTCTAGCGCTGCTTTCCAGCGGCCTCGGCGTCGCGCTCGCCAGCTCCACAACCGGCCAGATACTGGAACACATCCACTTTTCACGGCTTTCCACCGGACGTGTGCTTGCCGTGCTGGTTACTCAGGCAGGCGCGGTGCAGGATCGCGTGCTCGCGCTGGACCGCGAACTAAACCAAATCGAACTGGAAACAGCCGCGCGCTACCTCAACGAAAATTTTCGCGGATGGCCCATCGAGCGCATCCGCTCTGAAGTTGCCCGTCGCGTCGAGTTGGAGCGCGAGGCATATCACCAGATGCTGGCCTCGGTTGAGGAGCTTTGCCGCAAGGGCGCGCTGGCCGGAGGAGACACCGGACCGGCCATTTTTGTTGACGGCATGGCCAACCTTATCGCCGCAGAAGTTGACCGCGAGCGGATGCGCCAGATGCTGCTGGCTCTGGAAGCCAAACAACGGCTGGTCGAGCTGCTCACCGCCTATGTGGACGGCCGCCAGCAGGAGGTGCGCGTGGTGGTCGGCCTCGGCTTGGCCGGACTGGATGAGGCCTCGCAAGCCATGCAGGACCTGGTGCTCATCGGCGCGCCGGCCCGCCTTCATGGCGCCAATCTGGGCACCGTAGCCGTTATCGCGCCCACGCGCATCCAATATCAGGAGATGATTCAGGCAGTGCGCTACATTGCAAAGCTCTCCGAGCGCCTGCTGGAAGTTCCCGCTGACTAGACCGGGGAGCGCAGACAGGCCCACATCGGAACCTGCATTGCTCCCGATAAGCAAGAGAGAAGCCGGCGCTTGCCGTGGAAATTATCATTGAAACAAACGACAGAGCTATTTCGGAGATTGCGTAGAACCATGCCAGAACAGGAATCAGAGTTAACCTTGTCGGAAGAGGCGTCTGCAGCGGCTGCTGCGTTGGCCGACAATTCCGTCATCGAAATGCCGGCGCAAGTGCCGCCGCAAGAGGCGGGAGAAGCCCAGCCCGCGGCCGGCGCGGAGCCGGTCGCCCGTGAACAATTTGACCAGCTCAAGGCCGAGCGCGATCAACTTCTCGACCGCCTCGCCCGGCTGCAGGCTGAGTTCGAGAACGCCCGCAAGCGAGGAGAGCGCGAGAAAATCGCCAATCGCGATTATGCCGTCGGCAATGTCGTCGAAAAGTTCCTGCCGGTGCTGGACCATTTCGAGCTGGCGCTCAAGTCCGACAGCACCGCCGAGCAGTTGCGTTCCGGCGTCGAAATCATCGTGAAGCAGATGGAAGATGTTCTGCGCCAGTTGCATGTGACGGCGATCCCCGCCATTGGCGCGGAGTTTGATCCCCACCATCATGAGGCGCTTGGCACCGTTGAGCGGCATGACCTGCCCGACCAGCACGTGGCCGAGGAGATTCGCCGCGGCTACAAGTTGCGCGATCGGCTTCTACGCCCGGCGCTTGTGCGCATAGCCTCCAACCCGAAACAGACAAGCGAATGAGTGCTAATACTAACGTGAGCAAACCCGACTATTACGAGGTTCTGGGCGTCTCGCGCCAGGCCAGCGACCAGGAATTGAAGAGCGCCTACCGCAAGATGGCGCGTGAGCACCATCCTGACCTCAATCCCGGCGACCATGCCGCGGAGGAGCGATTCAAAGAGGCCAGCGAGGCCTACCAGGTGTTGAGCGACGCAGACAAGCGCGCCGCCTACGACCGCTACGGCCATGCCGGTGTCAGCGCGGCCGGCCAGGGATTCGGCGGGCCGTTCGGCGGCGGCGTTGACATTGGCGACATCTTCGGCGACCTCTTCGGAGAAATGTTTTCTGTGGGTGGCAGCTCCCGGCGTGCCACCCGCCAGCAGCGCGGCGACGATCTGCGCTTCGACCTGACAGTGGACTTCGAGGCTGCCATCTTCGGCCACGAAACCGAAGTCAAGATTCGCCGCCTTCATGCCTGTGCCGCCTGCCATGGCAGCGGCAGCGCCTCTGGCCGCGGACCCTCAACCTGCAGCCAGTGCCAGGGCCGGGGACAGATGCGCTACCAGCAAGGCTTCTTCGCCGTGGCCCGCGCCTGCACAGCCTGCGGAGGCACCGGCCAGGTCATCCCCGATCCCTGCACGGTTTGCCACGGCGAAACCCGCGTCACCAAAGAACTCAAGCTCAACGTCAAGGTGCCGCCCGGCGTCGAGAGCGGAACCCGCATCCGCTACGCCGGCGAAGGCGATGCCGGCCGCGCAGGCGCGCCCTCGGGCGACCTCTATGTGGTGCTCTCCATCCGGTCGCATGAATTCTTCCAGCGCGACGGCTACAACCTGCGCTGCGTCATTCCCATCAGCTTTCCCCAGGCCGCCCTCGGCGCTGAAATCGAGATTCCCGGCATCGGCGGCCCTGTCACTCTGAAGGTTCCCGAAGGCACGCCGAGCGGCAAGGAGCTGCGCGTGCGCGGCAAGGGCATCCCGTTCCTCAACGAAAAGGGAACTGGAGACCTGATCGTGAAGGTGATGGTCGAGATTCCCCGCAAGCTCTCTCGCGCCCAGCGCGAACTGGTTGGCCAACTCGCCGAGTCGCTCGCCGTAGAAAACAAGCCCGCTTCCCCCAGCCTCATCGAGAAGATGAAGGACCTGTTCAACTAGGAAGGCTCAACGACGCTGCTCGGGGTGAATGACCACTTCGGGGTAAACTGGTTTCAGGTCTTGCTCATGCGAAAGTGGCGGAATTGGCAGACGCACCAGACTTAGGATCTGGCGGAGTAATCCATGGGGGTTCGAGTCCCCCCTTTCGCACCAATCCCACTCCCGCTCACCTGCCGGAGTAATCTGGAGAAACCATGAGTCCATCCGCGCAGCAGCCCCAAATGAACCTTGCCCACACCCCTGACTACCGCGAGTCCTACGCCAACAGCGTGCAGATCCGCGTCAGCGTCTGGGATTTTCAACTGGTCTTCGGCCTGGCCTCGAGCGACGCCCCCGACCAGATCACCATCCGCAACCACGATGCGGTTTTCCTCAGCCCGCAACAGGCCAAGGCTCTGTGGAACATGCTGGGACAGAATCTGGCGCAGTACGAGCAGGCCTTCGGCACGCTCAACCTCGAGCCGCACGGCCACAACTTCCCGCAGGGACCGGTCAATTAGATAAAGGACGAACCCTTGCGCTGGATAAGCCTCATCAAGCCGCGGCCCGACGCGCCATTTCCCGCGTGGATGATCTTCCCGGTCATCTTCGCAGCGCTCTACCTGAGCCACTTCACCCTCCTCACATTGCCTTACTACTGGGACGAGGCCGGCTACTACATCCCCGCGGCCCTGGACTTCTTCCACTCCGGCTCGCTGATCCCTCTCACCACGCCGACCAACGCTCATCCCCCGCTGCCCAGCATCTATCTGGCGCTCTGGTGGAAGGCCTCGGCCTTTCTTCCCGAGGTCACGCGCGAGGCCGTGCTCATCGTTGCCGCCTTCGGCCTCACGGCGGTCTGGCGGCTGGCCATGCGTCTGGTGGGCGTGCCAGCAGTCGCCTTCTGGACCGTCGCGCTCACCGCCATTTATCCCATCTGGTTCGTTCAAAGCTCACTGGCCCACGCCGACATCTTCGCCGCCGCTTGCACGCTCTGGGGACTGGTCTATGCCCTGCCCAGTCGCGACCGCAAGCCATGGGCCGCCGCGGTGTGGTTTTCCCTGGCCGCGTTATGCAAGGAAACGGCCATCGTTATTCCGCTTACGCTGGCCGTCGTCAGTTTGGTTGAAAGCCGTCGCGCTCCTGGAATGGCTCGCATCCGGCTGTGGCGCGAGTCCGCATGGCTCTCCAGTTGCACGCTTCCGCTGGCCGCATGGTACGCGTACCATTACTTCAAAAAAGGCTTCATCTTCGGCAATCCGGAATTCCTGCGCTACAACGCCGAGGCCAATTTCTCGCCACTGCGCTTCCTGGCCGCCTTCTTGCACCGCAGCCTCCATCTCACCACACACATGAACCTCTTTGTGCCGGTGCTGATGGCCATCGCCGCACTGATGCTTGCACCTCGCCTCGACGCTGATGAAAACGGAGCCGTAAATCAGCCACGCCCGGCGATCTTACCCGCAGCCTTGCGCCGCATCTTTCTCCTGCTGCTGGTCAACGCGCTTCTGTTTAGCGTCCTGGGCGGCGCACTGCTCACGCGCTATCTGCTGCCCATGTACCCGCTGGTGCTGCTCCTGGTCGTCACCACCTTCTATCGCCGGGTTCCTTACTGGCAGGGCCTGGCCGTCGTCTCCGCAGCGGCTTTCATCCTGGGACTCTTCATCAATCCTCCTTACGGCTTTGCCCCGGAAGACAATCTGGCCTACGCGCGCGTCATCCGCTTCCAGCAGGCCGGCGTTCATCAGCTTGAAGAGCGTTACCCCGGCGCCACCGTGCTCTCTGTCTGGCCTCTCACCGACGAGCTCAAGCGTCCCGAGCTGGGCTACGTCCATCAGCCCTTCGCCGTCTATCTCATCGACAACTTCTCCGCAGCACAGATCGCCCGCGCCGCCCAGGAGCCGGAAAAATACTCCGCCGCCCTCGTCTTCAGCACCAAGTACGATCCGCCCTCGCCGCTTTTCACGCTGGGGCCAAAGAGCAGGGCGTTGGATGAGCGCTACTTCGACCTCCACTACGACCTGGCGCCCGAAGCCATAGCCCTCGAACTCCACGGCGACCTGGTATGGAAGCAGGAAGACCAGGGCCAGTGGATCGCCCTCATCCGCTTCAACCGCCAGTATGACGTGCGGCTGGAGCAAGTGCGGCCCTGATCCTGACCCCTGACCCCTGTTCGCTAATCCCTCCCGTCTGCTACACTCGCTGCAAACCTCCCTCATGCTTTTCAAAGCTCACAGCGCGGCTGTCTACGGAATCGACGCCAACCTTATTGATGTCGAGGTGGACTATAGCGGCGTGGTCGCGGAGAAAGACGTCTTCCACACCGTGGGCCTGCCGGACGCAGCGGTGCGCGAGAGCCGCGACCGCGTTCGCGCGGCCATCAAGAACTCCGGCTACCTGATTCCGCCCACGCACATCACCATCAATCTGGCGCCGGCCGACCTCAAGAAGGAAGGCTCGGGCTTCGATCTGCCCATCGCCGTCGGCATCCTCGGCGCTTATGGCGCGCTGCACACCAACGACCTGAGCCGCTTTCTGCTGGTGGGCGAACTGGGACTCGACGGCGGCCTGCGCCCCGTGCCGGGCATGTTGCCGGTGGCCATCCTGGCGCGCGAAAAGAACATCCCCAACCTCATCCTGCCCGCCGCCAACGCCGCCGAGGCCGCGGTCGTCGAGGGCGTCAACGTCTATCCCGCCTCCTCGCTGCTCGATGTGCTGGAACTGCTCAACACCATGGTCGTGGGCGTGATTCAGCGCGAGCCTTACCGCGTTTCGACTGAAGCGCTACTCGGCGAACTGCAACATTTTGCTGTGGACTTCAAGGACGTGCGCGGCCAGCAGACGGCCAAGCGCGCTCTGGAAGTGGCCGCAGCCGGCAGCCACAACATTCTCATGATCGGCCCGCCCGGCTCGGGCAAAACCATGCTGGCCAAGCGCCTGCCGTCCATCCTCGCTCCGCTCACCTTTGAAGAAGCGCTGGAAACCACCAAGATTCACT
>Ga0224555_1000407_pt1 | contig 65552 bp, 53 predicted proteins | sample 714S23034metaG_FD_180687 | JGI IMG/M metagenome (GOLD analysis project Ga0224555, IMG submission 180687) | Peat soil microbial communities from Stordalen Mire, Sweden - 717 S2 30-34 | ecosystem: Environmental > Terrestrial > Soil > Wetlands > Peat | place: Sweden: Norrbotten County, Stordalen... | reverse complement strand
CCGCTATCGCCCAATGGCGCAGTAGACTCCCGCACCACTCCGGTTCTCTTTTCTCCCCGCCGCTCCCTCAAGACCACAATGTCGGCGAATCTGGAATTCAGCCACTTGCGCCACGGGCTGTTAGGCTTCTTCATCGTCCTCAACCAACGCCGGCAGATTGCCCTCGCGCCGCATCCGCAGACACCCGCGGATAAACGGCTCCAGATCGCCATCCAGCACCTTGTCCACGTCGCCCACCTCCACCCGCGTCCGCAGGTCCTTCGCCATGCGATATGGCTGCAGCACATAGCTCCGGATCTGCGACCCAAACCCAATCTCCAGCTTGGAGTCCTCAATCTTCCGCGTCGCCGCCTTCTTCTTATCCAGTTCGTACTCGTACAGCTTCGACCGCATCATCTTCATCGCGCGGTCCTTGTTTTTGTGCTGCGACCGCTCATTCTGGCAGCCCGTCACCAGCCCCGTCGGAAGATGCGTAATCCGCACCGCCGAGTCGGTCGTATTCACGTGCTGCCCACCCTTGCCGCCCGACCGGTACGTATCGATGCGCAGATCTTCCGTCTTGATATCGATCACAATTGTGTCGTCAATCTCCGGGCTCACAAACACGCTGGCAAAGCTGGTATGTCGCCGCTTCGCCTGGTCGAACGGCGAAATCCGCACCAGCCTATGCACGCCCGACTCTCCGCTGATCAACCCATACGCGAACTCGCCCGTGATGGTAAACGTGGCCGACTTGATCCCCGCCTCATCGCCATCCTGAATCTCGTTGATCTCCGTCTTGAACCCCTCGCGCTCCGCCCAGCGCAGATACATCCGCATCAGCATCTCGGCCCAGTCCTGGCTCTCGGTCCCGCCCGCTCCCGGATGCACCGTGACGATCGCATTCAGCGGATCGGTCTCGCCCGATAGCATCGTCTTCGATTCCAGCTTTTCGGAGAACTCCACCAGCGCCGGAATCTCCCGCTCTAGCTCCGGCTCAACCGCCTCGCCCTCTTTGGCCAGTTCGAAATACGCCTCGATGTCATCCTGTCGCCGCGCCAGCTCCGCATCGTCGGCCAGCAGCGTCTCCAGCCGTTTCCGCTCCCGCATTAGCGGTTGCGATCGCGCCCCATCCGCCCACACCGCCGGATCGGAAATCTTCTCTTCAATTACCGCTAATTCCCGCTTCAGCCGCGCCGAGTCAAAGATACTCCCGCAGCTCGCGAACCCGCTCGCGCACCGGGGAGTATCGATATTCCAGATCGTCAATCATGCTGCTAGTTTACGGCATCTGCTGAAAGCTCAGGCGAGAACCGATCTGCGGAAGTAAAACGGTCCCAAGCGCCAACGGCGCGAAATATACCAGCCTAGGTCGGAATCGTCCCCGGTCAGCTTGCTGACTGGGGCGATGCAGGCCTAGGTCCGCGTCAAAAAAGAAACCAGAGCGCTGAAGGCGCGACATAAAATCTCGCGCCAGCCTACCATTGTCGAGGAGCACAAATATGACCACCGAAGAGATCGAGACGCTCTTTGCCGCCACCCTCATAGACGACTACGACGATGACGCCCCGTGGGCTGCGGTCAAAGTACTTCGACGTAATGGCAATCGTGAAATCTTCGATAGCGCTGCCGCATGGTGCGAATCGTCCGAACCGCTGAAGCGTGCTCGCGGAGCAGACATACTGTGCCAATTACGACCCTCGGAAGCGCAATCCGGCGACATCCTATTTGCATCAGAATCACGGGCTCTCATCGCACGCGCCATAGAAACTGAGACAGACGAGGGCCCTCTATCCTCAGAGCTTTACGCTCTCGGACACCTTCGCCAGCCTGGCTCTGTACCGATCCTCATCCAATATGCAAATAGCTCGAATGAGGACATACGGTACGCAGCCGCATGGGCGCTCAGCTCCTTCCATGACGAGCCCGACGCAAACGCAGTATTAATGATGCTTGCAGACGATCCCGATGGGGATGTACGAGACTACGCACTGTTTTCTCTGGGATCGTTGGACGAATCAGACACGCCCGCTCTGCGCGACCTCTTCGCGCGGTACCTTGACGATCCCTTCTCTGACGCCAAGGAAGAGGCGATCGCAGCACTCGCGAAGCGACGGGACACACGAGCAGTTCTGCCGCTCCTACGACTCATGGAATCGGGCTCCTATTACATACACCACGAGGACTGCCTCGAAAAGCTCGTCGATGAGGAACGGAGAGGAGAAGATACTTGGGGGACGGAAGATTTCATTGACCTACTCTACGAACGGTTTCCCGAACTGCTTCCGCCCCGACAGGAAAATCCCTAACCGACAGCGCCCCATTCATGCGGTTTCATCGCAGAGTCGGGTCCGCCTGCCTTTGTCTTCACTTCACCGCATACTTCCCGTTCTTATCCCAAACCCAGTCCGCGCCCTTCCCCAGGTTCGCCGGGTCCTTCACCACCAGCAGCAGCGTCGACACCGGCCCCCAGCACTGCCTGTGGATCATCCCGCCACCACCACCCGCATCGCCAAAGTCCTCCATCAGGTTGAAGTGTGGCGGCGGGCTCGCTATCCGCCAAACCCCGTTTGCCCCCGCAGTCACCGGTACATTCGCACCCGGCGATGTATCTCCTTGCGCCCACTTCGCATCGTCAATCACATTAGCGGACAACGTGAACCCGCTCGCAATCGGCGTCATCGATCCCGCCTTCATCACCCTGATCGCCACCGAGCACGTATCCTGCGAGCCCGGCGCCGTCGTCATCACCGCATCCACAAAGTCCCCTACCTTGCTCGCCGTGTCCGTCGCAATATCCTGGTCGCGCTGCGACACCGGCGGAGGCCCAGCAGCCGCCGTACAACTCGCCGGCACCACAAACACCGAAGCCGCAGGCGCTCCCACCGTCAATTTCTTCACCTCAACCATCGTCTTCGGCTCAGCCCCCGACTGCGCCATCTGCATCTTCACCGTCATTCCGGTCTTCGCATCCACCCACGCCTTCGCCTTCAACCCGCTGGCTTCCACCTCATACACCTTTGTGGAAAATCCGTTCATCGTTTCAGTCCCTGTCATCTTTGCTGTGCTCAGCTCTCCCTGCGACTCAAAAGGATCGCCCCAATCTCCGGAAAAGGTCCCTGAAGAACACCCGCCCGAGCTGTCAGTCAAATCCCACGACTGGTTCGTATGCGCGTTCAGGTCATACAGCGATCGCACATGCGTCGCCGCACCACCTGCCTGCGCCGGAGTGTTCAGATCAATCACGGCCCGCGATCCATCGCGATAGACCGTCTCCTCCACCGCGGGCCCGAACATCGAATTCACCAGCGTCACCGTATACGCCGCGGGCTGCTGCTGTGCCCGCGCGTTGCCCACCCCAGCCATCCCCACCCCGCACAGCAACACCACCAACGCTGCTTTCGCCATCGTTCCCCTCCGTCGTCGCAAATAGCCCCGCGGCCCCGGAGCAGAACTCGAACTATATCAACCAACCCACCGTTTCGTCCCAATCCCTGGGCTCTTCAAATTAATCAACCCGCCAATTCGTTGTCAAGCCAAGAATCACGTAACTCCATGACCTGTAAGGAAATAGAGATGCAGATGAGTTATGGTCACTCTGCTATAAGTAGTAAGTAAGAAGCGAAGAAAGGTCCGGCCATCGCGCCGGGCTTTTGCCGTTAAGCCCGAACTCCGAGCCGCAGACCCTTGAGTGCGAATGACTCGACAGCCCGCAAAATATATACAACAGCGTATATACGAAGCAGTAACCTCAATCACATCAACAAATCCTTGTATATACAAGGGGGGCGGGGGTACTCCAGAACTGAATTGACACCCTACGCCCGTACCGCAACCCGCCGCACGTTGAACCCCTTCGTCCCGGCCACGAACCCCGCCTCCAGTAGCGCCCGCGCCATCGCGCTCTCGGCCACCGCGACCCCGTTCACGGTCGCAATCAGCAACCCCGCCCGGCCTGCCGAATCGACCTCGCGGTCCCCTCGCACCCGGGCCACCAGGAACTCCGCCAGCGCCCGTGCCACCCGCCCGCGCCCCGGTTCCTCCTCCGGCAACCACACCTGGACATTCGGATTCCCCCGCCGCAGATACGCCGCCAGCGCTCCATCGCACAGGACTACTCTCGCTCCGACACTTCGTGTCAGAGAAGACCCCGCATCGCCGCCCGCCGGCCACCGCAGCAGCGCCCCGTACGGATTCGCCGGATCGGTCGCCGCCAGCATCAGCAGCTCGCGTCCCTCGCCCTCGCGTTCCGCACGCAAACTCCGCAGCAGATCCACCGCCGCCGGCATGGCAAACTGGGTCGCCCCGATTCCGACGCCGGCCGCAAAGTATCCGCGCCGAACCTTGCCGCTCTCTTCCATCGCCTTCAGCACGTCGTACACCGCCGAGAAGCCGCCCGCGAGTCCCTCAGCATGCGCCGTCTCGCGAAACACCACACCGTACCGCGTCAATAGCTGCTGCGCCATCGCATGGCTCCACATCGTAGTTGCGGCCGTCGCCGAACGGCCCTCCGCAAACGCCGCCGCATTCAGCGACCACCGTCCCTGCGCCGCCGGCGGAGTCGTCCGCCGCCTTGAAGTGAATCCAGCGCGGAATCCAGCCTGGAAGCCCGCCTGCCGATGCACCCGCTTCGCCCGCTTCCCGCGCGCCGCCGGCTCGCAATGCGCCCGCAGCGCATGCAACGCATCGTTGGTCAGCAACCCGCGCCACACCAGGCTCCAGATCGCATCCAGCGTCTCACCCGGATATCCGCTGCCAACGCCCTCATGCACCTGCTGAAAAAAGGAAGCTCCATGCACCTTCAAGTACTCCACAACTCGCGCCTCCCGCTCCTCAGTCCCTGCCTCTCCTGGCGCCCGGAAACTGGCAACTGGCGCCTGCTGCACCGGCCACAGCTCCGCCAGCTTTTCTGCCAGATACAGGCCGACTCGCCCGTCCCGCTCGCCAATCGCATCGAAACCGACCCAGGTCACCTCGCCCGCCGCAACCAAAGTATCCAGGTCGGCCGGACGATACCCGCTCACGCGCGCCGGCAGAATCTCCGTCTCCAGAATCGAAGCCGGCAGCGCCGCGCCCTGCAGGTTCTCGATCGCATCCAGCAGCGCATCCAGGCCCTTCCGCGGCTGCACCACGCCCTGCCAGCGCGTCAGCAGCCGCGCCAGCACGCGCTGCTCAACAGGCTCAACCTCCTTCCGCAGCCGCGCCAGGCTCTTCCGCCGGATCGTCCGCAATACTTCCACATCGCACCACTCGCGGTGCACGCCGCCCGGCCGGAATCCGCCCTCAACCACGCGCCCCGTCCCCACCAGCCGCTCCAGCGTCGCCTCCACTCCGGCCACAGGCAGCCCGAACCGCGCAGCGCACTCGCCCGCGGTGAACGGCCCATGCGTCCGCGCGTACCGCCGCACCAAATCCAGCCCAGCCTCCGGCAACGCCTCCAGAAATGCCGCAGGCAACCCCGCCGGCAGCGCCACACCCAGCGCATCGCGGTAGCGGCCCGCATCCTCCACCGCGATCAGCCGCCGCTCACCCGCAGCCGAAACCTCAATCACGCGCCGAGCCAGCACCAGTTTGGTTACAAATTCCGCAACATCTTCCACCGCCGCCCGTTTCTGCAACTCATCGCGCGACAAATCACCGAGGCGCAGCAGCAGATCGTGCACTCCATCCGCATTCCGCGCCTTGTAGCCTTCAATCAGGCACTGCAACTGCTCCTCGGTCTGCTCGATCGCATGCAGATCCAGCAGCTCGCGCAGGTCCGCATCGCCCATCAGCTCCCGCAACTGGTCCTGATCGATCGCGAGCGCCTGGGCCCGCCGTTCCGCCAGCGGCGCATCGCCATCGTAGATGTAATTCGCCACATAGCCGAACAGCAACGCCGCCGCAAACGGAGAGGACTTCTCAGTGTTCACCGTGTGCACGCGCAGCGACCCATCCCCAATCGCGCGCAGCACCTCCATTAGCGCGGGCATATCGAAGACATCGCGCAGGCACTCGCGATACGCCTCCAGCAGGACCGGAAAGCTCGCGTAGCGGCTCGCCACCGCCAGCAGGTCGTACGCCCGCTTCCTCTGCTGCCACAGCGGAGTTCTCCCATCCGCCCGCCTGCGCGGCAGCAGCAGCGCCCGCGCCGCGCTCTCGCGAAACTTCGCCGCAAACAGCGCGGTCGATCCGAGCTGCCGCTCGACCAACTCCGCGGCCTCAACCGGTTCCATCAGCAGAGCCGCAACATCCGGCGCTGCATCCGCCTCCGGAAAGCGCAGCACAAAACCGTCCTCGGTCCACATCGTCCCCACCACTGGCCCGCCGCTCGCCTGGATCTTCGCCGCTGCCGCCATCGACCACGGCGCGTGAATCCTGCTGCCAAACGGCGTCAACACGCACACGCGCCAGGCCCCGAGCTCATCGCGCACGCGCTCGATCACGATATTGCGATCATCGGGAACAATGGTGGTTACAATCTCCTGGTCGGCCAGATAGCGCATCAAGTTCTCTGCCGCGCCTGCCTCCAGATCGTGGTTCTTCACCAGGGTTGTCACCGCAACCGCGAGCGGCATCTCGCGCAGGTTGCGCACCAGCGCGCCGATTCTCCGTCCAAACTCCATCGGCCGCCCCACGCGGTCGCCATGCCAGAACGGCATCTTGCCCGGGTCACCCGGCGCAGGCGAAACGAGCACTCGATCATGCGTGATCTCCTCGATGCGCCAGGTCGAAGCGCCCAGGACAAACGTCTCGCCCGGCTTGCTCTCGAAGACCATCTCCTCATCCAGTTCGCCCACGCGCACGGGCTTCGCGCGCTCGCCCGCAAGGAACACGCCATACAGCCCGCGATCGGGAATCGTGCCGCCATTCAGGATCGCAATTCGCTTCACGCCTTGTCTCGGCGTCAGCCAGTTGCGAGTTCTGTCCCACGTGATTCGCGGACGCAGCTCGGCAAACTCATCCGACGGATAGCGGCCGGCAAGCATGTCCAGCACTCCGTCAAATACCGTGCGGCTCAGCCCGGCGAACGGCGCGGCGCCACGCACCAGAGCAAACAGTGCGGAGTAGCTGATTCCGGGGCTCGCATCCTCATCCGTCCGCGCCTGCGATCGTCGCGCTGCTTCCACCAGGTTCAGCGGCGGATGCGCAATCACGGCCACCATCTGTTGGGCCAGCACATCGAGCGGGTTGCGCAGGAACCGTGTCGATTCCACATGGCCCTCGTGCATCGCGCGCGTCACTGCGGCACAGGCCACCAGGTCCGCGCGGTACTTCGGAAAGATGATTCCGTGGGAAGGCGCGCCCACCCGGTGCCCCGCTCGCCCAATGCGCTGCATCCCGCTCGCGACGGATGGAGGCGCCTCGATCTGAATCACCAGGTCGATGGCTCCCATGTCAATCCCCAACTCCAGCGAGCTGGTTGCCACCAGCGCCTTGATCTGGCCCGCTTTCAGGAGCTCTTCAATCTCCACCCGTTGCGGCGCGGCCAGCGATCCGTGGTGCGCGCGTGCAATCGGCTCGCCCGCAAGATCGTTCAACGCGCCCGCCAGTCGCTCCGCTACGCGCCGCGCATTCACGAAGATCAGCGTCGACGTGCGCCCGCAAACGATCTCGAGCAATCTGGGATGAATGCTCTGCCAGATCGACGTCCGTTTCAGGCCATCCGGTGTCGGAGCCGGTTCGTCGGCCTCGCCGAGCCGCGCCATGTCCTCGACCGGAACCTCCACTCTCAACTCCAGGGCCTTCCGCGCGCCCGCATTCACAATCGTCACCGGACGGAAGCGAACTCCAGCAGCTTCGCCCGGCCCAACCTCATTCGCTAACGTGCGGGCCGGCTGAGATGCGGAATCGCTCGGAGTCAAACCCGCTGAACGGCCGGCATTCTCGCTTGCGGAATCGCTGCCCCCAAGAAACCGCGCTACCTCCTCAAGCGGTCGCTGGGTCGCGGAGAGTCCAATCCGTTGCAGCCGCTTGCCGCCGCTCGCATGCACCAGCGACTCCAGCCGCTCCAGCGACAGCGCCAGATGCGCGCCGCGCTTGGTCGGAACCAGCGCATGAATCTCGTCCACAATTACGGTCTCGACTGCGCGCAACGCCTCAGACGCTTCCGACGTCAGCATCAGGTACAGCGACTCCGGCGTCGTAATCAGAATGTCTCCAGGATGCCGCCGGAACCGCGCCCGCTGGTTCGCCGGAGTATCGCCAGTGCGCATGCTGATCGCTGGTATCCGAACCGCGACGCCCGCCTCCTGCGCCACGGCTGCGATTCCCGCCAGCGGCGCGCGCAGGTTGCGTTCGACATCGGCGGCCAGCGCCTTCAGGGGCGAGATATACACCACGCGGCAGCCACGCTCGTCCTCACCCGTGCTGCCCCCGAGCATCAGTTTGTCCAGGCACCACAGGAACGCGGCAAGGGTCTTGCCTGTGCCTGTGGGTGCCAGGATCAGAGTCGACTCACCACGCGCGATCGCAGGCCAGCCCTGGCGTTGGGGAGCAGTCGGTTTGCCGAAAACCGTGCGAAACCAAGCGGCGGCGATCGGGTGGAACTGAGCCAGCGCTCCGTCCCCGCCCAGCCCCGCCTTGCCCATGTTCTCATCGCGTTCCGACACCTCTCCGGCAGGTGCGGGATTCGCTCTCCTGGGGCCACGCTTCGGCTTGGATAAGGTCGGCGGCATCGCTCGATTGTTACCACAGCAGAATACCCGCTGTAAGCCGGGATGCAGCGCGAACGGTTCTTCTTCCTAAGAGCTATGTCTGCGCCGGCCGGTAAAAATAGCACTCCCGAACGAACTCCGCTTGAAAGAGGTTGGTCGAATCTTCTGCCTGCTCCGACGTTCCCAGTACCAGATACCCGCCAGGCGCCATTTGGCGATGCACGCTTCGAAAAACTGAGCTTCTGCTCTCCTGCGGAAAGTAGAGCAACACGTTACGCAGCAGCACCAGGTCGAATATCGGCAGCTTGGGCAGGGGTGCGCACAGATTCGCATACTGGAAGTCGCACATCGACCTCAGTTTCGGCGCGACCTCCCACTCCTCGCCGTCGTGCGCCAGATACTTCACCAGCATACGCGCCGCCAATCCACGATTTACCTCCAATCGGCGGTACCGGCCACGCCTGGCATACTCAATGACCTGCGGAGAGGTATCCGTTCCTACGATCTTGACGTCCCAGTCTGCCAGGTCCGCGAAGTGTTCGCAGAGCAGCATCGCCAGACTGTACGTTTCCTGCCCGGTCGAACTCGCCGCGCTCCATATCCGCAGCTCTCGTTGGGAAGAGTTCGCTTCGATCAGGCGTGGCAAAATCGTGTCACGAAGCACCTCAAACATCTTGTGATCGCGGAAGAAGGCGGTCTCGTTGATGGTCATTGCTTCGGCCACTGCACGATGCAGATGAGTCGGCTGATTGGTTCGCAGGATGTTTCGAAGGTCTTCGGATACCATGTTCATCTAAGCCGCCAGCCCCAGCATCATCAGCTTCACGCGCAGGCTCTCCGGCGTGAATGGTTTCATCAGGAATTCGTCCGCGCCGTACTCCAGGGCACGGCAGATGAATGAGTTGTCGGCCTCCGTCGTCACCATCATCACCTTCATTGGTGGGTGAAGGCCCGCATCGCGAACTGCTTTTAAGCAATCCAGCCCGCCCATCTGGGGCATGTTCACGTCCAACAGCATGAAATCGAATGGAGCCGAGCCGCGAAGCAACTGGAGCGCTTCGCGCCCGTTGCCTGCTTCCTCGCAACACAGGCCAATTTGCTCCAGCAACTGGCGCAGATGCTGGCGGATGAACCTTGAATCGTCTACGATCAGCGCCCTCATCTCGGGTCTCCTCCGCCCAGTTTCGCGGCTCCGAACAACTCGTTCCGCGCCAATTGCGACGGCCGCAGCCGCTGCGGGTCCAGGCGCACCATCAGTCCAGGCTGCATTCTGTACACTCCATCGAACAAAGCCATGCTGCTCGCGTCCAGCGTGCTTGGGTTCGCCTCCAGCGCATTGCGAGCCAGCGTCACCTCTCCTCCAACTGCATCGACCATCAAGCCAAACCGTTCGTTATTCTGCTCGTCGTCGAACACCAGCACACAGCCTGTTGGGGAACCCCTTTCCAGCCCGAGCAGGGCACGGAAGCTCACGGTTGTCAGCACCTCTCCGCGGTAAGGCACCACGCCTGCGATATACTCCGGGGCCAGCGGCACGCGCAGCGGCGTGCTGGCCCCGAGCACCTCACGGATCTGCCGCGTCTCGATTCCAAACAACCCTGGACCGGCGCGCACCGAGCACAGCGACACGGTATCGTCCCTGTCCTTCGTCGACTCCTCCGCGCTCTTCATGCGACCTCCTGCAATATAGCCGCCGCCACTCGCAGGTCTCGGGCGAACTCGCGATGCACCGTGGTCACGCGGTTGTCCACCATCGCCAAGTGGCCCTGGTACAGTTCTTCATTCGCAGCCAGCAGCGTGCTCGTCGATATGCCCAGCACGCGCCGCACCACCATCCCGACGCGCCGCATCGTGTGCGCCTCTGGGCGCACGCAGATCAGCACTGTCACCATTGCGCCCGCTTCCATATCGGGCAACACCGCATCGTCATCCTGGAGAGGAAGCAACTCCCCGCCGCATTGAAGCACGGCTCTTCCTCCCGCATATTCGATGCTGCTGAGTGGAACACGCTCGATCCGCTCCACTGCGCTTAACGGGATCCCGATCCAAGCCTGGTTGCCGCCTTGTCCGGATCCAGGCCTGCGGCTTTCATAGATCACCATCGAGCGTTCTGCCGCGAAGCCGGATTCCTCCACCCGAGCAGTGTCACCCTGTCCCGGTTCCGTGTTCGCCATCGTCGACGTATTGGCTGGCGGCCGTATTCCTGCCCGTGCTCCGGCGGCTGCCACGTCGAGAATCATCGCCAGCGTGCCGCTTCCCAGCACCGTAGCGCCCGAGAATAGACCAATGTCTCCAAGCACTCCGGACAACGGCTTTACGACGATCTCCTCCGATGCCCTCAGGTCGTCCACCACCAGCCCAAACCGAAGCCCCTCCGGCTCCAGCACCGCAACGTAGAAGCCACGCTGTTCTGTGCTTGCTCTCCGCTCCAGTTCCAGCAGGCGGTCCAGCCACACCAGCGGCAGCAGCTCCTCGCGCAGGCGGTACAGTTCTGTTGTGCCAATTCGTTCTATTGCCGCGGGGGCATCGCGCGGCGGCACATATACCAACTCGATCAGCGAACTCTGCGGGAGGACGAAGCTTTGACCTCCGCTTTCCACAACCAACGCCGGGATGATCGCCAGGGTCAGCGGGACGCGCAGCCGCACCGTGGTTCCCAAACCGGCTCGCGACTCGACCTCCACGCTTCCTCCCACCTTCTCCACATTGGCGCGCACGACGTCCATCCCCACGCCGCGCCCGGAGACATTCGTTACTTTCTTCGCGGTCGAAAATCCTGCAACGAAAATCATCTGCAGGGCCTCTCGCTCTGTCGTCGACGAGGCTTGCTCCGGCGTCATCAATCCACCTTCGATCGCCTTGGCCAACACCCGCTCGGTCGAGATTCCGGCGCCATCGTCGATCACCTCGATCACGATAGAGCCGTTATGGCGGAACGCGCGCAGACGCACTACTCCCTCGGCCGGCTTACCCTCCAGCACACGTGTCTCCGGAGGCTCGATTCCGTGGTCGACCGAGTTCCGCACGGCGTGGGTCAGCGGGCCGCGGATCGCCTCCAGCAAGGTCTTGTCCAGCCTCGTTTCCTGTCCCTCGAATTCAATCCGCACATTCCGTCCGCAGGCGGTGGCGAGATCGCGCACCATCCTGGGAAACTTTCCAAACAGATGACCCAACGACTGCATCCTCGCCTGCCTTACCGACTCGCGAAGCTCCGACGTTACGTTGCTCAGCCTGAGCGCGAGATCGGGGAAGGTATGCGCCCCGGGCGCGCTCTGCAGAATCTGATTGCGCGTCAACACCAACTCACCCACCAGGTCCATCATCCGGTTCAACACGTCGACATCGATGCGCAGTGTCCGGTCCTTGCTCGGCAGATCATTCGGACAATCCGCGTGTACTCCATCTCGGCCCTGAAACGCGGGGTCCTCGTTTGGAAACGGTTCTCCGTTCGCGGCCTTCAGCCTCGCCAGCAGCGCGAGCAACTCGCGGTCGTCATCGGTGGACCGCGCTCCCTCGGTTCCGGTGATCTCAATCAGGCACAGAATCTCTCGCAGTCTGTCCCGCAGATCCAACAGCCCGCCGATCAGCTCAGAGGTCACCGCGATTTTTCCATCGCGCAGCGCTACCAGCAGGCTCTCGCCGGTGTGCGCCAATGCCTGCAGACGGTCGAATCCCAGGAAACTCGTAGTCCCCTTGATGGTATGCACCGTACGGAAGATCTCCGACACCAGTTCACGGTCGCCCGGCCGCTTCTCGAGCTCGGTCACGCAGAGCTCCATCCGCTCCAGCCCCTCCTGGCTCTCCGCGAGGAATTCCTTCGTCAGCTCATCCACTATTCCCTTATCGGGCCACCGCCCCCGAACCATGAGTCTCGCCCGCCAAACCTGGTGGCGGGTTGATCGGCAGTTTGTCGGGGCTTGCCTTCCCCCGCGCCAGCCGCTAACCTCAAGCCCTATGCCGTCGAGTCCGCTGACCAGCGCTGAAATCGCCGCCCTCCACCAGCGCGCCACAGAAGCCGCCCGCAACTCCTACTCGCCGTACAGCCATTTCCGCGTCGGCGCGGCGATCCTGCTGCATGCGGACGCGCGCCAGCCCGGCGAGATCAGTACCGGTACCAATGTTGAGAACGCCTCTTACCGCCTCACCACGTGCGCCGAACAGGCTGCCATCGCCGCTGCCGTCTCCCTCTACGGCCCGGCCATACGCATCCGCGCGGTCGCTGTCGTCAACCTCAACGGAGCAGCCTGCATGCCCTGCGGCGCCTGCCGCCAGACCATCCTGGAGTTCTCCTCAGCGGAGACCGCCATCTTCTACCCCTCTGCCACAGGTGAAACTGTCTCGACAACACTTGCCACTCTTCTCCCCGCCGCCTTCCGCCTCACGCCCGAATAGAATGTCGTTATTGCTGGCCTCCGAGGCGGCCGAGTGCCAAGATCCAACGACAGTTTTGAGCCGTAGTCCACAAACCCCAACCCGCGACCAGCAACCTTCATGACCATTCATCCGATCGACGTCATCCAGCACAAGCGCGACGGCCACGCCCTCTCCGACGCCGAAATTCAGGGGTTTATCCACGCGCTGGTCCAGCGCACCCCCGAGAGCCCAACCCCGACAGACGCCCAGGCCGCTGCCTTCCTGATGGCCGTCTTCCTGCGCGGCCTCAACTCGCAGGAGCTAGCGGCCCTCACTCAGGCGATGCGCTTCTCGGGCGAGGTCTTCGACCCAACCCCACTCCACTCCTTCACGGTAGACAAGCACTCTACCGGCGGTGTCGGTGACAAGACATCCCTCCTCATCGCACCCATCATTGCCGCCGCGGGCGCCCCCGCAGCCGAGGGCGAGGGCTACAGCCTCTGCGATCCGATGATCTCCGGCCGTTCGCTCGGCCATACCGGCGGAACGCTGGATAAGCTCGAGACTATCCCCGGTTTCCGCACCCAGCTCCCGCTGCCCGAGTTCCTCTCCATCCTGCAAGAATGCGGCTTCGCCATGGCCGGCCAGACCCCTACGCTGGTTCCCGCCGACCGCATCTTATACGCGCTTCGCGACCACACCGGCACTGTCGAGTCACCGTACCTCATCACCGCCAGCATTATGAGCAAGAAACTCGCAGCCGGCCTCAACGCGCTCGTGCTCGACGTCAAGACCGGGTCCGGCGCGTTTATGTCTCGCTACGCCGACGCGCAGTTGCTGGCCCGCCTCATGGTCGAAACCGGCGAACGGGCCGGTACACGCACGGTCGCGCTGCTCACTTCCATGGACCAGCCGCTGGGCCGTTTTTCCGGCAACTGGGTCGAAGTCCAGGAGTGCCTCGAACTCTTCCAGCACTTTTCCCCCGACTTCACCTTTACTCTTCCTCTCGAGAAGTTGCGCCTCAGCTCCGACCTTCTCAATCTCACCCATGCCCTTGCCGGCCACATGCTCCACCTGGGAGGAAAAGCCGCAACTCCCGAAGCGGGCGCCATCCTTTCCGCCAAACTGCTCGCCGACGGATCGGCCTACCAGCGCTTCCTCGGAATGGTCGAACTGCAGTCCGACGACTGTCCAGCTGCCGTGGCCGCTTTCACCAACCCTGCCGCCTTTCACAAACCGACTGCAACCCGCACCCTCGCCGCCGATCGCACCGGCTACGTCGCATCGATGGATTGCACGAAGATCGGCTGGGCCGTTCAGCGTCTCGGAGCCGGCCGCGCGCGACCCGGCGAACCGGTTAGCGCCCACGCCGGGATTGAGATGCATGCCAAACTCGGCGACCTCGTAGAAGCAGGCCAGCCGCTCGCCACACTCTTCAGTGAAGACCTTGCCTTGCTCGACGAACCCGAATCCATGCTCCGCGAAACGCTGCAAGTCGGCCCGGCGCCACCTACCCCCATCCCCCTCATCCGGGAGATCATTACCAAAGACCAGCTCGAGTGATCGCAGACACCGTGACGAATTCCGTCGCCGTGCGACCTTGTGATTCGTTACACTCAACCCGAACGCAACCATGTTGTAACCAACCACGCATTAGCCGAACGGAGCGCACGTGGCACGATTCACCGGTCTTCTCGGTCTCATCACCTTCCTTGGCGTCGCGTACGCGCTCTCCACCAACCGCAAGGCCATCCGCTGGCGCACAGTCGCGTGGGGGCTTGGCCTCCAGATCGTCTTCGCGTTCCTCGTCATCAAGTGGAGCTACGGTCAGATCCTTCTCCACGCTGCCAGCACCGCGGTCACCTCGATGCTGGGCCACGCCGCCGACGGTTCCACCATGGTCTTCGGACCACTCGGCGATCCCAACAGCCTCCTCCACGTCTTCGCCTTCGCCGTGCTGCCCACCATCATCTTCGTCTCCGCCTTCTTCGCCATCATGTACCACATCGGATTGATGCAACACATCATCAAGGTGGTTGCATGGGTTATGCAACGAACGATGGGCACCAGCGGGGCCGAAAGCACTAACGTTGCCGCCAGCATCTTTATGGGCCAGACTGAGGCGCCGCTCACGATCCGGCCCTTTCTCGCCGGCGCTACCAACTCCGAGCTCATGACCATCATGACCTCGGGCATGGCGCACGTCTCCGGCGGAATCATGGCTGCCTATATTTCGTTTGGCATTAATGCAAAAGACCTGCTCTCCGCGGTCATCATGACCGCGCCTGGCACCATTCTGATCGCCAAGATGCTGGTGCCCGAGACCGAGGTTCCCGCCACGGCCGGCACGGTAAAGATGCCGCCGTCGGAGGAGCACGCCAACGAGAACTTCATCGGCGCCATTGCCCGCGGTACCATCGACGGCGGGGCGCTGGCCTTCAACGTCGCCATCATGCTCATCAGCTTCCTCGCGCTGGTCGGCCTGCTTAATGCCACCATGAGCGGCATCCACAACTTGATCGGCGTCCACTATATCGGCTCCCACGCCATTGGCTTCCCAACCAGCCTCAACGCCGTCCTCGGCTTCTTCGGCGCGCCCATCGCGTGGCTCATCGGCATTCCGTGGCAGGAGGCCTCGAGGATCGGCAACTTGCTCGGCACTCGCGCTGTGCTGAACGAATTTGTCGCCTACACTCAACTGGGACTGCAGAAGGGAACGCTCTCGCCGCGCACCTTTTCGATTGCCACGTTTGCCCTGTGTGGATTCGCGAACCTCGGCTCCATCGGGATGCAGATCGGCGGCATCGGCGCGCTCGTCCCCAACCGCCGCAACGACCTCGCCCGCCTCGGCTTCCGCGCCATGCTGGCTGGGACCATGGCCAACCTTATGTCCGCGAGCATCGTCTCCATGCTACTTCGCTAACTGCTCTTCTCTTCGCCCCTAGGGAGGTTCTTGGAATGCACCAGGTTTGGTCCCAACCCTACTTCCTTCTTGGTAAAGGGCTTGGTGTCTCCGCATTGCTGGCTGGCATTCCGACGCTGGTGCTGCTGTACTTGTTGGGCGTCAAGCGCAAGGCATCGTGGATCGCGGCCCTGGCTGGACTGGCTGCAACCCTGGTACTGGCGAAGTTTGCCTACGGCATGTCGTACGGTCATGCCGCGAGCAGCGCTGCCTACGGCGCATGCTTTGGGATCTTCCCGATCTCATGGATCGTGTTTTGGGCACTGGTCCTGTATGAGATTACGGTGACGACTGGCAAATTCGAGGTCATCAAGGACTCGATCGGCTCCATTACCTCGGACAAGCGGATGCAGGCGCTGTTGATCGCGTTCGCGTTCGGCGCGTTTATCGAAGGCTGCGCCGGCTTTGGAACGCCTGTGGCTGTGGCCGCTGCCATGATGGTTGGGCTGGGGTTCTCGGCGCTGTATGCGTCGTCCATCTGCCTGTTGGCCAACACAGCCCCGGTAGCGTTTGGATCGATCGGCATTCCGGTAATTACGCTGGCGGGCATCACGGGATTGCCGCTGGAGCGGGTGCATGGCGTTGCCGGCCTGAGCGGCATTGCGGGCACTCTGACCGCGCCGGTGGCCTTCATTCTGCCGGCGTACCTGATCCTGGTTACCAGCGGCCTGCCGGCGATGCTCGAAGTCTGGCCGGCGGTTTTGACGTGTGGCGCGGTCTTCGCGACTATCCATTTCCTTGTCTCGAACTACATTGGTCCGGCGTTGACCGATATCCTCAGTTCGATCGGCGCGATGGGCGCGCTGGTGCTGTTGCTGCGCTTCTGGGAGCCGAAGCACATCGAGGAGCATGCGGGCGAAGTCGACGAGTCGATGAAGACCGTCACCGATGAGTTGCCGCTACGCAAACACGACCTCAGGTCGGGACCGCACTATACGACGCGCGAGGTTTGGCTGGCCTGGATGCCGTATGCGCTGCTGGTGGTCTTCGTGCTGGCCTGGGGATTTCCGCCGTTTGCGGCGATCCTGAATCGGGTGTCGATCTCCTTTGCGTGGCCGGGGCTGCACAACGAGATTCTGCGCATGCCGCCGATCGTTCGCGTCCCAACGCCGTACGCGGCGAAGTTCACCTTCAACTGGCTGTCGGCCTCGGGCACTTCGTGCATGGGCGCGTCGCTGCTGGCGGCGGCCTTCGCCGGCATGAAGCCGGGCGCGCTGGGTAAGATCATCCTATCGGTCGCGCATAAGTTGATTCGGCCAACCATTACCGTGGCTTCGATGCTGGCCATGGCCTTTGTGATGAACTACTGCGGCGCGACCGGAACACTTGGGCTCGCGTTTTCAGCAACCGGCCGGGCCTTCCCGTTCTTCAGCCCGATTATGGGCTGGCTCGGAGTGTTTCTGACCGGGTCCGACACATCCGCCAACGCGCTGTTCGGCAACCTGCAGGTAGTCAGCGCAACCCGGCTGGGATTCGATCCGGTGCTGATCGCGGCGGCGAACTCGGCGGGCGGAGTGATGGGAAAGATGATCAGCCTGCAGACCATCGCGGTGGCGGCGGCCGCGACCGGAATGTCAGTCGCGGACCAGTCCAAGCTGTTCCGCTTCACCTTGAAGCACAGCATCTTTCTGGCGTCGATTATCGGCGTCGAAGTCATGCTGTGTGCCTACGTCATTCACCTGCGCTGACCGCTGTGAATGCCAACTTCCGATTGGCGAAGTAACAATCGCTCCCTTTACCTTGCCGTCGTTCTCACGACCACAACCGGTCCCAAAAGCCCGGAAGGTTGCAACGGGGAATCGGCTGTGTAGGGTGCAATGTCGGCAAAAGTGTACCTGGTCGCATTCGGCTGCCGATCGCCGATCAATCGATTCACCCAGGTGTTCACCACCTTGATGGCGACTTCATTCCTTCCCGGCTTCAGCGCTTTCGTAACATCCACCCGATAGGGAGCATGCCAGGCGACGCCGAGCGAAACTCCATTGACGGTCACTTCCGCCAGGTTTCTTACTTCGCCCATATCTATCCAGATAGCCGCGCCCGGTTTGAACCAGTCCGGTGGCGCCTGAATGGTCTTGTCATAAGTGCCAACGCCGGAGAAGTACCTCACCCCTGCGTCCGCGCTGTCGCTCCACGACGTTAGCTTATCGAGCGTGATGGATGCGGGCGCGCCGCGGTGTTCCTGAAAACTCACTTCCCATGGACCCTCAATCGTCGCCAGCTTGTTCTCCATCACCTTAGGGAGCGTGCGGGTGGCGGCGGTTGCTGGCTTGCGGAATACGACGAAGACCGTGCCCCATGGCTCAAGATGCAGTGGTACGATCGTGCGACCATTCGCACTTGTGTAGGAGGCAGGTTCCGACTTGCCGGTTTCAGCATGCCACAGCTCCGGCGCTTTGCCGGTCACGCGGAAGCTCGCGTCCACTGCTTCGTTGCGATCGTTGCGATTGTCGAGAAAATAGATTTCGCCATCGGCCAGCTTGCGATGCACGAATGCGATCCGCGCATCCGCTTCGGGCTTGCTGTGATCGAAGTCGGGAGCCACATCCAGTGCCTTCAGCGCCGACGCCGCACCTTGTCCTGCATAGACACGGCCTTTGCCAAGCGTGTGTACGCCTGTTCCGTCGCCGAACAACTCATCGTTCAGTTTGTTGAACTCAGCCTGGTCGTCGGCCAAACTCGGTGTGTCGGTCGGCTTCTCCCCGGCAACAACCGCACCCTGATTCACCAAGCTGTGAATGGCGCGCAACACCGGCAAGGACATGTGTTTGCTGTACGGATCCAGCACCAGCAAGCGGTAGGTCATGCCGCTCGCAGTGGTGATTCTTCCATTCGCCACACGCAGCATATGGATCAGGCCATCTGCGTTGATGTAATCGAATCCATAGCCCTCGGGCAGCTTCGGGGCGGAATTCGCGAAGATGGCAGTCAGGTTCGAGTCTTCGCCATAGAAATAGAGCAAGTCCGCGGCGAATCGTCCCTGCTGCAGCATGTAGCTGCTGCGCGCCAGGTAGTCGACCCACGGGCGTGCTTCCTCCGCCCACGTTTCGTTGCGGTTGAACCACTGGCCATACGGTCCGAGGGTCAATCCAGGTGCCTTGTCCACCAGCGGCTGGTGAGCGGATTCGTGAATCACGAAGCGGTTGATGCCGTTGACGAGTTCCTGGTCCGCCGTCGGCTTCAGTGTCGCCGGCGACCACGCCCACGCGCTGTTTATCCTCGCCGTCATCGACTCCGCCGCCGCCAGATTCTGTCCGTAGATGTGGGCGACCGATGCGGATTCGCGATCGTCTGCGTCGTAGTTGTACTGCTCCCGGTTCACACCCGGCGCCTGGGCCCACATCGCGCTCATGGGGATGTCGTTGTACTTCTTCACTTCCATGCCATCGGCGATGAATGCACGCCCCGACTCGTGTGACTCGCCGTAGTGGCCCATGCCGCGCTCTTTCAGCGAGGCTTCCAACTGGCCATAATGCTCGGTCGCGGTCAGGTCGGCAATCGTCTTGCGCAGGTCCCAAAGAAATTGGTCGCTGGCCTTCGCGCTCTCAACCACGTGACCGGCCAACACCGGCAGCCATGGGTGCGGATCGTAACCGCGCAGCCGCGTAAAGTTGGCGATCATGTTGTCGGTCCAGTTCTGCGCGCCCGCCTCCCAGCTATCGTTGATCACATAGCGGATGCCGCGTTTTCCCATAAAGTCCGCGCCAACAGTCTCTTTGTAACTGTCCAGGTACCGATCCATGTAGTTCTTCACGTAATGCGCGTTCAGCTTGTCCACCTCAAGTCCGGTGGCTTCCTGCGTCGCCGGGTGATTCGTGATGCCAAGCAGCGAGTATCCGATTCTGAGCACAACCCATCGCCCGGCGGGAGGTGTCCAGTCCAGCGTGCCATCCGGGTGGAACTTGCCGGTCAGGTCGATCACGTCGCTCTCACGGAGTGTGGCTGACGGCGGCACATCGGGCGTCGCGAAGCCATACAGATCCGGCATCTGATTGAACGCAGCCTTCTCCTCGAAGCGATTCACGCGGGCATCGGAGTGCAGCACGAGTTCCGCGAGGGCGATGTCAGCCGGAGGCCTGGCAGCCGAAGCTCCCGTCCTCGATCCGGCCTCCGGCATCGTCTTGAAGGTCATGCGGAAATACTTCGCCACAACCGGAGTAAACGCGATCGTATGCTCCGCGGACCCACCCTTCGGGATCGTGGCAACAACTCGGAAGCTGACGCCATCATCGCTGGCTTCCAGCGCTTCGCCTGAGTCGGGGCTCCCTCCGCGGGCAAAATAATCGTCATTCGGGCCGCTGGGACGGCGCACAATCGTCAGCGCGCAAATCTGCTGTGGTTGGGGAAACTCATATTGGATCCACGCCTTCTCTCCAGCGGCGGCCCTGGGCAGAGCCGTCGTTGCCACCAGGTCGCCATCGCTGAGGAGTGCGGCATCGATCGTTCCGCTGCTCCACGTAATCTTCGGTTCCGGCACCGCATCGCCTTCCGGACGATAGGCAACCACAGAGCTGTCCGCATAAAACTGTGGCTCGGCAAATGCGCTGCTGGCCGCTGGCAGATTCTGAAACGGTCCGTTATTTGTCGGCGGATGCACCAGCGTCCCGGTGAACGGCCGGCCGCCTTCTACCAGCGTCTCGCTCCACACGTACTTCTTCATTGCCTCAGGCCCCGTCACCCAAGGTCCGCCGCTCTCGCTCCAACCCGGCGACCCGGCAATCGCCTCCTCCATTCCCAGTTGGTCGGCCAGCGTCGTTGCGTACTTGAAGGCGTCCTTCCATTCCGGGGTCATGTATGCGAGGCGTTTGTCCACCACCTGCGGTGTCGCCAGGGCCGCGTCGAAGTTCTGGAATCCGCCAATGCCGACCCGGTGCATCCACTCAAGGTCGAGCTTGATGCCTTCTTTGCTGATGTTGCCATTCATCCAGTGCCACCACACCAGTGGACGAGCGCTTTGCGGTGGATTCAGGAAGCCGCTTTTCAGCGGATCGTGAGCGCTTTGCGAAGACGCAGCTACGGCCTGCGCCAACGCCGGACGACCGAGCAAAATGAGCAGAATGAGGCCAGCCGTGGCCGGGACTTTCCATAACCTCGCTGAACAAATGGTCGTTTCTTTCATGGTCATTCCATTTCCTCTTCAGAGCGCTTCTGACTTGCCTTCGCGGCCAAGACGCAATATACGCTGATACGACGAAGCCTTGGAAGGTGACGCGAAGCACCGGTTGCGCTTCGGATCCACGCGGGAACTCGGCCAGCCACCCGAAGTGCCGTTCCAATCAGCTCCGCTTGGTATACAGTTCGAGGATGCGGCAGCTCTCCGGAGTTGCCGTGATGCGACGATTCGGGAGCGAAGCAATTTTGCGCGTAGCGGTTGATACCGGCGGCACGTTTACGGATTGCGTCTCCATCACAGACGGCCGGCTGAAGGTCCTGAAGCTGTTTTCCACGCCCGACGATCCTGGGCGCGCGGTCCTCGATGCGTTGGCGCAGATTGGCGCCGGGGAGGCTGTCGATCTGCGGCATGGCACGACGATTGGAACCAACGCCATGTTGGAGCGGAAGGGCGCGCGCGTCGCATTTGTAACGACGGCCGGTTTCGAGGACACGCTTGCGATCGGGCGCCAGACGCGGAGCAAGCTCTACGATTGGTTTGCGCCGGCGCCGGTGTGCCTGGTGCCGCGAGAGCTGCGCTTTGGCGTGCCAGAGCGCGTGAGCGCCACTGGGGAAATCCTTCGCTCGCCGACAAAGGAAGACCTGGCCGCTCTGGTAGATGCTGTGCGCGTGAGCGCGGCGGAAGCAGTCGCGATTTCGCTGCTGTTCGCCTTTGCCAACCCTGAGACAGAGCTGCGCGTGGAAGCCGCGTTGCGCTGTCTTGGTATACCCATCTCCGCCTCGCATCGCATCCTGCCGGAGTTCCGGGAGTACGAGCGTGCATCGACCATCGTCGTCAATGCGTATCTCGCGCCCAAGATGCAAAATTACCTGCAGCATCTGGAGCAGCGCGTCGCCGAGCAGCACGTGGGCGGGCGGGTGCATGTGATGCAGTCGTCGGGCGGCATTATACCGGCGCGGCTTGCCGCCCAGGAGCCGGTGCGTACGGTTCTTTCGGGTCCTGCGGGCGGCGTCATCGGCGCCTGCCAGGTCGCGCGCTGGGCGGGCTTCGACCGTATTGTCGGATTCGACATGGGCGGCACGTCGACGGATGTTTTCCTGGCGAACGCCGAAGATGGCGCGCAGCGGACCAGCGAATCCGTGGTCGCGGGCGTTCCGATCGGCGTTCCGATGCTGGATATTCACACGGCTGGGGCCGGTGGTGGCTCGATCGCGCGCTTTGATGCGGGCGGCATGCTGCGCGTGGGGCCCGAGTCGGCAGGGTCGGAGCCTGGCCCGATCTGTTTTGGTCGCGGGACCATGCCCACCGTAACCGACGCCAACCTGCTCCTCGGGCGCCTCGACGAGGAGAGTTTTCTCGGCGGGAGCGTACCACTTAGCCGGCAGCGGACGGAACAGATCATGCGCGAACAGAAGGGCTCGCTGGCGACGGTTGAGGAGTTTGCATTTGGCATTCTCCGCGTAGTGGAGACGCAGATGGAGAAAGCGATCCGGGTAATCTCGGTGGAGCGCGGCTACGATCCGCGCGAGTTCACGCTGGTGGCCTTTGGCGGTGGTGGACCGCTGCATGCCTGTTCGCTGGCGCGCGCGCTGCGCATTCCCCGGGTGCTGGTTCCCGCGATGCCGGGTGCGCTCTCGGCGGTGGGGATTCTGCTGGCGGACACCGTACGGGACTATTCGCGGACCGTGATGTTGCCGGGCGACGCGATTGGGGGAATTGGCGGCGTCTTTTCGGAGTTGGAACGCCGCAGTGCTGCGGAGTTTGCAGAAGAAGGCCTGAAGGGTGCGGCGATGCACAGCCTGGACGTGCGCTATCGCAGGCAGGGACACGAATTAAACGTTGCTTACGACGCCCAGGCTCCCGTGAACTCCATCGAAGCCTTCCACCGGTTGCATCAACAACGCTATGGTTTCTGCGATGCGGAAAGACCGGTGGAGATTGTGAACCTGCGGCTGCGGAGGATTGCCGCCGGCGAGCCGTATTCGCCACCGCAGCAGGAGGCTGTGCCGGGAGATGGAAAGGCCGCCCGGTACGCGGCGTGCGAAGTGTACTTTGATGGCAGGTTCATCCCGACGCACTTGTATCGGCGGGAACAACTCAAGCCCGGAGATGAAATCCGCGGGCCGGCGATGATCACGGAATACACCTCAGCCACGGTGCTGCCGCCGGATTGCCGTACACGGGTGGACCGATTCGGCAACCTCGTCATCACCTTCATAGAGGAGGCTAAATGACTCTGCGCGTGGCTGACGCCGTTGAACTTGCGGTTTGTCAAAGTGCCCTGCATTCCATTGCTGAAGAGATGGGCGCGGCGCTGCGGCGCACTGCGCTCTCGCCCAACATCAAGGAGCGCCGAGACTACTCCTGCGCGATCTTCGACGGCCAGGGGCGAGTGATCGCCATGGGTGACCACATGCCGGTTCACCTCGGCTCCATGCCCATGTCGGTGCAGGCCGCAGTTGCGGCGATCGCCTTCGTGCCCGGAGACATCGCGATCCTCAACGATCCCTTTGCCGGGGGGACACATCTTCCGGACATCACGATGGTGCTGCCGGTGTTTCTTGCCGCGCACGATAAGCCGGCCTTCTATGTCTCGAATCGTGCGCACCACGCGGATGTGGGAGGGACCTTTGCAGGGTCGATGGGGCCGGCGAACGAGATCTATCAAGAGGGCATTCGAATTCCTCCTGTGCGAATTGTGCGCGGCGGAACGATCGACCGCGAGATGCTGGACCTGATTCTGCTGAACGTGCGCACGCCGGAGGAGCGTGAAGGCGATCTGGAGTCGCAGATCGGGGCCTGCCGCGTCGGCGAGCAACGCGTGCTGCAGTTGGTTGCGAAATACGGCGAGCCGAATCTGCGAGTGCTGATCGAGGAGTTGCTCGACTATTCTGAGCGGCTAGTGCGAACGGAGCTACGCAAGATGCCCGCGGGCGCGTTCAGCGCTGAAGATTGGATGGACGACGACGGCGTTACGGATGTCCCGCGGAAGATCGCCGTGCGTCTGCAATTCGATCCGGAAGCAGGGTCAATGCACGTGGATTTTACTGGCTCTTCCGATCAGGTTGCGGGCAGCATCAACGCGGTTCGCGCCATTACGCTCTCTGCGTGTTTCTACGTGCTGCGGTGTTTGCTCGCGGACGATGCTCCGGCGACCGCCGGCATCCTGCGGCCGCTCACATTAGTGACTCCGGAGGGCAGTATCGTCGACGCCCGCCCGCCGGCTGCGGTGGCCGGGGGCAACGTGGAGACCTCGCAGCGGATCGTGGACGTATTGCTGCGCGCGCTCGCCAAGGCAGTTCCGCAACGCATTCCGGCTGCGAGCGCGGGCACAATGAGCAATCTGACCATCGGAGGCACAGACCCACGCACCGGCGAGCCATTCACCTACTATGAGACGGCGGCCGGCGGCATGGGCGCGCGCCCCGGACTCGATGGCATCTCCGGCGTGCAGACGCACATGACGAATTCTCTGAATACTCCAATCGAGGCGCTGGAGTACGCTTACCCGTTTCGCGTGCGGCGCTATGCATACCGCGACGGATCAGGCGGGGCGGGGCAGTTCCACGGAGGCGACGGGCTGATCCGTGAAGTAGAGTTGCTCGCCGATGCGCAGATGACGCTGCTGGCGGATCGCAGAAAGTTTCGCCCCTTCGGACTGGACGGCGGCGAGAACGGCGCGCCCGGTCGAGCATCGCTAATTGCGGCCGCTGGCGTTGGCAGCACGGAGTTGCCGGGAAAGTGCAGCCTGCGGGCTTCGAAAGGAAGCGTGCTGCGCCTCGAGACTCCCGGAGGCGGCGGCTGGGGCCGGCGTTGAGAAGTTTTGCGGTCTTAGAACCGCGGCATCTGAACCACCTGATTGGCAAAGCCGCGTTGTTAGCGATGCTTCCTTGACTTTCTTTTGTCCTCCGACAGATAGTGGATATGGCCTTTGCGAGGTTTGTTCTCGCACTTTATGGCCGGTTACCGCCCGCTCCGCACGTTGGGTGGATGACAGCGTCTTGACTTGAATACCTGGGTGAAAGCATCTCAAGCATTCTGCGCAGTGACAGGGGGTACGGCCTCTCAACCCTTTGCGGGCGTATACAAAGTGAGGAGTTACATCTTGATGGTTCACCGCGACAAGGCTGGGAAAAACTAATGGGTACCGCTGAGGTCATCCCGCATCAAGCTCGACCTGTCACCTTTTGGCAGTCTACGAACGGAAAGAAAGTCGTCATGGCAGTCACAGGCTGCATGATGTTCCTCTTCGTGATCGGCCACATGCTGGGCAATCTTCAGATTTTTGAAGGCCCGGCGCGAATCAATGCCTACAGCCATCTTTTGCATAGCCTCGGCGAACTGCTCTGGATGATTCGCGGCACTTTGTTGCTTGCGATCCTTCTGCACATCATCACCACCGTGCAACTGGCGTTGCGTAGCTGGGAGGCACGGCCGGTCGGCTACTCGCGCAAAGAGGCGATCAACTCCTCCTACGCGGCGCGCACGATGTATTGGAGCGGGCCGATCGTTCTCGCCTTCATCATCTTCCACCTGCTCCACTTCACCGCGGGCTACATCCATCCCCAGGCGCAGTTCGTCGAAGGCGATGTGTACGGCAATGTCGTCTCCGCCTTCAAGGTCTGGTGGGTTTCAGCCTGGTATATCTTCGCGGTTTCGCTGCTGGGTCTTCATCTGAGCCATGGCATCTGGAGCATGTTCCAGTCGGTTGGGCTGGCTCATAAGCGCCACACTGTCCTGCTCAAGAATGCCGCACGCGCAATTGCTACCCTCATCGTTCTTGGATACATCGCCATCCCGATTGGCGTTTTGCTGGGGCTCGTAAAATGACACTCGACGCACGAATTCCTTCCGGCCCGATTCAAGAAGCATGGGCCAAAGCCTGCTTCGACATGAAGCTCGTCAACCCCGCGAACAAGCGCAAGCATTCCCTCATCGTTGTGGGTTCCGGCCTGGCCGGCGGCTCGGCGGCAGCTTCGCTTGGCGAGCTTGGCTACAACGTCAAATGCTTCTGCTTCCAGGATTCCCCGCGGCGCGCGCATTCCATCGCCGCGCAGGGTGGAATCAACGCGGCCAAGAACTACCCCAACGACGGCGAGAGCGTTTTTCGTCTCTTTTACGACACTGTCAAGGGTGGCGACTTCCGCGCTCGCGAAGCCAATGTCTACCGACTGGCGCAGATCAGCGGCAAGATCATCGATCAATGCGTGGCGCAGGGCGTTCCCTTTGCCCGCGAATACGGTGGATCGTTGAGCAATCGCTCGTTCGGCGGCGCCCAGGTGTCACGCACCTTTTACGCCCGCGGCCAGACGGGGCAGCAGCTTCTGCTTGGCGCCTATCAGGCGCTGGAGCGCCAGGTCCATGCAGGAACGGTCACCATGGTGCCGCGCACGGAGATGCTCGACCTGATTGTGGTCGATGGCAAGGCGCGCGGCATCGTCGCTCGCAACCTGATCACGGGAGCTTTCAGCGTGCATATCGCCGACGCGGTGATTCTGGCAACGGGCGGCTACGGCAACGTCTACTATCTCTCCACCAACGCCAAGGGTTCGAATGCTACGGCGATCTGGCGTGCGTACAAACGTGGAGCGCTCTTCGCCAATCCATGCTTCACGCAGATCCATCCGACCTGCATTCCGGTATCGGGCGACTATCAATCGAAGCTCACGCTGATGAGCGAATCGCTGCGCAACGATGGTCGCATCTGGGTTCCGAAGAAGAAGGGCGATCCGCGGCCTCCGAACGAAATTCCCGAAGAAGAGCGCGACTACTATCTCGAACGCCGCTACCCGAGCTTCGGCAATCTGGTCCCGCGCGATGTTGCTTCGCGCAACGCTAAGGCGATGTGTGATGAAGGTTTTGGGGTAGGAAAATCGGGCCTCGGTGTCTATCTCGACTTCTCCGAGGCGATCGGCCGGCTGGGCGAGAAGACCGTGCGCGAGCGCTACGGCAACCTCTTCGACATGTACCAACGCATCACGGACGAAGACCCGTATAAGGTGCCGATGCGTATCTACCCGGCCATGCACTACGCCATGGGCGGTCTGTGGGTGGATTATCAGTTGCAGAGCACCATTCCCGGTCTCTTCGTGCTCGGCGAAGCCAACTTCTCCGATCACGGCGCCAATCGGCTGGGCGCGAGTGCGTTGATGCAGGGACTGTCGGATGGCTACTTCATCATTCCGTACACGGTGGGAGACTATCTTGCGACCAACAAGTTCGCAAAGGTTGACGAATCTCAACCCGAGGTGAAGGAGGCGGTTGCATCGGTCCAGCAGAAGATCGATAGGCTGCTCTGCATCAAAGGCCACCGTACGGTCGATTCGTTCCATCGCGAGCTGGGCAAGATCCTGTGGGACTATTGCGGCATGGCCCGCACCGCCCCGGGCCTTGAAACGGCCATCGGCAAAATCCGGGCGCTGCGCGAGGAGTATTGGCAGAACGTAACCGTCCCCGGCAGCGGCGACGACCTGAATGAAAGCCTGGAGAAGGCCGGCCGCGTGGCGGACCACCTTGAGCTGGCCGAGTTGCTGTGCATCGACGCTCGCGACCGCAACGAGTCCTGCGGGGGACACTTCCGCGAGGAGTATCAGACGCCGGACGGCGAAGCTCAGCGCGACGATGAGCACTACTCCTACGTCGCGGCCTGGGGCTATCGTGGAGACGGAGCCCCTCCCGAACTCACCAAGGAACCGCTGGAGTTCCACTACGTTCACCCGAGCCAGAGGAGCTACAAGTAAATGAAACTAACGCTGAGAATCTGGCGCCAGAAGAACTCCAACGAAAAGGGCGCCTTCGTCCGCTACAGCGTGGACGACGTCGATCCCGAGATGTCGATGCTGGAGTGCCTCGATGTGCTCAACGAGTCGCTCATCCTGCGCGGCGAGGTCCCGGTAGCCTTCGAGCACGATTGCCGCGAAGGTATTTGCGGGTCGTGCGGTTTCATGATCAATGGCATAGCCCACGGGCCGGAGCGTGCGACCACCGCTTGCCAGTTGACCATGCGTCACTTCAAGGATGGCGATGAGCTGACGCTCGAGCCATGGCGCGCCAAGGCGTTCCCCATCATCAAGGACCTCGTCGTCAACCGCCGCGCCTTCGACCACATCATCGAGGCTGGCGGCTACATTTCTGTCTCCACCGGGCAGGCGCCCGACGGCAACGACATTCTGGTCGGCAAAGAGATCGCCGACGAGTCGATGGACGCTGCTGCCTGCATCGGCTGCGGAGCCTGTGTCGCTGCCTGCCCCAACGCGTCGGCAGCGCTCTTCACGGGCGCAAAGATCACCCACCTCGGAACCCTTCCGCAAGGCGAGCCCGAGAAAGAACGCCGCGCTCTCGCTATGGTCGCGCAGATGAACGCCGAGGTCTTTGGCAATTGCACCAACGTCGGTGAGTGCACCGCCGCATGCCCGAAGGAGATCCCGCTTGAGGTCATTGCCAACATGAACCGCGATTATGTCTGCGCCAGCTTCAAGCGGCGCGACGACTTGCCTGCGCCGGTTGCGCCAGTCGTTCCGATGGGTTCAAGGGCATAGCTACTCTTTAGGTGGAGGAGACGCCGGAGGGTGAAACAGCTCCAGCAATTCGCGGCTCGCAGCCAGGGGAGTAACACGCCCCTCGCGAACGTCCCGCTGCAGTGAGGGCAGGCGCTCCGCCACATTGGGTTGAGCCTGAAATAACTCGGCCAGCCCCATCGAGATCAGATCCTCCATCCACTGGAGATCGCCAAGAGTCCGCCGCTCCGCGATCCGGCCCGTCGCGCCGAGCAGGGCTTCGTGTTCCAGCACCATCTGCCAGATCTCCGCGATCCCGGTGTTCTTGATCGAGGAACACGTCAAGACTCGCGGTGTCCATCCGTCGCCCGAGGGAGGGAACAGGTGCAACGCGGACGCGTACTCGGCGCGGGCACGCTCTGCCTTCCTAAGATTGTCTCCATCCGCCTTGTTGATCGCCATGCCATCGATCATCTCGATAATGCCGCGCTTGATGCCCTGTAGTTCGTCACCGGCGCCGGCCAGCATCAGCAGCAGGAAAAAATCGGACATGGAGCGCACCGCGGTTTCAGATTGCCCCACGCCGACGGTCTCGATAAAGACGTTCCGATAGCCAGCGGCCTCGCACAGCAGAATGGTCTCGCGCGTTCGCCGTGCGACGCCACCCAGGTGTCCGCCCGCCGGCGAAGGGCGAATGAATGCGTGCGGCTCCGCGGAAAGCCGCTCCATCCGAGTCTTGTCGCCCAGGATGCTGCCGCCCGAGATCGGGCTCGACGGATCCACCGTGAGCACGGCGAGGCGCTCTCCGCAGTCGCGTATGACGTGCATCCCCAACGCGTCGATGAACGTGCTTTTGCCGACTCCGGGCACGCCGGTGATGCCCACGCGGCGCGATCTTCCGGTATGCGGCAGAATCGCATCCAACAGTTGCGCAGCTCTCTCGGAATCCGCGGCGAGGCGGCTCTCAATCAGCGTGATGGCCCGGGCGAGCACCACGCGGTCCCCAGCCAGAACACCCTGAACGTACTGGTTCAGCGGCAGCCGTCCGCCGCCCGCTCGGAGCGCTCCGGAGGAGCTAGGCACGAATGGTTCTCGTCAAGGCGTTGAGGATCACCTGCGCGCAGACCGGAATCACGGAGCCGGGTCCGAAGATGCCGGCCACGCCCGCCTGCTCAAGAAACGCATAATCCTGGGGTGGAATGACTCCGCCTGCGTAGACCAGAATGTCTTCGCGACCGCGGCGCTTCAACTCCGCAATCACCTCCGGCACAAGCGTCTTATGACCGCCGGCGAGGGTCGAGACCCCGAGCACGTGCACGTCGTTTTCAACCGCCATAGTCGCGGCTTCAGCGGGCGTCTGGAACAGCGGACCCACGTCGACATCGAAGCCCAGATCGGCAAACGCGGTGGCTATCACCTTGGCGCCGCGATCATGCCCATCCTGGCCCATCTTGGCAACCAGAATGCGTGGACGGCGTCCCTCTATTTCGGCAAACTCGTGCGCCATCGCGAGCGCCTTCTGGAACTCAGGATCGCCCTGGCTCTCCGACGAATACACGCCCGAGATGGTTCGGCTCACCGCCTGGTATCGGCTAAACACTTTCTCCAGCGCTCCGGATATCTCGCCCAAAGTTGCGCGGACACGTGCCGCGTTCACTGCCAGTTCCAGCAGGTTGCCACTCCCGCTTTGCGCGCTCGCGGTAAGCGCCTCGAGCGACCGGGCAACGGCGGCTGAGTCCCGCGTGCTCCGAATCTCAGCCAGCCGGCGCAACTGGTTTTCGCGCACCGCCTGATTGTCCACTTCGCGCACCGGAAGAACTTCCTCGTGCGCGAGCTTGTACTTGTTCACTCCTACGATTGTTTCACGACCGGAATCGATCAGCGCCTGCCGCCGTGCCGCAGCTTCCTCGATCCGCATCTTCGGCAGGCCAGTCTCGATCGCCCTGGTCATTCCGCCCAGGGTCTCAATCTCCTGAATGTGACGCCACGCCTTGTGCATCAACTCATGCGTCAGGCTCTCCACATAATAGCTGCCCGCCCACGGATCCACCACCCGCGCGATTCCGGTCTCTTCCTGCAGATAGATCTGGGTATTGCGCGCAATGCGGGCCGAGAACTCGCTGGGAAGCGCGATCGCTTCGTCAAGCGCGTTGGTGTGCAACGACTGCGTGTGTCCGAGCACCGCGGCCATCGCCTCAACACAGGTGCGCGGAATGTTGTTGAACACATCCTGCGCAGTCAGGCTCCAGCCCGATGTCTGGGAATGCGTGCGCAACACCATCGACTTCGGGTTCTTCGGATTGAAGCCTTTGATGATCTTGGCCCACAGGACGCGGGCGGCGCGCAGCTTCGCGATTTCCATGAAGTGGTTCATACCGATCGCCCAGAAGAAGCTGAGGCGTGGCGCGAAGTCGTCGATCCGCAACCCCGCGGCAATACCCGTGCGGATATACTCCAGCCCATCCGCCAGCGTGTAGCCCAACTCGATGTCCGCGGTGGCTCCCGCTTCCTGCATGTGGTATCCGCTGATCGAGATGCAGTTGAACTTCGGCATGTTCGCCGAGCAGTAGCGGAAGATGTCGCCGATGATCTTCATCGAAGGCGCCGGCGGATAGATATAAGTGTTGCGGACCATGAACTCTTTCAGGATGTCGTTCTGGATGGTCCCGCTAAGTTTTTCCGGTGCGACGCCCTGCTCCTCGGCGGCGACGATGTAGAACGCCATGACGGGCAGCACCGCTCCATTCATCGTCATCGAGACGGACATCTGCTCCAGCGGAATCTGGCCGAACAGAATCTTCATGTCCTCAACCGAGTCGATCGCCACGCCGGCCTTGCCAACGTCGCCAACCACGCGCTCGTTGTCGGAGTCGTAGCCGCGATGCGTGGCCAGATCGAACGCGACCGACAGGCCCTTCTGTCCCGCGGCGAGGTTGCGCCGGTAGAAGGCGTTGGATTCCTCCGCAGTGGAGAAGCCGGCGTACTGGCGAATGGTCCACGGCTGCATGGCATACATCGTGGAATAAGGTCCGCGAAGGTAGGGAGCAACTCCCGCGGCGTACTCCAGATGTTCCATGGCATGCAGGTCATCGGCGGTATACCAGGGCTTAATGGGGATCTGTTCCGGCGTCATCCACGCGGGCTGCCGTTCGTCGGCCGGGGTATCGGAAGCAGGCGAAGGCCGCAATGCGAACTCGATCTTGGAGAAGTCAGGTTTCATTAGTTCTTCACCCCCAGCCGATTCTGCCAGTAAGTCAAGGTCTCCACTGCGTCGCTCGCGATGTGGATGAAACCCTGCACGCCGGCGGCCCTTAGAGCGACAGCCTGGTCCTTCGGATTCCCCGCTACGACGACCGGAACTTTCGCAGCCGCGCAGACCTCCTGCGCGAAGGGAAGGTACTCCGGATCGGAGCTGCACAGAATAATCAGGTCTGCGTCGCTTCCGGCATACTCTTCGGATTCGGCGATCTCGAACCCAGCGCAGCCGAAGAAATTAAGCGCGAAGTTGGAGCGGGCAGTGCGCATCTTCACGTCGCCGCGCTTCAACAGGAGCGCCTTCGGCGTGTGGCCGGTCTCCAGAACATGGCGCGCGGTGCGCTCCCGAAGCTTCTCGAACGGTTCCGCCAGGCGAAACTGCGGGAATGGTGCGGCGTCCACCGCAAAGGTGGGCGCTGGTTCCGGGGCTTTCGCGGTCAGGTCAGGATAGTTGTTAACTCCGACCATCGCCCTGCGCCGCACCGCGACCGCTTTCTCGCGCGCGGCACGAGTCTTCGCAATCTCTTCCGCCAGCCAGCCTGCGCTCACAGCATGGCTATAACCTCCTGCAGCTTCGATCCGCTGAAACAGCTTCCACGCTTCGCGCGCGAGTGCAGCAGTCAAAGTTTCAATGTAATAGGAGCCGCCTGCGGGATCGGCGACCGCGCTCAGGCGTGCCTCTTCCGCCAGAACACGCTGCACGCCAAGCGCCAAGTGTTCGTCGAAGCCAAACGGTTCGACCGTCAGCTTGTCGCACCCGCCGATTGCGGCAGACATACCTTCGGTCGTTACGCGCAGCACATTCGTGTACGGGTCGCAGGAACTCTTGTTCAATCGCGCCGTGCGCACGCGCAGGTTCATTCGGCAGGAATCCAGGTCCACAGGAGCAAACGCCGCCACCGCCTGGGCCCACACCATACGGGCCGCGCGCAGTTTGGCAATTTCAAGAAAATAGGTCGCGCCAACTGCGAACACAAACTCAACTTCGCGCGCGGCCACGTCCACCGGACGGTCTTTCGAGAGTTGCGTCAGCTTCTCCACGCCCCACGCTAGAGCAATTCCGACCTGCTGGATGGCGTCGGCACCGGCTTCGAGGACCAGGTCGGCGCGAATCGCATCGGCTGGCGGAACGGCTTGCTGATCGATCTCCCAGGCCTTCGCATTCCCTCGCACAAAGGGAAACTGTCCGGGGATCGACGCGGTCTGCGCGCCGAGCCCGGCGAGATTCTCGCTTCGGTAATAAGGGCGCACGGCAATGCCTTCGTCGGACCGCCAAACCAGCTTCTTCTCGTAGTCCGCTCCCTTAAGGTCCTTTTGAATCGCAGCTTCCCACACTGCTGTGGGGACAGGCGGGAAGTCCTGCATCAGGTGCAGAATCTCGGTCCCGGTCCGAGCGTCGGAATCAGACATGTGCGCCCTCCTGGACCACCTCGAACAGGTATCCAAACGCCGCAGTCTCCGTCGTCTTGGGGTGAACGAAGAAAACCGTGGTTCCGCGCGAGCCTTTGCGCGGCGCTTTGTCGATGACCTTGAATCCGTTTTCTTTCAAATAATCGAAGGCCTTGCCGACGTCGGTAACGCGGAACGCCACATGCGCCAGGCCGCCACGGCCGCCATTCTTTTCCAACTGCTTCGCAACCGGAGATTCCGGGCTGAGCGGCTCCAGTAGCTGCACTAGATTCGGGCCGTCCCCCACTTGCAGCAGCACTTCGCGCACCTGATCGCCGCCAAGCACGTCTTCGCGATGCACTTCCTTGAAGCCCATGGCCTTGTACGCCTGCACCTGCGGCTCAAGTTCGCCGGCCCTGACGGAGACCGCTACATGATCAAAAAAGAGAAAACCCGGTACCTGTTCCATCGCTGCACTCATTGTTCAAACTCCACGAGAACCTGGCCGGCTTGAACGCTGTCTCCGGCTTTGACCTTGACGGACGCCACGCGACCGGCCGCCGATGCGGTGACCTGGGTCTCCATTTTCATGGCTTCCAGCACCAACAACTCATCTCCGACCTCCAGCGATTGACCTTCCTTTGCCGATACGCTCGCCACGATGCCCGAAACCGGGCTCCGGCAGACTTTCTCTTCGTTGACCCGTGTGGTGTCCACGGGAGGCGCGGAAGCGGACGCGACGGGTATACGGACGGCGGAGGATTCCACCGATTGGTGGAAGCGTGGCGGCGCGCCCGCAGGTTCAGGTTCCGCAACCTCGACGTCCACTTCGTAGTTCTTGTTATCGATCGCGATTCGTAGTTTCATGAGTCTCTTAGTAGTACAACCGATGCGACGCCTGTATGGTCACACGGCCTTGTTGAGCCCAGGCGCCGGTGCGAATCAGGCGGATCTGGCGGATGTGCGCCTGCACTCCAAGCCAGGCTGCAAGGGCGGCGGAGATGGCAAGCAATTCCTCTTCGGAGATTCCTGCTGCAGCCGCCAAGGAGGAAGTTGCCGGGGGTGGTTCGGGAACGCGGGCTGCAACGGTGCCGGTGTTTGCCGCCAGCGCTGGTTGCTGTCCTGCCGCCGCGACCAGCTTTTCCACCTCGGTCAGCCGGTCGGAGAGACTCGCAAGCTGCCGCAGGATGTCCTGAAGCGTCGCGCGAAGATTCTCGGATTCGGGAACAGGTTCGCTCATCTTCGTTTCCGGCTGGTCGATTACTGTCGGGTCGCTTCTCACAGTGGTATCAACCCGTGTTTCTTGGTTGGCCGAAGTTCTCGCTTGGTCTGCAGATACTCCAGCGCCTGCGATATATATCGCCTGGTGAGGGAGGGTTCGATCACAGCATCCACCAGGCGCCGTCCGGCAGCGACGTAGGGATTGGCAAAGGTCTCCCGGTAGCGCTCGATCAGTTCGGCCCGTTTGGCCTTCTTGTCGGTGGCCTCGTGAAGCTCGTTCCGGAAAACGATGTCCACCGCTCCCTCTGCGCCCATGACGGCGATTTCGGCGGTTGGCCAGGCAAAGGAACGGTCTGCGCCCAGGTCCTTGCTGCACATTGCGAGGTAAGCTCCGCCGTAGCACTTGCGCAGAATTACGGTAATTTTGGGGACAGTCGCCGCCGAGTAGGCGAACAGCATCTTCGCGCCGTGGCGGATGATTCCGCCGTGTTCCTGTTGGATTCCGGGCAGAAACCCGGGCACGTCGACCAGCGTGATCAAAGGGATGTTGAACGCGTTGCAGAAGCGGATGAAGCGCGCCGCCTTATCCGAGGCGTCGATGTTCAGCGAGCCCGCAAGCACCTTTGGCTGGTTGGCGACAATGCCGACGCAGCGCCCGGTGATCCGCGCGAAGCCCACTACGATATTGCCGGCATACCCGGCTTGGACCTCGAAAAAGTCCCTGAAATCGACCAGGCGCGTGATGATAGTCCTGACGTCGTAACTCTTCTTTACATCTGTGGGAACGGCTTCATCGAGTTCCGGGTTCGCGTCCACATTGGGGTCGCCCTCGACGTGCGGAGGGTCCTCCAGATTGTTCGATGGCAGGAAGCTCAACAGCTTGTGGCAGAGCTGCATGGCATGACGGTCGTCATCGGCGATGAAGTGGATCACGCCCGACTTGGTCATGTGCGCATCCGCGCCGCCCAACTCCTGGGCGGTGACCTGCTCCCCGGTGACGCCCTTGATTACCTGGGGTCCGGTAATGAACATCTGCGCCTGGCGCGTCTGGATGATGAAATCAGTCAGGGCAGGGCTGTAGGCGGCACCGCCCGCGCACGGCCCGCAGACCAAGGAAATCTGCGGAACTGAGCCGGAAAGCATCACGTTCGCGTGAAACACCTTGCCGTAGCCGGACAGGGAATCGATGCCTTCCTGCACGCGCGCGCCGCCGGAGTCATTGATGAAGACAAACGGCGAGCCGGTTTTCAACGAATGCATCATGATCTCTGCGACTTTGATCGAGTGCACCTCGCCGGCCGCCCCTCCCGCCACTGTGAAGTCCTGGCTGGCCAGGTGGATCAGTCGCCCAGCGACCGACGCCGCCCCGGTAACCACTCCGTCTGCGGGCATCTCCTTGCCCTCCATTCCGAGGTTGGTTGAGCGATGTTCGGCAAACATGCCGCTCTCTTCAAAGCTGTCCGGATCGACCAGCGCATCGATCCTCTCGCGCGCAGTCAACTTGCCCGCCTTGTGCTGTTTCTCGATTTTATCGGCGCCGCCGCCAAGCATCACCTTTGCACGGCGCTTCTTTAGCTCATCGATCTTCGCTGGCATGGCGCTTGCTGTTTTTTGTTCCGGAATCGGCATTATCCGCTCTCTTAGATTGTCGAAACGGTCACTTTATGAGTATTTCCATTCAGCCGTACTTCGTAGGTGACCGGCTTTTGGGCTGCGCCATTCCCGTTTCCGTTGCCGGCAGGTTGTGCCGGCAACACGACCACAGGCTTCGCGTCCGGGTCCTTCCCCAGGTTCTTTGGACCGTTCTCCCGTGTGGCAAAGAACTTCGCAGCGACTTGAGGAAACATCGCGTAGGTCAGCACGTCTTCGTCCGAGCCGTCGCAGCCCTTCTGCTCGATCGCGACCGCGCGCAACTCCTGCCACTCCGGCTTCAGCAAGTCGGCTGGTCGAATCTCGATGGGCGGCTTCTTCGCCTGCTTCTCTGCCTGTGCGACCAGTTCCGCATCGCGCGGCCCAATCGTTTCGCCATAGTAGCCGAGCATCAGGTCCGCGAATTCGGCCGAAAGCACCTTGTAACGCCCCAGCAGCACGTTGAAGACGGCTTGAGTTCCGACAATCTGGCTGGAAGGAGTGACCAGGGGCGGATAACCGGCATCTTTACGCACGCGCGGCACCTCTTCCAGCACCTCTTTCATCCGATCGCCCGCTCCTTGCTGCTTGAGCTGGCTTTCCATGTTGGAGATCATGCCGCCGGGAATCTGGCTATCGAAAATCTCCGTCTCCACTCCGGTGATGTTGGAGAGGAACTCCGCATAGCGCGGGCGAACCTTATTGAAGTAGCGCTTAAGGTTCAGCAGCCGTTGCTTGTCGAGGCTGGTGGTGAAGCCAGTGCCATCCAGCATTTCCACCAGGCTTTCGGTCGGGTTATGGCCGGGCCCAAGGCTGAGCGAGCTGATCGCGGTGTCTACGCAATCCGCGCCTGCCTCGATGGCCTTCATCAGGCTTACCAGCGTGACTCCGGTCGTAGCGTGCACATGCACCTGTACCCGCACATCTCCGCAGGCCTCTTTGATTCCCTTCACAATGTCGTAGGCCGGTTGCGGCTTCAGCAGCGCCGCCATGTCCTTGATGCAGATCGAATCGCAGCCCAGGTCCAGCAGCCTTTGCGCCATCGCCACAAACTGGTCTGTCGTATGCAGCGGGCTGGTGGTGTAGCAGATTGTTCCCTGCGCGTGCTTGCCTGACTGCTTTACTGCCGCTACCGCAGCCCGAAGGTTGCGAATATCATTCAACGCGTCGAACACGCGGAAGACGTCCATGCCATTCTCGGCGGCCTTGTGAACGAACCGCTCCACAACGCTGTCTTCGTAATGGCGATAGCCGAGCAGGTTCTGTCCCCGTAATAGCATTTGCAGCCGCGTATTCGGCATCAGCCTGCGGAAAGTCCGCAGCCGCTCCCAAGGGTCTTCATTGAGGAAGCGAATACAACTGTCGAACGTCGCTCCGCCCCAGCACTCCACCGACCAGAAACCCGCCTGGTCCAGGTCGGCGCATGCCGGAACCATGTCTTCCAGGGACATCCGCGTAGCCATCAGGCTTTGGTGGGCATCCCGGAGAATCAGCTCGGTCACGTCAATATTTTTCGGCATTTTCATCCAACTCGCAGTTTACAAGAGACCGTCCGGGTAGGGAGCGCGAAGCGCTGCTCTATCGGGAACGAACCTCGAATTGTCGTTCACCTTAACTACCGCATTTTCTTTCCGTAACCACATGTGTGGCACATAGAAGTCTAGCGGTTTATGCACTGCATGCGCTGTGACCATCAACACTGCGTGAGTGCGGTTTCGTCGGAGCGATATACTGGGGATGTGCCGAAGACCTTTTACATCGAGACGTTTGGCTGCCAGATGAACGCCCATGACTCCGAGAAGGTCATCGGGACGCTCGAGCACGAAGGCTACATGCGCGTCGAGGATGAGGCCGACGCAGGGCTGATCCTGTACAACACCTGCTCGATTCGCGATAAGGCCGAACAGAAAGTCTTCCACCGCCTGAACGAATACAAGCGGTTGCAGGGCGAAGGCAAGAAGTTTGCAGTGCTGGGATGCGTTGCCCAGCAGGAAGGCGAAAATATCTTCGCGCGCGCGCCCTATGTGTCGCTGGTGAGCGGTTCGGCCTCCTACAGACACCTGCCCCAGATGCTGGTGCGGCTGGAAGCAGGCGAACGGCGCATCACCGGCCTGGACGACCGGCAGACTGAGGAGACGTTCGACACTGAGTTCACCTCGCGGACAAACCCGCATCGCGGATACATCACCATCGTCGAAGGCTGCGACAAGTTCTGTGCATACTGCGTGGTGCCTTACACCCGCGGTAAGGAACGCAGCCGAACTTCTGCGTCCGTCCTGGCCGAGGCGCGGCGGATGGCCGACGCGGGCTTCACCGAGATCCAATTGCTCGGGCAGAACGTAAACTCGTATCGCGATCCATCGGGCCGGATGACGTTCGCTGAGTTGCTCGCGACCGTCGGGCAGATCACTGGCATTCGGCGCGTGCGTTTCACCACCTCGCATCCTCGTGATTTCACCAAAGATATAGTTGATGCGATCGATGCGGTTCCAACGCTGTGCGACCATGTGCATCTGCCGGTGCAGTCAGGCTCGACCGCGGTACTGAAAGCAATGAGCCGCGAATATACGCGAGAGTGGTATCTCGAGCGGATTGCCTGGATCAAGGCGGCAAAGCGCGAGATCAGCATGACCTCCGACATCATCGTCGGATTTCCCGGAGAGACGGAGCAGGACCTCGAAGCTACGGCGACTCTGTTGGAAGAGGTTCGCTACGACGCCGTGTTTGCGTTCAAGTACTCGCCGCGGCCGAATACGCCGGCCATCGGGATGGCGGACTCGATCCCGGATGAAGAGAAATCGCGGCGCCTGCAGGTGCTGCTCGACCGCCAGCGCGAGGTGCAGCGGAAAGGCTACGCGCGGCATCTCGGCCAGGTGATGGAAGTGATGGTGGAGAGCCACAATCACGCACGCGGCCAGGTGGTGGGTCGCAGTTCGCAGAACAAGACTGTGAATTTTACGACGGCGCAGCCTATACTACCGGCCATGGGGAGCTACCTCCCAATAAGGATCACGCAGACGTTTCCCAACAGCCTTGTAGGCGAGGCACTGGCGGGCTAATGAAGATCGGGACCGAGCACGAGGATTCGACGGCGGCAGCAGCGAAAGCCGAAGTGGAGATGCAGATTCGCGGCTTGATGATCGATCCGCTGACCAGTATGCCGATCGTGGTGCTAAAGGATGTGGCCAGCGATGCGGTGCTGCCGATCTGGGTGGGCATCTTTGAGGCAAATGCGATTGCGCTGGAACTGGAGAAATCGGCGACCCCGCGGCCGATGACGCATGACTTGCTGCGCAATGTGACGCGGGGATTGAATGCAACCGTGCGCAAGGTGGTGGTCTCGGAGTTGCGCGACGATACCTTTTACGCGGTGATCTGGATGGAGCACGACGGCGACGCCGTCGCGGTCGACTCGCGGCCTTCGGACGCCATTGCGCTCGCGCTGCGCTGGGACTGCCCGATCTATGCGAGCCGTTCGGTTCTGGACAACGCCAAGCAGGTCGCGGAAGGCCCGCAGAATGTGGATGGGGAAGAGGCGCGGCGCTGGCTCGAGAATCTCAACGATGACGACATGGGCCGCTACAAAATGTGAGTACGGTTCTTAGCTACTTTCGCTGGCGTCCTTCGGCTGCGCGGTCAGCGCATGAAGCAGACTGTCCCACCGCTCGCCATAGTCGTCCCAGCCGCCGAGCGTCTTCACGCGTTCCAGCGCGGCAGCGCCCATGCGCTCGCGTAGCGCGGGATTGTCCGCAAGCTGCTGAAGTCGGTCGGCGAAAGCCGTGGTGTCGCGGTCAGGAACAATAAATCCTTCGACCCCGTTGGCAAACAAATCTTCCGCACCCGTTGCTGTGGCAGCAACCACGGGGCAGCCGCAGGCCATCGCCTGCCCCTGGACCAGCGCCAGTCCCTCCTCGACGCTCGCGAGCGCGAGTACATGGCTGCGCGTCATCCTGGCCGCAAGTTCCGGCTGCGGAAGGTTGCCCGCAAATGTCACATGCTCCGTTGGCAACTTCGCAAGCAGCTGGCGGACATCGTCCTGCACACTTCCCGCAAGCGTGAGGTGCTTACCGGGATGTTGCAAACGCGCGAACGCCTCCAGCAGGTACGGAATCCCTTTGCGCAGACTGATCTGCCCGGCGAAGAGCACTTCAAAGGTCTCGGCGGACCGCGCGTCACCGGGAGTGAAGCGATCCAGCCGCACGCCGTAGGGGATTACGTGCACCTTCCCGGCCGCCACGCCCATGGCGACAAACGACCGCTGCGCCACCGTTGAAGGAACCGTGATCGCATCCGCCAGGCCGTAGATCGCCTCCTCGCGGCGGACGATGTGGGACGCAGGAACGATGTAGGGCACACGCCACCGGCGGTGTTCTTCAGCGAGAACTTCGTCCTGGAAGCGCTGGTGGGTCGAGCCACGGTCGCAAATGAACTTGCCGCCAGCTGCCTGGACCTTTGGACCGGTGGTGAGCCCCGCGCCGGAGATGGCGATCAGCGCGTCGCAAGGCTCGATCCTGCGACGCAGCCAACGGTCGAAACTATCGGAGTTCCACTGGTTGAAGCGCGCGTCCAGAGCAGCCGAATACAAGGGAGTGCGTCGCAGCAGGTAGTCGACGGTGTGGACCAGCGGGAACGTGCGCACCAACTCGCGAGGCAGGCCCTCGCGCTTCAGCCGCGCCCACGGCCACGTGGAGTAGATGCGCCGCAGGTGGTTGCGTGCGCGGAGTTGATGCGCGAGTTCGAAGTGGTGGAAGACGCCGAAGACGGCCTGGACGATCTGCATGGCTATTCCACCCATCCGCAGAGGTGCGCAACCTGCGCTGCCCACTCGTCTTCAGTGGGAAGTTTGGGCAGCAGGACCGCGTGGTGCCGACTTGCGAGGACGCCGTCGACCGCGGCGCTCAGCGCGGCGGTTGCGGTTTCAGGGCCCCCGGTAATGACGGTTGCCCACGGAGTTTCGAGCAGGATGTCGGAGACGCCGGACTCGCGGTGAAGCAGGACTGGGATTCCGCGTTGCAGGCTCTCGATGGCGGGGATGCCGTAGCCCTGGACCGCGGGCATCAGAAAGAGATGAGCTTGATCGTAGAGGTCCAGGAGTTCAGCGTCCGGCACAAAACCGTGGAAGTGCACGCGGCCGGCGATTCCGAGTGCCGCGGCCAGTTCGGTGAGCTGAGGGATGAGGGGACCTTTGCCCGCAAGGTCAAGACGCCAGTTGACGCGCGCGGAGAGAGGCGGCGTGGCGCGTTCGAGTTCGGCGAGCGAGCGCAGAATCCAGTCGATGCGCTTATTGGCCTCGATGCGGCAAACCGAGAGCATACGCAGTTCGCCGCGTAAGGGGCGAACGCGGAAGACGTTGGCGGGGTCAGTTGTCGTAAGGCCGCCCATGCGAGCAATCTGCGCCTCGACGGCAAAATCCTTGCGGCAGTCGGCGCGGAGGTACTCGCTGGTGACGATGGTGCGGCCTCCGCTGCGTAGTCCGTGGCCGATGATGCGGTTCGAGACGGCAAGCCGGATGCGGCTCTTCAGCGTACGCGTTGCCGGATCGTCGAAGAGCGATGGCGTGTCGTGCATCAGCGTGTGAAAGCCGCGCATTCCGGCCAGCGTTGCGTGCAGCGCGGGCTGGTATCCCGAGAGCAGCGGCTGCGGTGCGCCGGACGGGCGCGCCTTGAAGTGCTTTCCGAGCGCGCGGATGCGGTTGCGAGTCCCGGCGGCCTTCAGCTCAACGACCGTCAGCGGGTGGGTGGCGTAGCTCGCCAGATTGCAGTGGTCGGCATAGGTGACGATGTGACTGGGCAGCCCGCGCTGATGAAGCCACCGCGCCAGTGCCAGGACGCTCCGTTCTGCGCCGCCGAACTGTTCGATCTCGGTGATGACGATCGGGCGGGAGTCGGCGGATGGACGTAGCTCTGGCATGGGCTATCGCTGGGCGAGCAAATCGAGGATGTGAAAAAACTCGGGGAAGGAGATTTGGGCGGCCTCGGCGCCCTGGATCTCCGTATCTCCTTCGGCGCGCAAGGCCGCGATGGCAAAGGCCATGGCGATGCGGTGGTCGGAACCGGAGTCGATGGATGCACCGTGCAGACTCTGGTCGCCGGGAATCTCCAGGCCGTCCGGATGCTCGGTGAGTTCGGCTCCCATGGCGCGCAGGTTCTTGGCCACCAGTGCGATGCGGTCGGACTCCTTTACGCGGAGCTCCTGGGCATCGCGAATAATCAGGCCGTTGGCGGTGTACGGTGCGATGGCTGCGAGCACTGGGAGTTCGTCGATGACCTGGGCCGTGAGCGCTCCGCTGATGGTGAAGGGTCCGGCTGTGGGCGTGAGGCCGCGGTTTACCTGGATAGTCCCGATCAGTTCGCCGTGGTGCTCTTCGACATTGAGGACCTTGATCCGGCCGCCGAGCGCGGTGATGACATCCAGTAGCGCCGCGCGGGTCGGGTTCATGCCCAGTGAGTCGAGGACGAGGTTGGAGTCGGGGAAGAGCAGCGCGGCGCAGAGGAAGAACGCCGCGGACGAGATGTCGCCGGGAACCGTGGCGTCAATTGCCTTCAATTTCTGCCCGCCGGGAATGCACAGTTTCTCGCCGGTGCGCCTAAGCGTCGCGCCGAAGGCCTTGAGCGCGTGCTCGGAATGATCGCGTGTGCGGGTTCGCTCGGAGAGGCAGGTGGTCCCGTCCGCCTGCAAACCGGCGAAGAGCACCGCAGTTTTCACCTGTGCCGAAGGGATGGGAGTGGTGAAGTCGATTGCGTGTAGCGGGCCACCGTGGATGGTGATCGGCGCATGTCCATCCACCAGATCAAGAATTGCTCCCATCTCATTGAGCGGTTTGCGGATGCGCTCCATCGGACGCAAGGTTAGCGAGTGGTCCCCAAGCAGCGTGAAGGTGTGCGGGTGCGGAGCAATCAGGCCGGCCAGCATGCGCATGGTCGACCCCGAGTTGCCGCAATCCAGCGGTGCGGACGGCTGGCGGAAGGCTCCGGCTACGCCGGTCACCTCGATCGTCGCCGCCGGCCCCGTGCCTTGGTGCACGACAGCGGCCCCCAGCGCTTCCATGCAGGCCAGCGAGGAATGCGGGTCGGCCCCGGTGGAGAAGTTCGCGAAGCGCGATGTGCCTTCAGCCAGCCCGGCGAGCATGGCATAGCGGTGCGAGATGGATTTATCGCCGGGGACGATCAGGGAACCTTGCAGCGTGCGGGCGGGTCGGATGATCTGCGTAGACATTCGCTCTCTAGTGTAGCGAACTCCCGCAGCTCGCAGTTCTGGGACACAGCCGCCAGTCGCGCGCGGTGTTGATTGCACGCCCCAAAGGCGTATGCTAGCGTCATCACCCTGCGAGGTCGCCTTTTGCGCGCATCCACAACCAGGTCAGTATTCGAACCCTGTTCACGCCTGCACGAACTCTCGGCTGAAGAGGCCGCTCTCTACCGCCAGCTCGACCCACAAAAGATCCCTCAGCACGTGGCCATCATCATGGACGGCAACGGCCGCTGGGCGGGCAAGCGCTCTCTGAAGCGCTTCCTGGGCCACCAGCAGGGCGCAGAAAGCGTACAGTTTGTCGTCGAGACCGCCTCGCGCATCAACCTGCCCTTCATCACCCTGTACGCCTTTTCGCTGGAGAACAACCTGCGCCGGCCCAAGTCCGAGGTCAATTTCCTGATGAAGCTGCTGCGCAGCTACCTGGTCGGCAACGTCAAGCGCATGAACGACAATAACGTGAGGATGGAATATATCGGCCGCATCGGTGAACTTCCTTCGGAGGTGCAGGACACCATGCAGTGGGCGTCCGAAGCCACCGCCCGCAACACCGGCACCACCCTTACCCTCGCCCTGAACTACGGTTCGCGCTCCGAAATTGTCGACGCGGCGCGCTCCATCCTCACCGACCTCATCGCCGAGGCCCACCAGCGTGGTTGCTCCCTCGAAGACCTCCTCCAGGTCGACGGCCTCGAGGCCAGGCTCGACGAGCACCACATCTCGGATCACCTCTACACGGGCCATATGCCCGACCCCGACCTGGTCATCCGGACCTCCGGCGAGCAGCGCATCTCCAACTTCCTGCTCTGGCAGATCGCCTACTCGGAGATCTTCATCACGGACCGCCTCTGGCCCGACTTCCGCGGCATCCACCTGCTCGAAGCCATCCAGAACTACCAGAAGCGCGAACGCCGCTTCGGCGGCCTCGGCGAGACCTTTACCGACGAGGACCTCGACGCGCTGGAACCGGCGGCAGAAGTTGCCGAAGAGATCGTCACCGAGCTCACTTCCAAGCAGCTCGCCCCGCGCTGACGCTAAATCCGCCCGTCGCGCCGCGCCGCGTCATACAACGACAGTCCGATCAGCGTTTTGCCGTCGTGAATCTTCCCCTCCGCCACCATCCGCATCGCCTCCGACAGAGGCATGCGGAAGACCTCGAGATTCTCGTCGTCCTCCAGCTTCGCCTCGCCTTGCCGAATATCCCGCGGCGCGAGATAGATCTGCATCCACTCGCCCAGAAAACCGGGACTGGCAAAGTACCGCAGCAACATCGTCCACCGCTTCGCGCGGTAGCCGGTCTCTTCGATCATCTCCCGCTTGGCAGCCGCCAGCGGGGCCTCTCCCGGGTTCCGCGTACCCGCCGGCAGCTCGATCATGAACTGCCCCGCAGCATGACGATATTGCCGCTCCATAATCACGTCGGGATCGGCCGGATTCTTCGACTCATCCACTGCGAGGATCACCACCGAGCCATTGTGCCGGATCACGTCGCGCACATTGCGGTGCCCGCCCGGCTCGATCAGAGTGTCGGTGTACACGTTGAAGACCTTGCCTTTGTACGCAAGCTTCGAGGAGATGAGCTTCGCCTTGCCTGCGCGCCTCACTCCGGACGCGGTCTTCCCCGCAACGGCTTTCGCGGGTTTAGTCTTGGCTGGGGTGGACTTCCTGGGCTGGGATAGTGGGGCGACCATGGGTCTACGGTATCATCCTGCATCGGGGCGGAAAAATGGCGCATCCAATCGACTGCATGTTCCAATTGATGGGGGATGCTCCGCCTTGATAGCAGTCGACGTGTTCCAATGTTGCGCGCGCGGTTTTGAGGATTGATGATGAGCACTGAGTGTTACCCCATCGCGACGCTGCCGCACACAACCAGGCTGTTTCGCGACTTCCTCGCAATGGGCGACAGCGCCGCGGGTGATCCAGTGCGCAGATGGTACGGAGCCGAGCCGCTCGGCCGCGTATGGATGCAGCCGCAGGCCCCGCGCAGAGACGCCGGCCAGCTGGCCGACGCCCTCGAACGCCAGAGCCTCGCCTTCGGTGCCGGCCCAGCAACGCTCGCCAACATCTCCAGAGTGCGCACCGGCGCTCCCGCCGTTGTAACCGGGCAGCAGGTGGGTCTCCTCGGAGGCCCGCTGCTCACGCTGCTCAAGGTCGCTACGGCCATCGCCCGCGCCCAACAGGCAACCGCCGCCACCGGCATCGAGCACGTCCCCATTTTCTGGCTCGCCACCGAAGACCACGATCTCGAAGAGGTCGACCAGGTCTCGCTGCTAACCAAATCATCGGTTCGAACGCTTCGTCTCGGCGCGAAGCCGTCCCACTATGCTGCGCCCGTCGGCGCCATTCCCTTCGATGCCCACATCAACGCGCTGCTCGATCAAGCAAGCGATCTCCTCGGTCACACGACCATCTGCGACCTGCTCCGCGAGTGTTACGCCGGTCCGGCCGCAAACGGCGGGCCCCCAACGTTCGCCAGTGCCTTTGGCCGCCTGATGACCCGTCTCTTCGCCGAGCACGGCCTGATCGTGATGGATGCCGCGGGGCGCGATTTCCACGCGCTCGGCGCACCCGCCCTCCGCCACGCCATCGAACACGCGGAAGAGCTCGAGTCTGCCCTGCTAGCCCGTACGGCCGAGCTCGAATCCTCCGGCTATCACGCGCAGGTGCTGGTCAAGCCCGGCTCCTCGCTGCTCTTCCTCGTCAGCGATGTCGAAGGCAATCCTGGCGTCAAAGACCGTCAGACCCTTCGCCGCCTTCCCGACGGCACCTGGAAGGCCGGTAACGGCGGGAAGACCGGGGCAGGGAACTCTGGGCAGACGTACAGCACCGCCGACCTGCTCACGATTCTCGATTCCGCGCCCGAGCGCCTCAGCCCCAACGCCATCCTCCGCCCCGTCTTTCAGGACACCATTCTGCCCACTGCCGCTTACGTCGGCGGCCCGGCCGAGGTTGCTTACTTCGCGCAGAGCGCGGTGCTTTACGAGCGCATCCTCGGCCGCATCACACCCATCCTCCCGCGCCTCTCCGCCACGCTCATCGAGCCCGCCATCGGCGCGGTGATGGCGCAGCACGAGATCAGCCTGCCCGACGCGATGCAATCAACCGACGAACTCGCCCAGCGCCTGGGCGCGCGCGCCATGCCGATCGAGGCGAAGCGCCGCCTCGCCGCCGCCGGTAATGCGCTCGACGAAGCCCTCACTGCCGCCGAGAGCTATCTCGGCTCGCTCGATCCCAGCCTGGGCCGCTCCGCCGAGGTTTCCGCCTCGAAGATGCGCTACCAGATGGACCGCCTGCGCCGCCTCGCTGCCACCTTCGAGCTCAACAAGGAAACCAGCCTGCGCAGGCACGCCGAAACTATGGCCCTCCACCTCTTCCCCGAAGGCCATCCCCAGGAGCGCGTCATCGCCGGCGCCTGGTTCCTCGCCGTGTGGGAAGCCGCTCACGGCGATGGCCTCGGCACCGGCCTCATCGCCCGCCTGGTTGACGAAGCTGCCAGCCAATGCCCGGGGCACATCGTCATCCGCTTCTAGCCGTTTCCGTTCTTCGTTTTCTGCTCCACAACTGCGAACCGGCAACTGCGAGCGGCAACTGGTTCTAAAATGGTTTCCGAAGAGGAGAACAACCATGGGCCTGAGCGACGAATCATTTGAAATAACCTGTCCCGACTGCGGAGCGATGCTCAAGGTCGACCCGGTCACGCGCGCCATCATCGCCCACACTCCTGCCCCGCGCAAGCGCACCTTTGAGGATTTCACCGACGCGGCCAAAGCTCTGCGTGAGGCCGACGCCCGCCGCGAATCCCTCTTCGCCCAGAGCGTTGACGCCCACAAGCACAAGGACGACCTGATGGCCAAGAAGTTCGCGGAAGCAGTCAAGAAAGCGAAAGAGACGCCCCTCGGCGAACGCCCCCTCCGCGACTTCGACCTGGATTGATGTGGCGGAGCGCCTCGGAGATTTTCGTTAGGGGAGACGACTTGGGGGCAGGAGCTTGGCGAATCCGATGAGCAAGAAAACCTTTCGATGGAACTCGAAGACATCGATCCTGATTGTCTCTGGTGCCGCGTTTCTGGCCTCACTGGCCATTTACCGGAGCAAGGAGGTTGCGAACCCCGGCCCGCACGAGGCTTACTTGCTTGTGCAATCCCTTCATACTGCAATGGCAAAACACGATTGGAGCTCCATCTATTCGAACGCAGATGAGAGGTACCGACAGGTGCTTACCGCTGATGAGTCTGCAAACATGTTTGCGCGGGTCATACAGAAGTTAGGGGAACCGGTTTCCTGCATACAGGGCAAGACCTCGATTCAGAAAAGCCCCGCTGGAAACACCATCCAGTCCGAATGCGAGACCACATTTACACATAATGCAACGGGGCATGAGACATTCTTTTGGCGCGAGTCTGGCGGCACGTATCGTCTCTCTGGCTACAACGTTTCATCCACGGCGCTGGTGGACAGATAGCGCCTGCCGACAAGGTAAACTGACACCATGCCGCCAATTCTCAACGCACAAGGCTTGTCGAAGCGATTTGGCGCCGTGCCCCTGTTTCAAGACATAAGCTTCCCCGTATCCGATGGCGACCGCATCGGCCTGATCGGCCCCAACGGAGCGGGCAAGTCCACGCTGCTCGCCGTCCTTGCAGGCCAGCAGGATGTCGACTGCGGCGAGGTCGCCACGCGCAAACGCGCCCGCGTTGCCTACGTGCTGCAGGAGTCGAACTTCGCGCCCGGCCTCACCGTTCGCGGCGTGCTCGAGGCTGCGCTGGCCCGCGCTGGCGTCGCCGACGCCGAGGGCGGAAGTAACCTGCGGGAGGGCCGCCTGCGCGAGACGGCGGGCCGCACCGGCTTTTCAGATCTCGGCGCCGAGGCCGCAACCCTCTCCGGAGGCTGGCGCAAGCGCCTTGCCATCGCCGAGGCCATCGTCACGCACCCCGACGTGCTGCTGCTGGACGAGCCGACGAACCACCTTGACCTCGCCGGCATCGCCTGGCTCGAAGAACTGCTCAACCAAGCCGCCTTCGCCTGCGTCATGGTCAGCCACGATCGCTACTTCCTCGAGAATGTCGCCACCGAGATCGTCGACCTGAACCGCGTCTACGCCGAGGGCTTGCTGCGCGTGAAAGGCACGTACTCGAAGTTCATCGAGGGCAGGCAAGCCTATCTGGAGGCGCAGTCCAAACTGCAGGACGCGCTGAAGAACCGCGTGAAGATCGAGGTCGAGTGGCTGCGCCGCGGCCCCAAAGCCCGCTCCACCAAGGCCAAAGCGCGCATCGACAACGCGCAGGACCTGATCGGCCAGTTGCGCGACGTCAACCAGCGCGTGCAGACCTCGACCGCTGGAATCGACTTCAGCGCCACCGATCGCCAGACCAAGCGGCTGGTCGAGTTTGAAGACGCTACGTTGAGTTTCGGCGAGCCGCCGAATGAGAAGAAGATTGTGGAGGGGCTGAATTTTCTGATCACGAATGGAATGCGCGTCGGCCTGGTGGGGCCGAATGGGAGTGGAAAGACTACGCTGCTGCGGTTGCTCACCGGCGAGTTGGAGCCGACGGCGGGGGCGATCAAGAAGGCGGGGGCGCTGAAGATTGTTTACTTCTCGCAGATGAGGGAGTTGGAGGAGGGCGTGACGCTGCGTCGCGCGCTGGCGCCGGACTCCGACTCGGTGGTGTACCAGGGGCGAGTGGTGCATGTGGCGAGTTATGCGGCGAAGTTTCTGTTTACGAGCGAGCAACTGAACCAGCCGGTGGAGCGGCTGAGTGGAGGCGAGCGCGCCCGCGTGCTGATTGCAAAGCTGATGCTGGAGGCGGCGGACGTGCTGCTGCTCGACGAGCCCACCAATGATCTTGATATTGCGACGCTGGAGATTCTGGAAGAGAGCCTGCTTGAATACGCAGGCGCACTGGTGCTGGTGACGCACGACCGCTACATGCTGGACCGCGTGTCCACGATCGTCCTTGGCCTCGACGGCCGCGGCAACGCCGCAACCTTCGCGGACTACTCGCAGTGGGAACAGTGGCAGCGAGAGCAAGTCTCGACCAACAGCGACGGCAGCTCGTCTGCGGCAACCGCAACGCCGGTGCAAGGTGCGCCGCCGGCCGCCACGGGGAGGAAAAAACTTTCCTACCTGGAAGCTCGCGAGTATGCGTCGATTGAGGAGAAGGTCGAGGCGGCTGAAAACCGCCTGAATGCCGCGCGCGACCTGCTCGACGACCCTGCCGTTGCGACCAACGCCGAGGCGCTGACTGCGGCATTGCACGATCTGGAAACCGCACAGGCTGCGTCAGACGAACTCTACGCCCGCTGGGCCGAGCTGACGGAGAAGGCCGGCTAGCTTGTCTTCTTGTGGGCTGGGTTTTCCGTGTGCGGTGTGCGGCCGAGTTGCTTCCAACTCGTCTCGGTCACCTCAACGCCGTGTTTCTTGGCCGCGGCTTTGATGTTGTGGAACGCCTCTTCGCGCTCCTGGTCGGAGACATCCTTCACCTGGTCGAAGCGCGCAATCGCATTGCGCACATGCGAGGCATCGTTCAACGGTTCCTTACGTTGCTTCGGAAACGCGTACACGGTGTCGTTCATGTGTTTGCGCTCGTCGGCGTTGAGCGCGTTGGCTGTATCGTGCGAGTGAGATTTGTGAGTCGTTGCCATCAGTAGCCCCTTGTCGGATGGTGATTTAGCCCCAATCTGTGCCGCTTGGCGGGTTAGATGATAGCTTTCGACGTAGCGTTGGACGAGAAGCGGACAAATCTGCCACCCGTTCGCTGCTATTCTGCTTGCACCATGAAGACTCTTGTTGCCGGTATCGCCATTGCACTGGCGCCGTTTGGCGCAGAGGCGCAATCGCCGCCGCCGCCGCGCCCCATCGTGCTTCACGCCGCGCACATGCTGGATGCTGCCGCCGGGACCCTGGTCTCGCCCGGCGAGGTCCTGGTCGTCGGCGAGCGCATCGTCGCTGCCGGCCCGCACGTCGACCGGCCCGCCGGCGCCGAACTTATCGACCTCGGCGACCGGACGCTGGTGCCGGGTTTGATCGACGCGCACGTTCACCTGTTCCTCCACCCCGGCGCCGAGGACATGCAGACCATCCAGGAGAGCGTTCCGCAGCGCGTGATCCTTGCCGAGCTAGCCGCTCGCGATGACCTCATGGCGGGCTTCACCGCTGAGCGCGATATGGGCACCGAAGGCGCAGGCTCCGCCTCGACGGCCGTCCGCAACGCCATCGACTCTGGCCTTATCCCCGGCCCCCGCATGCGGATGAGCGGCAATGCCATTGACGTGCAGGGCGGCCACGAAGATGCGATCGGCTATAACCCGGCCGCAAACGTGCCTTCGAACGCCGACTACGCCGACTCGGCCGAGGACCTGGTCCGCGTGATGCGTCTGCAGCACAAGGAAGGCTCCGACTTCGCCAAGATCTACGAGACCGGGCCGGACACGCTCAAGGACGGAGTCCTCACCACTCCCTATCAGTACACCGAGGCCGAACTCCACGCGGCGGTTGTCGAGATGGCACGACTGACGGAGGGCGCGGCGGGCGCGATGGGGGTTGGTGTGCACTGTACCGGCGAGCCCGCCGCGGGCTTTGCCGTCGCCGCGGGCGTTGCGTCCATCGACCACGCTTACTTCTTGAGCGACCGGACGATGGCGGTGATGAAGGCGAAGCAGATCTATGCGGTGCCCACCTTCGCCATCATGGAGTACTTTGCCGCCCACCCCGAGACACCCGGCGCCGGGGAAAAGTACCGGGCGCTGCTCGCCTTCCACGCGGCGCAATTCAAGCGCCAACTCGCGGCAGGCGTGCCCTTTGCGGTTGGCTCGGATGTCGGACCGTTCCCTCACGGCACGCAGGCCCGGGAGTTCGAGCTGATGGTGCGGTACGGGATGTCCCCGGCTGACGTGCTTCGTGCCGACCTGCTGAACGGCGCACGCCTGCTCGGCTGGGCCGGACAGATCGGCGAGTTGAAGCCAGGTCTGTACGCCGACATCATCGCCGTCGAAGGCAACCCGCTCGACGACATCTCCGCGCTGACACACGTTGTGTTTGTGATGAAGAACGGCGGCATCAACCGCCGTCCCTGAGGTTGGCGGTCTCAACCGTCCGGGTGTACTCCGCTACTTTGCCGTGGGATTGAACGGCTCGTCCGCCGAAGGGCCGTAGAGGCCAGGTACGGGAATGTCGTTCAGTCGCAGATAGACGCTGAGTTGGGCGCGGTGGTGGAGCAGGTGGTTGAAGAAGAACTGGCGATAGCTGAGCGAGCGGGGGGCGTTGGAGATGACGTGATCGCCGAAGGAGAACGTCCAGGGGGTGGCGAGGTCGGCGTCAGAGAGGCCGGCGAGTGCGGCGCGGGCATCAGCGGCAGCGGCGTCGAAGGTGGCGACGGTGATGTCGCGGGTGCGGAAGGTGTTGTCGGGGAATTTGTGGTTGGGGTTGGCCATATCCATGCCGGGGGTGGTGAGGATGGTTTTGCCGAAGATGGGCAGGGTGGCAACGTGCATGGCCAGGCGGCCGAGGGGCATGGACTTGTCGTGACACTTGAAGTCGGGTAGGTCTTCGGGGATGCGTTCCAGGACGCGGCGGGTGCCGGCCATTTCGGCGTCGTAGTCCTGGAGGAGGATTTCTGCGGTGGTCATAGGAGGTTCCTTTCTACTTAGATACCGGTGATATTGAAGCCGCAATCGACAAACGTGATCTCGCCGGTGATGCCACTGGCCAGCGGCGAGCAGAGGAACAGCGCGGTGTTGCCGACCTCGGCCTGTTCGACATTCCGGTGCAGCGGAGCGCGCGCCGTGACGGCGTTCAGGATCTGGCTGAAGTCGCCGATGCCACGCGCCGCCAGGGTCTTGATCGGGCCGGCCGAGACGGCGTTGACGCGAATGTTCTTCGTCCCCAGCGAAGCCGCAAGGTAACGCACCGTCGCTTCCAGCGCAGCCTTGGCCACGCCCATCACGTTGTAGTTGGGGAAGACCTTCTCCGCGCCGTAGTAGGTCAGCGTCAGCATGGCTCCGCCATCGGTCATCAGGGGCGCAGCGCCGCGTGCCAGCGCAATCAGCGAGTAGACGCTGACATCTTGGGCGATGCGGAAGTCCTCGCGGGCGGTGAGCAGGAAGTCGTTCTTGATGGCGTCGGCCGGCGCAAAGGCAACGGAGTGAATGAGGATATCGATTTTGGGGAAGGCAGCGGCGATCTGGGAGAAGAGTGCGTCGATCTCTTCGTCGCGGGAGACGTCGCACTGGAAGGTCCGCCCGGTTCCGGTCTGGCCCAGGTCCTTCAGCAGTTCGTCGGCCTCGCTCTTCAACCGCTCCATCTGGTAGGACAACACCAGGGTGGCTCCCGCCTCGGCCAACTTCTGCGCCACGCTGTAGGCAATACTGCGTTTATTCGCCAGGCCGAAGACAACGGCCACTTTCCCCTTCAAATCGATCATTCGGCTCCCCAAAATGTCCTGAATACTTAGGATACCAGCGGATGGGCAGTCGAAGCACGCACGCGGGACGCAAACGGCACCTGGTGTGGCATTTGAAGCCGGATGCGGGAAGGCACCGGACTATTGGAGGAGGGAGGAGCGAACCGGGGGCATCAGCATGCCGCCCATGGCGGCAGGCTCCGGTGCGCCTGCAGTGGCGGCATCAGCGTCAGCCGTGACCACTCGCCGGCAGTTGCGGCCGGCACTCTTTGCCTGGTAGAGCGCCTTGTCGGCGCGCGCAATCAGGGCCACGGCGTCGTCTTCCAGGACTGCTTCAGTGAGTCCTATGCTGAGGGTCAACGGCATATTCCGGTCGAAGAGACTGAGGTTGCTCACCGCCTGGCACAGCCGCTCGGTCACAACCAGCGCGATGCTGCAGGGGGTCTGGGGAAGGATCAGGAGGAATTCGTCGCCGCCATACCTGCCCAGATAATCCCGCCCCCGCAGGTGGGTGGAGATGGTCTCGGCGACATCGCGGAGGGCTGCATCGCCTGCCGCGTGCCCGTGGATGTCGTTGATGGATTTAAAGTAATCGACGTCGATCAGGGCGATGGAAAGCTTATGCTTGCCGCGCTGGATATGCTTGAGTTCGGCTGCGAGTTTGACCTCAATTCCACGCCGGTTGAAAGCGCCGGAGAGAGAGTCCTTTTGCGACTCGTCCGCGCTCCGTGCGATTAGCTCACTGCTGGAGAGGAAGAGAATGAACAGGCCTGTGACGAAGAGCGACACAATGCCAGTGATCAAGGTCGCGCTCCCGACGGCGTTCGACTGCAGCAGTCCGACCGGCGAACCATGGATAACTGCCATAGCGCCGCAGTTGACGGTGACGGCGGCAAAAAAAGTCATGGACGCCGCAAACAGCCGCATTGTTCTTGGACTGGTGAAGGTCGGTGACTTGCGGAAGAGCTCAAGAGCAATGAGGCCACGTATCACCCCGACGGTGATCGACAGGGCGACAATCCGTGGAACGATCTTGTTCTGAATCTGGCTGTAATAGAAGAGGGACACCAACGAGAGACACGACACCGTGATAGGAACAATGGCTGTCCGCCGACTGCCAATGAAGCGGAGGATCCCCCGGTAAAGAAAAACGAATGACCCGAAGACGAAACAGTGCGCCATCGTGATGGATATGAGACTGGGGATCGATCCGCGTGACACCAGCAGAAAGGTGCCGGGAATGCCCAAGAGAAAACTAATGGCGATAGTGTTGATGCCACGCAGGTTAGGATAGCTGCGCTTCATGCCGAAGAACACGATGGCGAAGGCCACGGCCAACATGAAATCGCAGGCAATGAGAGTACGATTGTCCAACCAGGAAAAAACGTACATGTGGGCCCAACCTTTGTCGCAATACTAGCCAGATTGCAGGTTGCAAAGAAGGGTACTTAAGTTGTAGTGAGCTGAGCGACATTAGGGACGAGCACCGCCACAAGCATGACCCGTGCAGGCTTTCCTGGCGGCAGGGCGGCCAGGAACGCGGCTTCCTTGGATCTTTCCGGCGCAAGCGCCTTGGCAACCAGGGTCGAAAACCGGTTTAGCCAATCGTCAGCCAATCGTATTGCTCTTGCGTCAGCGGTACGACCGAGAGGCGGAACTGGCGAAACAGGAGCGATCCCTGAAAGACGCCCGCCTCGCGCATCTCGGTTAGCGGCTTTTCGCGCTTCAGCCGCTCTACCGGCTTGATGCGGACGACGGGGTTCCTGGGGTCCTTCGCCTCCACCGATACCACGGTCGCCGTTCCCACAGCCGCTTTACCCACATTGGAGTGGTAGATGACTAGCTTGTCGCCCTTTTTCATGGTGCGGAGGTTGAGCAGGGCCTGATTGTTCGAGATGCCATCCCAGGTGGTCTCGCCGTCCCGCAGCAGGTCATTGAAGGAGTACTTGTCGGGTTCAGTCTTCAGGAGATAGGGCATAAGACAAGGTACGAGGTTCGGGGTTCGACGTTCAAGGGGGCTAGCCGCCGAGGTCGAGGAGTTCCACCTCCGGGATGGATTCGCCGAGGAACTGGCTGCCCAGGCGGGCAAACTTCTCCACTGAGTCCGTGGCGTAACACTGGAACGAGGCGCGTCCGGTGGAGGCCCAACCGGAAAGCCGAATCGTCCGCTCAATCGCGGCTGCTGTTGCTCTTGCGGAATCGATGACCTCTGCCTGCGACCCGAGCTCGCGCAGCGTCGCCTCGATGGCTGGGGCAATCAGCGGGTAGTGCGTGCAGCCGAGCAGCACGGCTTCCGGAGAGCAGGTCGATAAGGCCTCGCGTAAATAGATGCGCAGCACCTGCCGGGTGATCGAATGATCGACCCATCCCTCCTCGACCAGCGGCACCAGCAGCGGACAGGCCTTTTCGCTTGCGCGGAGGCCATGCCCGGCGCAGTGAAGCTGGTATGCATGCGATTGCACGGTTGCCGGCGTGGCCAGGACCAGAACGTCGGCGTTCGGGTGGCGATGGTGTGCGGCGTCAACGACCGGCTCGATGACTCCGGTTACGGGAATCCGCACCGACTCGCGAATCTCGCGCAGCGCCAGGGCAGAAGCGGTGTTGCACGCGATGACGAGGTGTTCAGAGCCGCGGGATTCGAGGAAGCGCGCGCTCTCCACGGCGTAACGCGCAATTGTGGTCTGCGACTTCGAGCCGTATGGCAGCCGTGCGGTATCGCCCAGGTAGATGTAGTGCGCGCCCGGGATCAGGGGCAGCAGCTCGCGCAGGACGGTCAGTCCGCCGAAGCCCGAATCGAAGACTCCGAGGGTGATGCCCACTAACGAGCCTCCGGTGCCGGCTTGGTTGCGGTGCTGACCACCGGATAGGTGCGCATCAGATCGGCGTGCCCGTTCAGGGTCTCGCGGGGCCGGCCGTCGACCAGGAAACGCACCTCCTCAATTCGCGGAAAGTTTGCGTACAGGGTTCCTATGATCGACTCGATGGTCGACATCTCGGGCTCGATACCGGACGGGTGGTGGTCGGCAAAGGTCCCATGCAGATTTACCACCGCCAGTTGTCCACCTGGAACGTGGGGCTCAGCCGCTAAGTCGTTGCCTGCCGCTAACTGCGCGGCAGAAGGCTGTTGTTCCGCAGGCCTGGCTCCGGCGGCGGCGGGCGGGCTTAGCGGAAGGTCGAGCAGGAACACATCGTCCACCGCCGGGCCGCTTTCGATCGGGTGTGTGGAGTTCTTATAGGAGTACTCTGCGATGAGTCGCGCCAGCAGAGCATGCGCCCGGGCAGTCGCCTCCGCCGGCAGTGCAACCTCACGCTCTACCAGCGTGATCGAGCCGTCGGCGTCGTCGGCCATCGCCAGATGGACCGTCTCGCTCGCGGTCGCGACCGGCGCGGCCAGTGGTGTCTCATCGCGATGGCGGGTCAGCCTTTCGCGCGCCTGCTCGCATCCGCGCAGCAGCACCAGCGCCATCAGCAGGATCGCGCCCGCGAGAACCCAGAAGAGAATGCGCTGGTAGCGGGGGATCATTGCGGCCTCTTCTGCGGGGTGCCGGTGGCTTGTGCGGTGGTACGCGCGCGAGATGCAGCGAGGCCGGCTGCGGTGGCAGCGGCAATTGCCTTCACCTGGGTCGAATTCTCCGCGGACACCGGCGCAGACTGTTCCAGAGCGCCGGCATGGTCGCGCCAGGCCTGCAGCGCCGACGACAGTGCAGCCACCACGCGCTGCTGGTAATTTGGGTCGGTCACCGCCGTTGCACCTTCACCGGGGGCCAGCAGAGGGGCCATCTCGATTGCCACTGCGGGGCACATCAGGTTGTCCAGTGGTCGCACCGCTGCCTGCCCAGTCAGCACGGGAAGATTGCTCTTAGTGAATGCGGAACTGAGGTCGCCTGCGAGGCGCTGGCTTTGGCTCACCCAAGCCGCCTGGGCCATCTCCCACGGCACAGGGACGTATGCCGATGCGAAACCGCCGCCAGTGTCTTCGTCTGGAGACGGCGGAGGCAAGGTTGAGGTGTAGATATGCACGCCCGATCCCGCCGCTGTCGCATGGAGCACAATGCACGCCACTGCGTGCGTGCGGTTTGCGATCTCGGCGCGCTGATCGCCGGTGAGTGGGTCGGACGGGTCGGCGTCGCGGGTTGTGATCACGGTAAGTCCCGCAGCAGTCAGGGCTGCACGCAGTCGACCCGCCAGCGCCAGGGTGACATCCTTCTCGAGGACGTGGTCGCCCAGCACGGCGCCGCCATCCGGCCCGCCGTGCGCGGGGTCCAGAACCACCAGATTGCGGTTGAGCGTCGCCGCTGGAGACGGCGGCGGTTGGGCAGGCATGGGGACCTGGTCCGGCGGCTGCACCTGGCCAGAGAACGCAGCCGCTGCCGCTCCCGCCAGTACGGCGAGCAACACGGCAGCGAACTTGCGGGAAGGGATCAACGGGTTCTTGGAACGGATCACGGGTACGTATGGAGTGTAAGCCGGGCGCCGCGATTTATGTATCGGCGATCGGCGATCGGCCGTCGGCTGTCAGCCATCGGTGATCTTAGGTCATTAGTCCAGTGCATAGATTGCCAGGCCGCTCAGCAGCTTCGGATAGAAGTCCGTCGACTTTTGCGGCATGACTTCGCCGGAGAGGGAGACATCGCGCAACTGATCGAGCGTAATCGGCTTGATGAGGAACGCAATGTCGGCATCGCCCGATTCAATTGACCCAAGAGCCTCGTCGGCTTCACGGATGTAGCGAACGTTGCCGAGACGGGTGACGGCGTCTCGGTCAAGGCCAAGCAGATGATCGAGGACCACAGCGTGAAGCTGCGCGACGCCAAGCTGACGCTGCTTGACGGGCAAGTCCTGGAGAAGCGGGGCGATGGCTTCTGGCTTGGGAGTGAGCATGTAATTGCCATCCCCGGTGGCGGCGATGAAGGAGTCACCGGGAGTCTTGTCGAGTTGCGCGATGAGTGATTGGCTGGGAGTTTCGTCGTCGAGTTCGGTGATGTCGTAGTAGCTGCTCGCCTTGGTGATGAAGTCCGGCGAGGAGAAGTTCTCCAGCCCGAAGACCACGCGGTGGGTCGGGAGGATAGTGATCCCGGGCGCATCCATGTTCACGAATGTCATCATCATCGCGGCCTCAGGAAACGGCGGCACGGGTAGGTGGCTCGAGCCTACCCTCTCGTCCGGATCGGCCGGCTCGCCCAGAGGCAGTTTAAGCTGCGTTGAACGCTCCTGCGCGTAAGCCACCGAGGTTTCATACCGGTGGTGGCCGTCGGCGATGATCAGCTTCTTGTCCGCCATGGTGGTGACAATCAGATTGATGAGGGCCGGGTCGGTCAGCTTCCAAACGCGATGGACGACGCCGTACTCGTCGGTGATGGCAAGGTCGGCCGGACGGGTGTCCTTGCCGTTCTTGCTGGCTCCGAAGATCAGCTTCTCGGCGGTGAATCCCGGGTCCGAATAGAGCATATAAACCTGTTCGCAGTATGCGCGCGTGGCTTTGAACAGGGCCATCCGGTCCGACTTGTGCTTTGGAAACGTCTGCTCATGCCGGTAGACGACCTTGTCCGCATAGTCGTACAGATGCCCAAGCGCGATGAATCCGCGCCGCTCGCGCACCTCCGACGCATGCGGCACGGTGTAGGTCTGCGAGTAGCCGTACAACGCCACCTCTCCCTCTTCGGCGAGAACGTTCTCTGCGCGCCACTGCTTCAGATAGTCGGCGGCGCGGGTGTAGACGTTGCAGGCCTGCTCGCCGGGGGGCAGGAACTCCTGCGGCTCGGTGTCGCCGGGTTCGTGTTTGCCCAGGATGACGCGAATCAGGTTATATGGGCTTAGCTCGTAGTAGCGCTGCTGCATCTCGGGCGTGATCTTGTCGTACGGCTGGGTGACCACGTCCTCCATGCGGACGCGGGAGGTGTCGTAGCGAAGTGCACGAAACGGATAAATGCGGGCCATTCTCGGTCTCAGGTCTCCTGGAAGTGTCTGGTTCGATTGTACGGGGAGGCGAGCGGCGAGAGTTGGGCGAGCCGGCGGGATGGGCCGGGCCGGTTGCGACCCGTAACCAAGATTCGCGGGCGCCGTCCAACGATTATTCTAGTGTTGGACTCAAAGGAGATGATGCGCCTCAGGGGGCGGAATCCCGCGATGCGAGACTTGGGAAGGCGGAGGCATTATCCTGATAGTTCCCCGGGTAGAAGCCTTCGAGGGATGGAATTTGAGTTGCTGACCCGTCATAGGCCTCATTATGCGGCATCAAGCTGGTTCTATATCGGTTGGAAGAGCGACCAGGCGGCGCTGGCGGCAATCGAGGCTGCTGATGTGGGTCTGCGCGTGCGTGGGCGTGTGCCTGATTCCGGGACTGGTCCCGGGCCACGTTGGCCGCGCGCAGGAGAATCCGCTCAACGACGTCCAAACCCCGGCGCCTCCACCGCCGCCAAAATCGCCGGAGGAGCAGAAGCCAGTCATCGAGGGCGGTGCGGATGTAGCGGCCCAGGCCACAACCCACCGCGACGCGCGGCTGCGGATCGACGTGAACCTGGTGCAGGTGCCGCTGACCGTCACCGACCCGATGAACCGGCTGGTGACTGGCCTCGAGAAGGATAATTTTGTGGTCTACGACAACAACATCGGCCAGACCATCAAGTACTTCTCCAGCGAGGATGCGCCGCTGACCATCGGCATTGTCTTCGACCTGAGCGGCAGCATGTCGTCGAAGTTTGTCCGCGCGCGCAAGGCGCTGACCGAATTTCTGCGCACCTCAAATCCGCAGGACGAGTTTTTTGTGGTTGGCTTCAACGACCGTCCCGCGGTGATCGTGGACTATACCTCCGACCCCGACGATGTCGAGGCGCGCATGGTAATGCTGAAGCCGGAGAACAGGACTGCGCTGATCGACGCTGTCTACCTGGGTATCGACCACTTGCGCCAGGCCAAGTACGACCGCAAGGCGCTGCTGATCATCTCCGATGGGGGCGACAACCGCAGCCGCTACACCGAGGGCGAACTGCGCCGCGTGGTGCGCGAGGCCGATGTGCAGATTTATTCGATAGGGATCTTCGACACCGATGCGCCGACGACGGAAGAGCAGATGGGGCCGGAGCTGCTGAAGGAAATTTGCGAGATGACCGGAGGCCGTCTCTTCAACGTGGGCGGCGATGTGGGCGATCTGCAGGACATTGCAACGCGCATCTCCACCGAACTGCGCTTGCAGTACGTGATCGGATACACGCCTTCCGACGTGAAGCACGACGGAAACTGGCGTAAATTGAAGGTAAGGCTGGTGCCGCCGCCGGGCCTTCCGCAACTGACCGTACACTTTCGCCAGGGATACTATGCACCTTCGGAGTAGAGCAAGCAGGCTTGAAGGTGTTGGCAAATGCCTCGCCCTGTCCACCGCCTTCTTGCTGTTTGTGATTGGGCCGGCAATTGGCCAGCAGCCTGCACCCCCGCAGTCGGCACCGCAACTGAAGCCGCCTCAATCCGGGATTCCCGCGCAGCCCGCGGCAGCTCCGGCCCAGCCTTCGCTCGAGGTGGACCGCGACCCGGTGCCTTCGCCGGACCCCGATCCGCCGCCGCAGCCGATCGGCAATCAACCGGCTGCGCCGCTGGGCACGATCGCGCGCGGCACCGGCGGGCGGTATACGCTGCGCGAAAACGCGTACGAGGTTCGCCTAAACGCATCGGTCTTCGACCTCACCGGCCATAGCGTGCAGACGCTCGACCAGGACGCGTTCCACGTCTATGAGGACGGCGTTCCGCAGACCATCGCAAGCTTCCGCCACGAGGATCTGCCGGTTTCGCTGGGCATCCTGATCGACAGCTCCGGCTCGATGTACGACAAGCGCGCCGCGGTCGATGAAGCATCGCTCGACCTGGTGAAGCTCTCCAACCCGGAGGACGAGGCGTTCGTCGTCGACTTCTCGTGGGAAGCGTTCATCGACCAGGACTTCACCAGCGACATTACGAAGCTGCAGCAGGGCCTGTCGTACATCAAGTCATCGGGCGGCACGGCGATTTATGACGCGCTGGTCGCTTCCGCCGATTACCTGTCGAAGAACGCGAAGCACCCCAAGCAGGTGCTGCTGGTGATTACCGACGGCGAAGACAATGCGTCCAGCGCCACGCTCGACCAGGCTGTCCGGCGTATCCAGGACTTCGACGGGCCGGTGATCTACTGTATCGGATTGCTGTTCGGCGACGACAGCTCCAAGGGCGAGTCGCGCCACGCCCGGCGGGTGCTGGAGACGCTGTCAGAAGAGACAGGCGGTCAGGCCTACTTTCCGAAATCGCTGAAAGAGGTCGACAGCATTGCCAAAGAGGTGGCGAACGACATCCGCACCCAGTACACGATCGCCTACCACTCCACCAAGTCGCCAACGTTGGGCGGCTACCGCGTGATCCACGTCGAGGCCAAGGAGAAGGGCTACAGCAAACTGTCCGTGCGCACCCGCAGCGGCTACTATCCACGCGTTGAAGGCGCTGCCTCCGCGCCGCGCAGCAGCACCACGGATCGCACCGATCCGGGCTTTCCGCAAACGCCACAGTGAGTTAACCCCATGGTCGACGCGATGAAGCTCGAGTCAAACCTGGGGCGCCCGGATTGTTGGCACCCGCTGGTCAGAAGGCGAGGGACTGAAGCTGCTGCCAGACGGCGGGGGTGACGGGGACGCCGAGGCGGAGGTTCTCCTGGCGGAGGTGGAGGGTCTGCTCGCCGGGGTAGCGAACAGGCTTGCCGGGGTCGATGGGCGTGGCGGCGCGAAGCGATTCGAGGACGGCGGCGGCGATGCCATCGAGTTCGGCGCGGTCGGCGAAGGTGGTGGGGTCGATGGCGAGGAAGACCTGGCTGACGCCGGACTCGCGGGTGGGGTCGCGAGGGATTTCGTGGGTGGCACGGCCGCCGGAGAGCATGGCGGCGAGCAGGTCGAGCACCAGCGAGAGGCCGGAGCCCTTCCAGTAGCCGATGGCGAGCGCGCGCTTGGAGGCCTCAATGGCGGCGGGGTCCGTTGTGAGCTTGCCGGCCTGATCGTATCCGCCGGGAACGGGTAACTGAGCGCCTCTTGCGCTGTAGGCAGATAAAGTCCCGTAGGAGAACTGCGACATGGCCATGTCGAGCACGACGTGCGCGCCAGCGGGGCGGGGAACGGCGAGGACCAGCGGGTTGTTGCCGAGGGCCGGTGTGGACGCGCCCCAGGGCGGAAGATTGGTGAGCGTGTTGGTCCAGCAGACGGCGAAGAGGCCGGCGTCGACGGCAAGCCAGCCGTAGGTTCCGCCGCGCATCCAGTGGTTGGTGTTGGCGAGGGCGACGCAGCCGAGGCCGTGCCGGCGGGCGAGGGTGATGGCTCGCTGCATGGACGAGTGGGCGTTGAGATTGCCGGGGCCGAGGTTGCCCTCCCAGCGTTCGATGGCCAAGGCTGAGTCGCCGGAGACGCGGGTGGGTTCGGCGTGGACGTCGATCGAGCCGTTGGCGACCATCTCGGCGAAGCGGGGGAAGCGGTCAAGGCCATGGGTGTAGACGCCGTCGCAGGTGGTTTCGGCGAAGAGGCGGGCGCAGAGGGCGGCGCGGTCGCTCTGGAGGCCGAGGTGGAGGGTAGCGCGGTGGAGCGCGGTGTAGAGATCGTCGTAGGGAACGCGGAGCATGAGGTGGTTGATTATAAAGGCGGGCTTGGCGGAGTGCGATGAGCGGCTATGCTGGAAGGGTATGCCGACCTTCTTGGAGTTGGAACATGTGAACGTGGCGCGCGGGGACGCGATGGTGCTGCACGATGTGAACCTGCGGGTGGAGGCGGGCGAACACATCGCGATTCTGGGGCCGAATGGGTGCGGCAAGTCGACGCTGATCAAGACGATGACGTGCGAGCTTTACCCGATGGTGCTGGAGGGGACGCGGGTGAGCATCTTCGGGCGCGAGCGGTGGGACCTGACGGAGCTGAAGAAGCGGCTGGGCGTGGTGTCGCCGGAGCTGCCGGGGAGGCAAACGCTGCGGACAAGCGGGCGGGATGCGGTGCTGACGGGGTTCTTTTCCAGCTCGACGCTGTGGCCGAATCTCGTGGTAACAGCCGCGATGCGGGCGCGGGCGCAGGAGGTGCTGGAACTGGTGGGGGCGACGGGGATCGCGGACAAGCCGGTGGGGGAGATGTCGGCGGGAGAGCAGCGGCGGGTGATGATTGGGCGGGCGCTGGTGGGGTCGGGGGCAAGCGCCGCGGCGGACGGACGCGCCGAGTCTGGCGCAAGCAACCAGATGCTGCTGCTGGATGAGCCTTCAAACGCGCTGGACCTGGCGGCGCAACAGGACCTGCGGGAGATGTTGCGGCGGCTGGCCCAGCAAGGGACTGGTATCCTGCTGATTACGCACCACATAGCGGACATTCTGCCAGAGATCGAGCGGGTGATCCTGATGCGGGCGGGGCGGATCGTGGCCGATGGGGCGAAGGCGAAGCTGCTGACGGCGCCAGTGCTGAGCGAGCTGTTTGGGGCGCGGTTGGAGGTGACGGAGCGGGATGGGTTCTTCTATGCGTGGTAGGGGGTGGAAGCGAATCACAGAGAACACAGAGAAAAATGAGAACACAGAGGAGTGCGTGCGCGTTGTCCTTGACTCCTAGATAGTAGAATGCTACATAGGGTAAAGGTGATTGATGCTCGAACTTCGGAATGTCCACAAACGGTACGCGAGTGTTCCGGCTGCAGGCGCCGCGGGTGGCCGGGGCGCCGACGAAAGCGACGCAGCATTTGGCCGGGGTTTCAATGAAGAGTGATTAAGGAGATTCTCGATGAGGAAGCTGATGCTGTGCCTCGCGGCGCTGGTTGTAATGTTGGGCACTGCGGCGCGCGCGCAGGATTTCGCGGGCGACTGGCAGGGCACGCTGAAGCAGGGCAATGTGCGGGTCGTCGTGAAGATTGCGAAGTCGGATCATGGCTGGAGCGCGATCCTCTACAACGCCGACCAGGCGTTGCAGCCTCTGGGTGCGACTTCGGTCAAGGTAGAGGGATCCACCTTGAAGTTTTCGGTGGACGCGATAGTGGCCAGTTTTGAGGGGAAGATGAGCGGGGACGGCAAGCAGATCTCTGGGACGTGGTCGCGGCCGCCGGACCAGTTTCCGCTGACACTGGTGCGAGCGACGCCGGACGCGACGTGGGAGATTCCCGAGGCGCCGAAGCCGTCGAAGCCGATGCCTGCGGATGCCGATCCATCGTTCGACGTGGCGACGATCAAGACGAATGTCTCCGGGGCTGCGACGGTGCAGCAGTTGACGATCATCGGACGGAACTTTACGCTGCGCAACGGCTCCCTGGCCGACATGATCGCGTTTGCATACAACGTGCAGTTGAAACAGGTTGTGGGCGGGCCGGATTGGATCGATAAAGATCGATACGACATTGCAGCGGTGCCGGATGTGGAGGGTTCGCCCAGCCTGCTGCAGTTGCGGAGCATGGTGCGGAAGCTGCTGGCGGATCGATTCGCGCTGATGTTTCATCATGAGAAGCGAGAGATGGCGGCGTTTGTGCTGACGGTTGGGCGGAGCGGGCAGAAGTTGACGCCATCGCAGTCGAAGGAGGCGCTGCCCAGTATGGCCCCGCGGCTAGCGGCGAACGGGCTGACGCTGGTGATGACGAATTCGACGATGACGGATGTGACCGGCTTTCTGCAGATGCTGGTGCTGGACCGGCCGGTGGTGGATCAGACGGGCGTTGCCGGCAGGTACGATGTCGCGGTGACGTTTACGCCGGATGATTCGGAGTTCAACGGACGTCCGCCGAAGCTGCCTGCGCCGCCGGAGGGGACTGAGCCTGCGCCGGATTTGTTCAACGCGTTTCAGCAGCAGTTGGGGATGAAGCTGAGTGCGGAGAAGACACAGGTGGATGTGATTGCGATCGATAAGGTGGGACGACCGTCGGCGAATTGACGTCAGAATTCTGTGCTGTCTCTGACACATCTCATAAGTAAGTTGTGGGGCACCCCCCATCAGGCAAATGCGGGGATTCTTCGCTGCGCTCAGAATGACAAACGAGCAGAAGCAGATTCCCTTCGGGAATGACAAGCCAAAGGGCAGGCAACGGCGAGTGCGGATGCGGGCGCTAGCGGGGGATGTCGATGGGGGGAGCGGTTTCGCCGGGTTTGGGCTCCTTGGTTGGGGGGTGGGCTTTGAACCAGGCGGTTTGTTCGGCGACGAGTTCGGTGGTGGATTCGCGGAGGTCGCGGATGGACTCGAGGGCGAGCTTGCGGGCGACGGAGTAGGCGGGGTCATCGGGCGGGGACTTGAGGGTGGAGGACCAGCGGTCGGTGGCTTCGAGGATCTTGGGGAGGGCCTTGCGGAGGTCGGCGTGGCGGGGGCCGTAGTCGTCGAGGTTGTCGGAGAGCTCGTCGGCGATGGAGGTGAACTGCTCGAGCAGGTCGTGGGTGTCCTGCTCGCGGCCGGGGCGGCGGGGCTTGGCGTAGAGGTCGTGGACCTGCTGGGTGCGGAGGTCGAGGAACTTGACGAAGAGGAGGACGCAGTCGGAGGGGTAGTAGCGGGCGTCGCGGACCTGCTCGATCTCTTTTTGGCTGAGGGCGGAATCGCGGGTCTGGGCGGGGAGCGGTGGGGTGAAGGCGAGGAGCGCAAGGGCCGCGATGGAGTGCAGCACGAGAGGGATGCGGGCGCGATTCCGGAGATTGCGGTTGACGGACACGAGGGCTACCCCAGGGGCTAAAGCCCAACTCTCAGTAGGCCTGAGAGAGACCCAAGGCTAAAGCCTTGGGGTACCTAGAAGCAAGTGTGTGGACGAATACGAAATACGGAGAGATGATTATCAAGTTAGCTCAGGCATAGCGGTGAGCTGTTTATAGGTGATGGTGGATGTGGCGAGGCCTGCGCGGAGGAGTCGTGTGAGCAGATCTTGTTCCATGGATCTTCG
>Ga0224555_1000404_pt1 | contig 65889 bp, 66 predicted proteins | sample 714S23034metaG_FD_180687 | JGI IMG/M metagenome (GOLD analysis project Ga0224555, IMG submission 180687) | Peat soil microbial communities from Stordalen Mire, Sweden - 717 S2 30-34 | ecosystem: Environmental > Terrestrial > Soil > Wetlands > Peat | place: Sweden: Norrbotten County, Stordalen... | reverse complement strand
CGTGGATCCGCGCCGCGAGGGCTATCCCGCCGGCCAGGCGGTCGGAGCGATCTGGTCGCTGGAACCGGCCGGGGACATCGTGCGCGCGATGGCCGCCGAGGCCGAGCGCGTCATCGCGGGTCTGCCCGGGCGCTAGGAGACTGTTGAATAATTCAGAGCAGTCAATGAAGTGACTGATTGCGCCCGACCGTTTTGACCTGAACGGCCTCTTCGAGCCGCTAGAAGGCCGTACTGCGCGTGGTCTTCTCGATGCCTTGCAGGTGACTCCTCAAGAATCGCTTTATTCAGCAGTCCCCTAGTCGGTCGCCAACCCCACCGGGCAGCTCACGCCGGTGCCGCCAAGGCCGCAGTAGCCGTTAGGGTTCGCGGCGAGGTACTGCTGGTGGTACTCCTCGGCCAAGTAGAACGGGCCGGCCGGGGCGATCTCAGTGGCTATCGGTCCGTAGCCAGCGTCGCGCAGGGTCGAGGCGTACGCCTCGGTGAACGCACGCGCGACCGCCTCCTGGTCTGCGTCGACGAAGTAGATCGCGCTGCGATACTGGGTTCCCACGTCGTTGCCCTGCCGATTGACCTGGGTCGGATCGTGGCTTTCGTAGAAGCATCGCACGAGGTCGGCGTAGGACACACGCGCGGGGTCGAAGACAACCTTGACCGCCTCGGCGTGCCCGGTCTTACCCGTACAGACCTCCTCGTAGGTCGGATTCGGCGTAAAGCCACCCTGGTAGCCAGCGGCGGTCGTCACGACGCCTGGCAGTTCGTAGAACTTGCGCTCCGCGCCCCAGAAGCAGCCCATCGCGAAATACGCCGTCTGGGCGCCGGGAGGGGCCGGCTCGAACATCGACGTGCCGAGGGTGAGATGGGGACGTGCGACGACGGTCTCGTTGAAGCGCCCCTTCAGGGCCTGGTCGGATGTGATCATTTCTGGGGCTGAGCGCATGAAGCGAGATTACGGGTCTCGCGGCCCAGCGCGTGCACACCTAGTCTCTCTGACATGACGGAGCACCGAAATGACGTGGACGAGATACTCTCGGCCATTCGCGCAGCAGCCAAGCGCGTGACGGTCGCCAAGCGGACCGTGGCCGAGGTCCTTTGCGACGCCAACGGGCACTTGAGCGCCGACGAGATAACGACCGCGGTGCAGCAGCGCCAGCCCGAGGTAAGCCCGTCGACGATCTACCGGATCCTCGAGGAGTTCGAGGAACTGAAGGTCGTCGTTCACTCCCACCTCGGCCAGTCCGCCGCCGTTTACCACCTGAGCGGCGCCGTGCACGGGCATCTCACCTGCGAGGAGTGCGAACGGACGGTGCAGATCCCGGCCAGCCACTTCGACGCCCTGAGCAAGGATCTCCAGAAGTCCTACGGGTTCCTGCTCGACCGCCACCACGTCGCCATCTCCGGATGGTGCGCGCTCTGCCAAGCAGCGCAGCTCAAGCGGTCGTGAGCCAACGAGGCTCTTAGGGAGTTCTTAGCGCTCTCCCTCCGGAGCGCGAAAAAAGGTCAGTAGAGTCTTCCAAGGACCTCATGCTGAAGATCGACCACCTCACCAAGCGTTACGGCGCCACCGTTGCGGTCGATGACCTCGACTTCGAGGTCAAGCCCGGCGTCGTGACCGGCTTCCTCGGACCGAACGGTTCGGGCAAGTCGACGACGATGCGCGTCATCCTCGGCCTGGATCACCCCACCAAGGGCCGCGTCACCATCGGCGGCAAGGAGTACCGCGAGCTCAAGGACCCCCTTCGTGAAGTCGGGGCCCTGTTGGACGCCAAGGCCGTCGCCCCTGGACGCACCGCCCGCAATCACCTCCGTGCGCTGGCGGCGTCGAACAACATCAAGCGCTCGCGGGTGGACGAGGTCCTGGAATTCACTGGTATCGCAGCCGTAGCCAACAAGAAGGTCGCCGGCTTCTCGCTGGGTATGAGCCAGCGCCTCGGCATCGCGGGCGCGCTGCTCGGTGACCCCGGCGTGCTTCTCTTCGACGAACCGGTCAACGGTCTCGATCCCGAGGGCATCCGCTGGATCCGGGAGTTCTTCCGCTCCCTCGCCAACGAAGGGCGCACGGTCTTCGTCAGTTCGCACCTCATGAGCGAGATGGCGGTCAGCGCCGACCAGATCATCGTCATCGGCCGGGGCAAGTTCATCACCCAGGGCTCGGTGGACGTCCTCACCGCCACCGCCAAGGGCTCGGTGTTCGTTCGCACGTCCGACAACACGAAACTGACCTCGACGCTGCGGACGCGCCACGGCGTCGTCCACGAGATCAACGACAATGGCCTCAGCGTGGAGGGGCTCAGCTCCGACGACATCGGCCGCGCCGCCTTCGAATCGGGAATCGCGATCCTTGAACTGACCCCCCAGCGCGCGTCGCTCGAAGAGGTCTTCATGGACCTCACCGCGGACGCGGTCGAGTACGGCGGCCACGCGATAGACAAGACGTCCGATGAATAACGAGGAGACCCTGCTCTCGGTCACCAAGTCCGAATGGATAAAGTTCCGCACCGTTCGTTCGACCATCATGGGGGTGATCGTCTTCGCAGTCCTGACCATCGGTCTGGGCGTGCTGATCACCGCCACCATTCGAGCGCACTGGGCAACGGCCGACTTCGGGCGCAGGCTCACCTTCGATCCGGTCTCGACCAGTCTCGCCGGCGTGCTCTTCGCCCAGTTCGCCGTGGGCGTTATCGGTTCGCTCTTCATCACGAGTGAATACTCGTCCGGAGCGATTCGAACGACCCTGACCGCGGTCCCCCACCGTCTCGAGCTCGCTCTGGCCAAACTGCTCGTCCTGGTCCTTTCGATGCTCGTCGTATGCGAGGTCGTCTGCATCGCGACCTTCCTGATCGGCCAGGCCATCTTCGCCGGCGTGGTGACGCCCACCGCCTCGCTCTCCAACGGTGCCGACCTACGCGCAGTGCTGCTGGCGGGGGTCTACCTCGCGCTGCTCGCCGTCCTCGGCTTCTCGCTCGGGCTCATTCTGCGCCAGAGCGCCGCGTGCATAAGCGTCTTCGTCTCTATCCTGCTGATCGTGCCCATCATCATGCTGCTCCTTCCCCAGAGTTGGCAGAACTCCTACGAGAAGTTCGAGCCTTCGAACCTGGGCACCTCCATGATGTCGGTGACGCCCCGGGCGGACCTGTTCGGGACCTGGAGCGCCCTCACGGTCTTGCTGGTCTACGTGGTCGTCGTCTTCGGTGTCGGCGTGACCATGCTCCAGCACCGAGACGCCTGAGCCTTCGCCACCCGTTCTAGGGTGTCGCCATGGAACTAATCGAGGCACTGAGGACCACCGGCTCGATCCGCCACTTCACGGCTGAACCGGTGAGCGACGAGCTTCTCTTCGCCGTCCTCGACGACGCGCGCTTCGCGCCTTCGGGCGGGAACCGCCAGGCCTGGCGCGTCATCGTGGTACGCGACCTCGTCCGGCGTCGGCGCGTTCGCGACCTCTACCTCGACGCGTGGCACGACTACGTCGGCCACCTCCTGGCGGGGCTGATCCCCTTCTCACCGCTGGCGAGCGACGAGGACCGCGCGAGCGCACTGGCCCAGCGCTCGGCGGCCGAGGCGCTCTCGCGGCCCGACGGCTTCCCCGAAGCGCTCGACCAGGTGCCGGTGATGCTCGTGATCTGCGCGAACCTCGAAGTGCTGTCCGCCACCGACCGGGACCTGGACAGGTACCAGCTCGTGGGCGGCGCCTCCATCTATCCCTTCGTCTGGAACATCCTGCTGGTCGCGCGCGAGCGCGGGCTGGGTGGGGTCATGACGACCATCGCCACCCGCAACGAGGGCGCCCTCCGCGACGCGCTCGCCATTCCCCCGACGTACGCCGTGGCGTCGGTGGTGGCCCTCGGCCATCCGAGCAGTCGTCACACCAGGCTGAAGCGCAACCCCGTCGAGACGTTCACGTCCGTCGACTCCTTCGACGGGCCCGCGTACGGCGCCAGCTGAGCACCTAGCGCCCGAGGACCTCGGCGGTGTCCTCTCCCTGGCGGCGCGGTCCGCGACGGATATCGGGGCGCACCCCGTCGATCCGCAGCGGCGTGCGCATCGCCGTGGTGTCGCCCGCGGGAGTGGACATGACGCCCAGGAAGTCGCCGTCGCGGACCTGGGCCTGGGAGAACGCGCCCTGCACGTCGAAGATCGGCGCGTGCGGCACGCCGGACGTGGCGAGCACCTCGAGCCACTCGTCGGTCGGTCGCGCGGAGAATATCTCATCGAGCACGCCGCTCAGCTCCGCGCGCGAGGCCACGCGCGCGGCGTTGGTTGCCCAGTCGGTGCGGCTCGTGAGGGCGGGGTCATCGAGGGCCCTGACCAGCTTGGCGTACTGGCCGTCGGTACCCACGGCCACCAGCAGCAGGCCGTCCGCCGTCGTGACCGGGCCGTAGGGGGTGATGCTCGGGTGGTCGTTGCCGAGGCGCCGCGGGTTCACGCCGGTGGACAGGTAACCCTGGGCCTGGTTGATCAGGGCGCTCATGGTGCACTCGAGCAAGGGCGCCTCGAAGTGCCGCCCCGGGCGGCCGCGGAGACGGGCGAACAGGCCGGTGAGAAGTCCGATGGCCCCGTAGAGGCCGGTGACGACGTCGGCGAGCGGCGCGCCGACCTTCGTGGGCTCCCCGCCCGGCTCGCCGGTGACGCCCATCAGCCCCGAGCGGGCCTGGGCGAGCAGGTCGAAGGCCGGCTGATCGGCGACCGGTCCGCCCGAGGCGGCGGGAGTGATGCTGATCCATACGCAGTCGGGATTGTCCTGGCGTAGACGGTCGATGCCGAGGGAGCGAACCTGACTGGGCAGGAAGTTCTCCACCACGGCGTCGGCCTGAGCCACGAGCTCGGCCACGCGCGCGTAGTCCTCGGGACTGCGGAGATCGGCCACGACGTTGCGGCGGTGGCGGTTCACGGCCAGGTAGTAGGTCGCGTCGTCGCCGAAACTCGGCGGGGCCAGCGCACGGACCGGATCGCCGTCGGGGCTCTCGATCTTGATGACGTCGGCTCCGAGGTCGCCCGCGATCATCGCGCACAGCGGGCCCGCCAGCACCCGCGAGAAGTCCAGCACGCGCACTCCCTCGAGCGGCAGGCCGGTGCCCACGTTGAGCGGATCCAGTTCCCAGGCCATTAGAGGACTTTCGAGAGAAAGCTCTTGAGTCGCTCCGAGGAGGGTGTCGTCAGTACTACCCGTGGATCGCCCGACTCCTCAATGACGCCTCCGTCGAGGAAGTACACGGTGTTGGCCACTTCCTTCGCGAAATTCATCTCGTGGGTGACGACAATCATCGTCATGCCGCTGCGGGCCAGGTCCTTCATCACGTCGAGAACCTCACCCACCAGTTCGGGGTCAAGCGCCGACGTGGGCTCGTCGAAGAGCATGAGCTTGGGCTCCATGGCCAGGGCGCGCGCGATCGCCACGCGCTGCTGCTGACCGCCCGAGAGCTGGCTGGGGTAGTTCTTTTCCTTGCTTTCGAGCCCCACCCGGGTCAGCAGCTCGCGAGCCTTGGCATTCGCCGCTTCCACGCTGGAACCCTTCACCTTCACTTGACCAACGGTGACGTTCTCGAGCACGGTCAGGTGCTGGAACAGGTTGAAGCGTTGGAACACCATGCCGATCTGCGCACGCTCCGCGCAGATCTGCTTGTCGTTGAGTTCGTAGAGCTTGCCGCCGCGGGCCTCGTATCCCACGAGACCGCCGTCAACCCGCAGTTCGCCGGCGTCGTGCTTCTCCAGGTGGTTGATGCATCGAAGCAAGGTGCTCTTGCCCGACCCCGAGGGGCCGATCAGGCAGGTCACTTCGCCGCGCGTCACCGTGAGGTCGACGCCCTTCAGCACCTCGATGCCGGCGTACGATTTGTGGACGCCCCGCGCTTCGACCATTGGAGTGTTCATGGCGCCACCGCGACTTGCACACCACGCTTCGTGCGGAACTTTGACAGGATGCCACGGACGTCGCTGCGAATCCGCTGTATGGGTGTTGGTGGCGGCGTGCGCAAGGCACCCTTTGCGTAGTGGCGCTCGAGATAGTACTGACCAATCGACAACACCGTGGTCACGATCAGGTACCAAAGGCTCGCCACGATGAGCAGCGGCATGATCTCGTAGTTGCCCGCGCTGATGTTGGACGTGGCACCGAAAAGTTCGACGACGCTTATGGTCATCGCGAGCGAAGAGGTCTTCAGCATGGAGATCACCTCATTGCCGGTGGGCGGCAGTATGACCCGCATGGCTTGAGGCAAGACCACCAGCCGGAGCGTCTGGCCGCGCGTCATTCCGAGCGAACTCGCCGCTTCAGTCTGACCCTCGTCGACCGCTATAAGGCCCGAGCGTGCGATCTCAGAGAAGTATGCTGCCTCATTCGTGCCGAGCGCCACCATCGCTGCAATGAAATTGGTGAAAATCGAATTGGTGTTGATAGTCACGAATGTCACGTTCACGAACGGCAGCCCAATAGTTAAGTTGCTGTAGAGAGCATGGATGAAGTACCAAAAGGTCAGTTGGACAAGCACGGGAGTGCCACGGAAGAACCACGTGTAGGACCATGCTGTGGACGAGAGAAGACGTGAATGCGACAGCCGCATGACGGCGAGCACCAAGCCCAACACGATTCCGATGATCATGGCAAGAGCCGTGAGTTCCAACGTCAGTAAGAGGCCGTGGAGAACTTCAGAAGTTGTGAAGTACTGTCCAACCACGTTCCAGTAGAAGCGCCAGTGCTCCGCAGGCTGGCACTTCCTTGCGCCATTGACGACGTGACAGACCATCTGACCCGTGGTATCTGGCACCCTGGATAGCAGGGTATGCACGAGCATCGCGATAAAGATCAGCGCGCAAGCGACGCCAGCCCATCGGCTGTAATGACGAACGGGGACGACCTTTACAGTGCCGTCCCCGTCCATTGCCATGTTGGTAGTCCTAGTACCGATGCCTAAGAGATGGCTCCATTAAGGACAATCTTGCTCGCGGGCAGTCCCCCTTCGGTCACTCCATATTTCGCCAAGATCGCGCCGTAGGTTCCGTTGGCGATCAAGGTCTTGATCGCCGCTTGAATCGACTTGGCCAATCCCTTGCCAGCGGGCGTCTTGGGTGTCGCAATGCCGTATGGCGCGACTTCGATGGCGCTTCCGACCAGTTTGAACGACTTGTTTCCTGACACGATAAAGCCAGCAACTTGACTGTCCACGAAGCCCAGTGTCGCCTGGCCCGATGAAACGGCGAGATTCGCCCCCGTCTGAGCCTGGAATGACAACACTGTCAACTTCTTGGACGAAGGGCACTTCTTAGCGGTGTTCACGGCGTCGGTGTACTCCGTCGTCCCCGCTTCGATGGCCACCTTCATGCCGCAGAGGCTCTTCAGCCCGGTGAATGTCACCTTGGAAGATTTGAGCGCGTAGACACCCTCGCCAGCCTGGAAGTAGTCGACGAAATTGACCTGCTTCTCGCGGGACTTCTCGTCCGTGAACGACGAATTCCCGATCACGTACTTGTCCGCTGCGATTCCTGCGAGGATATTCTTGAAAGTTACGTTGTTCTCGTTGACCTGGACGCCCAGCGTGACACCGATCGCCTTGATCAGGTCGATGTCGAAACCCACCATGGCGGTGCCTTTCATCGACTCGTCGGGTGGATAGCTGGCGTCAGTAGCCACTTGGAGCGTCGTGCCCTTATAGGTCGAAGGCACGGTGGCGGCGTCGGCCTTGTTGTAGGTGCCCTTGATGCTCGTTGCGGACGCACTGGCGACAAGGCTGGATGCGACAACTAACGAGGTGATACCCGTAACGACGAGTGCTTGGCGCACGCGTGAAATCCGTAGCATTGAGACTCCCTGACTCTCCCCCGCCCAAGTAGGCGTGTGGCCTCTATTGATATCAGAGATTCGCCGCCCTACGCGAGCAAGGCCCCGAATTGCTCCCGAAGGCCCGATTGAACGGGCGCGGCGCGGCGCTCTGGCAAGAATCGCAGGGCCAGGACTGCCACAAGAACGGCCACCAACGCCGCGACGAGGCGGCCGCGATGCAGACCGTCCATGAAGGCCCGCGTGACGCTGGCGCTGGTCGCCGGGCGCAGCGAGACCGGCAGGCGCGCCACCGCGAAGGTGGCCGCCTGCATCGATCGCTGGGCAGTGGCGAGCGGGCCAGCGGCCATGCCGAGGTGCGCCAAGGCGGTGTTGACCTGCGGGCCGAAGATCGATGAAAACACCGAGCCAGACGCCACCTTCGAACTCATGCTCAGCGCACTGCTGACCGGCCTGGAAGCCTGGCTTCCTCGAAGCGCACCGGCCAGCGGCCCCGGCGCTCCACGCTGAGCAGCATGTCGGTCATGTCGCGATTCAGATGCTCCTGGCGCCACACCAGTTGCTCCTGGGCCGCGGCGAGCACCCGCTGCGCGTCGTCGCACTCGACCCGCCAGGTGGGGTCGGCGACCAGGTCGAAGCACTTGAAGGAGCCATCGCCGCACTGCACGTAGCCGGTCTCGTCGCTGAGCGACACCGCAAGGTTCTGGCGCGAGAGAGTCCGGTCGGCCGGCCAGCGACCGGTGTGATCCTTGATCCAGTAGCGGCGAAAGTCCCATTCGTAGTGCGCGCAGTTGCGCCACTCGACCTCCTCGCCCGCCATCAATGCGCTGAGCGAGCGACCGTCGCACTGCGTGGGCGGTTCGACGCCCAGGGCGTCACAGAGCGTCGGCAGAAGGTCCACGTTCTCGCTGAAGGACCGCACGCTCCTGGTCGCCAGCGCGCTGCGCGGGTCTCGCCACAGTCCTATGACGTGGTAGCTCTGGGGGAAGAATCCCAACTTCTCGATCAGGCCGTGGTCGCCGAGCTGCTCACCGTGATCGGACGTGATCACGACCAGCGTGTCGTCCCACTCGCCGCGCTGCTCAATCGCGTCGACTACGCGGCCCAGCTGGAAGTCGATCTCGCTGATCATCCCGTAGTACTGGGCTCGCAGGAACCTCATATCGTCTTCGTCGGTCGGTGCGGCACTCGCCTTCACGGCCAGGGCTATCTCGTGGACGGGATGGCGGTGCTCGCGGTCCACCGGCGCGATCGGCATCGCCACGTCGGCCGGGTCGTAGAGCTTGGCGAACTCCCCCGCCGCGGCGTATGGCGGATGCGGGCGCAGGTAACTCAGGTGCGCGAACCATCCGCCTTCTTGCACCTCGAGCCACTGCACGAAACGCGAGGTCAGAAAGCCGCTGAGCGAGTCCTCGGCCGGCCGGTCCGGCTCCCCGCGCAGCGCCGGCGCCCAGCCGCTCGGGACGTCGTAGCCCCTTGCGCGCAGGTACTGGATCCAACCGGCCTGGCTCTCGGGGAGGTAGAGGCCCACCGAGAAGCCCGGCAGGACGCCGTCGTAGTTGTCGAGACGCGGATCGTCGAAACCTTCGGCCTGGTTGGGGTCCAGGCCCTGGTCGGTGTAGCCGAAGAGCGTCGGATCGAAGCCCGCGCGCCGGCCAATCGTGGCGATGTTCTCCAAGTGCGACGCCAGCGGCGTGCCGTTCGCGACCACTCGGTTGTTCATCTGGTACGTACCGGTGTAGAGAGCGGCTCGTCCCGGGGCGCACGGCGCTGCCTGCGAGAAGTGACGTTCGAGACGCACCCCCTCGCGCGCGATGCGGTCGAGCGTGGGGGTCCTTACCAGTGGGTGTCCCGCGGCGCCGTAGGAGTCGCCTCGAAACTGATCGAGCGTTATGAACAGGACGTTCACGCCGAGGCGTTCTCCACGTAGTGGTGCATGTGCTTGGCCAGGTCGTCGACTATCTCGAGCGCCTCGGGGACCAGGCCGCCCATTCGCAAGAAGCCGTGCACCATCCCCTCGGCTTCGAGGATCTCAATGGGAACGGCGAAGTGCTCGAGCAGTCCCGCGTAGGCCACCCCCTCGTCGCGTAGTGGATCGCACTGAGCGACGACCACGATTGCCGGAGGCGACCCGGTGAGATCATCGAAGAGCAACGGCGTGACGCGCGGATCGGTCGGGTCGCTCCACTCGCCCAAGTATTGACCGTAATCGTAACGAAGGTGATCGAGGTCGAGGAAGTAGCCGGCTGCGTAGCGGTGGGCCGAATCGGTCATCAGCGCGGGACCGAGGGTCGGGTAGATGAGCACCTGGGCGGCGATACCCAGGGCCTCGTGGCGCGTGAGCGCTGCCGCGACCGCGACCAGCGTCGCCCCCGCCGAGTCGCCCATCACTATGAGCTTGGCCCCCGAAGCGGCGAAGCGCCCGAGGTTGGAAGATACGTAGCGAAATGCGGCCACCGCGTCGTTGATCCCGGAGGGAAACCGGTGCTCGGGCGCCAGCCGGTACTCGACGGACAAGAAACGCATTCGCGTGTCGTTCGCCAGGCGTCGACAGAGCTCGTCGTGAGTGTCGAGGTCGCCCGCCACGAAGGATCCGCCGTGGAAGAAGAGCACCACTGCCTGGCCCTCGTCCTCGAACGGCACGTAGAGCCGCGTCGCGAGCGTGCGGCCGTCGAGCGCTATCTCGCCGTCAGCGACCGACTCGACCGCGACCGCCTCCCCGCGCATCGACTCGGCGAGCTCGCGGTAGTTGGCCCTGCGCTGCGCGGCGCTGATCGTCGCGGGGTGGGGGCCGGGATGCTCCTTGGCGGCGCGGACGTATGGCTCAAGTGCTGGGTTGATCATCAAGACCTCCTGGCAGGGAGCCTAGACAGTCCGTCAGGTGGTGCGCACGAAACCGCTGGCCACGGAGCGATGTGGCGGGCATAGCGGCAGGCGACCTGGCGAGAAGGGCTGATGGCGACCAACGCCGGCTTCTCGACCCGGCACCTCTCGGTGGCGTGGGGGCAACGCGGATGAAACGAGGAACCCGTTGGGCGGCCCGAAGGGTCGGGAACGTCGCCGGCGATGATGATCCTTTCACGTCGCGGCGCGTCGGTGTCGTTCAGCTCGGGCACCACCGACAGCAGGGCTTCGGTGCACGGGTGAAGGGGCTCCTCGTACAGCTCATCGGCGCCGCCGAGCTCCACGATCTCGCCGAGGTACATCACGCCCACCCGGTCCGACACGTGTCGCACCACACTGGCGAGGACTCGTTCAACGACCTGCGGATCGAGTGGCCGGTCGCTGTAATCGCGCACTATTCGTCATCGCCGGACAACCTCTGAGAATGCCACCGGCCAATCGCAGCGACCGGCTTTCGCACCGGCCCAGCCGCGCGCCGCAGCGGCGCGCGGGAGCACCGGCGGAATCTTCCACCCTCCTGTCCGACCGGCCGTCGCCAGATCTACGATTGGCCCATGAGACACCATGACGACCCGAGCGCCACCGAAGGCCCGGAGGGGTCGGCCGGCGCGGACGCCGTCGAGACCTTCCTCGCCCAGCCTCCGCTGGTCGAGACGCCAGACGTGGATGAAGCTGCCGTGGAGCGCGAGGGGACGCTCCATCCGGGGCCCGACACCGCGTCAATCGCCGAAGCGATCGAGTTTCTCCAGAACCGCCATTCCTCCGAGTAGTCGCCGCAGTTGGTCGTGGCTGGCGCTCGTGCGGACATTCCCATGGTCCACGCAGACACTCATCGACGGCAAGACGCAACGCCACTCGTCGGGCAACGGTCGTACAGTGACTGGTGTGCCGGTCATCCAGATTGCTTCACCCCCGCGCAGCGGGCGCGCCGTCTCAACCGCACGCTCGAGCTTCGGCCGCGAGCGCTCGCCCGGGTCGTCATGAGCGCCAGCGCGCGCGTGAGCGCCTCACGTAATCAGCTCGCCGCACGCCCCTACGCCATCAGCGCCGGCGAGTTCGTGCGCTTCGGGGTTGACACCAACGACGACGTGGTCGCGGGGGTCGTGCGGGCGGTGGTCGCCGAAGGGGGCGAGGGCTGCGACATCTTCCGCCACGGCCTGGGCGAGGAGGAGACCGAGACGCTTCGTCTCTTCGCAATGCGCCGAACGCTCCACGGGCGACGCCAGTCGTCGTTGGGTCTGATCTACGAGGCGATCGATGGATTCGCCCTCCTGCCGAGGCTCGACGACGTGCCATGGGACTCATGGCTGAAGGCGGCGCTGTTCGAGGCGCGCTCTCTAGGGGCCGACTTCGCCATGATCGCCCGACGGTTCGCCGACATGGCCAGCGCCACCGCCGTGGCCCGTCTCGGCGTCGCGGCAGAGGCGATGAACCGCATCGACGACCTTTCGCAGTGCCGCATCGCAGAGGTCTCGACCAGCCACGGCATCGGCTTCGTCGAGACCCTCATCTTCCGCGATACGGCCGCTCGCGGTCTCCTCGGCGGACTCTACGGCGCGCCACGGATGACCGACCACCAAGTCGAATACGGCCCGAAGACCAACCTGGCCCAACTGACCGTCAACCTGGCCGACGCGCTGGATGCGTCGGGCACGGTCGTCACGAACCCGATCAGCCAGGACCAGTTGGCCGCGACGTCATTCTCGCTCACCACGTCGGGCTCCTACCTCCCCACCGCGGGGTGCCTCAGCTTCACCGCCGACGGCGCGGACTCGGGACCATCCTTCACCGCGTTCGTCGCGGAACTTCCCGACGACGCCGACGTCGCGGCGTTGGCCGAAGCCGCGGCCGATACCAACGACCAGGCCGCGTTCTACGAAGGCCGCCGTCTCATCATGCTGAGTCCCCAGCCGAGCTTCGACGAGAACATGGACGTCGTCATCGACTTTCGGGAATACACAGATCTCGCGCGCTCGGCGCTGCTCGACCCCGCCACTCGTTAGCAGGGGCCGCCGCACGACGATTCGACAGTCAAGCCGTCCAACGAACGGGCGAGCCGCGGCGGCTCTCAACAGGCCTGGTGGACCTCAGGCAAGGGGTGGAACTCTTGCTCTCGAGAGGCTTGGAGTTCGTTACACAAAGATACGGTATTGGGCAGAAACCCTCTGGAGCGGACGACCGGGCTCGAACCGGCGACCTCGACCTTGGCAAGGTCGCGCTCTACCAACTGAGCTACGTCCGCGTCCTGCTAATGATAGCCGACCCGGTCAGCCGTGCAAACCGTACCTACGAAGGCGTCGCGTCAATCAGTGCGGTCACCTCATCGAGCAGGTAGTCGCGCAATGACTCCAAATCGGGCATTCGCTCGGCACACCCAAGGAGCCCGAACTCCAGGTACTCCTCGAATCCGAGCACGGTGATGTTCAGCGAGAAGCTCCCGAAGAGCGGCCCCACCGGGGCCGCCGAGGCGATTCTGTGACCGCTGAGCCAGAGTGGAATCGGCGGTCCCGGCACCGAGGACAGCATCAGGTTCGCGACGGGTGGCATGCGGTTGAAGAGACCGAACTCCGAGATCAGGCGTCCGCCGAACGAGAGGAGCGTCGGTCCCAGCACTCGCGGCACGTCCTGGAGGATCTGGGCGGCGCTCGCGCGCTGGATGTCCAGGGTCTTGGCCGCGTCACTCGAGATTGCCGCGAGCCGCTCCTCGGCGTCCGCGACGTTCGAATGGAGCCTCACCAGCATTCCCGAGAACTGGTTGCCCATCGCCGCGGTGTCGCCGCCTCCGCGCACGTTGATCGGCACGAAGGCGATCAGGTCCTTCCTCAGGACCTCGCCGCGATCGTCCAGCAGCCGCCGAAGCGCCCCGCTGGACGTCGCCATAACGAAGTCGGTCACCGACGCCCCGCGGCTCTTGGCCGCCCGCTTCACGTCGGCCAACGGCACCCGTAGCCGGTGGTACGACTTCTCGATTCCCGCCGCCCCGTTGAGCGACGTGCGTCTTGCGTCGAACATCGAGGGCTGGCCGGGGATGGCACGCCTGCGCCCCCGTACCACGAGGGTGCGCGCGACGGCGCGCGCGATCTCGAACAAGCGCGCCACCCACGAGCCCACGTTCTCGAGCACCATCTCGGGTCGCTCACGGATTCTGGCGAATCCCTGGCGAAGCAGGCCCAGCGACGTGGTCACGATCCGCTCATCGTCATCGACCGGCTCGGGCCTCGGCGCGGGCAGGCGCACCTCAGGCGAGACGTCAAAGAGGCTCGCGAAGGTCTCCGCACCCGAAACCCCGTCGGCCAGCGCGTGATGCACCTTCAGCGCCACGGCCGCTCGACCATCCTGCAGCCCTTCAATGATGAGCATCTGCCAGAGCGGACGCGTGGACACCAGCGGCCGCGACAGCAGTTCCGAGACCAGCGCGTCGAACTGGTCGGCGGTCCCGGGAGCGGGCAGGGCCACGCGCACCACGTGACGGCTGAGGTCGAACTTCCTGTCCGGAACCAGGATCGGCCACGTCATGTCGAACGGCGCACGCACGATGCGCTGGGTCAGTACGGGAATCTCGTGGAGACGCGCGCCGATGTTGCGGCAGATGAGTTCGTAACGCTCCTCGGGGTCCTCTACGTCCCCGGAGTCCAACTCGATCACGGCTCCGATGTTCATCGCCGACCCCGGGACTTCGAGAAGCACGAACGCGCTGTCGAGCGGATCGAGGAACCGGTTCATATACCGCTGCTGCCGAAGCCGCCGTGGCCGCGCGGCGCCGCCGGAAGGTCCGCGACCACGCGGAAACTGGCCGAGGTCACCGCCAGCACCACGAGCTGGGCAATGCGGTCCCCGGGATGCACGACGTAGTCCCGCTCGGGGTCCAGGTTCACGAGCGCGACCTTCAGTTCGCCCCGGTAGCCGGGATCGATAAGACCGGGGGCGTTCACACAGGTGACCCCGTGCTTGGCGGCCAACCCGCTGCGCGGCAGGACGAAGCCCCCGTGCCCCTCGGGAATCGCGACCGCGAGCCCGGTGGGCACCATGGCCCGTCCTCCGCCGGCCTTCAAGGTGCAGCGCTCCACCGCGACCAGATCGCAGCCGGCGTCCCCCTCGTGGGCGTAGCTGGGAACGACCGCATCGGGGTGCATCATTTTGGAGAGGATTTCCATTTCCCGAAGGCTACCCGTCGGATGCGCATTCGCACGGGGCGGAGTTCGGTAGTCTCGCTACATGCTCGTGTGGATGGATCTTGAGATGACCGGCCTGGAACCCGAACGGCACGTGATCATCGAAATCGCCACGGTCGTGACCGACGACCACCTGAACATCATCGCCGAGGGCCCCGATCTGGTGATTCACGCCACGCCCGAGCAGCTCGCCGAGATGGGCGAATTCGTCACCGAGATGCACACGAAGTCCGGACTACTGACCGAAGTCGAGGCGTCAACCGTCACCGTGGAGGCGGCCGAAGTGGCAACCCTCGCGTTCTTGCGCGAGCACGCCGTGGAGGAGGGATCGGTCCCGCTCTGCGGCAACTCGATCGGCACCGACCGCCGCTTCCTCCAGCAGTACATGCCGACGCTTGAGTCCTTCTTCCACTACCGCAACGTCGACGTGTCGACGATCAAGGAGCTGGCGCGCCGCTGGAACCCCGAGGTGCTCAGCGCGCTGCCCGAAAAGGAGACGTCCCACCGGGCGCTCGGCGACATCCGCGAGTCGATCGCCGAGCTCGTGCACTACCGCACCACCCTCTTCCAGCCTTCCGCCGATCCCAGCTAGCCTCACCCCCGATGAGCGACAGACCACTCTCCCTTGACGACGCCACGCAGCAGTTGACCGCTGCCGGGCAGATGTTCGAGACCGAACGGGCCACCGTCAACGGCGTCGAGATGACGGTGTGGAAGCACGCGCCCGCCAACCTGCGCCAGATCCTGGACATGTCGCTCGCTCACGCCGGCCGCGACTTCCTTGTCTACGAGGGCCAGCGGCTCACGTTCGAGGAGCACTACCGCGTCGCCTCGACGCTCAGCCGACGCTTCACGCGTCTGGGCATCGCCAAGGGCGACCGCGTCGCCATCGCCGCTCGCAACCTCCCCCACTGGGTGAGCAGCTTCTGGGGGGCCGTCGTCAGCGGAGCCGTCGTCGTGCCGCTCAACGCGTGGTGGTCCAGCGACGAGCTGGCCTACGGGCTCAGCGACTCGGGGTCGTCGGTCGTCGTCGTCGACGAGGAGCGACTCGAGCGAATCCGACCGATGCTCGACGCTCTCACCGAGCTCACGACGGTCGTCGTCCTGAGCGACGAGCCGGGCCGCGCGCCCCAGCTCGGCGCCGCACACCCGCGCGTCGCCATCGTGGGCTTCGAGGAGCTCCTGGGTGACGTAGACGCGTCGGCGACGCCGCCCGACGTCGAATTCAGTGCCGACGACGACGCCACGATGTTCTACACGTCGGGCACGACCGGCAGGCCCAAGGGCGCCGTCGGCTCGCACCGCAACGTGATCACCAATCTGATGAACCTGTTCTTCATCGGACAGCGCAGCACGCTGAGGTTCGCCGGCGCCAAGCTCGACGACGCGGGTGTGCCCACCGCCAACCTGCTCAACATCCCGCTCTTCCACGCGACCGGCTGCCTGGCCGTGATGGTGGTCAACGCCGCGGCGGGCGCCAAGATCGTCATGATGCACCACTTCGACGCCACCAAGGCGCTCGAACTGATCAGCGCCGAGCGCCTCACGAGCATCGGGGGCGTCCCCACCATCGCGATGCAGATCATCGACCACCCCGACTTCAAGCAGTACGACACGACGAGCGTGCGCAGCGTCTCCTACGGCGGCGCGCCGGCGCCGCCCGAACTCGTCAAGCGGATCCGTGCCGCGTTCCGCGCCGGACAGCCCGGCAACGGCTACGGACTCACCGAGACGTCGGCCGCGGTCGCGCTCAACCTCGGGCCCGATTACGTGGCCAAGCCCGAAAGCTGCGGTCCGGCCGTGCCGGTGTGCGAGGTGGCGATCGTCCCAGAGGGCTTCGAGGGCGATGAGCCGACGCCGGACCTGGCGGCCGGGCCCGACGTAGTCGGCGAGCTGTGGGTCAAGGGACCGAACGTGGTGCGCGGCTACTGGCACAAGCCCGAGGCCACCCGCGAGTCCTTCACCAAGGGCTGGCTGCACACCGGCGACATCGCACGCATCGACGACGAGGGGTTCATCTACATTGTCGACCGCGCCAAGGACATGATCATCCGCGGCGGTGAGAACGTCTACTCGCTGGCGGTCGAGGCGGCCATCTTCGAGCACCCTGACGTCGCCGACTGCGCCGTCGTGGGAGTCCCCCACGCCATCCTGGGCGAGGAGGTGGCCACGGTCATCGTGCTGCGGCCGGGAAGGGTCATCGAGGCCGAAGAGATCCAGCGCCACGTGGCCCACCGCATCGCGAAGTACTCGGTGCCCACACGGATCTTCTTTCGCTCCGCTCCCCTGCCGCGCAACCCGCAGGGCAAGATCCTTAAGCGCGAGCTGCGCCAGTCGCTGCTCGAGCTGATGGACAAGCCGGCCTAGGCGCCGAGCCCGTCAATCGCCTCGTAGGTCGCGTCATCGATCTCGATGTGGGCGGCGGCGCAGTTCTCCTCCACGTGGGCGAGCTTGGACGTGCCCGGAATCGGCAGCATCACCGGCGACCGGCGAAGCAGCCACGCCAGCGACAGCTGGGCGACGGTGATGCCCTGGGCGCTGGCCAGGGCGTCGAGCGGTCCACCGGCGCGCGCCAGGTCGCCCGACGCGACCGGGTACCAGGGTATGAAGCCGATGCGGTTCTCCTGGCAGTAGTCCAGCACGTCCTCGCTCGTGCGGTTCGTGATGTTGTAGAGATTCTGCACCGTCGAGACCGGGACGATCTCGCGGGCCGCGACGATCTGATCGACGGAGGCGTTCGAGAGGCCGACAGCGCGGACCTTGCCCTCGTCGAGCAGCGCGCGCAGGAGGGCAAACTGTTCCTCGGCGGGCACCGTCGGGTCGATGCGGTGCAACTGGAAGAGGTCGAGCGAGTCCTGAGCCAGACGGCGAAGCGAGAGCTCGCACTGCTGGCGCAGGTAGTCGGGGCGCCCGCACGCGACCCAGACGCCCGGGCCGGTGCGCAGCAGCCCCGCCTTGGTGGCGATCTTGACGTCGCCGTAGGGATGCAGCGCCCGGGCGATCAGCTCCTCGGAGACGTTGGGACCGTACGAGTCGGCCGTGTCGACGAAGTTGACGCCGAGCTCGACCGCGCGCCTCAGCACGTCGAGGCACTCGGCGACGTCATCGGGGTAGCCCCAGACGCCGGCGCCGGTGATGCGCATCGCCCCGTAGCCGAGGCGGTTGACGGTCTGGTTCGCGTACGTGAATGTGGTGGGGATGGACATGACGCTCCTTTGCTCACACCCTAGGGGCGCCGTGGCGCAGGGCGGCCGCTCGACGGCGCCCGCCCTGCGAAGTGCGCGCGACTACTTGTTCGGCTGAGGCGTGATGCGCAGGTAGTCCTTCACCTTCTTGAAGCCCTTGGGGAACTTCGTCTTGGCCTCTTCGTCGGTGACCGAGTTGGCGATGATGACGTCGCCACCGTCGACCCAGTTGACCGGCGTCGCGACCGGGTAGTTCGCGACCAGCTGCAGCGAGTCGAGCACCCGCACGATCTCGTCGAGGCTTCGCCCGGTCGAGGCCGGGTACGTGAGGGTCAGCTTGACCTTCTTGTCCGGGCCGATGATGAAGACGCTGCGCACGGTCAACGTGTCGTTCGCGTTGGGGTGGATCATGTCGTAGAGGTCGGCGACCCTGCGGCCTTCGTCGCCGATCAGCGGGAAGTTGAGCGCGGTGCCCTGGGTCTCGGCGATGTCACTCTTCCACTTCTCGTGCGAGGCGACGTCGTCGACGGAGATTCCGATGATCTTGGTGTTGCGCTGGTCGAATTCGGGCTTGCGCGCGGCGAAGGCGCCAAGCTCGGTCGTGCACACCGGAGTGAAGTCCTTCGGGTGCGAGAAGAGAATGCCCCAGCTGTCGCCCAGCCATTCGTGGAAGTTGATGGGTCCTTCAGTGGTATCCGCCGAGAAGTCGGGGGCCACGTCACCAAGGCGAATCGCCATGTGTCTGCTCCTTGCATTCATGTCGCCAGTCCCTTGACTGAACGTCGGAAGTTTATCGGCCAGAATCCGGATTGTTGCAAATCACCATAAGAGTTATTGGTTTTTGAGTCGCGCGCGCGCCAGGCCTGTGAAACTAGAGCATGGCCGATTCCCCACCACCCGTCGTCGCCGCGTTCGACCTCGACGGGACCCTGACCGAGGGTGGCAGCGTCTTCGCGTGGCTGCGCTTCGTCGCCGGCACCTCCAGAGCAAATCGAGCGGCCCTGCGCCTGGCCGTGCCCCTGATCATCGGCGCGATCCGAAGCGGCCGGTCGGCCGACAACGCCAAGGAGCGGCTCTTCCACGCGCTGCTGCGCGGGCGCGACCTGGGCGAGCTCACCGCGTCGTCGCGCGCCTTCGCGCTCGAGCACCTGGCCAGCGAGGGACGGCCGCCGATCGTGGCTCGGCTCGCCTGGCACCTCGAGCAGGGTCATGACGTCGTCGTCGTGTCGGCGTCGCCCCAGATCTACGTGGACGTGATCGCCGAGGCGCTTCACGCCCACGGCGCCCTGGGAACGCGCCTGGCGATCGACGCCCGCGGCAAGCTGACCGGCGGCTACCTGGGCCGCAACTGCCGCGGCAGCGAGAAGATGCACCGGCTCGACGAGTGGATCGAGCAGCGTCACTACCCCGAAGGTCCCGTGGTCTACGCCTACGGCAACTCCCGGGGCGACCGCCGGCTCCTCAGCCGGGCCACGTATCCGTTCAACGTGGGCCAACTTGGCCGGATCGGTTCGCTGCGCCGGTTTCCTCGCTTCACCGGCGAGTAGCGCTCGGCGCTACTGCTGGCGGATCAGGGCGTCCATCTCCACGATGCCGTCCTCGCGGCCGTCGTAGAGGACCTGAATCGACGCCGCCCCCTCGCGCCACGCGATGACCGTGTTGCCGCGGGTGTCGACGATCCCAGCGTTGATGTCGTAGATCCCGTCGAGCAAGGGAATCTTCGTGAAGTCCACCCCGAGCCGGTTACGGCCCGGCACGAGGTTCACGGGGGAACCCTGCGCGTCGCTGCGGCTCACGAGGAGTCCGCTGCGGGTGAAGACCTCGAGTACGAAGTTCCCGCTGTACGCGGTCGCGGAGCTGATCTCGACGTCGAGGTGCATGGCCTCGCCGCAACGCACGTCGAACGAGCCCGTCGGCGATGAGATGGCGTCGATGGTGATGTTGGACTGGACGCCGCTGTGGTCGTGCTCAATGGCGTCACCGAGCAGGTGCTCGCGAAAGATCCGCAGCGACTCCTGGACCGGCCCGTCGGCGATGAGCTCGCCGCCGTCGAGCACGATCGCGCGGTCGCAGATCTGGCGGACCTGGTCGGCGCTGTGAGTGACCAGAAGGATGGAACGCCCCTCTTCCTGGAACAGGCGGATCCGGTCGATGCACTTCTTCTGGAACCTCTCGTCGCCGACGGCGAGCACCTCGTCGACGACCAGTATGTCGGGGCTCACGCTGACCGCTACGGCGAAGGCCAGGCGCACGTACATCCCGCTCGAGTAGAACTTCACCTGCGTGTCGATGAACTTCTCGAGCTCGCTGAAGTCCACGATCTCGTCGAAGATCGCGTCGATACCCCGGCGCGAGAAGCCGAGCATCGCGCCGTAGAGGTAGATGTTGTCGCGCCCCGAGAGCTCGACCTGAAAGCCCGCGCCCAACTCCAGGAGAGCCGCCAGGTTGCCGCGCAGCCGGATCTCCCCCGTGGTCGGCTGCAGCACCCCGCAGATCGTCTTGAGCAGCGTCGACTTGCCCGAACCGTTGTGGCCGATCAGGCCCACGGTCTCGTTGTCCGAGACCTTGAAGTTGATGTTGGAGAGGGCGTGGAACACCTCGGTGGAGCCCGTCTTGGGGTGCAGCAGGCGCTCCTTGAGCGACTGGTTGCGCTCGTGGTGGATCTTGAATTTCTTGGAGACGTTCTCGACGTCGATAACGGTCGTCATCAGAGCTCCGACTCGAAGTTTCCTTCGAGGCGGCCGAAGATCGTCACCGACACCAAGAAGAGCACGATCATGAGCCCGGCGAGCGCGAGGTTGAAGTAGAAGTAGGTCGAGACCGGCCAGGTCGGCAGGATGTGCAGAACGGTGGTGGGAGACACGGTCGAACGGACGGTGGTCGAGACGTAGAAGACCCGCTGGAACGTGAGCACGATCATCGTGATGGGGTTGAGGAAGTAGATGGCCGCTATCCCGTGGCGGTGCAGCGGAGCCGCCAGCGAGTTCTCGTACGTGTACACCACCGGCGTCAGCCAGAACCACAGCATCAACAGCACCTCCATCAGGTGCTTCATGTCGCGCAGGTACACGGTGATCGCCGACATCACCATCGCCACCGACGCGGTGAAGAGGTAGAGCGCCACGAAGGAGATGGGCAGGATCCACAGGTAGCCCCACGCCGGCTGGTGGCCAACGGCGAGCAGGAAGATCGCCAGCACGCCGAGCTGGATGGCGAAGTAGACGACCGCGGCGCCCACGTTCGCCAGGGCCAGGATCTCGCGCGGGAACGAAACCTTCTTCACCAGCTGGGCCCGGTCGACGATGACGCCGGTCGCCGCGTTGATCGAGTTCTGGAACATGTTCCAGACCAGCAGTCCCGAGAAGAGGTAGATCACGAAGTTCGGGATGCCGTTCTTCAAGAAGAAGGAGAAGACCAGGTAGTAGATCGCCAGCGTCGAAGCCGGCGACAGCATCGACCAGAAGATGCCCAGCGCCGAGTTCTTGTACTTGATGCGGATGTCCGACGAGACGAGGCTCGTCAACAGCTCGCGGCGGTCCGCGAGATTGCGCAGCCGGGTCGACAGGCCCGGCCGAGCGCTGACCACGCGCACCGGGTAGTCCTCAATTGGGCGTCGTTCGACTCCCGTCGACGTAGCGTCGCTCACTAGGCTCCTTGGCGCAGCGCCGAACGGTCGATGACGGCATCGATGAAGCCGTACTCCAGCGCTTCCTGCGCCGTGAACCAGCGGTCGCGGTCCGAGTCGGCCTCGATGCGCTCGACGTCCTGTCCGGTGTGGAAGGCGATGCGCTCGGCGAGCATCCGCTTCGAGTAGCCGATCTGCTCGGCCTGGATCGCGATATCCGAGGCCTGCCCCTGCATGCCGCCCATCGAGGGCTGGTGCATCAGGATGCGGCTGTGCGGCAGCGAGAAGCGCTTGCCGTGGGTACCCGCGCAGAGCAGGAACTGCCCCATCGAGGCCGCCATGCCCAGGCAGATCGTGCGAATGTCGCAGTTGACGTACTGCATCGTGTCGTAGATGGCCAGGCCGTCGTAGACCGAGCCACCAGGTGAGTTGATGTAGAGGCTGATGTCCCGGTCACGGTCCTCGGCTTCGAGCAGCAGCAGCTCGGCGCAGATCCGGTTCGCCGTGTTCTGGTCCACTACGGAGCCCAGGAAGACGATGCGCTCGCGCAAGAGACGTTGGTTTAGATCGTTGGCGCCGAATCCTTCGGCCATGGAGGAGTTAATCATGCGACCAATCTACCGTGCGGGACTGCGAAGCCCCCACCAGAGCGCGTAGAATGGGCACACTTGCGGGCGTGGCGGAATTGGCAGACGCGCTGGTTTTAGGTACCAGTTCTAAGGAGTGTGGGTTCGAGTCCCTCCGCCCGCACGAAGTTCTCCAGAATAGATTCGCTAATGTGCGGGTCCTCTGCTAGCGTTGTATTCACTGTTTTGCCGCATATTGCGGTGGAGACCGATTCGACCATGACATATCGAGTTGGGCTCATCTCAACTCGTAGGAGTCATATGTCTATGTCCTTTGCCGACCTCGGCGTGCCCCAGAACCTCGTGGAACGCCTCGCTGCCCGCGGCATCACCGAAGCATTCCCCATTCAAGAGGCGTCCATTCCCGACGCCCTCGCCGGACGCGACGTCGTCGGCAAAGCCGTCACCGGCTCGGGAAAGACCCTGGCCTTCGGCCTGCCGCTGATGGCCCGTCTCACCAAGGCCCAGCCCCGCAAGCCCGTGGCGCTGGTGCTCGTGCCGACGCGCGAGCTCGCCGCCCAAGTCCAGAAGGAACTGGCCAACCTCACCGACGACCGTGGTCGGCGCGTCATCTGCATCTACGGTGGCACCTCGTACAACATCGCCCGCAAGGCTCTCAACTACGGCGTCGACGTCGTCGTGGCCTGCCCGGGACGCCTCGAAGACATGCTCGAACAGCGCGCCCTCGACCTCTCGTCGGTGATGACCGTGGTCGTCGACGAAGCCGACCGCATGGCCGACATGGGCTTCCTGCCCGCCGTGCGGCGGATCATCGGCGCGACCAACCGTGACCGTCACGTGATGCTGTTCTCGGCCACCATGGCCCCCGACATCAAGTCGCTCGTCAAGGAGTTCACCCACGACGCCGCCATTCACGACGTGGTGGGCGAAGAGGCCCCGAGCGATGTCGACCACTACTTCTGGCGCGTGCCACGCGAGCAGCGTCCCCAGTTCACGGCCGACATCGCCGAGGAGTACGACCGCGCCATCATCTTCACCCGCACCAAGCACGGGGCCGACCGGCTCGCGCGCCAGCTCGAAGAGCGCGGCATCTCCGCGGTGCCGCTGCACGGTGACCGCACCCAGGCCCAGCGCGAGCGCGCCCTGCGCAGCGTAAAGAGCGGTCAGGTCCGCGTCCTGGTCGCCACCGACGTCGCCGCCCGCGGGATCCACATCGACTTGATGCCCGTTGTCGTGCACTACGACCCGCCGGCCCAGGCGACCGACTACCTCCACCGTTCCGGCCGCACAGGCCGCGCCGGTGCGACGGGCGCGGTCATCTCGCTCGTGGGCGAAGACGTCATCGGCCAGGTCAAGCGCCTCCAGAGGGCCCTCGGCGTGCCCATGTCGATCGAATCGAGAGAGGACGCCCCGGCCATTCGCCTGGGTGCCGTCGACGACGCCGTCGCCTCCGAGCGCCTGGACGACCGAGGCGGCAAGGGTCGCTCCGAGCGCTCCACGCCGCGCGACCACGACCGTGGTCCGCGCAGCTTTGAGCGTCGAGAGCCGCGCGAGCGCAGCTACTCCGAGCGTCCAGACCGCGCCGCGCGTCCCGAGCGCACCTTCGCCCCCCGTGGCGCCGCGCCCGACCGCGGCGCGCGTCCCGAGCGCACCTTCGCCGACCGCGCACCTCGCAGCGATCGCACCTCCGTGGACCGCACCGAGCGCACGGCCCGGCCCGAGCGGGGCAACGAACGCCAGGAGCCACGCTTCAACGACCGGGGCACGACTCCGCGCTCCAGCCAAGGTGGCAAGGAAGCCGTCGTCAGTTTCTTCAACGACTCCAAGGGCTTCGGCTTCGCGAGCGACGAGAAGGGCGACGACCTCTTCATTCACTTCTCGAGCATCGAGGGAGACGGCTTCAAGTCACTGACCCAGGGCCAGAAGATCACCTTCGAGGAGGCCTCGGGTCCCAAGGGTCGCGAAGCGCGCCACGTCCGCGTCGTCGGTGGCGGCCGCCAGCGTCGCTAACGGACAACCGCGGCCGGTGAAAGACTGAACGCCGGGAATCGACCAGCCAAGGCGGTCCAGTCAAGTCGTGAGTCACCATGAACGTGGCCCCGGCGCAGCGATCCAGTGGCGCCGGGGCCACGTTTCTGGATTCGGGACCACGCCGGGGAACCCGTCTGTCAGACTGATCGAGGTCGATGGAGCATGACAACGAGGTCAACAAGACGCGAAGCGCTCTGAGCAGCGCGGAGACGCCCACAAGCCGAAAAGTTCGTCGACGCGTGATTGGCCTGGCGCTGGTTATCGCCGGGCCGGGCCTGGTCGTCATGCTGGCCGACACCGACGCCGGGAGCCTGATCACCGCCGCGCAGTCCGGCTCGCGGTGGGGCTATCAGATGGTGCTGCCGCAACTGGTCCTCATCCCCATCCTGTACATCGTCCAGGAGATGACGGTTCGCCTGGGAATTCTGACGCACAAGGGTCACGGAGCGCTCATCCGTGAGCACTTCGGACCGAGGTGGGCACTCCTCTCGGCCGGCACCCTCTTCGCGTGCAGCGTCGGGGCGCTGCTGACCGAGTTCGCCGGTGTGGCCGGGGTCGGCGAACTCTTCGGAATCCCCCGCTCGCTGAGCGTTCCGGTGGCCACGGCGTTCCTGATCGGCATCGCGCTCACCGGCAGCTATCAGCGCGTTGAACGAATCGGCATCGCCCTGGGTCTGGCCGAGCTCATCTTCATACCCGCCGTGATCATGGCCCACCCGAACCTGCACGCCATGGCCCATGGCCTCGTTCACATGCCGTTGGAAAAGAGCTCCTACGTCCTGCTGCTGGCGGCCAACGTCGGCGCGGTGATCATGCCGTGGATGATCTTCTACCAGCAGGGTGCCGTTGTCGACAAGGGACTGCGCCCGATCGATCTGCGCTCCGAGCGCCGCGACACGGCGTTCGGAGCGGTCCTGACCCAACTGATCATGATCTTCATGGTCGTGCTGTTCGCCGCCACGGTGGGACGCACCCATCCGGGCGCTCCCCTGGCGACCGTGACCGAGATGTCCACGGCGCTCAACCCGTACCTCGGGGCGCTCGGGGCCAAGGTGCTCCTGGGCGCGGCGGTCCTCGGCGCGGCGCTGGTGGCGGCGCTGGTGGCCTCGCTGGCCGGAGCGTGGGGGATCTCCGAGGTGTTCGGGTGGAAGCACTCGCTCAACGAGCGACCCAACCGCCAGACCGCGAAGTTCTACGTCACCTACGGCCTGGCCCACGTCCTCGGGGCGGTCGTCGTGCTGCTGAGCCTCAACCTGGTGAACCTCGTGATCGACGTGGAGGTGATGAATACGCTGGTCCTGCCCATCGTGCTGGGCTTCCTGCTCGTCCTCGAGAGGCGCGCGCTCCCGAGCGAGTACCGCATGCGTGGCGCGCGGCGCTTCGTATCGACCGCTCTCTGCCTTGGCGTGATCATCTTCGGCCTCTTCCTGCTCCCCGCGACCCTCGGACTGCTGTAGCGAACGCCCGGAGCCCGCGGTGCGCCGGTCCCCCGTCGGAAAAATCCAGTTCGCGGAGCGGACTAAGGTTTTTCACCATGACCGAAAAGCCACTTGTCGAACCCCACGTCGGTTCCGCTCCCGACGACCTCATCATCGAAGAGATCGTCGTGGGAACGGGTTCCGAGGCGCTGGCCGGACAGACCGCCGTCGTCCACTACGTAGGCGTCGCCGCGTCCACGGGCGAGGAGTTCGACGCCTCGTGGAATCGCGGCGACACGTTCTCATTCCCGCTCGGCGCCGGCTACGTCATCTCCGGGTGGGACCAGGGCGTGATCGGAATGAGGATCGGCGGGCGACGTCGCCTCGTCATTCCCTCGCACCTGGGCTACGGCGACCAGGGCGCCGGCGGTGTCATCGCGCCCGGCGAGACGCTGATCTTCGTGGTCGACCTGATCGAGCTCCGTTAGTTCATCGGCCCGGGCGCCAGGTCCAACGCCAGCATCCGCTGGTAGTCGCCGTAGCGCTCGCAGCAGATCTCGGCGAGCAGCCGCAGGCGGTCGTTGGGGTTGACCAGGCTCAAGACCTTGAACTGGTCCAGCGTCGACATCGGCGTCATCGAGCAGAGCTGCCAGCTGCGCACCCGCGGATCGGCGTCCATCTCGCAGTTCGTCCGGATGCACTCATCGGCGTTGAACTCGCTCTGGAGCGCGCGCAGCGCGCGTACCGCCGACTGGGTTGACTTGAGCAGAGCCGGCTCCAGCTCGCACTGCAGGCACCTGCGCTCACGCACGACGGCGCGCGGATACGGGGTCTCCGGGAGCCACTGGGTCACTTCGACGCAGCTGACCCCTTCGACCAGCAAGAGCGTCTTTCCGTCGGCGAGCACCTGGGACGCCAGTATTTCCACGATGGTGCCGATCGGGAGACGCTCGTCGCCGCCACCGACCTCCGAACCGCGGGCGATGAGGCTGGTGCCGAAACGGCGCTCGCCGTCGAGGTCGGACAACATGCGCTGGTAGCGCGGCTCGAAGACGCAGAGACCAACCTGCTGATGGGGAAAGACCACCATCCCCAGGGGGAACATTGGCAACTCTCGACTGATCACTCTTCCACCCTAAAGGTGAACTTTGGGTGAACTGACTTATTCTGCGCCAAGTTTCTCAGCCAGCGCCCGAAGGGCCCGGCCCCGATGCGACACGGCGTTCTTCTGCTCGGGAGTCATCTGGGCGAGCGTGCGACCGTCCTCGTCGCTGGGCGAAAAGACCGGGTCGTACCCGAACCCACCGCCGCCCCGGGGGCTGGTCGTGATCGTTCCCTCGAGCACCCCCTCGACGCCGAACCAGTCGCCGCCGGGATAGGCGACAACGATTGCCGTCACGAAGCGCGCGGTGCGCGGCGCCTCGACCGACGCGAGCTCGCTGAGCAGCCGGTCGACGTTGTCGGCGTAACTCGCCTCCTCACCGGCGTACCTCGCGCTATGCACGCCCGGACGGCCGCCGAGCGCGTCGACGAAGAGCCCCGTGTCGTCGGCGATGGCCGCTCGCCCGGTCGCCTCGACGAGCGCTCGGGCCTTGAGCAGGGCGTTACCCTCGAGGGTGTCCTCGGTCTCGTCGACGTCCGCGACGTGGTCGGGACGGGCCAAGAGTTCGACGCCGAGGGGTGCAAGTATCTCTCGCATCTCGGTGGCCTTGTCGGGATTGGCGGTGGCGAGGACGAAGGTGCTCACCGGGGCCGCGGGGCCGGCGGCGTTATCAGCACGGCCCGCTGGGCCGCGTGGATCTGGGCGATGCCGCCCGCGGCGAGGTCGAGCAGGGCGTCCAGTTCGGCTCGGGTGAAGGCCTCTTGCTCAGCGGTGCCCTGCACCTCGACGAACTGGCCCGAGCCCGTCATCACGACGTTCATGTCGGTGTCGGCGCGCGAGTCCTCTTCGTAGGGCAGGTCCAGCATCGCCACGCCGCCGATGATGCCCACCGACACCGCCGCCACGAGGTCGCTCAGGGCGTGCTCTTGCAGCGTGCCCGACTGCACCAGCCGGGTGATGGCGTCGTGCAGCGCCACGTAGCCCCCGCAGATCGCCGCGGTGCGGGTTCCCCCGTCGGCCTGGAGCACGTCGCAGTCGACGGTGATCTGGACGTCGGGCATCATCTCCAGACGCGTCACGGTGCGCAGCGAGCGACCGATCAGGCGCTGGATCTCCTGGGTGCGCCCCGACTGCTTGCCCTTGGCGGCCTCGCGGTTGGCTCGCTCGGGCGTGGAGCCGGGCAGCATCGAGTACTCGGCGGTGACCCAGCCCTTGCCGTTGCCCTTGAGCCAGCGCGGAATGTCCTCCTCCACCGACGCGGTGCAGAGCACCCGCGTCCTTCCGAAGCTCACGAGCACCGAGCCCGCCGCCATCTCGGTGAAGTCGCGCTCGAACGTGAGCGGGCGGGCCTGATCAGGGGTACGGCCATCGGCCCGTAGTTGTGGCATACATCTCCTCTAGCGCAGCAAAGTCGCCTGTTAACGGTAGTGGAGAATCCCGGAGAGGGGCTCTTAGAAGTAGATGATCTTCTTGGCCCGCTCGACGACCAGGTCGATGTCGTCGCTCCAGGCGCCCGTCGACAGGTACTTCCAGCCGTCGTCGCTGGCGATCGTCACGATCGTGGCCTGCTCGTCGTCGGGGATCGTGTTGGCGCACTTGACGGCGCCGGCCATGACCGCCCCCGACGAGATTCCCACGAAGAGCCCGGCTTCGGTCATCCTGCGGGTCCACTCGATCGACTCCTTGGGCCGCACGACCACCTTGCGGTCCAGCATCTCGGCGCCTCGGTTGTCGGTGAAGATCGGCGGGATGTAACCGTCCTCGAGGCTTCGCAGGCCGTCGACCATCTCGCCGCTGGGCGGCTCGACGGCCCAGATCTGCACGCCGGGCTTGTTCTCCTTCAGGTACCGGCCCACGCCCATCAACGTTCCCGAAGTGCCCAGTCCCGCTACGAAGTGCGTTATCTCGGGGACGTCGGCCAGGATCTCAGGTCCGGTGGTGGTGTAGTGCGCGAAGGGGTTGGCCGGATTCGCGTACTGGTAGAGGAAGGCCCACTCGGGGTGTTCGTTGCTGAGCCTCTGGGCCATGCGCACGGCGCCGTTCGAGCCCTCGCTGCCGGGCGAGTCGATGATCTCCGCGTCCCACGCGAGCAGCAGCTGGCGGCGCTCGGGCGAGACGTTCGAGGGCAGGACCACCTTGAGGTGGTAACCGCGCAGGCGGCAGATCATAGCCAGGGCGATCCCGGTGTTGCCCGACGACGGTTCGATAAGCACCTGATCGGGCCGGCCGGGCACGAGGATCTCGTCGCGCTCAGCCGCCTCGATCAGCGACAACGCCACGCGGTCCTTGACCGAGCCCGCGGGATTGCGGCCCTCGAGCTTGGCGAGGACCGTGACGTTGGGCTTGGGCGAGAGCGCGCTGACGTCAACGACGGGGGTGTTGCCAATGAGTTCGAGGATTGACGCGTAACGCGCCACTACCGCGCGCCACCAGCCACGGCGGGCAACAAGGTGATTTCGTCGTCGCCGGCGACCGCGGCGTCGACTCCCCCGAGGTAGCGCACGTCGTCGTCGTTGACGTAGACGTTCAAGAACCGGTGCAGTGTACCGTCGTCGTTGAGCAACTGGCCCTTGACCGACGGGTACGAGGTCGTCAAGGCGCGAAGGACTTCACCGATCGTGACGCCCTCGACGGTGACGGTGGTGGCACCCGCCATGGCGGGGCGAAGGACGGTGGGGATTCGAACCACTGCGGACATAGCTGCTCTTTCGACTGAGTTATCAATTCATGACCAACTGAGTCGAATTTAGCAGGCGCGCCCCGGATTGTGACCGCTACGCCTTCTTCGGGGGTCGATAACAGGCGGCCAGTTGCGCAAGGGCCCCACCGACGCCGAGCACCAGGCACACGATGAGGTCCGTGGTGTGGGTCCAGCCCGCAAACACCCTCCACGCGTTGTCCAGCGAGTACTTCCCCGCGCCGAACGTTCCGAGCACCAGCGCCATCACCGCGAGAGAGAAGCAGAACTCGATGCCACCGCCCGGGTTGGTGATGAAGAAGCCGTTCTTGGCGTGCACGGTGACGATCGCCACGACCATGAGGGCGATGAGTCCGGCCGCCGCGAGCGGCGTCAGGAGCCCCAGGACCATGAGGACCCCGACTCCCAGCTCGGTGCCGGCCGCCGCGACCGCGTTGATCTTGCCCGGCTTCATGCCGATCTTCTCGAACCAGCCCGCGGTGCCGGCGAGCTTGCCGCCCCGGAAGACCTTGCGGAAGCCGTGCGAGAAGATCAAGACTCCCAACCAGAGCCGTGCGGCGAGCAGGACGAGATTGAACGGGAGCGGGTACCCGGAATTGGTTAAGGCCGCGAGGGCCGGAGCGTGCGACATGGTTTCTCCTAGGGGCTGGTCGGCTCGAAGGAAGAGCCGACCAGCGAATCCTATGAGCCAACCACCGCTTCCTCAACCACGGCTCCGTCGGCAATCCGGAAGCTCCTCACCTCGGCCTGCGCTTCACGAAGCGATATCAGCACGTAGTGCCACTGGGGATCGGGAGCCTGGCGGATGTCCGTGGGACTCGGCAAGGCCTCGGAGTGCGTGTGCGAGTGGAAGACGCCCAGGACCGACGTCCCTTCGTCGTCGGCCCGGCGGTAGGTGCTCAGAAGGACACGACTGTCGATCTCGTAGACCTTGGCCGAGTCGGCCACGTTCACGCTCGCCACGACCTCGCTGACCACGCCGTCGGAGCTGCCGAGCAGCAGCCCGCATCCCTCGTTTGGCAGGGCGCGTATGCAGGTCGCCACCATGGCGTCGCGATGCGCCGTCGTCAGGGTCAACATCCGAACACCCTACCGACCGGCCCGGGCGGGCCACGGCACGGTCAGTACGCTGGAAGCGTGGCTCGAGCAAAGAAGATCCAGGAAAAGCGCGCCAAGAACAAGTCAGACGCCACCAACGGCGACCGGGTGGTCGCCACGAACCGTCGGGCCCGTCACGACTACGAGATCCTCGAGACCTTCGAATGCGGCATCATGCTGAGCGGCTCGGAGGTGAAGTCGCTGCGCGAGGGCAAGGCCCAGATTGTCGACAGTTACGCCCGGGTCGACGACAACGAGCTGTGGCTCTTCGGCATGCACATCCCGCCTTGGGCGTTCGCGGTTGGCTTTGGGAGCCACGAGCCCGACCGCAAGCGGAAGCTCCTGGTGCACCGGCGTGAACTGAACGAACTGCACGAGAAGACGCGGATGCAGCCCTTGACGATCGTCCCGCTCAAGCTCTACTTCAAGGACGGCCGCGCCAAAGTCGAGATCGCCCTCGCCAAGGGCCGCCAGCAGCACGACCGGCGCCAGGCGATCAAGGAACGTGACGCCGTGCGCGAAATCGCACGCAGCGTTCGCAACTCCGAGAAGTTCGCCTAACGGGCCAGGAGTTCATGCGGTCGTCACCGAGAAGTTGCCAACGTTGCCTCGCGGTCACCTCGATCTCTTCCAAGATGGAGTTGCTGTTCGAATCGAGAGGATTCCAATGTTCCGCTTCTCCCCTGTCCCCTGCCACTCGGTAAGGATTGCTCACCCCTTTGACCACGAAACTTCGTCGCTGCGCGTACGCGGCAATCGACGCCGTGCCTTGAATTTCGAGAGCTGCAGCGAGTCCCATTTCTTGCCCAAGAGGAGCTCGTTGAGCTCCCCACCGGAAGACCGCTAGAGGCCCGGCCATCGCGACCCGGTACGCCGCACGACCAAGGGTTGGCGAAATCGTCCTGAGGCGCTACGCTGGTTATGCAGCCAAAGCGGCTGCCAGGACACGAGGGGATGATTGGTTTCGACGTCAGTCGTCGAGGTGAAAGAAGCGAGCCGTGGTCTCCGGAGCCACGTTAAAGAGCCGGAAACAAAAATAAACGCAACGCCTCAATTTGCGCTTGCTGCTTAGGTAGCAACGTTCGCCTAGACCCAGCCCTGCGGTTTAGATCTCGGACGTCATAAAAGTAGGGCTTACCAATGGAACTCGTTAGTGGTTCCGTCGGGACAACTTAGCTAACTAAGGGATGGCATCGGTGCTAGCAGTAGCGTCGTTCCCGACAATTCGCTGCTAGCTGCGCTCGGAGAAGAATCACTAAGAAGCTGACGGACCTGGGTTCGATTCCCAGCATCTCCAAGGATGCCCGAGGTTCGCTTCGGACATTGCTGGGGATGGGTTCACGCTCTCGCTGTCTTGTCGCTTTCTCATGGTCTCAAGGTCTACAGGCGGCCCCCGTCGGTGGACGAGTACTCGTACCGTCGGGTCCCCTGCGGGTGGTACGCGTGCACCCTCAAGACGATCGTCTCGCCGGTCTTCGCAGCGGGAACCCGCCTCCGAGGAGAGAACGTCGCCAGGGCGCTGCGACCTAGTGGAGAAGGACCTTCAGCGCGTCGTTCTTGGCGGCATTGCCGAAGACCTCGTACGCCTCGATCATCTGGTCGAACGAGAACTCGTGGGTCACGAAGTGCTCGACGGGAAGCTTGTGCTCGGTGACCAGGGTCAGCAGCATGCCGAGGGTATTCGTGTTCACCAGTCCCATCGAGATGTCGATGTTCTTGATCCAGAGCTCGTTGAGCGCCAACTCGACCGGCTTGCCGTGCACGCCGATGTTGGCCACGCTGCCACCGGGGCGAACGATCTCCGTCGCCATGGTGAAGGTCTGGGGAACGCCGACGGCTTCGATCGCCACGTCGACCCCGGCGCCGTCGGTCAGCGCGAGCACCTGCTTCTTCCAGTCCTTGTCGCCCGAGTTGACCGTGTCGGTCGCGCCGAAGTCGTGAGCCCTCTTGAGTCGGGCTTCGTCCAGGTCGATCGCGATGACCTTGGAGGGACCGTACAAGCGCGACGTCATCACCGCGGACAGTCCGACCGGACCTGATCCGATCACGGCGACCACGTCGCCCGGGCTTACGCGCCCGTACTGGACGCCGATCTCGAAGCCGGTCGGCAGGATGTCGGACAGCAGGATGCCCTCGGAGTCGCTCATTCCCTTGGGCATCTTGTAGACGGAGTTCTCCGCGAAGGGAACCCGCACGTACTCAGCCTGTGTGCCGTCGATCATGTACCCGAAGATCCATCCGATGCCCGCCACTCCCTCCGGATCGAGGCAGTGGCTGTAGAGGCCCTGACGGCAGTTCGAGCAACGCCCGCACGAGCTCACGCACGAAAGGATGACTTTGTCGCCGACGGCCAGTTGCGTGATGCCGTTGCCGATCTCGGTGATCACGCCAATGCCCTCGTGTCCGAGTATCCGCCCGATCTCCACCTCGGGCACGTCGCCCTTCAAGATGTGCAGATCCGTGCCGCAGATGGTGGTGGCCACCATCTTCACGATCACGTCCGTCGGCTCCTTGATGACGGGATCGGGTACGTCTTCCCAGCTCTTCTTCCCGGGACCCTTGTAGACGAGTGCTTTCATGGCTGCCTCCTGCAATGCAAGTTCTTCGAATGGCACCGTGCCAGTCACGAGAACGCAACGGGTTCAACGTCAGCCGTCACAACTCCCATCATCGAACCTAGGCGCTAACGGACCCTGAAGAAACGCCTGAGATCCGGCGATGAACGACGCCACGACCCGCCTCGAAGGCTCCGTCCCCCGCCCGACGCCCCGCAAGCTCGATCCGTGATTTGACCCCAGCCAGAGATTGCCGTGATCGAGCCGATGGCCCGCTTCCTTCTCGAGGAGCAGCCCGCCGACCTGGCGCACCTGCCTCTCGCCTTGATCGACGCGGGTCTTGACAATGAGCTGTGGCGCCCGGGAGACAATCAGCTCGTCCGCCTGCCGCGAAGGGCGGTCGCGGCGCAGTTGATTCTCAACGAGCGGCGCTGGCTGCCCGCAATTACCCCTCGCCTGCCCCCACCGGTCCCCGTCCCGGTCCGCGTCGGATCCCCGAACGCGAACTTCCGGTGGCCTGGTCAATCGTGCCGCGGCTGGAGCGCGCCCGCCCACGAGGCCCCCCGTGCGGCCCGACGTCGCCGCACCGTCCCTCGGGCGGTTCCTGCGCTCGTTGCACGCGCCTGCCCCGCCAGACGCCCCACGCAACGCTTGGCGCGGCGTTGCACTCATCGAGAGAGAGACCACGTTCGACGAACGAGCATTCAATCTGGCGCACACCATCGACGTCGACGCGACGCGGCGCGTCTGGGACGTCGCGGTCGCTGCGCCGGCGTGGCCCGACGCCCCGGTGCGGCTTCACGGCGATCTTCGCCGACGGTTACGGCGGAATCGGCGCGCGGCTCCAAAGGAGAGCGCTCGGATGGGCCGTGCTGTTCGCGTCGATGCGCCTGGAGATCGGTCGCGAGGGCAGGCCCGGCGACGAGAGATTCGTGCGGTCCACCCTCACGTGGGTCATCGCCCGTTCGCGGGTGATGACCTGACCGGTCCCCGTTCGCTCGACGACGGCGGCGCCACAGCGAGACCCCGCCGACTGGCGGCGGGGTCTCGCTGTTCTCCTAGCCCGAGCACGTGGGGGGGGTCGACGTGTTCGGGCGAGATTTCCTCGCCGCCACGTTCGCCGGCGACCCGGGGAACGGACTCAACGGTCTGCTCAGTCGCCGACGTTCGGCTGCGATGTTCGGAAGCTGGAACGGCGCTCTTCGGGTATGAACTCGCGAGCGACGAAACCGTAGGGCGAGCGGTCGTAGTACGTCAGGCCGCTCAACGGCGGTGAGTAGGCGTGAATGCTCACCGCCGGACTCCCCGACTCGAAGACGACGTCGTGCACGTAGTCGGTGCCGAACGAGGCGTGGTCGCCGACGCCGAAGCGGGCCGAGTCGACGCTGACGGCGTCGGCGGCTCGGTGCCTCTCGAGCAGCGAGCCCGCGGTGACCGCGAACACACCCGAGGAGCCGCCATGATCGTGCCAGTCCGATGACTGGTCGTTCCCCCACGTCAGCAGCTTCACCTCGAAGCTCGGCGTCCGGTAGAGCAGGAGCCACCAGCGACTCTGTTCGTCGGCCACGATGAGGTCCTCGAAGAGGTCCGGCCTTGCGGCTACGGTCAGGACCAGCCGTTCCAACTCGTCGATCGAGAGACGACCGTCAAGAAGCACGAGACCCTCGATCAGTTCGCCCAACTGCCGGGCTCGGCCGTGAGGCGCCTCGCTGATCCTCTCTTCAAACTTCAGTGCCATGGTGACCCCTCGCTGGTTGTATTCTCATCTATTCCTATAGATTAAGTAGGAATACTCCCCTTGTCAAGTACCCCCCGCTTTTCCCGCGGTCACCAGGCTCGAGGCAAGGTAGGAGGTGTGGGGGCGGCGTGACGTGCGGGCCTTGGTGCGTTGGCCGCGCGGCAACCTTCGAACCGCTGGTCAGCGGCACTCGACGAGCGAGGCCACCAGGACGCAACCCGGGTCGGAGCCGAGGGGATCGCCCGACGTCGCGTACGCTCGGGCGCGCGACCCCCCGCACAGCTGGGCGTACGTGCAGCTTCCGCACACGCCGCTGAACGAGGCATCGCGGATGGCTCGCAGGACGGGGTTGTCCCGGTAGATCTCGACCAGGCTCTGGTCGCGGACGTTGCCGAGGCGCATGGGCAGGAAGCCCGAAGGGTAGACGTCGCCATTGGCGGCCACGAAGATGATCCCCTTGCCGTCGCGGGTCGCCGCGCTGGGCGCGCGTACCGGCGCGCTCGGCTCGCCGAGCAGGCTCACCAGACGGGCATGGAGTCGCTCGTAGAGCTCGCCGGTCGCGGGGAACGAGTCCACGGCCACGGCGGCGCGACGCTGGGCCGTCACCCGGCGAAAGAACGGCGCTTCGACGGTGCGTACGGTGAAGCCGTGGCGAGAGGCGTCGACGAGGAAATGGCAGATGTCCTCGTTCTGCTGGGGAGTGGACGCGATCACGTCGGTGCCGCGACCAGTGGTGATCAGAAAGAAGACCTCCCATATGTCGATGCCGGTGTCGTGCATCAGGGCGGCGATGTCGGCGAGCTGCTCAAGATTGGGAGCCATGACCGTGGTGTTTATCTGCACCGTGAAGCCGTGGCCTTGCAGGGTCGCAATCGCCTTGAGGGTGTCGTCGAAGTGCCCGGCGATCCCTCGCACGCTGTCGTGCGTCGAGGCGCTGGCACCGTCGAGGCTGAGGGACACCGTCTTGACGCCGTTGGCCCGAAGCGCCTCGAGGTTCGAGTCCGTGAGCTGGGGCGTCACCGAGGGCGCCAGCGCCACGGGCACGCTGCGCTCCTTGGCGTAGGCGACGAGTTCGATGACGTCGGGGCGCTTCAGGCAGTCGCCGCCGGTGAGTATCAGGATCGGACGCGGACGGCCGATCGCCGACATCTCGTCGATGAGAGCGCGCCCCTCGGCGCTCGTGAGTTCGTCCGGCCCCGGGTCGGGCTGCGCGCAGGCGCGACAGTGGAAGCACGCGAGATCGCAGGCCTTGGTCATCTCCCAGAAGACCAGCAGCGGCCGGTCGTCGAACTGGCGCGGACGGTCGGCCTTCCCGTCGACCAGCCCGCTGCGCGGATCCACCTCACCGAGGGCACCGTGATGCCCTGTCGTGTCGTGCGGGGTCACCGATTCGCCTGTTTCACACATCTAGTATCCACCCTCCAGTTCTAGCCCACCAGGGGCGAAGGTCCCGGGTGCGGCGAGTTCTACACTCTCTACAACTTCCGATTGGAGACACCGTGAGTGAGTTCCCCTACGCCGACCAGTACGAGATCCATCGTGGGCTCCCCGAGGAGGGCACCGACCGCGGCGCCATCTTGTCAATGCTCGAGGCAATGTCGCGGGCCGAGGATCCCGTGTGGGAGACCGGCCAGTGCTCGGGCACCATGTACTGCGGCGACCACGACCACTATGACTTCTTGAACGAGGCGTTCTCCCACTTCTCCTACGTCAACGCCCTCCAGCGCGACATGTGCCCCAGCCAGACGAAGTTCGAGGCCGAGATCATCGCAATGACCCTGGACATGCTGGGAGCGGGCAGCATCAAGGGCTCTGAGCCTGCCGGACTCGTGACGACCGGGGGCACCGGATCGATCGCGCACGCGGTGCTCGCCTACCGCGAGCACGGGCGCGCGGTCGCGGGTCGGGCGAACATGATCAAGCCCGAGACCGCGCACCCCGCCTTCAGCAAGGCCGGGCATCTCTTCGGCGTCGAGATGAGGATCGCGCCCGTCGACCCGGTCACGACCCAGGTGGACCTCGACTGGGTGAGGATCCACATCGACGAGAACACCGTCGCGTTGATCGGATCGGCCAGCAACTACGGCTACGGGACCGTCGACCCGATCGGCCAGCTCGGCGCCCTGGCCCTCGAGCACGGCATCGGCCTGCACGTCGACGGCTGCCTCGGGGGCTTCATCCTGCCCTTCGGACGCGAACTCGGTTACGACATCGAGCCGTTCGACTTCTCGGTGCCGGGCGTCACCACGATCTCGGCCGACACCCACAAGTACGGCTACGCGCTCAAGGGCACCAGCGTCCTGTGCTTCGCCGACCGGGCGCTGCGCAACGACCAGTACTTCTACCTGACCGACTGGTCGGGCGGCAAGTACTGCTCGCCGGGAATGGACGGGTCGCGCTCCGGCGGACTGCTCGCGGCGACGTGGGCCGCCATGGTGCACCTGGGCAGGTCCGGCTACCGGCGCTACGCCCAGGCCATCTTCTCCACCTCGGCCGCCATGCAGGACGCGGTGCGCTCGCACCCGTCGCTGCGCATCATGGGCAAGCCCAGCTTTCTCTTCTCGTTCACCTCCGACGAGTTCGACATCTACCACGTCAACGACTTCCTGCGCACGCGGGGATGGCGCATGAACGGCCAGCAGTATCCCAACGCCATCCACATGGCGGTCACCCGCCCCCAGACCCAGCCGGGCGTCGTGGAGCGCTGGGCCACCGACCTCGCCGACGCAGTGTCCTACGCACTCGCCCACCGGTCCGAGGCTCCAAGGTCGGGAGCCATCTACGGAGGCGTCGAGGGAGGACCAAGCGACGAAGCCGATGAGTTCATCAAGGCCGTCATGGCCGACATGATGGACTCACAGCTCTCGATCCCCCCGCTGTGAGATGAGCCAACCAGGGCTCTGCCTGAGCGTCGATCTGGGGACTGGCGGTCCGAAGGTCGGGCTGGTGACGCTCGACGGCGAGGTCGTCGCCCACGAGATCCACCAGGTCCCCACCGTCTTCAGCGACGACGGTGGAGCGGTCCAGGACGCCGCACTGTGGTGGTCGATCATCTGCGGGGCCACCGTCCGACTCCTCGCGCACCCCGAGGTCACCTCCGAGCAGGTGAAGGCGGTGTGCGTGACGGGCCAGTACGCGTCGACGGTTCCCGTGGACGAGAACGGCCTGCCCACCGGGCCGTGCCTGACCTGGCTCGACACGCGCGGGGTGCGCTTCAACCGCGAGGCCCTCGGCGGCCCCGTGCAGGGCTACAGCCCCGCCAAGGTGCTGCGCTTCATCCGCAAGAGCGCCGGCGCGCCCTCGGTGACGGCGGGCGACCCCCTGGGCCACATTCTCTACCTGATGAGCGAGGAGCCCGAGATCACGGCGCGCACCCGCTGGTTCATGGAGCCCGTTGACTACCTCACCATGCGCTTCAGCGGCGTCGCGTCGGCGACGCACGCGTCGCGCCTGGCGATGTGGATGACCGACAACCGCAGCCTCGCGCACTACGGCTACGACGCCCGGCTGCTCGCCAGCGTGGGGCTCACGAGCGACAAGCTGCCGCCCCTGGTCCCCATTGGTCAGATCATCGGAAACGTCAGCGCGCCGGTCGCTTCGCAGCTCGGCCTGTCGCCGCGCACGCAGGTGATCACCGGGCTGCCCGATCTGCACGCCGCCGCCGTGGGCTCGGGGGGCACCGGGCTCTACGCCACGCACCTGGCGCTGTCGACGACCTCGTGGATCAGTTGCCCGGTGCCCAAGAAGAAGACCGACGTCACCCACTCGATCGCGGCGGTGCCCGGGCTCACCAATGACTCGTACCTCGTCATCAACAACCAGGAGACCGGGGCCAAGGCGCTCGAATGGTTCCAGGGGGTTCTCGCCGCCGGGGGCGACCCGATGGACTTCCCGGAGATGACCGCGCTCGCGGCCACGTCGCCGCCCGGGGCCAACGGCGTCATCTTCACCCCCTGGCTGTCGGGTGAGCGCTCCCCCGTCGACGACAAGCGGGCCCGGGCCGGATTCACCAACCTCTCGATGACCTCGAGCACCGCCGACCTGATACGAGCGGTCATGGAGGGCGTGGCCGCCAACAGCAACTGGCTGTTCGGCTACGTCGAGAAGTTCGCGGGCACCAGGCTGTCGCCGGTGCGGCTCATCGGCGGGGGAGCCCAGTCGGACCTCTGGTGCCAGATCTACGCCGACACCCTCGGCCGCGAGGTCGAGCAGGTTCGCGATCCGATGGTGGCCCAGCTGCGCGGGATGGCGCTCATGGCGTCGGTCTCGCTCGGCCAGCGCCGATTGAGCGACCTCGACGCCCTACGGGTGCCCGGAAGGACCTTCCAGCCGGACCCCCGCGTCGCGGGGTCGTACCTCGCGAGGAGGAACGACCTGGCGAGCCTCTACCGGCGCGACCGCCGGTGGCGACGCGAGCACCGCTGAGACGCACTCTGCTGCTGGCCGGCGCGACGTCTCTCGAGACGAGAGGGCGTCCTGGACCGTGGAACTTCGCGGTCAGCGCGGATGTTCCGAGAGCTCCTCGATCGTCTCGACGCCGGCCTCGCCGCGCTGCAGGCGGCGAAAGAGCACCATGCCGTACCACAACAGGGCAAGGATCGCGGCCAGCGCGAGGAACTGGTCGGCGCCGTTGAAGGCCGACGAGAGAGTGAGCACGCCGATGATCAGCATCGTCCACACCAGCACGACCGCGATGACCGGCGTGGCCCAGCGCCCGAGGCTGAAGGCCCCGGGGAACGAGTCGATCTGGTTGCGCCGCACGGCGTACGCCACCGTGATGGCGAAGTAGATCAGGTACGGGATGATGGCCGTCGCGCCCACGAGCGTGCCGAACGAGTTCGGTTGGGTGTAGCCGTAGACCAGGATTGCGATGTCGATCACCGCCAGCACGAGCAGCGCGACGATCGGCGTCTGGGTGTGCGGATCCACCTTCCTGAGGAACCTCGATCCCGGCAGCATGTTGTCACGCGCCATGGAGAAGGCCAGCCGCGACTGCGCTCCGGCGCCGACCACTGCGATGGCGAACATCGAGAAGACCACGAAGGCCACGAAGGCCTTCACCAGCCACGGCGCGAGCCAGAACTTGGCGATGGTGAGCAGCGGAAGCGAGGAGTGCTCCACCAGCTTCAGGTTGGGGATGGCCAGGGTGAACCCGAGCAGCGCCACGAACCCGAGGACGGCCGAGATCGCCAGTCCGTAGATCATGCCGCGTGGAACCGAGTGGCGCGGGTTCACGGCGTCTTCGGACATGTCCGCGGCCAGCTCGAAGCCGATCAGCGTGAAGATGCCGAGCATGCCCGCCAGACCGAAGGAGTACAGACCCGGGCTGTGCGACAGGCGGGTGGTCGTGGTGAGGATCGAGAACCCGTACGGCGTGTGCTTGGTCTGCAGCCCCCACAAGACGATCAGCAGCACGCTGAACAGGACCGTGCCCAGTATCTCGGTGAAGACCGCGATGTTGTTCACCCGGGCCGAGAACTGCACGCTGACAATGTTGACGACCGTGGCGATCAGCATGAGCACGATGGAGACGGCGAGGTTCAGGTGCGGGTGCGTCGCGCTGTCGACGCCGAACTCGCTGAGCAGCAGTGGGCCGGCCGCCACCAGCATGACGGCGCCTCCACCGACGGCCATGTAGAGCAGCCCCGCGAAGCCCACGAACCACCCGTAGCTCGAGTTGACCAGACGAGAGCTCCATTGATACGCGTAGCCCGCCAGCGGGATTCGGGTGCCGAGTTCGGCCACGATCAGCGCAATCAGCATGTTGCCGACGGCGACGATCGGCCACGTCCAGATCGCCGCGGGCCCGAACCAGCTCAGGCCGAAGCCGTAGTTGAGGAAGATGCCCGTGGTGATCGAGATCACCGAGAAGGCAATGGCGAAGATCGAGAAGGACCTGAGGGAGCGCCGAAGTTCGGGCCGGTAGCCGGCCTGGGCGACGATCTCGACGCCGCTGTCGGAGTCGGCACGCTGAGCGTCGTCCGCTCCTCCGGGACCCTCGCCCGCCTGGCTCATTCTCGCTCCCCTGGTCCGGCCTCGTGTCTTTCTTACACCGGAAGGCCCGCGGCCGGCGGAGCCAAAAGTCACTTTGCCCAGACCCCGCGGCGGGTCCGGGCGCCCAAGGGGACCGGCGAACGTCGGGCACGAGCTTCGACCGGCGAGGGGTCCCTAGACGCCGAGGCTGCTGCGCGCTGCGCGCTCGAAGACCCGAAACGGGATGAGCCTCTTGGCGATGAGCCCGATCCGTTCATCGAACTTCCCCGCCGAGACGCGCCGCGGCGGCCGGCGCGCCGCGAGCACCCGCTCGACGACCTTCGCGACGTCCCCGGGCGCGGCACCGTGCTCCTCGTCGCGCTCCATGAGCCCGATCGCCTTCTCGCGCGCGCCGGCGTAGGGATCGTCGTTGGGTACTGACACCAGGCGACGGCTCCGGGTGAAGCCGGTCTTGAAGTTTCCCGGCTCCACCAGCGTCACGTGGACGTTGAAGGGCTCGACCTCGTAGGCCAGCGCCTCACCGTATCCCTCGAGGGCGAACTTGCTGGCGCTGTAGAAGGCCTGGAACGGGATGCCGATGACTCCGCCGATCGAGCTGGTTAGGACGAGGCGCCCCCCGCCTCGGGCGCGCATGACGGGCAGCACCGCGTGCACCACCCGAACGGCCCCCCAGAAGTTCGTCTCCATCTGGGCGTGGGCGTCGACCATTGACGTCTGCTCCGCCGAACCGGCGAGCCCCCATCCGGCGTTGGCGAGGACCGCGTCGACGCGCCCGTGCTCCGCGACGACACCGGCGATCCCCTCGCTAACCGACCCCTCGTCATCGACGTCCATGGCGACGCCCTGCCAGGCGCCCCCCGACGTACCGCGACGACTCGCCCCGATCACCGTCCATCCTCGCTGGCTCAACCTGTCGGCGCACGCGAGACCGATGCCCGACGACGCGCCCGTTATCAAGATTGTCTTTTTGTCCATGGCGCCACTCTTGCCCAAAGGCCTTGCGCGGTCAAACGCCGGTCCGGCACCGCCAATTGGCTGCGGACCCGGGCGTCGCGAGGGCGAAAGACTCGATGGACCTACGCCCGACGACCCGCGTCGCCGAGCGACGTCGGCGCTACCTCGCTCGCGTCGGCGTCGGCGACGCCTGGAACGCCCAATCGGGGTGGCGACCCTCTGGCAGTAGGGTGAATCGTAGGCCCTTCACGCGTAGAGAGCAACAAAACAATGACGATTCGATCCGTTCTGCAGGCAGTCGTGCACCCCCACCACGTCACCGAGGACCTCGGGCCGGCCCCCGCGGCGACCGAAAACCTGGCCGCGTCGCTCCACGGATCGCTCCAGATACGCCACGTCGACGCGGGGTCCTGCAACGGCTGCGAGCTCGAGATCACGTCGGCCTTCGGCCCGGTCTACGACGCGGAACGCTTCGGAGTCCGGCTGGTCGCCTCGCCTCGCCACGCCGACGCCCTGCTCGTGACCGGGCCCGTCACGAAGAACATGGTCGGTCCGCTGATCAAGACCTACGAGGCCACCCCCGAACCGCGCATCGTGATCGCCCTGGGTGACTGCGCACGCGACTGCGGCGTCTTCCGGGGCGGCTACGGCGTCGAGGGCGCCGTGGACGCCGTGCTGGCGGTGGACGTGCACATCGCGGGTTGCCCGCCGCACCCCGAGGCGATCATCGAAGCCCTGAGAGGTCTCACGACCCAGTGAGCGTCACGCTCACGCTCACGGCCATCTTCGGTCTCGCCGCGGCGATCGCCGGTGGAGCGCTGCCCCGGGGTTCGCGCGTGGGCGGCGCCGTCGCGCTCACCTGGGGCGCCTGCGCCTCGGCGCTCGTCGGCGCGGTCTCGGTGCTGCACGGCGGGCACCCCCTGGCGCTGCACTCCTCGCAGATAATCCCGTTCACCGGCGTGACGATGGTCCTCAACCCGCTCGGCGCCGTGTTCATCATCGCGACCGCGGTCGTCGCGGTCGCCTCGACCCTCTACTGGATCGGGTACGCGAGCCACGGCCTGTCCACGCGAACCGCTTCGGCGGCGCTGCCGCTGTTCGTGACCAGCATGCTGCTCGTTCCGGCCGCCGGAGGCGTGTCGACCTTTCTGCTGCTGTGGGAGCTGATGGCGCTGTCCTCGCTCGTGCTCGTGCTGAGCGAGCAGTCGAGGCGCGAGGAGGCCCGCAGCGCCGCCCAGTGGTACGCGGCGATGACCCACTCGGGCGCGGCGGCGATCCTCTTCGCCCTGGTGCTGCTCTCGGCGCACGCCGGGGGCCAGACCTTCGCCGACATCGCGTCGCACGCCCACCACCTTTCGGCGCCGGTGCGCGCCGCGGCGTTCCTGCTCGCCGTGGTGGGCTTCGGATCCAAGGCCGGCGCGGTGCCGTTCCACGTCTGGCTGCCCAAGGCCCACGCCGAGGCGCCGGGACCGGCCTCGGCGCTGATGTCGGGCGCCATGGTCAATCTCGGGATCTACGGGATCGTGCTGGTCGGCAACGAGCTGCTCGGCGGCGGGCCGGTGTGGTGGTGGCTCGTGGTGGTGGCCCTGGGCATCGTCTCGGCGCTCTTCGGCGCCCTCTACGCCGCGACCAGCTCGGACCTGAAGCGTCTGCTCGCCTACTCGACCGCCGACAACATGGGCCTGGTGCTCATCGCGGTCGGGGTCTCGGGCCTCTTCGCCGCCACTGGCCACCAGACCACGGCGTCGCTGGCCATGGTCGCCGCGCTCCTGCTCATGGTGAACCACGCCGTGTTCAAGGGGGCCCTGTTCCTCGCGGCCGGCTCGGTCCAGATCGCCACGGGCACCCGTGACCTCGACCAGCTCGGCGGGCTGATGCGCCGGATGCCGGTAACCGGCGCGGTCTTCCTCGTCGGGGCGCTCTCGGTCTCCGCGCTGCCGCCATTCAACGGGTTCGTCGGCGAGTGGCTGCTGTTCCAGAGCCTGCTGCACGGCCTGGCGGCGACCAACACCGCCGTCGTGATCGCCCTCGCGATCGGGGTCGCCGCGCTGGCGCTCACCGGCGGCCTCACCGTCGCGGCGTTCGTCAAGGCCACCGGGATTGGATTCCTCGGGCGTCCCCGCTCGTCCGAAGCCGTCGCCGCGCACGAGGTGCCGACCACCATGCGCCTGGGGTCGGTCGTGCTCGGGTCGCTCTGCGTGGTGCTGGGACTCGTCCCGATGGTGGTCCTGCCGTCCCTCGAGCGAGCCGCGAGGAGCGTCCTGCGCGCCGCGCCGAGCGCCTCGGTCGACGGCTGGGTCACCCTCCATCTGACGGGGCTGCGCGGCGTGCTGGCGCCGGTGCTGCTCTTCGCCGGTCTCGTCGGGACCGCACTCGTGGTGGCGATGCTCCGTCGAGCGTCGCACCGGCCCTCGCACGCGTGGTCGGCGCTGCGCCGCACCGAGCCGTGGGTCTCGGGCCGCGAGCTCCAGACGGCGAGGATGCAGTACACCGCGACCTCGTTCGCCGAGCCCCTGCAGCGGGTCTTCGATGACGTAATCCGCCCGAGCCGCGACCTCGACGTGAGCCACGCCACCGAGTCGCGGTACTACATCGAGAGGGTGGCCTACCGGATTTCGAGCGACGACATCATCGAGCGCGTGTTCTACCGACCGCTCATCAGGACGATGCGCCGCTGGGGCCAGCAGGCCCGGTCGCTCCAGAACGGCAGCGTGCACCGCTACCTCGCCTACGGGCTCGTCGCGCTCGTGGTGATACTGGTGGTCATCGCGTGAGCACCCTCGCCCACGTGATCTCGGCCGTCGTCGCGGGCGTCGTGCAGGTCGGCGTCGTATGCGTCGGCGGGCCGCTGCTGCTCGGTCTCATGCGGAAGGTCCGCAGCCGGCTCGAGGGCCGCACCGGGGCCCCGGTCCATCAGCCGCTGCTCGACCTGCGAAAGCTCTTCGCCAAGCAGCGCGTGAGCCCCGAGCAGTCGAGCTGGATCTTCCCCGCCGGCCCCGTCGTGCTCGTGGCGACGGCCGTCGCCGTCGCGGCCATATCGCCGCTGGCCACGACCCACCCGCCGCTCGGGCAGAGCTCGGACTTCTTCGCCATCGTCTTCGTGCTGCTGCTCGGTTCGGTGTTCATCGCGCTGGGCGCGCTCGACACCGGAGCCCCATTCGGTGGCATGGGCTCGAGCCGGGCGATGACCATCGGGGCACTGGCCGAGCCGGCCCTGCTGGTGGCGATCCTGGCCATGTCGATTCCGGCGCACACCTCGAACCTGCCGGCCCTCGTGCGCCTCGGGCTCGTGCACCCCGCCGTGCTGGTGAGTCCGACCCGGATACTGGCGCTCGGCTCCTTCCTCGTGGTGATCCTCGCCGAAAGCGGCCGCCTGCCGGTCGACAACCCCAACACCCATCTCGAGCTCACGATGATCCACGAGGCCATGGTCCTCGAATACGCCGGTCCCGACCTGGGGCTCACCATCCTCGGCGAATCCATGCGGCTGATGCTGCTGCTCGGGCTCCTCGTGAACCTGCTGATCCCGTGGGGCGTGGCGAACCGACCCGGGGCCCTGCTGTTCGGCGTCGGAATCGTCGTGCTGGCGGCCAAGGTCGCCGTCGCCGGCGCGGCCATCGCCGTCTTCGAGGTCTTCACGGCCAAGCTGCGCCTCTTTCGCCTACCCGAACTGCTCGCCGGCGGGTTCATCCTCGCCGTGCTCGGCGTCGTGACGGCGGTGGTGTCGAGGTGAGCGCATCGACCTACGCCAACGTCCTCGAGCTCGCGGCCGGGCTCGTCATCGTCTGCGCCGTGGTGACCCTGTGGCGCCGCTCGCTCAGCGCGATCGTCAAGACCCTCGCGGTCCAGGGGATCGCCCTCGGGGTGGTCGCGCTGACCCTGGGCCTGCACCAGCACGACGACGTGCTCATCACCGTGGGCTGCCTGGTCATCTGCTCCAAGGGGGCGCTCATCCCCACCCTGCTCGGGCGGGTCCTCGCGAGCGAGCCCAAGAGCCGCGAGACTTCGCCCCTCGTGAACGTGCCGGCGTCGCTGGTGGGCGCGGGGGCGCTGATCTTCCTCGCCTACGGCGCGACCGCCCCCGTCGTGGACCTGGTGGGAACCACGCCCGGGCGACTGATCCCGCTGGGCTTCGCGACGCTGCTCGTGGGGTTCTTCGCCATGGTGGTGCGGCGCAAGGCCGCCTCGCAGATCGTCGGGCTGCTGCTCGTGGACAACGGCATCGCCCTGGTGGCGTTCCTCGCCACCGCGGGGGTGCCCCTGCTGGTCGAGCTGGGCGCCACGCTCGACGTGCTGCTCGTCATCGTCGTGCTGCGGGCCCTCGCCGGCCAGCTGTGGTCGAGGTTCGGGGTACTGGACCTCGACCAGCTCAGAGAGCTGCACGACTGATGTGGGCCGTGATGGTGCTGGCGGTTCCGGCGGCGGCGGGCGGCGTCGCGGCCACGGTGGCCTGGAAGCGCTGGGTCGGCTGGCTGTGCACCGGCGCGGTCGGCGTCGTGCTCGTCTGCGGCGTCGTGCTCGCCGCCCAGGTCGTCAACAAGAGGCCGATCCTGGCGCTCGGCGGGTCGCTGCGCGTGGACGCGCTGAGCGCGTTCATGGTGATCGTGATCGGCACCGTCGGCGTGCTCGCCACGTGGCAGGGCGTGCGCTACATCGACAACGAGATCGCGTCGAAGCGCTCCAGCGCGCGCCACGGAACGCTCTACGCCGTGCTGGTCCAGGGGTTCATCACCGCCATGCTGCTCGCCGTACTCGCCGGCAACGTCGGGGTCATGTGGGTGGCGGTGGAGGCCACCACGGTCATCACCACGTTCCTCGTGGGCCACCGCCAGACCCGCGGGGCGCTCGAGGCCTCGTGGAAGTACGTCATCATCTGCTCGGTGGGCATCGCGATGGCCTTCCTCGGCACCGTGCTGGTCTACCTCGCCGCCCAGCACGCCGGGGCGGGCACGCACGCCACGCTCGACTGGACGTCGCTGATGTCGGTGTCGCACCGGCTCAACCCCGGCGACATGCGCCTCGCCTTCGCGCTCATCGTGCTGGGCTACGGCACGAAGGTCGGCCTCGCGCCGATGCACAGCTGGCTGCCCGACGCCCACAGCCAGTCGCCGGCGCCCGTCTCGGCGCTGATGTCGGGTGTCCTGCTGACCGTGGCGTTCTACGCGCTCCTGCGCTTCAAGGCCATCGCCGACGGTGCGCTCGGCACCGCCTTCCCCCGCGCGCTGCTGGTGGCGGTGGGACTGCTCACGCTGCTCGTGGCCACGTCCCTGCTGCTCAGCCAGCACGACTACAAGCGCATGCTCGCCTACTCCTCCATGGAGCACATGGGCCTCATCGCGCTGGGGGCGGCGGCGGGAACGCCGCTGGCCGTGGCGGCGGTGCTCTTGCACATCATGGGCCACGGCCTGGCCAAGGGCGTGCTCTTCCTGACGTCGGGCGAGATCCTGCACGTCGAGGGCACCAGCGACATCGCCCAGGTGAAGGCCCTGCTCGTGCGCCGCCCCGCGCTCGGTGGGGTCTTCGCCTTCGGGCTCGTGGCGCTGCTCGGGCTGCCGCCCTTCAGCCTGTTCATCAGCGAGCTGAACATGCTGCGCGCCGAGGTCCAGGTCGGCCTCGGGTGGGTCGCACTCATCACCCTGGGGTGCCTCGTGGTCGTGCTCGCCGCCATGATGACCTACGCCCGGCGGATGCTCTTCGGCGCGCGCGACGACGCCGAGCCGGTGCACCGGACCCCGGCCGTGGTGACGGCCCCGCTGATCGGCGCACTCTGCGCCTGCGGGGCGCTCGGGGTGCTCGCGTGGCCCCTCGACGGCCTGCTGCGCGCGGCGGCCATGGTGGTGGTGCGATGAGCGCGATCCACGCGGCCGCCCAGCGACTCCTCGTCGAGCGGCCGCGGCGCGCCGTGCTCGAGCTCGTGCCCGAGGAGCTCTGCGACGCCACCAGCGTGCTGATGGCCGGCGGGTTCCGCCTCATGCTCGTCAGCGCCCACAACGAGGCCGGGGCGTTGCGCGTGGTCTACCTCTTCGTCGACGGCCCTCCCGACCAGCGCGTCGAGCTGCACGTGCGCGTCAGCGGCGACGACCCCCGGATCCCGTCGCTCTCGCACTTCTCGTTCCCCGCGGGGCGCTTCGAGCGCGAAATGCGCGATCTGTTCGGCATCGAGCCCGTCGGCCACTTCCAGCTGCGCCCGCTGGTGCTACACCAGCACTGGCCCGAGGGCTGGCACCCCATGCGAGCCGGCTCGGTGGCGCCGACGGTCATGAACCTCGACGCGCTGCCCTTCCCCTTCGCCGAGGTGGAGGGGAAGGGCGTCTACGAGATCCCGGTCGGACCCGTGCACGCCGGCGTCATCGAACCCGGTCACTTCCGCTTCTGGGTGGTCGGCGAGACGATCGTGCGCATGAAGGCCCGCCTGTGGTTCACCCACAAGGGCGTCGAGCGCCTCTTCGAGGGTCGCGACCTGGACTCGGCCATGGCGCTCGCCGAACGGGTCTCAGGCGACACGGCCGTCGGCCATTCGCTCGCCTTCTGCCTCGCGGTCGAAGAGGCCCTGGGAATCGTCACCGATGACCGCACTGGCGAGCTGCGCGCGGTGCTGGTCGAGCTCGAACGCCTCTACAACCACGTCGCCGACGTCGGCGCGCTCTGCAACGACAGCGGCTTCGCGCTGGCCAACGCCCACGCGCTGACCCTGCGCGAGCGCCTCCTGCGCCTCAACGAGAGGGTGACCGGGCACCGCCTGCTGCGCGGAGGACTCACCTTCGGCGGCGCGGCCCTGCGGTCGCTGCCGGGCCCGATCGAACTGCGCGAGATCGGCGAGCAGTTCCACGAACTGGTCGCGCTGGCCAACGCCAACAGCATCGTCATGGACCGATTCACGGGCACCGGAATCCTGAGCACCGCCGCCGCGCGCGACATCGGGGTCCTCGGCGTCGTCGCGCGCGCCTCGGGCCTCGAGCTCGACGCGCGCGTCTCGAACCCCTTCGTCGACCTGCCCGAGACGTTCCGCCCATCGCGCCACGACACCGGCGACGTGCTGGCCCGGTTCCAGGTGCGCTGCGACGAGGTCGACTCGTCGCTCGACCTGCTGGCCAACTACGCATCGCGCGAGGGAGCGCTCGAGGTGCGCGAGAGCGAGCCGCGCGCGCTCAGCACCGGCCACGGTTCGGGCATCGTCGAGGGATGGCGCGGCACGATCGTCCACCGGGTCGAATTCGACCTCGACGGAGCCCTGTCGCGGGCGAAGATCGTCGATCCGTCGTTCCACGGATGGCCGGCGCTGCCGGTGGCGCTGGCCGACACGATCGTGCCCGACTTCCCGCTCGTCAACAAGAGCTTCAACCTCTCCTACGCGGGCAACGACCTGTAGGCGGCGACGCGTTCGCGCAAGGCCGCTCAGGTCTTGGATCGCGAGGTGCCCACCAGGTGGCTGTAGACGACGATGTTGGCCAGGTAGTGGCCGGTGGCGCGGTCGAAGGCCCCGCCGCAGGTCACCAGCTGCAGCGACTCGGTGCCGTGGGTCCCGTAGACGAGTTGGTCGGGGAAGGTGGCCTTGGGGTACTCGACGACCTTGGTCACGACGAAGCGCGTGACCTCGCCGTCAGCCAACGCCACCCTGATGACGTCGCCGGCCTTCAGGGTCTTCAGCCCGAAGAAGATGCCGGGGCCCCGGAGCGAGTCGACGTGCCCGAGGATGACCGCCGAGCCCATCTGCCCGGGGGCCGGACCGTCGATGTACCAGCCCGCAATGTGCACGGTCGTCGGCACCATGACCTGGTGGTCGGCCTGGAGGCCGAGGGTCTCCAGGCTCGTGGCGACACTCAGAGCGGGAATCGTCAACTCGGTGGGCCGGGACCGTTTCAGCGGCGCCAGCTTCGGCGCCGCTGACGCGCGGGCCTTGGACCCCGACGGGCTTCGGGCCAACACGACCGTGTTCGGCTGCTTTGACGCTCCCAGGCCCGCGAAGATACCCGCGGCGACCAGCAGTGCCGCCAGAGCGACGAACCACCACCACCGATGTCGAAGCGAGTGCCTCCGACGATCCACGGAGGTGGTCGCCGGGTTAACCTCGCCCATTTACCGAGCGGCGACGTGTCCACACGGCCATCGTGGCCGCGCCGACCGCGAGCGAGAGTGCGATCCAGCCAATGAGGCCCCGAGGCGAGAAGCCGGACCCGGCCGTTCCACCGAAGCCGGTCTGCGGTGAACCAATCGGAACCACCGAACTGGTCGTCGTGGCGACGGGCACCGTGCTGGTCGTCGGGCTGGTCGTCGAGCTGGTCGTCGAGCTGATCGTGGAGCTGGTCGTGGAGCTGGTCGTGGAGCTGGTCGTGGAGCTGGTCGTGGAGCTGGTGGTGGAGGTCGCGGCCGCCGCCGAGCATGTAGGCACCGTGATCAAGCTGTCGTCGAGCGTCACGGCGCCGTTGCGCGCGAGGATTCGGCCATTGACCGTCGCGCCGGTGTTCAGCGTTGCCGACGACAGGGTCAGGATGGTGCCGGCGAAGCTTGTCGTCGTGCCGAGCGTGGCCGACGTGCCGACCTGCCAGAACACGTTGCACGCCTGCGCACCGTTCTCGAGCACGACCGAACTGCCGGAGGCCGTGGTCAGCGTCGATCCGATCTGGAAGATGAAGACGGCATCCGCGTCGCCTTCACCGTTGAGGGTGACCGCGCCCGTCAGGGCCATGCTGGTCGAGGATGCGTACACGCCAGGCGTCAACGTCGTTCCACCCAGGTCGGCCGCGACGGTGGTGAACGGGGTGCGTCCCGCGGCGTCGAGATAGGCCGTCGTGGTGTCATTTTCCGCCAGCAGCGCGGTGTCATTGGTCCGGTCGACCACGCCCGAACTCTGGACCAGCGGCGGGATACCGGTGATCGAGGTCCCCGGGTAGAGTCCGATGTTCCCCGATATGACCGACGAGCCCGTGTTGGTGATCGTCGAGCCGGCCAGCACCGCGAAGGTGGACGCCGAACCGAGATTGACGGTGGTCGTCGCGGCGACCGCGGCGCCGGTGCCGAACGCGGCCACCGTGAGGAAACAGAGCGAACTCACGGCGAGGGCGCCAAAACCGACCCGTCCACGCGAGTAGGAGCGCGGGCGGCGGTGAGCGCCGCGGCTCAGCAAGAGGGCAGAGCGCAACGATCGACAGTGCGCGGAAGTGGTGGACTCGGACATTGCGAAAACTTCCTTCGGCGTCGGGTTCACCGCGACGTTGACAACGCCGTGGCACCAAGCCTCAATCGCAATTTTACTAGGTTCTGCAACCGGCAATTGTCAAAATTGAACCAATATTGTAGGTTATAAATCTGACGATTGCGACATAATTTCATAAGAATGGATTCATTCTTAAGTTTCGTCATGTATTTATTATTCGCCGAGAATAAAATAATTTCTTTGCACGGGACTTCGGAAATCAGCGGGGTGCAGTGCTCGCGATACCAAGCATCTGACGCTGCGTGGGCCAGATTGTGCCCACCGACCCGGCGTTCGAGGGCAATCGTGTGCCGCTGACGCGAACCTTGCCCCTCACCAGCGAGGGTTAGAGTCAACGCCAATGCCGCAACTTGTCGTCATCACTGGGCCCATTGCATCGGGCAAGAGTGTGGTGGCAACCGCGCTTGCCGATCGTCTGAGCGGCGCGGGTCTCTCGGCGGCCGTAGTGGACCTCGACGCCACAGTCGCGATGGTGCACGCTCCGCCCGAAGAACTTGAACGGACGTGGGACAGGGCTCGGGAGGTACACGGACGTCTCGTGGGCCAGTGGCTGTCTTCTGGGGTAGAAGCAGTGATTGCACACGGCCCCTTCTATTCTCCGAGCGAAACTTCCGTCTTGTCGCGGCACGTCCCAACCGGCATCGCTGTTCGACGAGTGATGCTTCTTGCCACCTATGAAGTGGCCCTCGACCGCGTTGCGTCGGATCCCAGTCGTGGGCTTTCAAAGGACCCAACATTTCTTCGATCGACGTATAAACGCTTCTTCCACCTGCTACCCAACATTGAAGTGTGCGAATGGACGTTCGATACGACGAGGAGCAGCGTCGGAGATATCGTGACCACGATCACCGACTCATTCCTGCGTACGTAAAATCCTCCGGGCGTACCACGCGACCGCTGGCTTCTTGGCGTGCTTGGCGAAGGTACCGATCTGGGCAGGAGACTCTTGCGAGCTCGAAGGAGCCGGAGCCCGCTCGACCCCGCTGAAATCCGAAGAGCCCTTTCCACCCGGGTCGCGTGCCTGGCGATGGTCACCCGTGAAGGATCTCGGCCGCCACTAGGGGTTGCGCGGTGCCCGACACCAACTCGATCGGCCGACGACCGTCGCCCGCCGACATCCAGCACCGTATCCCCAGGTTGGCGCAAGCCGACCACGACGGCTACCTCGGCGTGAAAACGCCTGGCGCATTCAAGGAGTCGCGCGCTGCGCGTGCCCGGCCGCCTCAGTGATGGTGGCCACGACCGACTCCGCGCTCGCGCCCGGCCCCATCACCCCGGCCACCCCGGCCTCGATCAGCAGGGGTATGTCCGAGGGCGGCACGATCCCGCCCACCACCACGGGGATGTCGCTGCCGCGCTCTCGAAGCGCTGCCACCACCAGCGGCACGAGGGTCATGTGCGCCCCCGAGAGCATCGAGAGCCCCACGACGTCGACGTCCTCCTGGATCGCCGCGACCGCGACCGTCTCGGGGGTCTGGAACAGCCCGGTGTAGACAACCTCCATCCCGGCGTCGCGCAGCAGGCGCGCCACGACCTTGATGCCCCGGTCGTGGCCGTCGAGGCCGACCTTGGCGACCAGCACGCGCAGCGTCATATCGACACGCTCTCGACGTAGCGCCCGAAGACGCCGGCCATGGTCGCCATCATCTCGCCGACCGTCACGTAGTTCCTCGCCGCCTCGATCAGGGCGGGCATGAGGTTCACCTCGGGGTCGGCGGCCTCGGCGGCCAGAATCGCCAGGCACCGGCGCACGTCGTCGTCGTTGCGATCTCTTCGCACCTGCTCCAGGCGGCCGCGCTGCTTGCTCTCGTCCTCGCCCGAGATCTTCAGCGTCTCTAAGTCCGCGTCGTCGTTGCCCTCTAAGAACCGGTTGGCGCCCACGACGACCCGGTCCCCCTTGTTGAAGCTGCGCTCGAGCTCGTAAGCCGAGTCGGCGATGCGCCCCTGGAAGTAGTTCGACTCGATGCCGGCGATGCAGCCCTCGAGCATCGAGCCGCCGCCCATCTCCATGATCTGGGCGAAGATCTCCTCGGCCCGACGTTCCATCTCGTCGGTCAGCGACTCCACGAAGTACGAGCCGCCCAATGGGTCCGCGACGTGGGCCACGTTGGTCTCGTAGGCGATCACTTGCTGGGTGCGCAGCGCGATCCTGGCCGCCTTCTCGGTGGGCAGCGCCAGGGCCTCGTCCATGGAGTTGGTGTGGAGGCTCTGGGTGCCACCGAGCACGCCCGCCAGGGCCTCGATGGCCGTTCGCACGATGTTCACCTCGGGCTGGGTGGCGGTGAGCGACACGCCCGCCGTCTGGGTGTGGAAGCGCAGCTGGTGGCTCTTGGGGCTCTTGGCCCCGTAGTGATCTTTCGTCCAGCGCGCCCAGATACGCCGCGCGGCGCGGTACTTGGCGATCTCCTCGAAGAAGTCGATGTGGGCGTTGAAGAAGAACGAGAGCCGCGGGGCGACCGCGTCGACCTCGAGTCCGGCCTCTCTCGCGAGCTCGACGTAGGCGAAGCCGTTCGCGAGCGTGAAGGCCAACTCCTCAGCCGCCGTCGCCCCGGCCTCGCGGATGTGGTAGCCCGAGACAGAGATGGAGTTCCAGCGCGGCATGCTCGCCGCGGTGAAAGCAATGGTGTCGCGCACCAGCCGCATCGAGGCTCGCGGGGGGAAGACGAACTCCTTCTGGGCCTGGTACTCCTTCAAGATGTCGTTCTGCAGGGTCCCGCCGAGGCGCGAACGGTCCACGCCCCCCTCCTCGGCGGCCGCGATGAACATCGCGAAGATCACCGCGGCGGGCGAATTGATGGTCATCGAGGTGGTGATGGCGCCCAGGTCGATCCCGGCGAAGAGATCGCGCATGTCGGCGAGTGAATCCACGGCCACCCCGCAGCGCCCCACCTCGCCCAGCGCCATCGGGTCGTCGGAGTCCAGGCCCAAGAGCGTCGGCATGTCGAAGGCCGTCGACAGACCGTCGCCGCCGGAGCGGATGATCTCCTTGAAGCGTTCGTTGGTGTCCGAGGCCGTGCCGAAACCGGCGAACATCCTCATCGTCCAGAGCTTCGAGCGGTACATCGAGGCGTGAGGACCGCGCTTGTAAGGGAAGACGCCCGGGAACTCGCCGTCGTGGGGTCCGTAGACGGGGTCCAGGGGGATGCCCGACATCGTGGCGAAGGTCGCGTCGCGCAGGTGCGACCTCTTGAAGGCCTCGCTCCAGATGTCATACGAATCGTTCGTCACGGTACTCCCTCCATCACCACGGTCGCGCGGCGTCATTCAGAGCATACGAGCGTCTGGTGGAGCCAGTAGATGACCGGCCCGTCGTGGTGGGCGCCGCACCGAACGGGTCGTCCCGCCCGACGTGCGAGGTGAAGGCGAGCGCTGGCGTGGGGCGGTCCAGGCGCTTCGGCTGATCAACGAGGATCGGTCCCGGGGCCAGACCCTGGTCGAGATCGACGCCCGCTCAGCCGAGGATGCCCCCGACGGCCGGCTGCAGCGCGGCGACGAACGCGTCCGGGTCGTCAACGGAGACGCTGAAGCGTCGTCTCCCGGTCAAGACCACCCGCAAGGCCGCACCGCGCCGGGTGATCACCGCCGCCTGGCGTAGGAGTTTGAGACTGCCCTGGTACCCCCAGCCAGCCATCAGCCGCGGAAGCCCCTGCACCGATGCCGACACGATCTGCTCGGGCCCGAAGACCTGGCGCACCAATCCGCCCGGCCCGTAGACGACAACGAGTTCGCGACCCTGCGCGGTCTCGACGACCCGAACCACGATTCGCAGGGCCAGCAGGAATGCGCAGAGAAGAAACAGCGTCGCCAGGCTGCCCACGACGATGATCACCAGGGAGGCCGAACCGGCGGGTCGCATGCTCGCGCCAATGGCGCACACGCTGACCACGACGACGACGAGGAGCGCATTGACCACGGCCAGGCCGGTCGAACGAAGTCGCTCTTCGATGACGATTTCGCCGGTGCCCATAGCGCCGAGACTACGTCAGTTCTCTCGAACACCGCGCCCGTCGAGGGCCGCCAGGAGCGGGGCGACGACCCGGGTGATATCGCCGCGGCGATGGCTGCGCCATCCCTCCCAGCTGAACGAGTCGAGTACGTCCAAGCCTTCGAGCAGCACCTGGCGGGCGAGGATGCCCTTGACCGCCTTGGCGCCGTGACCGGCGGCCGCGACCCCGTCGGCGCTCACGAAGCGCACCGTCACGACCCGGCACGTCGTGGCCAACGCCGCGAGATCGAGGGCCGCCTCGTGCTCCTTGGGCAGCAGGTCCACCACCGTGGCTCCTCCCAGGTGCGCGGCCAGGACCGGCGTGAGCACCGGGCGCCAGTACGCGGCGAGGTTGCCCAGCGGGACGAGCGATACGTCCATCTTCAGGCGGTAGTCGCCGATCGGGTCCTGGGCCGTGGTCATCCCGTAGAGGCCCGAAGGCACGAGCAGGCGGCGGCGCTGCGCCACCGACAAGGTACCGGCCTCCAGGTGCGCCCACACGACGCCGCTGTAGCGTTGCCACGCCGGCAGCACGGCGGCCCGTCCGGCGACCAGGTCGCTGGTCGCGCCTAGAGCGCGCTCCAGCAGCGCCGCGCGGACGTTGAGGACCTTCTCCAGTGTCCGCGGCGGGGCCGTGCGCAGCAGCTCGCCGAGCGCCCCGGTGACCTCGCTTCGCGCGGCGCCCAGGGCGGCGTCGAAGCGGCCTGGCCCGGCGCTCCTCGAACCGCCCGGCCTCTTACTCTCCGATGGCGGCAACAGGATGGAGAAGGCGCGAGGCACGCACCCTACGGTACTGGCCCCGAATTGCTACGCGGCTCTCGACTTCCGCGTGTCGCGCGTGACACCCACCGACTCGAGGAAGTGGCGAACCTTGATCACCTGGTCCTCGGTGAGGTCGCGCGTGCGCGTCGACCCGAACGAGACGACGTCGCCGTCGACGCTCACGGCCCAGTTGCCATTGTGCGTTTCGAAGACATCGCCGAATCGCTCGAGGAGCGAACATACATCGTGCCACTGGATGTTGTGGTTGAGCGGGTGCCCGTAGATCTTCTGGGCAATAGCGCGATGGCGACTATCCAACTTGAACGGCATTTGTAATCCCCCGATCGAGGGCGGATGCCTTCTGCCCTCCTAAGCACTTTCCTCCCTCTAGAGGGCGTTGTCAAGCACCGCCACGAGTTCCACGTGCTCGGTCATCGGGAACAGGTCAAAGACCTTCAAATCCCCCAGAACGAAGCCTCCGGCCAGGAACGCCTTCAGGTCCCTCGCGAAGGTGGCGGCGTCGCACGAGACGTAGACCAGGCGCCGCGGGGCCCGGCGCGCGAGCGCGTCGACGACGCCCTTGGCGAGTCCGTTGCGAGGCGGGTCGAGCACGACGACGTCACCCGGGGCCACCGAGTCGTTCACCGAGCGCGGGGTGACCGACCATTCGCGCACCTTCAGCTGGCGAAGCCCGTCACCGTTCTGGCGCGCGTCGCGCACGGCGTACCCCGAGGCTTCCACCGCGGTGACCTTGCCGCCGGGTCCGACGGCCTGGGCCAGCGGCACCGCGAACAGCCCGACGCCGCTGAAGAGGTCGACGACGCGGTCGTCGGGCTTCACGTCGGCGAAGCCCAGCACCGTCTCGAGGAGCAGCTCCGGCGCGGCGCGGTGCGACTGCCAGAACGACCTGGGCGACACGGAAAAGAAGTGGCCCCGGACCGAGACGCGCGACTGGGTCGATGGTTCGAGCGGCTCGCCGTTCATCGAGCAGATCTCGTACATGATGCCGCGATGGGTGTCGCGCTTCACAACGGCGAAGGGCTCGGCGTCGCCGATGGCGCGCAGTTCCACCTCTTCGGCGCCGTCCCACGACGCGGCGAAGGCCGCAGCGAAGGAACTGGCCGCGATCCAGCAGGCCTCGATCGCGATGAGCTCGTGCGAACGCGCCGCGCGAAGGCACAGCTGACCGTCCTCGTTGACCGCGCAGCGAAGTCGCGTTCGCGAGCCCTCCGCCGGGGCCGGCACGGGCGTGACCGTGACCTCGCGCTCGACCCCGGCGATGCGCTTCAGGTGCTCGGCCACGAGAGCCGCCTTCCACGAGGACTGCGCGGAGGCCGACGCGTGCTGCAGGTCGCAGCCGCCGCAGCCGCCTGGGCGCGCGTACTCACAAGGTGCGCTGACCCGTTCCGGGCTCGCCTCGAGTACCTCGACGGCGTCGCCGCGCGCGAAGGACTTCGTCGTTTCGGTGACCTCGACGCTGACGAGCTCGCCCGGCAGGCTGTGGCGCACGAAGACCACCCTGCCGTCGGCGAGGTGGCCGACTCCCCCGCCGGTCGCGGGGCGTTCGATGCGCACGCTCACCGGGGACTGGACTGGAAACTCGCTACTCACCGTTACAGCCTACTGATGACCGCCACGGCCCCAAAGAGGCGCAGCGGGCCCCTCGCCGTGCGACTAGCCCAGGGCGTGGGCGAGGAAGAGGTCCACGAGCGCTGCGGTGCGCACGCGGGCGCCGGGCGTCTCCAGGGCGGTCTGGGCCAGCAGGTCGGCGGGCTCGAGGCCGAACTCGCGCGCTCCGTTGTCGTCGCCGCTGGCGAACCACTCGGCGAGCTGGACCTCGTCGACCTCGGGATGGAACTGGACCCCGACGTTCTTGCCGATCGCGAAGGCCTGTACCGCGCGCGGCGAGCGGGCCCACAGCTCGGCGTGGGGCGGCGGGATGCAGTGGTCGAAGTGGAACTCGAACCACGGCCCCTCGTCGATCCCCGATTCGCCTAGCGGCTCGATCTTGTACCAACCAATCTCGGGGTCGCCGGAGGGCTTCACCACGCCGCCGTAGTGCACGCAGAGCGCCTGGGCTCCGAAGCAGATCCCGAGCACCGGCACCTTCAGCTGGTCGGCCTCGGCCAGCACTTCGAGCTCGCGGCCGAACCACGCCGCCTCGATCCGCTCGTCGTAGACCGCGTGCTTCGATCCGAGCACGACCAGCAGGTCGTAGCCCGCCGCCGACGGCGTGGGGCTCTCGGCGTCCATCATGACGACGTCGAGCTCGAAGCCGCGCGCCTCGAAGGCCTCGCCCACGAGTCCCGGCCGGTCCTCGGAGTGGTGACGGATGATCAGTACGCGAGCCATTACCTCAACGACTCTACAAAGACTTGCCGATTGGCGTGCGCCTTCGCCGGCCTCCCGGGCAGAGCCGCCGTCGGAGTTCGTCGGGCGCCGCTACGAGCCCGGCTGCTTCCAGCCCATCTTCGCCGCGATCTCCTTGCACGTCGGACAGATCGGGTACTTCTGGGGGTCGCGACCCGGGACCCACACCTTGCCGCAGAGCGCACGCACCGGGGTCGAATTGACCATGCCGTCCACGACCGAGTTCTCGAGCGCCACGAACTCGCCGTCCTTGGGCGTGTAGCCCTCGAGCACGATGTGGGTGAACCGGTCGTGGTCGCCGTCGTCGAGGGTCGTGGTGGAGCGGACCAGGAGTTCGGTGTCGTTGCGCGTGCTCACGCCTAGAAATATACCGAAGTGGGTAAGGTCGAAGTGCCATGAAGAGACGCCGCCGCCCCCAGGTCCCCGCGCCTCCCCTCGGGCGCGTGGCGTCGCACTTCACTCGCGAGGGCACGCCCAAGAACGCCTACCGGACCCAAGCCGAGGCCGCGAGCGCCGCCCAGCTGGCCTGGACGCTGCACGGCGTCGACCTGAACACGTACCGCTGCGACTACTGCTACCAGTGGCATATCGGCAAGCAGTTCCGCGACGATTAGCGAAATTGCCCGAGACCGGGCAAAATGGTGGGAATTAGAACGAAAGGTTCCTCATGGCGGTCCAGGCGTACATCTTGATTCAGTCCGAAATCGGTTCGAGCGAAGCGGTGGTCCTGGCGACCCGTGCCGTGCCCGGCGTGATGGAGTCCTTCGAGGTCACGGGCCCCTACGACGTGATCGTGCGCTGCTCGGCCGATAGCGTCGACGATCTGGGCAAGTTCATCGTCGGAGCCATCCAGAAGGTCCCGGGGATCACCCGCACGCTGACCTGCCCCGTCGTCAATATCTAAGAGATGACTCGTAATCACCCAGTCGGGTGACTAAGAGCCAGCCCACGCAGTCGCGCCACCTTCGCCGGTCGCGGTCGCCCGCGCCCTTTGGTCGATGGCGCCCTTGGTGGGCGTTCACGTGAGCAGCCCGAACCCATGGGATCTGGCCTGGCAGCTTGGACTGAGCCGTGGCGGCCCAGTTCCAGAGGTTGCGTTTGACTCACGAGGGTGACTTCACACCCAATTATTGCGATCATCTGGCGCATCGCGGTGGCGATGGCGGAGTCGACTACGTCATGCTCGTCCTCGGTCGTGGCCGGTGTCACGCAAGTGCCCAGCGCCGCCGAGACCAGGTCCCGGTCGCCGACGAGCCCGCAGGACGCGCAGCGGTGGACGCGTTCGCCGAGGTCCTTCTTCACCCTGGCGCCGCACAGACAGGTGCTCGACAGCGCCGTGGTGGCGGTCGAGACCTTGGTGTAAGAGCCGTTGAGTTCGGCGCAGGTGGCCGCGAGCGCGGACGTGACCATGCCCGGCGCGCTGATTGCCATGGCGTTGCCCCAAGAGCGACTCCAGGTTGGCAGGTGGCAGTCCTCGACAATCCAGTTTGGTCCGTGGATAGTTATCAGTTCTCGAGAGATCGCCCAAGCGGCCTGGCCTTTGGTGATGCTCGCCGCGCGGGCACGTGCGCCGTGGATCGTGCGCAAATGGGCGTACTGATGTGAGAGACTGTCGCAACGGTATGCCTGGATCGGCTTCTCTTTGGTGCGCATAAGACGCGCACCTCTCGGCAGGGTGGTGACCTCACTGAGGCCCTGTTCTGCGCGACGTTGGTCGCGGCGCACTTGGGCCTGGGACTTCTGATATTGCGCGACGTTGGTCGCGCGCCGAGAGCGGTCGAGGGAGCGCTGGCGACGTCGATTCTGGAGCGCTTCTCGCACCAGGCGCTCGTGTTCGATCTCGGTGACCTTCACCACGGTCGACTTGAGTGAGGTCATCGTGAGATTGCGCGAGGCGACGGAGAGGTTGGAGACGTTCACGTCCACGCAGGCCACGCGGTCGCGAGGGGCGCTCGCGAGCTGGTCGCGCACCCGTGGCGAGTGGTAGCCGTCGTTAAGGACCAGCAGGTGCATCTCATAACGCCAACCGCCTGGACGGTTGGCGTCGGGACGCCGCACCAGGTCGATCTTGTGCCAGGTGTCGGGATCGTTAAGGAAGTGCGCGAGACGTCCCCACCTGCTCGAGCCGGTGGGGACCAGCACGGGTAGGACCATCTCGGGTTGTGTCGAGGTCGGTCCTCCGGCAAAGACCATCACGAGCGGTCCTTGGTAGTGCGGCCAGCGCTGGGGCGCGGGCGGGCGCGAGCGACGCTGGCGCGCCACTTGGTGTCCCGCGCCCATGGCGAGGACTTGTTCGACGCTGGTCCCGGCTGCGAGGTTGGGGTGACGGTAGGCGTCGAGGTGTCCCTGGAGAGAGCCGTAGAGCCGGAAGGTCTCCCACTTGTTCGCGGTGGTGTGCGAGCGAGCACGACCGGTGATGGTCGCGAACTCGTGGTAGGGGGTCACGTGCAAGGGGCCGTGACGTTTGCCCGAGGCGTCGGACCAGAGGTGGCGGGTCAGGTTCTCGAAAACACCATCGGCCATGTGCGAGACGAGGGCCGCCGAGACATGTTCACTGGCCCAGCCCGCGGACTGGAAGTGCCTCCGGGCTCGGGCCTCGAACTTCGAGCGGCTGATGCCGAGCCGTTCGGCTACGGCCTTCCAGCCCAGGGCGTCTCGCTCGTCCTTAGCGCCCCAGTACTGTTTGGCGAGCGACTGGGCGTCGCGTTGAAGGGCCCGTCGAAGGTTGAACATGGTGAAGTAGAGGTTCCCCAGGCGCCCAGCGACGCCGGGCGCCGTGGTGTCGAGGTTCAGCACGAGCGTCGTCGTCGCCTGGTCTGGGGGACGTCGCCAGTTGCCCATCGGGCTCTTGGTCTTGCCGCGCGTGTGACACGCCGGGGCTGCGGAATTGCTCACGTAATACCTATGTGTCGGGGACCAAATCAGTAGAGGTCTCTGCCATAATGCCTCTGGCCTGTGACACACATACTGGTTAGGTCCCCGGCCGGGGGTTGGGCCTGACTCGACGTCTGTGACTGGCTTCGTGCCTTGATGTGTGATTTGTCGACCCAGCTCCTTGCCGAGGGCGCGCACCAGCCGGCCGGACGGACGTGACTTGATAGGAGCTTTGACAAACACCGTGTGTGTCCTGTCCGCCGACCTGCCGGTGGTGCCATCCCATCAATCAGGAAGGCAGGACCATCATGTCAAAAGAATCAGTAACCGTGTTCGGAGGGGTTGACACCCACAAGGACGTCCACGTCGCGGCGGTGGTCGACGAGCGAGGAAGAATCCTCGACACGGCCCCCTTCGAAGCCAACTCGAAGGGCTACGCGGCGTTGCGGAAGTGGTTGGAGAGCTTCGGCACGCTCGCCAAGGTCGGCGTCGAGGGCACCGGCGCCTACGGCGCTGGCCTCGCTCGCTACCTGGCAGACCACGGCGTCGAGGTCGTCGAGGTCAATCGACCGAACCGTCAGATGCGTCGCCAACGGGGCAAGTCCGACCCGGTGGACGCCGAGGCCGCCGCGAGGGCCGCGCTCAACGGCGAGGCCACGGTCGTGCCCAAGAGTCACGATGATTCGGTCGAGTCGATCCGGGTGCTGCGCATCGCCTTCTGTTCGGCGCGCGACACGAGGACCCGTCTGGCCCTGCAGATCAGGGACCTCATCGTCACCGCTCCGGCCGCCCTGCGAGAAAGCATGCCCTCACGAACGAAGGAGCGAGTGGAACACTGCGCTGGTTTTCGACCCAAGGACCCCCGCGAACCGCAAGAGGCCACCCGCCTGGCCCTCAAGACGCTGTCGAGGCGCTACCAGGACCTGAGCGAGGAGATGGCCGAACTCACGAAGATCCTCGACCAGCTGACCAAGGAAGCGAACCCCGCGCTGCGCGCCGCCAAGGGGGTCGGGGCGGACGTGGCGGCGATACTGCTCGTCGCCGCCGGCACCAACTGCGAACGACTCCGCGGCGAGGCGGCCTTCGCTTCAATGTGCGGGGTCTCGCCCATCCTGGCCTCGTCGGGTCAGACGAACCGTCACCGACTCAGCCGATCGGGGAACCGACAGGCCAACAACGCCCTGTGGCGCATCGCCACGGTGCGGATGTCCTGTGACGAGGAGACCAAGGTCTACCTGGCCAAGCGCACCGCCGAGGGCAAGACCAAGCGCGACGTGACGCGCTGTCTCAAGCGACACATCGTCCGCGAGGTCTTCTGGCTGCTCCAGAACCCCGCCTACGAAGAGGTGGGTCCCCAACTTCGTGCTACTCGGAAGTCGGCCCACATCTCGCTTCAGGCGGTCTCGGACGACCTTGGAGTGTGGCCCACCAAGGTGTCACGCATCGAAAGGGGACTCGAGCATGATCCCGATTTCGTTGAACGCTATGAGGCCTGGCTGACCAATAAAACAGCGGCTTGACAAACATAGGAGCATCACCACGGTCGCAGTGAAGAAAGTCCTCGAGGGTCCCAACCGCGAGCTCACCACCGAGTTCCTGCGACTCGAGAGTCATTTCTTGTTCACCCACCGGTTCTGTCGAGTGGCACGGGGCAACGAGAAGGGCCACGTGGAGTCGCTCGTCGGTTACCACCGGCGAAACTTCCTCGTGCCGGTGCCGAGCTTCGAGAGCTTCGCCGAACTCAACGCCTACTTGGCGCGGCGCTGCGAAGCGGAGTTGGATCGCACGCTGCGCGGCTACAGCGAGTCCAAGCGCCAACGCCTCGAGACGGACCGCGCGGCGATGCTGGGGTTTCCGAAGACCGCCTTCGAGTCGCGCAAGGTCTCTTACGCCAAGGCCAACTCGCTCAGCCTGGTGCGCTTTGACCGCAACGACTACTCGGTTCCCACCGCCTACGCCCACCAGGACGTGTTGGTGATCGGTGGCATCGAGACCGTCAAGATCGTGGCCCAGGGACACCTCGTGGCCACGCACGCGCGCAGCTGGGAGAAGGCCCAGACCTTCTACGAACCCGTGCACTACCTGGCGTTGCTCGAGCGAAAGCCCGGTGCCTTCGACGCGGCGCGACCCCTGGAGAACTGGCAACTGCCGGCGTGCTTCTGGTCGCTGCGCCGTCGGCTCGAGGTCGACATGGGGCCAAGCGGTGTGAAGGAGTTCATCAAGGTGCTGCGGCTCTTGGAGCGTCACTCGATGCGCGATCTCAGCATTGCGGTCGAGCGCGCCGCGGTGATGCTGAGTGTCAACGCCGACGTCGTCGACCTGCTCGTTCGCGCGAAGAACGAGACACCGGTCGAGCTGTTCAGTCTCGACGGACACGCGCACCTGCGCAGTGTGCGTCTCGAAGCGCCGAACCTCGCCGCTTATCGCACGCTGACGGCGGTGAACTCGTGAAGCGCCTCGAGGCCAAGTCCATGGTGCTGCTGAAGCACCACCTGAAGGCCCTGCGACTGCCCACCATCGGAAGCGAGTGCGAGAAGGTCGCCGCCCAGGCCGCGAGTGACAACGTGGACCACCTCTCCTACCTGTTGCAGCTCTGCGAACTGGAGTTGCTCGAGCGCGAGCGCAAGGCCGCGGAGCGACGGATGAAGGCGGCGAAGTTCCCGACCACCAAGTCCCTCGCCACCTTCGACTTCCTGGCGAGACCGAGTGTCAACAAGATGCTCATTCTCGAGCTCGCGCGCTGTTCGTTCATCGACGAACGCGAGAACGTGCTCTTCATCGGAAACCCCGGCACGGGCAAGAGTCACCTCGCGACGGCGATCGCGGCCGAAGCGTGCGCCAAGGGCTACAAGGTCCGGTTCTTTCGGGTGACTGAGTTGGTCACGATGCTCATCGAGGCGAAGGACCAGCGGGTGCTGGCGCGCCTCAAGATGCAGCTGTCGAAATTGGATCTCCTGGTCCTTGATGAACTCGGCTACGTGCCCGCGACCAAGGTCGGCGCGGAGCTGCTCTTCGACGTGATCGCTACGGCATACGAGCGCTCGAGCGTCATGGTGACGACCAACTTGCCCTTCGAGAACTGGACCGAGGTCCTGGGCTCAGAACGGCTCACCGGCGCCACGCTCGACCGGCTTACCCACCGCTGCAAGATCATCGAGACGAAAGGAGAAAGTTACCGACTTCAGGACGCCACCAGGCGTTCCCGAACCAGAAAGTCCTAAGAGAAAGTGGCGTCAGCCACGTCCTTGAGGCAGACTTACAAGACAATCATGTGTGGCTGTTTTCGACCAGCGGGCGTGGCTGTTTTGGGCCAGCGTTTACAAGGGGGTCGAGACAGGTCCGTAAGATCATGCGCGGATTCTTGAGCAAGCGCAATCGTTCAGCGTGCGGGTTCATGTCGGGCCCACAACTTTTCACAATGCATAGCGGTTAAATTTCCGTCGTCCGTCTTACGTAGGAAATAGGCCATGCTTTAGATAAGTCTGGTATGCCGTCTTTGACATTGGTGCTGCAATAACCCATTTTGCGGTTTCGCCAACTCCATGACAAAGCTGCACGGTCAACGAATATGGAATGGCGAAGCCATAGTAACCAGCGATGGACGAATGCTTATAGGGATCGTCGGCCTTTCCGGAATCATTGAAAGCCAACTCAACCCATTTCGATTTGATTTGCTCAAACACTCCGGTCGCGGGACCGTTCTTGCCATCGCCCGCTCCAACCGCCCAACCATCTTGGCAATCAACATGATTGAGGGTCACGTCATTCGCACCATCACTACGAACGACACTGGTTAAGAGTCGCGGAGTACAAAGGGCTGGCGTGCTCGGCGGTTGTGTTGGTACGAACATGGAGCCGTTAAAGCGATACCAGGCGTACGTCACGGGACCTCCTGCACAAGAGAACTCACAGGTATCCGTCTCAGCGATCACGAAGTGTCCTTGAACTCCGAAAGCGTCAATCGCAATCGTCGGCTTTGTCGCGTAGTCGAATCGCACCGTGTGCCACTTGCCGCCAACATCTGATATCACCGAAAACCACCCGTAATCAGCTCCGGTCGTCCTAACCACGACGTCAGGGTTGTCGGATCCGGTCAGAGAAGCAAGACTTAATTCATTGAGCGAATACTTGTATCCGTTATCAAAGTTCCCGACTTGATTTTTCTTGAAGTACGTGTTGTCCACAGCAATCCATCGCGCATCGACCAAATGAAAAATCAAGACTCTGAGTCCGTTCTGCCCATACGGTTGTCTCCCGACAAGAACCCATTCGCCTCCGCGGGAATCCAAAACTGGTGTGACGTGATAGAGCTTGCCGAAAGTCTGATAAATCGCGGCTCGCGAAGAAAACGGAGGCGTTGCGGTGGCCGCTGACTGGCCTCCAACAGAGCTAATTGTCGCTATAGCGACCAGAACAATGACGACAGAACTCGTTCGGATTGCTCGTCGGAATCTCATCAAGTGGGCCATCAAGGATGATCATTTCACAACGAATGCCTAGGTAATCGCCACCGATGGTCGAATTCTCAGCGAGAACGGCGCCTATTGACGCCATCCAGTCTCCAGTGATCGGTTGCAGTCACGTCGGGCCACCAATACCAACAATCCCCGAGCAAGTGACGAACTCTTTGTCGGGCATACTTTCGCTGAAGGGGATTGCCGTCCGCTCTATCGTAATGAGGTATTTTCATGACCAGCGTAACAAATGTGCTACGTAAACCTCTGCACATGGCGTATCATATGTGCTACGCTGTCTTTCTGACTTAAGGAGGGTCTGCTGATGACAAATGAGACGAGCGTGTTCTGGGATGACCTGGCAAGAGACCTTGAGGACCCGGAATTCTTGCGCGAGT